>Ga0209415_10014082_pt1 | contig 13086 bp, 8 predicted proteins | sample PeaSoiSIISIP2007_FD_187696 | JGI IMG/M metagenome (GOLD analysis project Ga0209415, IMG submission 187696) | Peat soil microbial communities from Weissenstadt, Germany - SII-SIP-2007 (SPAdes) (version 2) | ecosystem: Environmental > Terrestrial > Soil > Wetlands > Peat | place: Germany... | reverse complement strand
CCCCGCCGATGATGGCAGCAGCAACCGGCATTTTCTTTACCCGGTTTCTATGCAAGCGGACCACACGGTGGAATCGCCGCGCAGAGACGCTGCAGCGCGAGAGCAGGATCCCTCGGCGGCACTACATGGAACGATGGGAACGACCGCCCTCGGCCGAAGGATAGCGGTGTTGTCCCTCAGGGCGCGCTTGCGCGCAGCGCCTGCTCGGCGCGAAGCCAATCCTCTTCGTGGTGGCCGTGTTGCCGGCCTCGCTCGTTCCAGAACCTGTGCGCCAGCTCCGCTACTTGCTGGTCGGAGACTGTCATCCCCGATTTCGTGGCGTAGCGCATTGCCTTCGCGCGAGAGCCGTTCGAAGCCGCGGCGGCATGGCCGTTGCCGGTTGCGGCCTTCTTACGCGGTTTCGAGGACGTAGCGCCCTTATCTGTTGACTTCGCTTTAGTGGTTGCTTTCTTAACGCTATCTGCCATTGCAATTTCCTCCAGGGGGCTGAGGTTATTGAGGGACAGGAAGTCGATCGCCTATTTGTCGCCGGCGCAGTTTCTTGGTCTTAGATGCCGGCGCGGTGTGGCCGGCTCGGACCCATTGCAGGGAGCCCGGGCCAACAATCACCTACTCTATGATAGCCAAGCGCGACGTGGATTTAGATGGAAAATAGGGACGAATCATGGCGATAACCTTCCCGATTCGATTTGCTCAAGAGAACGGGTCAGGCCCGGTCCCGGGGCAACTCCGTGTATCGTGGATTCTGTGACGGAAGCTGATGACTTTCACGACGGTTCGCGCAGCGGGCCTTTGCGAGCCCGCTGACATTGGCGCACGGACCGGCTGAACGATCGACTTCGGTTTCCACAGAGCAAGAGAATCGGTATGACGACTCCGGCCATCGAAACCATCGCACTCTCACGGCGCTTTGGCGATTTTAGCGCGGTGCGAGACGTGGATTTGCATGTCGCCGCGGGCCAGTTCTTCGGGTTTCTGGGTCCCAATGGAGCCGGAAAGTCGACGACCATCAAGATGCTGACCGGCTTGCTAGCGCCGACATCGGGCAGCATCCGAATTCTGGGTGAGGACTTCGCGGCGAATTCGGCGGAGATCAAGCGCCAGATCGGAGTGGTGCCGGAAGGGATGGCGCTTTTTGGGCGCCTGACCGCCGATGAGTATCTGCGTTTTGTGGGCCGGATGTACGGGCTGGATCGCGCGACCACGCGGCAGCGGACGCGGGAGCTGCTGGAGTTTATGCAGTTGGCGGACGAAGAGGGAAAGCTGGTCGCCGATTTTTCGCATGGGATGCAAAAGAAGCTGGCGCTGGCGGCGGCGGTGATTCACGGGCCCAAGGTTCTGTTTCTCGACGAGCCATTCGAGGGAGTCGACGCGGTGGCCGCGGGAACGTTGAAAGCGATGCTGCAACGAATGATCGCACGCGGCGCGACAGTTTTTCTCACCTCCCACGTTCTGGAGATCGTGGAGCGCCTGTGCACGCACGTCGCGATCATTCATCGCGGCCAGCTGGTGGCGCAGGGCTCGCTGGACGAGCTGCGCGCCGGCGGGGGCCGATTGGGGCAGGCCGTGGAGGCGCCGGCGTTCGCTAGCGGAAGAGCACGCACCCTGGAAGAGATCTTTCTGGAAATTGTCGGCGCCGACCGCGAGGGGAATCCTGCGGCAACCGCGCCGGAGCAGGAGCTCTCGTGGCTGCGCTGAAGAATGGCGGTGCGGGTTTGGAATCGCTTCGGCCGATTCCCGCCTCCACGCAGCTTTTGGCGGTGGCTTGGCTGCGCTGGCGCATCTTTGCCAATAGCATCTTTCGCCGCAGGCGCGCCACCGCCCGGCATGCGGCCGGCATTGTCTTGGCCATTATTTTGCGCATCATTCTTTGGCCATTCCTGGCGCTGATGGTGGTTGGGCCGGTGGCGGGCAGCGGATTCTGGGCCTGGGCCACGATCGCGCACGGCCGCGCGCAAAGCCTGCCGATATTGCTGGCCGGCATCACGATTGGCTGGCAATTCGTCGCCATCAACGGTCTAAGCATCGCGGCCGCGGTTGCTAACCTCGATCCAGCTTCTCTCATCCGCTTTCCGCTGCGCTTCGGGCGGTACTTTGTTTTGCGCACGCTTATCGGCATCATGACGCCGAGCACCGTCGTGGGTTGCCTTTCGTCGCTGGCGGCGGCGATCGGCATCGGCGTGGCGCGGCCCGGCTTGGCCGTTCCAGCATTGGCGGTGATGGCGGTTTACGCGGCGATGAATGTTTTTCTTACGCGCATGATGGGCGCATGGATGGAACGCTGGCTTGCCAACCGGCGATTTCGCGAGGTTTTCAACGTGCTGATTGCCCTGTTCGCCGCTGGCCTGCAGCTGTTGAACGTGCAGCGCTTCGCGCCGCGCGTCCCGCGCGGGCCGCACAGCGCACTGTTCAGCTTCTTTCAGGGTGGGAGCGCAACGTTGCATTGGCTGCCGCCCGGCTTTGCCGCGAACGCGATTCTGCACGCATGGCATGGGCTGCCCTCTCCCCTTCCATTTGCCGGCTTGGCCGCATCGACGCTGTTGTTCGCCGCCATTTTCGCCGTGCGGCTGCGCAAGCAGTTTCTTGGCGAGTATCTGAGTGAAAGCGCCGCGCCCCGCCGGGCGGCAAAGCGCGGCCCGCGCGGCAAAGCCGCGGCGCAAGAAGAGATCGACCGGCCGGCGCGGGCGCTAGCAGCTTTCCCACCGATCACGGCAGCTTGCCTGCGCAAGGAGTGGCTCATCTTTCGCGGCAACAGCGCGCAGTTGGTTGGATTGATTACACCACTGATTTTCGTTGCGATCCTGAATCGCGGGCAATTGGCGGCCCATCCCGCGCTGTTCCTGCCTGGCGCCATCGCCTATGTGCTGACGGGAGCCCTCGCCGGCCTCTACAACATTTTTGGCGCTGACGGACTGGGCGTACAGATCTATCTGCTGGCGCCGATTCGCATGCGCGATGTGATTGTGGCGAAGAACATCGCCGCCCTCGTGCTGACCGTTACCGAGGCGGTGCTGGCTTGGGCACTGGTGTCGTTTCTCAAGCGGGCGCCTATTCCGGCCGCGACACAAATCTCCACGGCTTTCTGGACAGTCTTCGTCATTCTGGCGAATGTCACTCTGGGGACGATCCGTTCCATTCAAGCGCCGCGAAAGTTCGTTCCCGGGCAGGCGCGGCAACGGCGCGGCACGCCGACGAATCGCACCAGCGGCCTGCTCATTTTGTTCGTATTGCTCGGCAGCGTGGCTTTGCAGATTCCGGTGGCATGGCTGTGCTGGCATTTTCATCAGCCGTGGCTTGCCGTGTGGATATTTGCTCCGCTCGCCGCCGCCGCTGCTGCGGTCTACGGGTTGTTGCTGCACAATGCCGAGAGGCTCATAATGGCGCATCGCGATGTTTTGGCCGAGGAGTTGTGCAAGGTGTGAGAGAGCTAGAACTGGTTGGATAGATCCCATAAGACAGCTGAGAAACGTCCCTCAGGGGCTAAAGCCCCAATGTTTATGCGGTCTTTGCGGCACCCTTCGATTTCGCTCAGGGCAGGCTTTAAAGTCGTGCCCTTTCAAAACCGGATTGATGCAACCAGTTCTAGACTGTGCGCGGCTTCGCGCGCTCGCTAGATGGACCACCAGTCGAACAGGAGCATGCGCGGATAGTAGAGTCCGGCGCAAACCGGTGTGTCAGCACCCTGGAGATTGCGCAGGACCGCGGCGTATGCCTCAAGCTGCGGCGCGAAGATGCGGCGGAGTTCGGGGAGAGCGGCGGCAGCGACAAGACCCGGCTCGCGCGCGGTTTTGTAATCGATAATCCACCACGTTGCCGCGCCGCCGGGAGGGACCTCCGTCAGCGGGGCCGCGTCCGCGCGGAAGACGCGATCCACTTGCACCGTACGAATGCTGCCGTCCACAATTCCCGTCCAGCGGAGTTCGCTGCCCGCATCGATATGGGTCGAGAGAATCCATTCTCCAACTGGATCGGCCGCTGACTGTAGCGCCACTTCGACCGCTTGCTGCGCGATGCGCATGGCGCGCTTGGCATCCACGCCGGCTGAACGAATTTGCGCGGCGATGCGAGGTGCGATGGCTGGAAGAGCAGCGATGGCACTGGTCCGCGGCATCGCGGCCATCAGCTGCGCCAGCTCATGAAGGGAGGAGTGCACTGTCTGACCAAGCGAGCGGGAGAGTAATCCGCCTTCGTGACGCTCATAGAGGCGCGCCGTGCCTGTAAGCGGGGAGCCTTCGATTGCGCAGGCAACATCGCTACTCACGGCGGGCGCAATCGAGAAGCTCAGCGGTAAGCGGCGGAGCATCGCCGGATGGATTCTCGCGCTCGTGTCAAGCTCTTCCGCCGCGGCTGCGATGTCGACCGGGCTCTCGATTACCAGGCTGCCGGCCGCTGCGCTCCAAGCCGCGAAGCGTTGGCAAATCTCCGGTTCGAATGCAGGCCAGGCGGTGGTTAGCAGGCTGTTTTTCGGATCGGCGAGCGCAATCGCGCCGTTCTTTTCCACGATGTACTCTGGACGGGCAAAGAAATGCAGTTCCTCGCGCGCGCGGGTTGCGGCCACGTACAGCAGGCGGCGCAGCTCCTGTGTTTCCCGCTCGCGCCGTGCGCGATCGACAAGAGCCTTGGCCGGGCCAGTGCCGGCGCCTTTGGTCTGGAGCGGCGCAACCAGAAATTCCGTGACTTCGCCGGGCTCGTCACCGGATTCGGGATCGAGTCCGCGCTCGAGCCAGGAAAGCATTTCTCGCTTGTCGCTCTTCTCGCTCGCCTGCAACTCGGGCACGATCACAACTTCGAACTCGAGCCCTTTGGCTTGATGGATGGTCATCAGGAGCACGCCGCAATCGCCGTCCGCCGCGGGATCGGGCCGCGATTTCAAGCCGGCCAAAGCCGCATCGAGCGCCGGTCCCAGGAGGTCTTGCTCTCCTTGGGGCAGGTTGTCGAGCGAACTCCAAAACAAATCGAGATTGGCGCGAGCCGCGGCGCTGGCGCATTGCGCGCCGCCCAGGCGCAGCCAGACGCGCTCGATCCAGGTGCCCGCCGACGCGGCGGGCCGTGAATGACGATCCTGCGCGGCGAAGGCGAATGCGTCGACCACGCGCTGTGCCCCCGCGCGTCCCTCATCGCTTAGCAGATGGATTCGCTCGGCGAGCAGATCGGGCACAGGCCGCGATTGCAGCGCGATTTCGTCCGCGCTGACCAACAGGTGCAGATCGGCGAGCGAAAGCCCGCACCACGGAGCGCGCAGCACACCGAGCCATGCCACCCGGTCCTGCGGGTTGAGCAGAGCGCGCGCAAGGCAAAGAGCGTCGACGATCTCCGGGCGCTCCTTGAGCTGTTCAAGCTCCACCGCACGAAATGCGATTGCGGCTTCACGCAGAGCCTTGGCAATCGGCGCCAGCGCGTTGCGCGTCCGGCCGAGGATCGCGACGCGGTACTTCCCCTTCGCCGCGCGGGCCCGTGCGACCGCTGGCAGGTGTTCCATGACCAGGGCGACAATCTCACGAATCTGCTTTTCACGCGCCGCTTCGCGCTCGGCCTTGATCTTCTCTTTCGCGGCATAGATCGAAGCGCCGCGAGGCGCACGCGGGATGAATGCGATATGCGCCTGCATCCGCGGTTGCTTTGGCTCGGCGAGACGGGGCCCAGCTTGAGCGGGTTCATCGCGAGCGGGCAACGCGGGACTGAAGCGCACACCGCTGCCGTCATCCTTGGCAAAGACGCGTGCGAAAGCATCGTTGTTGCGCTGCACCAGTTCGGGAGCGCTGCGAAAGTTGGCCCTGAGCTGTACCGGCTCAAGGTGCAGCGGCTGATCGCCCGGAATCTCGAGTCCCAGCCGCTCGACGCGAGAGAAGAGCTCGGCGTCGGCATCGCGAAAGCCATAGATCGATTGCATGGGATCGCCTACGAGGAAGCAGGTGCGCCTGCCGCGATCCGGCCAGGCGCCGACGAGCCGCGTGAGAAGCTCGAACTGGCGGCGGCTAGTGTCCTGAAACTCATCGACCAGCAGGTGCCGGATACGGTCCGCGACGGCGAGGGCTGCGTCAGCCGGTTGTCCGTTTTCTCCTCGCAGCGCGCCGAGAGCGATCTGGGCAACTTGAGTGAAGTCAACCAAGCCCGCGTCGCTGAAGACCACGTGAAGCTCGCCAGCCGCATGACGCAGCAGCTTGAAACACGCGCGCACGATCTGCCACTCGCGGCCGGTGTAATGCAATGAAGCGCCGCCGCCCGCCCTGGCAAGTGGCCGTTCGAGGCTTGTCCGCAACGTTTCCCAATCCGGGGCGCGATCCAGGACAAACCCTTGCATCCAGCGCTCGCGATTCTCCAGCATCTCCGCGAGCAGTTCCTCGATCTCCGTCCAGCTGTTGTCGCGCCAAAGAAGCAGCGCTTCGATGGCCTGACTCAAATCCTCGTCAGGCGATCCGATGCGCTCGATGGTGCGACACGCGGCGAGGCGGTACAACTCGACGGGCCGCTCCGCGATCTTGAGACCGCCGCCGAGTCCGGAGGCCAAGGGCCGCTGCATCGCCAGGTCGCGGCAAAAGGAATCGATTGTGGAGATTCGTAACTGCGCCGGAAGATCGACCAGATTCCAGCCGAGCCGGCGAGAGTGCTCCAGCGCGGCTTGCGCCAAGCGCCCCGGTACGCTGTTGCGCAACTGGTCGAGGACGCGATTGCGCATTTCCGCCGCGGCAGCCTCGGTGAAGGTGATTGCCACTACCTGGCCGGGTTCATCTACTTCGGTTAGCAGGCGGAGAAAGCGTTCGCTCAGAAGCGTCGTCTTACCCGATCCGGCGGGGGCCCGGACGATGATCGACCTCTTCGCGTCGAGGGCCTTTTGGCGCTCGGCTTGGTCGGGCGGCGAAGACTTTTCCGCGAGATTACTCATCGCCCGCCTCTAGCGCGCCTTCCGCGGTCTGGGCGCGAGTTTCCTCGATGCGGCACACCGCGTGAAGGCCACACTGCTTGCAGGTTTCGTTGTCGCGTGGATCGACATCGGCGCGTCCGGCAAGGAAGTCCTCAGCGAGCTCCGTGATCTTGCGCCGCCACGCAGCCATTTCTTGCCGCGAAAGCGGCTTGGTGACGAGATTGGTTCCGCGGTTCAAGTCGGCTTTCAGCTGCGTTGCCGCATGGCGGACTTTTCCCGCGAACTCGCATTCGCCGGCGCGCAGCTTGGCAAAGACCAGTCCGCCAATTTCACCTTCCGCGGGGCCGAGGCCGAACACAGCGTAAAGCGGCAACTGCAAATCGCCGGGCCGCGGCGGGTCCCACGATTTCGGCGAGACGTCGCCGGTCTTGTAGTCGATGACGAGCAGCGAGCCGTCGTTGAGGCGGTCGACCCGGTCGAGGCGCAGATTCAACTGGAGCCCACCGATCGCCGCGGCCGACTTTGCTTCGGTTTGTTCAACGGCGAATGGCAGGCGCTCCTCTTCGTAGCGTAGCCACTCCGAGATGAGCGCAGTGAGCCGCTTGGCTTCGAGTTCGAGATAACGCGGCGGCATGCCGTCGCGAGCGCGAAGCGGCGTCTTTTCACTCAACAATGCACGCACGTGGCCGGTGACGAATGCCTCGAGGTTGGTCTTCGATGCCAGCTCCGCATGGGTGCGAATTCCCTCGGGCGGACCCGCCCAGATGCGGTGCATCGCATCATGGAGCAACAGCCCGCGCTCGAGCACGGTGAGTCCTGTTTCGGCCGGCTCCCAGGTGCGTGCTGCGAGGCGCACCGTAGCGAATGCCTTAAAGGCGCACTGCGACTGGAAGGTTAGGATGTTGGCTCCGCCGGCGGCCGCGCCGGAAGGGAAGGGAACTTGGCTCCAATCCAGAAACGAAGAGGCGGCTGGTTGCGGCAGGGGCGGGGAAGAGAACTCCGCCGGCAGCGGACGCGCGGCGGCAATGGGATCGATCAATCGCGACGGCCGTTTGTCGATTCCCTTGGCCTGCTTGGCATAACTGAACCGCACCTCGCCCGCCGAGGCCATCAGGCGTTGCCTTGTCGCAGCGGCAAGATCCCAATCGGCCTGTGGCGAACTGTGCGGCATTCCGGCTTCGCGTTGCACGGCCAGCGGCAGCAGAGGGTTCGTGCTGCCGCGCGGCGGCCAATTCTCTTCGTCCGCGCCCAGAACCCAGATGGCATCGGCGGTGAGCCCGGCCGATTCGGCAGGACCGGCGATCAAGATCGGCGCGCCTGTGGACTCGGGCGCGAAGAGCGACTCATGGGCGGCGCGATCGAGGACTTCGAAAAACTCCGGCCAGGTCATCGCCCGGCCGGCGAAGCCGAGCGTAGCGCAACTCTCGATGGTGGCCTGCCAGCGTAGCAGAATCTGAAATTCCAGGCTGCTCAGCGTTCGCGTGCCGGGCCATCCGGCCGCTGCAAGCAATTGCGGAACCAGCTCGGCCCAGGTGAACGGGGCCTTGGGCTCAGCGTTGGCCTCGAAGAGGCGGCGGTGCGCCTGCAGGACGCGGGCAGCCCACGCACGTGGCAGCTCGGCGCCGGGCCTTTGGCGAAGAAAATCCGCGAGTTGCCAACGAATGCGCTGCCAGCGCTTGCGACGCAGGGCGCGCATGAAAGCTGTCAGCGCGAGAGTCTCCTCTTGACTCGCGGCCGTGTGCCCCGATGAAAACAACCAGTCGAGCTCATGCTCTTCGATGGGGCCGGTGAGCCAACGGACAAGCAGGCAAGCGCTGCGCACGAGGCCTGTTTGAGCGAGGGGAATTCCCAAAGAAATTTCGAAGAGCTTCTCGGCATCGGCGGAACGGCCCGCCGCGGAGGCGAAGCGGAGAAATGCGCGTTCGTATTCACCGCGGCGATCGGAAATGTCTTGCGCCACGACGAGCAGACGCGCATCCGGGTTTGCCGCTAGCTGCCGGCGGCACCAAATGGCGCACGCCGCCAGCTCGCTGTCCGGATCGGCAGCCTGGTAAAAATGCACCTGCGGCGTCGACGGCGCGAGTTGCGCCTCGCGTACTTCGCCGCTCGTGCTCCAGGCCGCAAACACTCGTCGCTCCGTTGGCAGGATGCGGTCGAATCCCGCGAGCAAAATTGGCGGCCGCGCTCCACGGTCGCTCTCAAGCAAATCGATCAATTCGAGCGGCGCACGCGCGACGCTGAGCAGGCCGTCTTTACGGCAAACGCTGTCGAACTCTCTGAGCCACGAGCTGAACTCGCCGGGATCGTGCTGCCAGGCGCGGCGCGCGCGGTCGCCGAGGAGGTGGGGAGCATAATCGCAAAGCAGTTGATGAGCCTGAATGGCGAGATTGGCGATGCGATAGCGGGGGCCTTCGAGCAGGCTGGCGGTTTGGCTGTCCTGGGAGAGAATTCGGGTCCAGATCGACTGCTCCTGGACGGAACTCAACAGCAGCCGCTCATCGCGACTGCGCCGCGTCCACTCGTTACGGATAAAGCTTCGCCAATCTAGAACGCTGGGCGTGACCCATGCTTTGAGGCCCTCGGAGCGGCGGGCTCGGTGGTAGCTGCCCACGAGGAACCGCGCAGCGCGCTCGCTGGCAGCGACCACCAATCCGCCACCGCGCAGCCAGACGTCGATCTCCTGTTCTTGGATCACAGATCGCGGTTCGTCGCCCCAAGGTCAAGGATACCTCTGACGGCGATGGGGGCGGGCAAACACAGCGAGGCGGTTGTAGACTGAAAGGTGATGCGCACAGTATTGGCCGGCGCCGTGATTGCGATAGTCTGCCTGGCCGGATGCCATTCGAGCGCCAAGCCCGACGATCAAGGTTCGGCCGCAACGAACGTCAAGGTCTACAAGCTGCGCGGCAAAGTGGTGTCCACCAACTCAGCATCGGGCGAGGTCACGCTGAATCATGAGGCCATCCCCGGCTTTATGGACGCGATGACCATGCCGTACAAGTTGAAAGCCCCGGGAATCTTGAGCGAGCTGCATCCCGGCGACACGATCACCGCGGATGTGCTGGTGTCGCAGGATCCCGATGCCGACGTGCTGCTCGACCACATTGTTGTGGTGGCGCAGGCCAAGCCCGATTACAAGCCGGCGGTGATTTACCACGTGCCCGCGTTAGGCGACGCCGTGCCCGACTTCAAGCTGCGCAATCAGGATGGGCACGCGATTCACCTCGGTCAGTTTCGCGGCAAAACGCTCTTGCTCACCTTCATCTACACGCGCTGCCCGCTGCCCAACTTTTGCCCGCTCATCACACGCAACTTCGCTGCGATCGATCGCCAGTTGGCGGCCGATCCCACGGTCTATGCGAAAACGCATCTGCTATGCATCAGTTTCGATCCCGACCACGACACGCCGGAGCGGCTGCGGGCTTACGGGGCACAGTACATTGGCCGCGACGCGAAGAACGCGTTTGCGCACTGGGACTTCGCCGTGCCCACAAGACCCGAGCTGCTGGAGATGGCGAAGTACTTCGATGTGGGCATTACGCCCGGCCCCGATGACACGATCACGCACACGCTTTCGACCACGCTGATCGATGCGCAGGGCAAGGTTGCGCAGTTTTATCCCGGCAACGAGTGGACGCCGGACCAAGTGATTGCGGACGTGAAGAAGCTGGAAGCGAAGGCTGGTTAACAGCCGCGGCAAGGAGCGAACGATGCAATACGGGCTCGGCATTCGTGAAGACGGCGAGCTGGATTTTCTCGCTTTGGGAGCCCTGATTCACCGCCTCGATCCTGGCATTATTCCTTTTCGCAAGGCAACCGAGTGCGCGATCCACGTGAGCGGCGCGGAGTATAACGTCGCCGCCAATCTTTCGGATTGCTTCAGGATGAAGGCGGCCATCGTCTCCGCGATGGTGAATTACCCCATCGGCGAGCTGATCGCCGAGCGCGTTCGCGCTATGGGAGTAAAGCCGATCTATAGATTCTTCGAGCGCGACGGAGTCTTCGGCCCGAACATGGCAACCGTCTACAGCGACCGCGGCTACGGCGTTCGCCCTCCTTCCGTGTTCTACAACCGCGCCAACGAAGCAGGCGCAATGCTGAAGCCGGGCGATTTCGACTGGAAGAAGATATTTTCGGGGGGCGTGCGCTGGGTGCATTGCGGCGGACTGTTCGCCGCGCTCTCGCCGTCCACGGCAGCACTGGCCGCCGAAATGATGCAAGAGGCGAAGGCGGCGGGCGCCGTAACTTCGTTCGACCTCAATTACCGCGAGAAGCTCTGGAACGCGCAAGGCGGCAACGCCAAAGCTGTGGAAACCCTCGCCAAAATCGTCGCGAATGTCGATGTGCTTGTCGGCAACGAGGAAGACATGCAGAAAGGGCTGGGAATTGCAGGGCCCGAAGTTCATGCGAAATCGAAGCTAGATCCGACGGCCTTCTTCGCCATGATGGACCGCGTGGTCGAGAGGCTGCCGCAGGTGAAGGTGATCGCAACGACGCTGCGCGAAGTGCACAGCACCAATCGCCATAGTTGGAGCGCCGTGGCCTGGGTGGCTGGAAAGACCTACACCGCGCCGACCGCCGAACTCGAGGTCTTTGACCGCGTGGGCGGGGGCGACGGTTTTGCCGCGGGGTTCTTCTACGGCCTCCTCAACGGTGAGCTGCCCGAAGAAGCCGTCAAGCTGGGCTGGGCTCACGGCGCTCTGCTGACGACCTTCCCCGGCGACACGACGATGGCGACGCTGGAACAAGTGCGTGCGCTTGCCAAGGGCGGGTCGGCGCGAATCCAGCGGTGAGACTACAACCGGTCTCATAAGTCAACGCCTCCGTGGGCATTGGAATCCGCGACCCGCGAACTAAGAACGGCGCGCACAAAACTGCTATTCTTGCCATGCAGGCCAACGGAGGTCTTTGGCGTGGCGAAAACCACAATTGTCTTTGGCGTCTTACTGATCCTGCTGGGACTCGCGGGATTTTTCGGTACGGGCGGCATCCATTACACGGCGCTCATTCCTACATGGTTCGGCTTGGCGCTTTGTCTCGGCGGATTTCTCTCCATCAGCCCGAGCGAAAGCCGGCGCAAGATTTTCGCGCATATCAATGTGACGGTCGGTTTGCTGGGCCTGATCGGCGCGGCTGTTGAGGCACTACGCGGCTATGCTCACGCGCGGTCGCTGGGATTGGACCCGGATTACATCGCGCTTGGCGCAAAGCTCGCCATGGCAGGCCTGCTTTTGATTTACGTGAATCTTTGCGTGCAATCGTTCATCCAAGCACGCAAGTCGCGGCAAGAAGCGAACCAGGAATAGTCAGGCGAGTCAATGGGCACACTTCGCGGAGGCGGTTTGGGGATGAGCATGCGCGCGGAGCGAGCGGCTCATGGGCGTGGAGCGCGCGCCGCGCAATCAGGCGCAGGCCGTCGCAAGACAGAGCTGAAGAAAGTCCTGCCTGAGATGTGGGCGCTGGTGGCTCCGCGCAAGGGTCTTCTGGTGATCGGCCTCGTGCTCATGACGATCAATCGCGTTGCCGGGCTGGTTCTGCCGTACACCTCGAAACCGCTGCTCTCGAGCGTGCTCGCTTCGCAGCATCCACGCCCCGAGCTGCTGCCGCGCATCATTGCCATCGTGTTTATCGCGATGGTCGTGCAAGCCATTACGTCGTATTCGCTTACGCAGTTGCTTTCCGTGGCCGGCCAGCGTCTGATCGCCGAGATGCGGCGCCAGGTGCAGCGCCACGTGGGTTTGCTGTCCGTGGCTTTTTACGATGAGAACCGCACCGGCACGCTGGTTTCGCGCATCATGAGCGACGTGGAAGGCGTGCGTAATCTGGTCGGCACCGGACTAGTTGAGTTTCTGGGCGGCCTGCTCACGGCCGCGCTAGGATTTTTCTTTTTGCTGTATAAGAGCCCGCAGATCACTCTCATCGTATTCTCCGTGCTGGGCGCTTTTGTCTTTTTTCTGCAGTGGGGCATCCGGACCATCCGCCCCGTCTTCCGCGAACGCGGGAAGATCAACGCCGAGGTCACCGGCCGGTTGACTGAGTCGCTCGGCGGCGTACGCGTGATCAAGGGCTACCATGCCGAAGAACGCGAAGCGAACGTGTTTTCCGCCGGCGTGGACAGGTTGCTCCAAAACGTGATGAAGACGCTGAGCATGACCAGCACGCTTTCCGCCGCGTCCACTACCGTGCTCGGCGTGGTGTCGGCACTGGTGATGTGGTTCGGCGGG
>Ga0209415_10014081_pt1 | contig 13088 bp, 10 predicted proteins | sample PeaSoiSIISIP2007_FD_187696 | JGI IMG/M metagenome (GOLD analysis project Ga0209415, IMG submission 187696) | Peat soil microbial communities from Weissenstadt, Germany - SII-SIP-2007 (SPAdes) (version 2) | ecosystem: Environmental > Terrestrial > Soil > Wetlands > Peat | place: Germany... | reverse complement strand
TCCACAGGGGGAGGGGGTGGGGGTACACGGTTTTGGCCGTTCCAATCCAGGTCGGATTGGGGCGGTCAGAGGGTTTTTCCTCATCTCTTCATTGTGCGCGTTGCTTGGGTAATGTTATGCACGATGCGGTCAACGGTATTCGTCGATGGAGTTTTATGAGAGGCTCTGGGGGGGGGCGGTTAAAGCGATTCGCTGAGCGGAATGAGTTCTGAGGTTTCCCAGGTGACCAAAAGCGAGGCACCTGGGGCATCCGGCTACAAACCGGGAGGTTGGTGCTACCGACTCAGGGGGACGGCTGATTTCAGGGTGGGGAGAGCAACAAAAAGGCCCAGCCTTGCGGCTGGGCCTGGGGGAGGGTGGTGCGGTAAAGCTAGTTGGCTACGAGCTGGATCGCGTGGTTGCCGTGGGGCACGGCAATGAGCGCTGTGGGCTGGTGGTCGGTGGGGTAGGGCGTGGCCTGGGTGGGAGTCAGAGAGCCGGCGGTGGGGTCCAGCCGGAAGCCGGAGATATTGTCTCCCAGGTAGTTGACGGTGTAAACGAAGCGCCCGAGTGAGGGATCGACGATGACGCCAACGGGATCGGCGAAGGTGGAGTTGGTGGAAGAGCCGGAGATGTTGATGGCAGGGGAGGGATTACCGTTTTGTGCGGTGATCGCGTACGCCGAGACGGAGCTACTGAGTGAGTTGGCGATATAGATGAACTTGCCGCGCGGATCGATGGTGATGGCGTCTGGCTGGCTGCCGGAGGCGAACGGTCCATCGAGGAGGAAGCTGAGTGTGCTGTTGTCCAGAACCGAGTAACCGATCAACTGGTTGGAAGCGTAGTCGGTGGCGTAGACGAAGCGGCTGGTGGGATCGGAGGTGATGGCCGTGGGCTTGACGCCAGCGGTCCAGGGGCTGCCGTTGGAGGCGGTCAGAGTGCCGCCGGAGACGGCGAAGCCGAAGACCCAGCCAGGATTGGCGCAGTTGGAAGTCGCAGAGGTGCAGGTGACGGTTCCGCCGGGATTGTAGACCGACTGGTCATAGGCGGAGACAAAGACCGCGCTGTCGTTGGCCAGAGAGGTAACACCAGTGGGAATAATCTTATCGCTCACGAAGCCGGGAACGGTCAGGACAACGCTGCTGGAGGCCGCGCCGATGGTGCCGCTGGTCAGCGGATAGGCGGAGAGCACGGCAGTGGTGACGGTTCCGCTGGTTCCCTGCGCCTTAACCGTTGGTGTGGCCCCTGAGATGGCTGCCGTCTGCTGCGTGACGACGACGTACAGATAAGTCCCCGCGGCATTGACGGCGATGGAAACCGGCGCGCCTGAGGTGACGACGCTGTCCTTCTGGGTCAGCACGCCGTTGTCGGCAATGGCGAAATGGACCACGGAGTTGCTGCCTGCGTTGGCGACGTAGAGGTTGGAATAATCCGGGGTGGCGGCCAGAGCGACGGGGTTTGCGCCGCCGGAGGAGATCTCGGGTGCGCCCGTGCGCAGAGCGCCGGACTGGGAGTCCACGTCGTAGGTCTGGATTTGCCCAGTACCTTTGGTTCCGTTGGAGGCCACGAAGACATAGTCAATGGTGACGAGCGAGCAGGACGTCAAAAGGGTGGCCACCAAAAGGCCTACGGAAGAGACCAAAAACAATTGGCTCGGTTTGCTGAACTTCATGCGCTTCCTTCGTCGTGGGCTCTCTGAATCCAGCCCGATGAAAACTTGTTGGGTTGCCCCGTGGCGAGGTTTGCCGGCCACGGGGAGCTGCTTGTGAGGCTTGCCTTAGTTGGGCACGCCCGGGACGTTGTGCGGAACGGCCACAGCGGCGGTGGGTTGGGCGTTGGAGGTATAGGGCGAATATTGCGAATTGATGAGGGAGCCGAGGCCGGTACCGGAGGTGACGATCTCGAAACCGGAGACGCTGTTGCCCAGGTAGTTGGCGGTAAAGAGGAAATGATGTGTGGAGGCGTCGATGCCGATGGCGACGGGCTGCTGGCCGACGGGGAAAGACCCGGTGGTGGAAGCCGTGCTGGAGCCAACCGAGCAGAGAGCGCCCACGCCAGCTGAAACACCGTTGCAGGTGCCGGCAGCGCTGAGGATGGTGTACCCGGAGACGGTGCCATCGGTCTGATTGGCGACGTATGCGTAGGGATAAGCGGAATCGACGACGATGGCCGAGGGCTGACTTCCGGCGGCAAAGGGTGAGCCGACAATCTCGGTCAAGGCACCGTTGGAGGCCACAGTAAACGCATGGACTTTCCCGGCGGTGATGGAATCGGTGACGTAAATGTAGCTGCTGGAGCCGTCGCTGGCCACGGCGGAGGGATGAGTGCCGACGGCGAAGGGCGATCCGGGGACCGGGGTCAACACGCCACCGGAACCAACCGCGAAGCCGAAGACGTAGCCGATCGAGGCGGTGGAATCGTAAGCCGAAACGTAGACTTCCGCGCCGGACTTGAGGACGTTAACGCCGGTGGGCACAATCACGTGGGAGGCATTAGCGCCGGTCAGCGGCCAGTAGGTCAGGTTGCCGTTGGCGATCGGTGCTTTGCTCAGTTCGCCGTCCGTCTGGAAAGCAGTGCCAGAGGTGATGTTGTAGACGGCGATGGAGCCGGAGCAGGGCTGCGCGGTGGAGCAGAGGGGCAGCGGCTGGAAGGTATCGAGGACGAAGAGATTCGACCCGTTGACGGCGACGGCCATGGGAAAGATGCCGGGAGTATTGACGGTATCGTGGGGGTAAAGCTTGCCATCGTTGCCGATATTGAACTGGACGATGGTGTTGTCGTCGCGGTTGACGACGTAGAGATTCTGATTATCGGGGGCAACGGCTTCGGCCACGGGATTGCGCCCGTCGGAAGGGAAGGGCGAGGTAGGAATCTGGCGCATAAATCCCGACTCCGAGTTGATCTCGAAGACGTTGATCTCGCCGTAGTTGTTGGTTCCGGCGGCCTTGGAGCTGGTCACGAAGACGAAATCCGTGGTAAGTGTGCCACAGGCGGTCACGAGTGTGGCAACCATGAGGCTGGCCACGGAGAGCAGCATCAACTGGCTCGGTCTGTTGAACTTCATGCGCATCTTTCGTCAGCAGGCCTGCAGAACAGGCCGCGAAAAAATCAAATTTTGGAATCGAATCCCGGGCGCTTTGTGTAGTCCGCGCCCTGTATTCGGCTACGTTCCTTGAAGAATCCACCGGGGCGGAGGCGGTGCCAGCCAGGGCTGGGAACCGCCTCCGCGAAAAAACAACCGGCAGGTTTCTAGTTGGTGCGAGCGTCCATCATGCACCAAGTGGCCGGGCCGCTGAGGGCATAGCTGCCCTTGGCTCTCAACGCATTCAGCGAACCGGAGATTGGATCGACTTCACGTCCATAGACCTGCTGGTCGGTGGAGTCAGCCTCATAGATGAACTGGTTGGAGGGGTCTTCGACAATGCACTTTGGACCCGATCCGACGCCGTAAGGCTCACCAGAGTTCAGTTTGAGGATGCTGGACGTTGGGTCGATGGTGAAGGCGGAGATGCCGCCGTTCGGCAAGGCAGCGGAAAGGTTGCTGGGATTGCTGCTGTTGTTGGCGACGTAGAGGAACTTGTTCGTGGACTCGACGAGCAGGGCAACCGGGTCGGCGAGGGAGGTGTCATTGGCGAAGAGGCCGCCGTTTTTCGGGTTGAGCAGGTTGCCGCTGGGGCTGTACTGAAGGATCTGGCTGACCGCGCCGGTACTGGGCGTGGGTGGCTCGTTGTCGAGGACGTAGATCAGACCGTTTCCGGCGACGATGGCCGTGGCCTGCTTCACCGAACCGCTGGCGCTGCCATTGGTGAGGGGCTGAACGCTGTTTGCGGTAATGGACAACTGGCCGTTGGTTGAATTGTAGCCGTACGGGAAGTAGACCTGGCTGGTTCCGGGCGCGCCGGCGATGGTAAAGACGACGCTGGAGCCCATCACGAAGTCGATGGGGTTGGCCGGGACGGGAAAATAGGTGAGGTGTGCGCCGTTGGCCGACGAAAGGCTGGTATTCATCACCAGGCTGAGTTGGCCGGTGGAGAGAATCTGGAAAACGGTGATGTCGCCGCAGGCGGTTGCGCCGTTGAGCGCTTTCGCGCATTGGGTGTTGTCCGGCGCATCGTGATCCAGCACCATCAGGTAATTGCCGGAGTTATCCAGAACCATGCGGATGGGATTGAGTCCCTGAGAGAAAAAGGACTGGCCGAGCGGAGTGAGAACGCCGCTTCCGCCGATCAGGAAGCCGGTGACGTTGGCGTTCTGGCAGATGTCGGTGGCCGAGCAGGCAGCGCCGTCCGCGCTTGCGCCCTGATTGAGCACATAGAGGAAGCGGCTGTTGGCGGCCAGGACCGCGCGTACGGGGTTGGAGCCGCCGGAGCTGACGACAGGTCCACGCAGGGCGGTCAGATTTCCCGTATTGTGGTCGATCGCAAAACCGTTGACGTATCCGGAGCCGACGGACTGGGCCGTGCCCGCCTGATATGTCCCCGTCACAAACAAATAGCCTACCGTGTAAGTTTGATTGCAAGACGTGAGGCCGAAGACAACGCCAGCAGAAAGGGCGCTCAACAGCAGAGCCTTGCCGAATTTCGTGAACTTCATGCGATTCCTTCATCCTGGCCAAGCGTGAGCCGCCAGGTTTTGCTAGTTCCACAGCAGAGCTGGGTTGGGACGGGTCCCTGATGCATTGTAAAAGCCGAGGGTGGGTTGTGCCTAGTTTCGCGTGGAGACTGGGCAAAACAGCGTGTTTTTGTGAAGCGCCACGGCTGAAACGGAGCCAATCCGAGGTCGAACCAGTTTTGAGGCATTCGCACCCGGATGCGGATTGGACGATGAAAGGGGGGGAAAGGTCAACGGCGGGGAAAAGCTAGGGATCAGAGAACAGGGAGTAGTCCACCACTGGCGTTGCCAAAGCGGCAGAACACTAACCGTAGCGTGGACCTCACGGTCCACGCTGGATTTGACGGGGGAGGCACCAGATCCAAAAAACCGAACCTGGCGCCTCCTCGTTTGGTTGGTATTCCTGCGGAGGGACAACCCCACCGCAAGGTGGCTACCAGACGCGGCAGGAGTTGGCGGGGGCCATGGGCTGGCCTTTGGTGCATCCAAAGGCCTTGGCGAAGCCGTCGAAGTTCTGCACAGAGCCATTGATGCGCCATTTTCCGGGGGAGTGGGGGTCGGTGAGGGCGGTCTGCCGCGCCATCTGGTCGGTGTTGTTCTCGCACCAGACCTGGGCAAAGCCGATGAAGTAGCGTTGCGCCTCGGTAAAGCCGTCGATCTTGTCGTCGATGCTCTTGCCCTGGGCGGCCAGGGTATCCAGCAGGGCCAGGTAGGCGATGCGCAGGCCGCCATTGTCGGCGGTGTTCTCGCCCAAGGTGAGCTTGCCATTGAGCTTCACGGCGGGTTGGTTGGCCGTGGCGGGCGCGGCCTCAAAGCTGCCGTACTCGTCGGCGAGGCAATCGGTACGCTCGGTGAAGGCCTTGCGATCCTCGGGCTTTTGCCATTCGCGCAGGTTGCCGTGACCGTCGAACTTCGTGCCTTGATCGTCGAAACCGTGGGTCATCTCGTGGCCAATCACCACGCCGATACCGCCGAAGTTCACGGCTGGGTCAACGGTGAAGTCGAAGAAGGGCGGCTGAAGAATGCCGGCCGGGAAGTTGATGTCGTTGAAGGAGGGGTCGTAGTAGGCGTTGACGGTGGGCGGAGTCATATCCCACTCTTTCTCGTCGACGGGCTTGCCGAGCTTGGCGAAGTTATATTGGTGCTCAAAGGCGATGGCGTGGCGAACATTGCCGACCAGGTCGCTGCGATTGACTTTGACGCTGGAGTAGTCGCGCCATTTTTCCGGGTAGCCGATCTTGTTGCGAATGAGGGAGAGTTTTTCCTCGGCTGCTTTCTTGGTTTCCTCGCTCATCCAGGGCAGGGTTTTGATGTCGTCGCCCAGCGATTTTTCCAGCGCGGCAACGAGCTTGTCCATGCTCTGCTTGGCCTGTGGCGGGAAGTTGCGCTGCACCCAGTCCTGGCCGACCGCTTCGCCCAGAGCGCCGTCGGTCAAGGAGGCGCACTGCTTCCAGCGCGCGATGGGCTGCTGCTGGCCGGAGAGGGTTTTGGCGAAGAAGTTGAAGTTCTCGTCGAAGAAGGCCTTGGGCAGGTTGTTGGCCTGGCCGTGCAGCACGTGCCAGCGCAGATAGCTCTTCCACGCGCCGATCGGCTCGGTCTGGAGCAGGCCGTCAAGGGCCTTGAAGTACTCCGGGGTGCCCACGTTGAGGGTATCGAAGCTGCCGATGCGGACGCCGTGAAAGTAGACGCTCCAATCAAAGGCGGGCGTGAGTTTGGCGAGGTCGGCAACCGTGTAAATGTGATAGCGATTCTCGGGCTGGCGCATCTCGGTGCGGCTGAGCGAGGCTTTGGCCATCGCGGTCTCGATGCGGAGCACGTCGTCGGCCTCTTTGGCGGCCTGAGCGGGCGCGTCGCCGGTCAGGATGAACATTTTCTTCAAGTGCTCGACGTATTGGGCGCGAATGGTGGTAAAGCGTGGGGAATCGATGAGGTAATAGTCGCGATCCGGCAGCGAGAGACCGCCCTGCAGGAGCGTCGCGATCTGCTTGGTGGAGTCCTTCTCGTCCTGATCGACGGAGAGTTCGAAGAAGCCGTCGGGGGTGCCGTCTGATTCCAGATGAGCGAGCAGGGCGGGAAGCTGTTTGCCGTCGGCGACAGCGGCGATGGACTTCCAGGCGGGCTGAATGGGCTGTATGCCCATCTTTTCGATCAAATCTGTATCCATGCAAGAGGCGTAGAAGTCGCCGAACTGCTTTTGCAAGGGAGACAGAGGTGCCTTGGCGGCGGCGTCCAACTCCTGCCAGAGCAGGTAGCGATTGCGCTCGCGCAGCAGCGAAAAGGACCGGCTCCAGCGCACCTGGTCAGAGGGGATGGGATTGGCGGCCAGCCAGTTGCCGCAGGAGTACTGATAGAAATCGACGCAGGGGTCGGCGGTCTTGTCGATGATCGAGGCATCGAAGCTCTTGCTGATGACCGGCGGTGTGGGCAGCGTGGAGCTGGCCTGACAGTGGGCGTGCATCGGGTTGAAAGCAGTGGCGGCTACGAACAAAAATACGGAAGTGAAGCGAAATGATTTCATGAAAACCTCGGCGTGAATCAAGGACTCCAGGGAAATAGGCTTGCAACCGAAATAAAAGGCGCATCCTTGTGCGCTCGAATAAAGACGGAACCGGTTCCTGAAGGCAATTTTCTTGCTCACTACGTTGTTATGGAGGCTATCACGACAGGGGGGGACAACCATATCACGTTTGCGAAAAAATGCGAGACGGCGCAGGGAAGTCAGGATTGACCTTTACGGCGCGGCGCACGGGAGCATCGGCGGGGCTGCCGAGTTACCGAGGCGCGGATCGATTTTTTGCGGGCGCGGCATCACGAATGAGATTGGCGAGGGCAGGCTAAAGTTTGTGCAATCCCAGGTGCCCAACAGCGAGGCACCTGGGGCACCCATCTTTCGTGGTGGTTTCCACTTCTCCCGGCATCTGGGTCACTCGTCGGTATCACTGTTGAGGCTCATGGTACGAATGAAATCGTGACTTGCAACAAACCGGCGGGGTTACTGTAAGAATATTCCTATGGCACAATCGACAGAAGTCTCTAATCCTCAAATCCCCGCTCGCGTACGCATCGTTGGCAAAACCAGAGCCATTTTCCTTTTGGCGTTGCTTGTATTGCTGATGATTTGCGCGTTGTTTTCCTGGACCACGCGAGACGCCATGGCGCATCTCCAATTTCTGAGAGCGCAAAATGGGGCGGGAAAACTGGCGGGAGCCAGAAAAGCACTTGTCGATCAACGCCCATGGCAAACGGTTCAGGCTCTGACTCCGCTAGCCGTATCCGCGGAGGAAGTCGAGTTTGCGCGGGATGCCGCGCGCCTGGCCGATCACGAGGTGGATCAGGCATTTGCCGCCGCGCTGCGACGGGCCAGCCTGCAAGCGCAACGGCGCACGTTGACCGGAGACGCTCTGGCGCTGGCGACGAAGGTTGCGCAGATCAAGCAACTTGTTCAGCAGGATCAGGCGCAGGTGGCCAGCCTTTCGGCAAAATCGAGCGCGACGCCAGCAAAGAATGGCGATCAGCCGATTGCAGACAATGACGATCTGGATGTGGCCAAGGCGCAGATGGAACTGGACGCCGACGAGCTTTCCGATGCTCAGAAGGAACTGGATCGAGTTTCCGGCGACAACAGCAACCAGATCAAGGAAGAGCTGGCGACGCATGAATCTCTGTCGCACCAAAGCGAAAGCAAGCCCAATGGGGACAATCAGGTCGCGGTTCTGTCCGCGAAGCGGCACAAAACGTTGGCACAGCGCATTGCGGCATGGTCCAACCAGCGTTCTCGCTATCAGTTGCTGCAGCAGGCTCAGCAACAAGCTCAAAGCGATATTGACAGTTTGACTGCCGAGCGCAATGAGCTTGCGGCCAAGGCGAAAGCCCGGGAGGACGCCTCGCCGAACGGACCTACCGGTCATGCAGCATGGCTGGCAAAGATGAAGGACAGAAGCGCGGATCGCCAGCTCCTGAACATCTACGATGACCGCATTCAGACCGAGCGGCAGCTTGCGTCCGTGTACGGCAAATGGTCGTCGCAGGTGCTTCTGCAGCATCGCATTGTGCTGCATATGATTTTGCAGTCACTGGCGATGATGGTTCTGATTGCCATCGGCATGGTGCTGGGCGACGGATTGGTGCGGCGATTGACGAGTTATCCGGGACTGGATCGCAGACAGGCGCAGACGTTGCGCAGCATCCTGGAGGTGAGCGTACAGGTTCTTGGGGTCGTGATCATTCTGATCATGATCTTCGGGTATCCGCAGCAAACGCCTACCATCATTGGATTGGCGACCGCCGCGCTGACCATTGCGTTGCAGGATTTCATCCTCGCATTTTTAGGCTGGTTTATTCTGGTCGGCAAAAACGGCATTCATGTGAGTGACCGGGTGGAGATCAACGGCGTCAACGGCGAGGTCACCGAGGTGGGACTGTTCAGCACAACCATGCTGGAAACAGGCAACGAATCCGGGGCAGGGCATCTAACCGGACGACGCATCACGTTCATCAATAGTTTTGCGATTCGCGGGCAGTATTTCAACTTCACATCGAGCGGGCAATGGATGTGGGATGAAATCAAACTTACGATCCCCGCCAGCAAAGACGTTCACGCAATCTCGGAACAAATCCAAAACGTGGTGGAAAAGGAAACGAAAGAGAGCGCCTGTACCGCCAAACAAGAACTGGAACGTGGCGCGCGCGGCGACAGCATTCGCCACCTGAACACAACGTCGGTTCTGAGCCTTCGTCCATCCTCGACGGGAATTGAAGTCGAAGTGCGCTTCATGACCCGCGCAGCGGAGCGAATCGAGGTGCGCAACCGCTTGTTTCAGCAACTGCTCGAACTGATTCATGCATAAATGTGCTTACTTCTCCCGGCACTTGGGCACCTGCCCAACGGAACTTCTCTGCCATTTTCAAAGCATCATTGCCAACTCTGCGGGTGCCTGCGGGATGACCAAAAAGGCATCTTGACTTACGTACAGGTGAGCTGTACGCTTTGTCAGTGAGGGATTCCGATGGCGACTGAGACCACGTATACGGCGTTGCGCGAGAATCTGGCCACGTTTCTGGACGGGGTGACGAATGACCGCAAGGTTTTACTGGTGCGGCGGCGTGGCGCGCGGGACGTGGCCATTGTGCCCGCCGATGAGCTAGTGAGCTTGATGGAGACGGCGCATCTGCTGCGGTCGCCGAAGAATGCGCAACGGCTGCTGCGGGCGCTGGGAAGAGCCGCAGAGGGCGATGGCGCGGTGGAGACCGTGGCGCAACTGCGGCGCGCGGTGGGCCTGAATGCGAAGGGGACGGAATAACCCGCGATGAGCAAGCAAACCGAGCGCGCGGCCGTCTTTCATGCCGAGTTTCGCGAAGATTTGCGGGATTGGGTCAGGACGGACCGCAAGGTTGCACTGCGTGTGCTGGAGTTGGTCGAGGCGGTGCTCCGTGATCCGTTTGCAGGCATCGGAAAGCCCGAGCCGCTGAAGTTTCTGCTGGCCGGATGCTGGAGCCGACGCATCACGCAAGAGCATCGGCTGGTCTATCGAGTTACTGAGTCGCGGATCGATTTTTTGCAGGCGAAGTATCACTATTGAGGGCTAGCTTGGCGGGGATTGCCAAGTTTTGTGCAATCCCCGGTGCCCAACTGCGAGGCACATGGGGGCAACCGGCTTTCGTGGTTGTGCTTGCTTCTTTCGGCAGCTTGGGCCACTCGCCAGTGTGGAACAAATTGGCGAGTAGATGTGTCTATTCTCATTGGGTGAAAAGCCACTGTGGCCAGCAGACCCGAAGCGGGTAACCTACCGCTTCGTTTGGATGAGGTCATTTCACGATCGAGTGAGCATCACGATGACCGTACAACCAGAAGGTGATGGTCAGATTCGATTACAAATATTCAGACGAGTCTCGCAACAGCTTGAATCGAGGATGCAGTCGCTGAGTAAAGAACAAGTTCGAGAGGTCATGGCACTCATCGAAGCGGCGAATTTTTGGAGATTGCCAACAGAAGACGAAGGGCCACTGGGCACGGATGGGGCGGATTGGGTTCTGGAAGGGGTACAGAGTAGTCAGTATCACATCGTCACACGCTGGAATGCGGGTGGAACAGCTTTTGGAAAAGCTCTATTGGAATTGCTTCGATTGTCTAACTACAACCCGCCCGAGGATGAGATTTACTGATCTGCGTGAACGCGAGTTGCGGGCTTGTCAGTGCTATATCTAAAACTGTGATCTCTATTGGTGCCAACAGTCCAATGCACAGGTCCATCAAAACGCTACGCATTGACAAAGTCGCTCGGGGGCTGGAAAATCGGAGATTCAAGTTCCCCTCCGAGGTAGACCTTTCCATGAGTGCTCTTTTATCGACAAATTTAGGCGCGACCACCCTGCTGGGACGGGGTAAGGTGCGCGATCTGTATGCTGTGGGCGATGACCTGTTGCTGGTGGCGACGGACCGGATTTCGGCCTTTGACCACGTGCTGGCGACCGGGATTCCCGGCAAAGGCAAGATTCTGACGCAGATTTCGCTCTTCTGGTTCGAGTTGCTGAAGGACGTGATTGCCAATCACTTGATTGCGACCGAGGTCAAGGACTTTCCCGCCGAGTTGCACCCCTATGCCGCTCAGTTGGAAGGGCGGTCGATGCTGGTGAAGCGCGCCAAAATGTTCCCGGTGGAGTGCGTGGTGCGGGGCTATCTGACCGGGTCGGGATGGAAGGAATACAAGATCAGCTCGACGGTCTGCGGCATCTCGTTGCCCAGCGACCTGCTGGATGGATCGCGTCTGCCGGAGCCGCTGTATACGCCCTCGACCAAGGGCGAGGTGGGCACACACGACGAGAATATCAACTTTGCGGCTACCGAAGCATTGGTGGGTAAAGAGGACGCTGCCGAACTGCGGCGGCTGACGCTGGAGATTTACAAGAAGGCCGCACTTCATGCCGAGTCGCGGGGGCTGATTCTGGCCGATACCAAGTTCGAGTTTGGACGGACGGCGGAGGGAATCGTGCTGGCCGATGAGGTGCTGACGCCGGATTCCTCGCGCTTCTGGGAAGGCTCGACGTGGAAGCCGGGCGGAGCGCAGCCGTCGTTTGATAAACAGTTTGTGCGCGATTACCTGGAAGAGATTCACTGGAACAAGCAGGCCCCTGCGCCGGGATTGCCGGATGCTGTGGTGGAGCGGACCCAGGCCAAGTATCTTGAGGCGTTTCGGCGGCTGACAGGACGGGAGTTGGCTCTATAAGCTTTGAGGTTTCCCCGGTCTCAAAATCGAGACCGGGGGCACCCAACCACCTGCGCTGGGCCAGTATTTTGTTGTGCGGAAATGATGAGTTGAGGTTTCCCACTCTTGCGACAAAGAACAAGTACGTCGCAAGGATGGGGCACCCAAATTTGTATAGCTATTTGTGAGTAAAGACGGCGGAGCAGAACAATGACGCTGGTGGACTGGGCGATTGTCATCATCATGGTACTGGCGGTGCTGGGCGGGCTGGCGCAGGGGTTTCTGCGCTCGGTCTTCTCGCTGGGCGGGCTGCTGGCCGGTCTGGTGCTGGCGGCGTGGAACTACGGGCGCGTGGCGCGGCATCTGATACATGTGGTGCGCTTCGAGTCGGTGGCCAATACTATTGGGTTTCTGCTGATTGTGTTGATTGTGGCGGGTCTGGTCGGGCTGACTGGCTCGATCTTGTCAAAGATGCTGCACAAGATCGGCCTGGGTTGCCTAGATAGGATCGCGGGTGGTATTTTTGGTTTTTTTCAAGGCGCATTCATCATCACTCTCTGCATACTGGTGAGCGTGGCTTTCTTCCCGAAGGCGCAGTGGCTGAAGGATGGGCGGTTGCCTCCGCTGTTTTTCGGGATTTGCCACGTCAGCACACACGTGACGCCGGAGGATCTGGCGAAAAAAGTGCGGGTCGGACTGCGGGAGTTGGAGAAGAAATCGCCGGTGTGGTTGCACGCGGACCACAATGGGTTGTGATGGGCAAGAAAGAATGAACAAGTTCTGAAATTGGATCGCGCACAGCACCAAAAATATGGCAATCTAAGAGAGCAGCTAGAGGTGAACGTGAAACGAGAACTGGACAGCCTGGTGACGCAAATGCATTCCAGCGGCCTGCAGTATGAGGACGCCGTGCGCGAGTTCAAGAAGCAATATCTGCGCGAAGTGCTGATTGCACACAGGGGGAACCAGTGCAAGGCGGCCACCGAACTGGGCATGCACCGCAATACGCTGAGCCGGACCATGGCGGAGCTGGGTCTGCACCTCTCCGAGGTGCGGGCGACGCTGAAGCGCCCACCGCGCAGCGAACGGCCTGTATTTGCTGTGAATCGACAGGTTTTTCGGCAGGGGTAAGTGTGTTTTCCGCCCGTGTTTACAGGCTGCGGAATAACTCTGTTCTCGATTTGGTTTTGAAAGGGCACGACTTTAGCCGTGCCAATAATTTGAGCCTCTTGCAAAATTGACTTTTGTTAGCCGATAAGCGTCAGGGCATGACTTCAGTCGTGCCGCTTAGGTCTC
>Ga0209415_10014080_pt1 | contig 13089 bp, 10 predicted proteins | sample PeaSoiSIISIP2007_FD_187696 | JGI IMG/M metagenome (GOLD analysis project Ga0209415, IMG submission 187696) | Peat soil microbial communities from Weissenstadt, Germany - SII-SIP-2007 (SPAdes) (version 2) | ecosystem: Environmental > Terrestrial > Soil > Wetlands > Peat | place: Germany... | reverse complement strand
TCGGTGAGCTTGCCCTTGCCCTCGTCGCCCCACTGGGTCCCCACGACCACGGTTGCGGGCACGCGCGCTCCTCCGTCGAACGGCAGCGGATTACGCCGCAGTGTACCCCGGACCTGGGACGACTCCTCCGGGGGTCCCGGGTCCGGCCGGGGGGTGAAGCCGGCGGGGACGGACCCCGGCCCGAGGGGCCGTCCGCCGTAGGCGGCCGCCCCGTCGTACCATCGTCTCTGTGCACCTGACCGGCCTCATCTTCGTCCGATCGGGCGCCAACCTGGTCGTCTTCGGCGTCATCTTCGGGGCGCTGTCGTACATGCGGACCCAGCGCTTCCGCCGCCAGACCGGCATGAACCCGTGGGGCATCCCGCCGGTGGTGTGGGGCGTGGTGAGCTTCTTCATCGCCCTGCTGGGCACGCTGCTGTCGCTGGTCGCCTGCGCCACCACCAAGCCCCGGTCGGCGGGGTCGGCCCCGGGCGGGTCCGCCTACGGCGGCCACCCGGCGGCGGGGTACGGGCCCACCCCGGGCTACGGGCCCGGGCCCGGGCCCGGCTACGGGGCGGGGCGGTCACCGGGCCACGGCACCGGGCAGGCGTGGGGATCACCCGGGGCGGGTATGCCCGGGCCCGCCGGGGTGCCGGGCACCACCAGCCCGGCCACGGCGTCACCGATGTCGGCGCCCGCCGGCCCGGGGACGGTCGCCCCCAGCTGGCACCCCGACCCCACCGGGCGCCACCAGCACCGTTACTGGGACGGCGAGCAGTGGACGCACCACGTCTCCAACAACGGGGACGCGTCTCTCGACCCCGTCTGATCTGACCGCCGAACCCCCGGCCCCCGGCCGATGGGGCGCTACCGAAGCCCGGGCACTGCGGCGCGGGGTCGGGCCCGGCGGCGGCGAATGCGTCGAAAGCGCCGGGATCCCCCGAAGCGCCTGGCAATCGACGACCGCCCGAACCGCCTCGCCCGATGTCATCGGTCGATACCCTTCCTCACCGCCCCCACCACGAACCCGTTCCCCGAAAGACGACGAGGCTCGGGGGGGTACTCCGGAACGTGAGATCGGCGTCTGCGGGAGGATGCGCCCCTGCCCGTTCCGAGGCGCAGCGTCGAAGGTCCCACGTTACGACCGGGCCGACATGGCGCAACCCACCCGCGGGTGATTACCCGTGGCGCTACGTGTTCGAGCGCTACGTGTTCGACCGGAGTCCGTCAGCGCAGCTCGATGCCGCTGCCGCCCTTGACGGTGTCGACGACGACGGTGTCGCCGTCGGCGTAGCGCCCGCCCAGCAACGCCAGCGCCAGGGGGTCCTCCACGGCGTGCTGGAGCACCCGGCGCAGCGGCCGGGCACCGAGGTCGGCGTCGTAGCCGGTCCGGCCCAGCCAGTCGCGCGCCGCCGGCGACACCTCGAGCAACAGCCGGCGCTCGGCCACCCGGCGGGCCAACCGGTCCACCTGGATGTCGACGATGCGGCGGATGTCCTGCTCGGTCAGTCGGCGGAAGCGCACCACCTCGTCGATGCGGTTGAAGAACTCCGGCTTGAAGAAGTCCTGCGGATCGCCGGGCAGGTTGGACGTCATGATGAGCACGGTGTTGGTGAAGTCCACCGTCCGGCCCTGGCCGTCGGTGAGCCGCCCGTCCTCGAGCACCTGGAGCAGCACGTTGAACACGTCGGGGTGCGCCTTTTCGATTTCGTCGAGGAGCACCACGGCGTAGGGCCGGCGCCGCACGGCCTCCGACAGCTGGCCGCCCTCCTCGTAGCCCACGTATCCCGGGGGCGCCCCCACGAGGCGCGACACGGTGTGCTTCTCCTGGTACTCGCCCATGTCGATGCGCACCATGGCTCGGTCGTCGTCGAACAGGAAGGCGGCCAGCGCCCGGGCCAGCTCGGTCTTGCCCACGCCCGTCGGGCCCAGGAACAGAAACGAGCCGATGGGACGGTTGGGGTCCGACAGCCCGGCCCGGCTGCGGCGGATGGCGTTGGCGACGGCCTGCACCGCTTCGTCCTGGCCGATGACGCGGGCGTGCAGCGCCTCCTCCATGCGCACCAACTTGGCCAGCTCGGCCTCGAGCAGCTTGGTGACGGGGACGCCCGTCCAGCGGCTGACCACCTCGGCCACGTCCTCGGCGTCGACCTCCTCCTTCAGCATCGCCCCCGACGCCTGGAGGTCGGCCAGAGCCTTGGTGGCGTCCTCGATACGCCGCTCGATGTCGGGGATCACGCCGTAGCGGATCTCCGAGGCGCGCGTGAGGTCGCCGTCGCGAGCGTGACGCTCGGCCTCGCCCTTGCGCACCTCGAGCTCCTCCTTCAGGCCGCGGATGGCCGCGATGGCGTCCTTCTCCGCCTGCCACCGCGCCGTCATGGCGTCGGCCTCCTCCTTCAGGTTGGCGAGCTCCTCGTCCAGGCGGGCCATGCGCTCCTTGGAGATCTCGTCGGTCTCCTTGGCCAGGGCCACCCGTTCGATTGCGAGTTGGCGCATGCGGCGGGTCACCACGTCGATCTCGGTGGGCATGGAGTCGATCTCGATGCGCAGCCGGCTGGCGGCCTCGTCCACGAGGTCGATGGCCTTGTCGGGGAGGAAGCGCCCCGACACGTAGCGGTCCGACAGCACCGCCGCCGCCACCAGGGCGGCGTCCTGGATGCGCACCCCGTGGTGCACCTCGTAGCGCTCCTTCAACCCCCGCAGGATGGCGACGGTGGCCTCCACCGACGGAGGGGCGACGAGGACGGGCTGGAAGCGGCGCTCCAGGGCGGCGTCCTTTTCGATGTGCTTGCGGTACTCGTCGAGGGTGGTGGCCCCGATGAGGCGCAGCTCGCCGCGCGCCAACATGGGCTTGATCATGTTGCCGGCGTCCATCGCACCCTCGGCCGCGCCCGCCCCCACGATGGTGTGGAGCTCGTCGATGAAGGTGACGATCTCCCCCTCGGCGTCGGTGATCTCCTTCAGCACCGCCTTGAGGCGCTCCTCGAACTCGCCGCGGTACTTGGCCCCGGCCACCATGGCCGACAGGTCGAGCGACATAACCCGCTTGTCGCGCAGGCTCTCGGGCACGTCGCCCTCGACGATGCGGGTGGCCAGGCCCTCCACGATGGCGGTCTTGCCCACGCCCGGTTCGCCGATGAGCACCGGGTTGTTCTTGGTGCGCCGCGACAGCACCTGGATGACGCGGCGGATCTCCTCGTCGCGCCCGATGACGGGGTCGAGCTTGCCCTGGCGGGCGAGCTCGGTGAGGTCGCGGGCGTAACGCTCCAGGGCCTGGTACTGCTCCTCGGGGTTCTGCGACGTGACGCGGTGGCTGCCGCGCACCTGGCGCAGGGCGGTGAGCAGCTGGTCGCGCGTGGCCCCCACCGCCTCGGACAGCGCCAGCAGGACGTGCTCCACCGACAGGTACTCGTCGCCCATATCGCGCCGCAACCCGTCGGCCGTCTCGAACAGGTCACGCGTGGCCCGGCCGAGCGCCACGTCCGCGCCCCCGTAGGCCTTGGGCAGCGCGGCCAGGCGCTGGGCCACCCGGTTGCCGAGGGCGGTGGGCTCCACCCCGGCCTTGGTCACAAGGGGCAGGGCGATGCCGTCGGCCTGGCCCAGCAGGGCGGCCAGGAGGTGGTCCGGCGCGACCTCGGCGTTGTTGGCGGCGCGGGCCAGGTCGGTGGCGGACTGCAGCGCCTCCTGGGTCTTGAGCGTCCAGCGGTTGGGATCGAGCGCCATGTGCGTCATCTCCTCTTGCGCCACACGAGCGCCTGGCGCAGCGGCACCAGGTCGCGCCGGTAATGGCGGTGCGTCTGCTCGACCACTTCGCGGGCCTCCCGGCGCACGCGCTCGAGCTCGGCCCGCAGCTGCGCCACCTCGGCCTCGAGCTCGAGCACGCGGCGCACCCCCTCGAGGTTGAGCCCCGAGGCGGTGAGGTCGCCGATGTGGCGCAGCCGCTCGATGTCGTGCTGCGAGTAGCGCCGGTTGCCGCCGCCGGTGCGCGACGGGTCCACCAGGCCCCGTCGCTCGTACATGCGCAGGGTCTGGGGGTGCACTCCGGCCAGCTCGGCCGCCACCGAGATCACGTACACGGCCCGGGCCGCACCCTCCCCGCCGAACAGAGCGGCGAAGCGCTCGGGCTCGGCCGCGTCAGGCATCGGTGGTGTCATCGCTCGTCACCCCCAGATGGCGCCGCGGGTCCTCGTGCGACACGCGGGCGTACTGCTCGACCGCGGCGCGCTGCTCGTCGGTCAGCTTCTTCGGCACGGCCACCTCGGCCGTGACGAGCAGGTCCCCGGGGCCGCTGCGCCCCGGACCGGGCACGCCCCGGCCCTTCACCCGGAACGTCTGCCCCGACGACGTGCCGGCCGGGATGCGCAGGGTCACGGGGTCGTCGAGCGTCGGCACGGTCACGGTGGAGCCGAGCGCCGCCTCGGAGAAGGTCACCGGGGCCGTGAGCGTCAGGTTGCGGCCCCGGCGCCCGAAGATGGGGTGGGCCGACACACGTACGGTGACGTAGAGGTCCCCCGACGGGCCGTTGGCGCGGCCGGCCGCGCCCCTCCCCTTCACCCGGATGCGCTGGCCGTCCTCCACCCCGGCGGGGACGCGCACCTTCACCTCGCGGGTGCGGCGCTGCACGCCGCTGCCGCGGCACGTGCGGCACGGCGTCTCGATGATGGTGCCCCGGCCGCTGCACTGCGGGCACACGCGGCTGAGCGAGAACAGGCCCTGGTTGTCGTCGAGCGCGCCCCGGCCGTGGCAGGTGGGGCACGTCACCGGGGAGGAACCCGGGGCGGCCCCCGTTCCCCCGCACGTCTCGCAGCGCGCCTCGCCGGCCACGTGGACGGTGGTGGTCACGCCCCGCACGGCGTCCTCGAACGACAGGTGCAGCTCGGCCTCGACATCGGCGCCGCGCCGGGGACCGGCGTTGCGCGACCGGCGGCCGCCGCCGAAGGCCCCGCCGAGACCTCCCAGGAGGTCGCCCAGATCGCCCAGGTCCTCCACCCGGAAGGTGCTCCCTCCCTGGCCGCCGAAGCCGCCGCCGAGCCCGCCGAACCCGGCCGCCCCCAGGCGGCGCACCTCGTCGTACTCCTTGCGCTTGGCCGCGTCGCCGAGCACGTCGTAGGCGGCGGTGATCTCCTTGAAGCGGTCCTCGGTGCCGGGGTTGGCGTCGGGGTGGAACTGCTTGGCCAGCTTGCGGTAGGCGCGCGTGATCTCCTTGTCGGTGGCCGTGGACGACACGCCCAGGACCCGGTAGTAGTCCTTCTCCAGCCATTCGCGCTGCGCGACCACGGTCGTCAGCCCCGCACGCGCACCATGGCGGGCCGGATGACGCGTCCCTTCCACCGGTAGCCGGCGCGCAGCACGCCGTCCACGACGGGCCCCTCTGCAGGGGCGTCACCGGGCTGGTCGACCACGCTGTCGACCGCCTCGTGCACGGCGGGATCGAAGGGTGCGCCGGGATCGTCGATGCGCTCGAGGCCCACCTTGGCCAGCGTGTCGGCCAGCAGGCTCGAGGCGGCCAGCAGCGCCTTGCCCTCGGAGCCGAGGTCGTCGCCCCCGCCCAGGTGGGTGCGGGCCAGGTCGAAGGCGTCGAGCACGGGGAGCATCTTCATGACGAGGTCCTCCCCCGCCCGCTCGAGATGGTCGCTCTGCTGGCGCAACATGCGCTTCTTGTAGTTCTCGAAGTCGGCCTGGACGCGCCGCAGCATGTCCAGGTACTCGTCGCGCTCGCGCCGCACCGTGGCGAGCGAGTCCCCGAACTCCTCTTCCACGAGCTCCTCGACCTGTTCCACCACCTCCTCGGCGGCGGCGAACATGGCGGCCGCGTCCGACCCGTCGGGGCGGGAGGTGCTCTCCGCGCCCGGACGGGCGGTGGCGTCCTCGGGCCTGCCGGGACCGTCGACAGGACCCGCCCCCGGGGTCATGCCCCGGGCTCGTCGACGATCTCGGCGTCGACCACCTCGTCGTCGGACTGCGCGGCGCCGTCGCCGCCCCCGGCCCCGGCCGACGCCGACTGGGACTGCGACGCCTGCTCGTACAGGCGCTGGGTGAAGCCGTGGCTGGCGTTGACGAGCGCCTCGGTGGCGTCCTTGATCTTCTCCACGTCGGAGCCGGACAGGGCCTCCTTGAGGGTCGTGAGTGACCCGTCGACCTTGTCCTTCTCGTCGCCCTCGAACTTCTCACCCTGCTCCCGAAGGAGCTTGTCGGTCTGGTACACCAGGGTGTCGGCGTTGTTGCGGACCTCCGCCTCCTCGCGCCGGCGGCGGTCGTCCTCGGCGTGGGCCTCGGCGTCGCGCACCATGCGGTCGATGTCGTCCCTGGCCAGCGAGGACTGGCCGGTGATCGTCATCGACTGCTCCTTGCCCGTGGCCGTGTCGCGAGCCGACACGTGCACGATGCCGTTGGCGTCGATGTCGAACGTCACCTCGATCTGGGGGATGCCGCGCGGCGCCGGAGGCAGGTCCACGAGCTGGAACTTGCCCAGGGTCTTGTTGTACATGGCCATCTCCCGTTCACCTTGGAGCACGTGGATCTCCACCGACGGCTGGTTGTCCTCGGCCGTGGTGAACACCTCCGAGCGCTTGGTGGGGATGGTGGTGTTGCGCTCGATGAGCCGGTGCATGACCGCGCCCTTGGTCTCGATGCCGAGCGACAGGGGGGTGACGTCGAGCAGCAGGACGTCCTTCACCTCGCCCTTCAGCACGCCGGCCTGGACAGCGGCGCCGATGGCGACCACCTCGTCGGGGTTGACGCCCTTGTGGGGCTCCTTGCCCGTCAGGGACTGCACCATCTCCTGCACGGCGGGCATGCGGGTGGAGCCGCCCACCAGCACCACGTGGTGGATGTCGGACTTGGGGATGCCGGCGTCGGAGACGGCCTGCTCGAACGGGCCCTTGCACGCGTCGACGAGGTCGGCGGTGAGCTCGTTGAACTTGGCCCGCGTCAGCTTCAGATCGAGATGCTTGGGGCCCTCGGAGGTGGCGGTGATGAAGGGCAGGTTGATCTGGGTCTCCTGCACCGACGACAGCTCGATCTTGGCCTTCTCCGCCGCCTCCTTGAGGCGCTGCAAGGCCATTTTGTCGGCCGACAGGTCGACGCCCTCGGTGTTCTTGAACTCGGTGACCAGCCAGTCGATGACGCGCTGGTCCCAGTCGTCGCCGCCCAGGTGGGTGTTGCCCGAGGTGGACTTCACCTCGAAGACGCCGTCGCCGATCTCGAGGATGGACACGTCGAAGGTCCCGCCCCCGAGGTCGAACACGAGCACGGTCTGCTCCTTGTTCTCCTTGTCGAGGCCATAGGCGAGGGCGGCGGCGGTGGGTTCGTTGATGATGCGCAGCACCTCGAGCCCGGCGATCTGGCCCGCCTCCTTGGTGGCGGTGCGCTGGGCGTCGTCGAAGTAGGCCGGCACGGTGATCACGGCCTGGTTGACGGTGTCGCCCAGGTAGGACTCGGCGTCTCTCTTCAGCTTCTGCAGGATGCGGGCCGAGATCTCCTGGGAGTTGTACTTCTTACCGTCGATGTCGACGGACCACGAGGTGCCCATGTGGCGCTTCACCGAGCGGATGGTGCGGTCGGGGTTGGTGATGGCCTGGCGCTTGGCCACCTCGCCCACCAGGACCTCGCCCGACTTGGAGAAGCCCACCACCGACGGGGTGGTCCGGCTCCCCTCGGCGTTGGGGATGACGACGGGCTCGCCCGCCTCCAGGACGCTCACGACCGAGTTGGTGGTGCCGAGGTCGATACCGACGGCCTTGGGCATGGGGGGTGCCTCCGAATCTGCGGCGGACCCGACGCTCTGCCGGGACCTTGGTGCCTAGGGGTATGTGACTGTTATAAGTATAGCGAAGTTGAGTCTCTGCGCATCAAGTTCTCGGAAGAGTCCCCCGACCAGGGTGGACCTGCCGACCGTCGGGCGCGCTCCGCCGCCTGTCCGGGCACCCTGAGGGCATGGCCGGGCGAATCTGGGTCTTCCCTGAGCGATCGCCGCTCTTCATGGGCTCCCCGCCTCATTGGCCGCCGGCCACGCCGCGCCGCCGCCGGTGCGGGTGGCGGGGTGCGGGTGCGGGGTGCGGGTGCGGGGCGCGGAGAAATCCGACCGGAAACGGCGGGGCGCAGGGACCTCTGGCGGGGAGGGTCCCTGCGCCCGTCGCCGAACCGGTGCCGCCACGTGCCCCCCCGCGGCCCACCTTGGCGGGCGTCAGGATACAAGCCTCGGCGCCGTCTGTCACCCCGGCCTGCCACAGTGACAGCGATTTCTGTCGCTGGCCTCCCCAGGGCGGTCGGCGGCGGGGGCCACCACTACGCTCGGGACCGTGCCCGACCTCGTGCTGCTCCGCCACGGTGAGTCCACATGGAACGCCGAAAACCTCTTCACAGGCTGGACCGACGTCGACCTGACGGCCAAGGGCGTGGCCGAGGCCCGGCAGGCCGGGGCGCTGCTCGCCGCCGAGGCGGAGGCGGGGCTGGATTTGCGGGTGGTGCACACCTCGGTGCTCACCCGGTCGGTGCGCACCGCCAACCTCACCCTGGACGAGCTGGGCCGGAGCTGGCTGCCGGTGCGCCGCCACTGGCGGTTGAACGAGCGCCACTACGGGGCCCTGCAGGGCCTCAACAAAAAGGAGACGGCGGCCAAGTACGGCGAGGAGCAGGTCAAGCTGTGGCGGCGCAGCTACACCACGCCCCCGCCCGCCCTGTCACGGACCGACGGGCGCCACCCCGTCCACGACCCCCGCTACCGGGACCTCCCGGCCAGCGCCCTGCCCGACACCGAGTGCCTGGCCGACGTGGTGGTGCGGATGGTCCCCTACTGGGAGGACGCCATCGCCACCGACCTGCGCGCCCGGGGCGGCGTGCTGGTGGTGGCCCACGGCAACTCGATCCGAGCCCTCGTGAAGTACCTGAAGGGGATCTCCGACGACGACATCGTCGGTCTGGAGGTGCCCACCGGCGTGCCGTGGTGGTTCCGGCTCGACGACTCGCTCGACCTCGTCGAAGACCGCCAGTTAGGCGACCCCGAGGCCATCGCGGCCGCGGCCGCGGCCGTGGCCCGCCAGGCGGGCTGACCTTCCGACCGGCCGGCGCGCCCGGGGGGGCGGGGCGCCGGACCGGCCAGAGGGCCAGAAAACCGGATCAGAGGGCGTCGCTTCCTCTCTCTCCGGTACGAACCCGCACCGCTTGCTCGACGGGGATCACCCAGACCTTGCCGTCACCGATCTTGCCGGTGGCGGCGGTCCGGACGATCCCGTCGACCACCTCGTCGACCTGGGGATCGTCGACGAGGATCTCGACCCGGAGCTTGGGCACGAAATCGACTTCGTACTCCGCACCCCGGTAGACCTCGGTGTGGCCCCGCTGGCGCCCGAAGCCCTGGGCTTCGGTCAGGGTCATCCCCTGGACGCCGAGCGTCTTGAGCGACTCCTTGACCTCGTCGAGCTTGAAGGGCTTGATGACTGCCACGATCAGCTTCATGGATGTTCCGATCCCTTTCGTCCCGGCGGCCTAGGAATTCCCACCATCTGGTGGTGGCGGTGGGTCCGCTGTCGGAGGTGACGTCGACCCCACCGAAAGCCCGGCCATCTCGAATGCGCCGACCCGTGTGGCCAGCGTCTCCTCCGGGAACGCCTCCTCGTCGTGGATGGCCAGGTCGCCGATCTCGAGGATCTCGTCCTTGTAGCGAGCCCCGCGGAGCACCAGCCCGATCAGCTTCATGAGGATGAACGTCACCAGAGCCGACCAGAATATGACCCAGATGGCCGCTCTGATCTGTTCCCACAGCAGGTGGGCCGATCCGGTGTACATGAGCCCGCTGGCCGAGCTGGTCACGCAGGTCTTGGTGGAGGTGGCATAGGTGGACGCCGAGGTGTTGATCACCTGCCCGGCGGCGTTCAGATGCCCACAGCCGTATTCCAGCATGTTGGGGTCGGCGAAGATGCCCAGCATCAAGCCGCCGAACAGGCCGGCGATGCCGTGGGTGTACACGACCCCGAGCGCATCGTCCACCTTGCTGAACGGCCTGACCTTGGACAGGTAGTTCCACGCCACCCACACGATGCAGGTGTCGATGGCCCCGACGGCGATGGCACCCCAGCCGTTGACCCAACCGGCACAGGGGGTGATCCCCACCAGGCCGCAGATCATGCCGTTCACGCCACCCAGGAAGGTCGGCTTCTTGGCCTTGGAGAGCCAGGCGTCGAGCGCCATCCAGACGACCACGCCGGTGGCGGTGGCGATGTTGGTGTTGACCACCGCCGCGGCCGCATCGGACCCGGCGTAGTACGGGTCCCCACCGTTGAAGCCGTTCCAACCCAGCCACAGGATGCCGGCGCCGACCGCCGCCATCACCAGGTTGTTGGGCAAGGCGTGCGCTCTGTCACGCGCCAGGCGGGGACCCAGACACCAGGCCGCCACGAAGCCCGAGACACCGGCCGACATGTGGATGACGAACCCGCCCGAGAAGTCGAGCGACCCCTCCTGGGCGAAGTAACCGCCGCCCCACAGCATGAAGGCGTCCACGCCGTAGACGATGGTCGACCACAGCGGCACGAGCAGGCACCAGGCGCTGAACTTGATCCGGCCCAGCACGCTCCCCAGGAACAGCAGGGGGGTGATGGCACCGAACACGAACTGGAAGTAGGCCAGCGAGTCGGTGGGGAAGTGGAAGGGGATGAGCGTGTTCGCCGCCGAGACCGCCTGGCCTTGTTCGTTCACGCTGTTCGTGATCTGGCCCGGTTTCCCGACGAAGTTCTCGAAGAAGTGCTTGAACCAGCCCACACCCGTCAACTGCGTCTGTACCCCGTTGTGCACCCCCCCTCCGAGCGACGTTGAGCCGAAGCCCATCTTGTAGGTCCACAGCACCCAGGCGATGAGGACCAGTGAGAACCCGGCGAACATCATGGCCAAGACGTTCACCGCCCATTTCTTCTGGACGATGGAGGCGTAGAGGACCGCCAGGCCCGGGAGGCTCATGAGGCCGACGAACGTGGCGGCAACGATCTGCCACGTGTTGTCGCCCGTGTTGAGCCAACTCGGGTATGGAACGGGAACTGCTCCGGCTAACAGGTGCACGGCTCGAGTACTCCCCTCATGTCGGTCAAACCTCGGTCGGAGCGGCACGCAGCACTGGGTGCCCCAAAACCACGGCAGGCGAGTCGCCTCGCCCGCCCTGAGGATGCATGCCAGGCGTTTCGGCTCGGTCACGCGAGTGTTACCAGCTTGTGAACAGACCCCGATTCGGGCCCGTTCCGCTTGATCGCCTCCCGAGGGGCCGCGCTAGCCTTTGCGCATGCTCACCGATCACGGTTCTGACGTCGAGGGCTCCGCCCCGCCCCACAAGCTGGGGGTGGTGCACCGGGTCCTGCTGGCCCTGCCCAGACTGCGCACCGCATCGGAGAAGCCTCCGCTGTCCGAGCGGATGCGCACGACCTTCCTGAAGCCGGTCGAGCCCGACGCGGCCAAGGCGGCGCCGGAGTCGCTGTCGGTGGACGAGCTCGAGGAGGCCTCGCGTTCGGCCAACGACAAGGAGCGGCTCGTCGGGCTGCTGGCGGCGCCGTTCGCGGCCGTCATCGGGATCCTCGTCATCAACACCCTGATCGCCGACGACCCACCGGCGTTGCTCAAGGGCGGGGCGACCAACAAGCTCCACGTCAGCCTGTCGCTCTACCACGATCTCGCCCTCGTGCTCCTGGGGCTGTCGGTCGCCATGTTGGTGACGGCGTGGTTCCGCAAGCGCCTCTACCTCGGGATGGTGATGGCCCTGTACGGGCTGGCCATCTTCAACCTCCACTACTGGGGCTTCGGCATCCCGTTCATCCTGTTCGCCGCCTGGTACCTGGTGCGGGCCTACCGGCTCCAGCGGGACCTGCGTGAGGCCAACGGCACCAGCCGGTTCGCCCGGGGAGGGGCGGCCGCGGCCGGCGCTGCCCGCCCGAGCGCCAACAAGCGCTACACACCGCCGGTGCCGGCCAAGCGTGCGCCGGGGCTGAAGGGCAGCAAGGCCTAGCGCCAGAGCCAGCAGGGGCGGCACCGGGCTGGGTAACGTCTGGCCCATGCCGAACCAGCCTGCGCTCGACCTGGGGAAGATCTGGATGTTCTCGGCCTGCTCGGCCGGGCAGCTCAAGACCATCCGCAAGTCGGTCGAGGAGGTGACGGTGCCGCCGGGCCGCGTCCTGTGCGAGGAGGGGACCCTCGGGCGCGAGTTCTTCTTCATCGTCGAGGGCACGGCCTCGGTGCGACGCAAGGGCCGGAAGGTGGCCACCTTGGGGGCGGGGCGCTACTTCGGCGAGCTGTCGCTGCTCGACCGCAAGCCGCGGTCGGCCACCGTGGTGTCGGAGACCCCCATGACGCTGCTGGTGCTGGAGCAGCGACGCTTCAACGGCCTGCTCGACGAGATGCCGACGCTGTCGCACAAGCTCCTCATGGCCATGACCCAGCGCCTGCGCGAGGCCGACGCCAAGGCCATCCACTGAGGGTCCGGACCGGCCTAGCCGGCGTCGCCCCACGCCCCATGCCCCGCTCGGCCCGGAGGCGGGGCGACGCCCCCTACGACTCGGCCGGGACCTGGAGCGACGCCTCGACGATCTGGGACAGGTCCAGGACCTTGACGTCGTCCTCCCGGGAGCGGGCCCGCACGGCGTCGTCCAGCATGATGAGGCAGTAGGGGCAGGCCGTCGACACCACGTCGGCCCCGGTGCTGAGGGCCTCGTCGGTGCGCTCGAGGTTGACCCGCTTGCCCAGGCGCTCCTCCATCCACATGCGGGCCCCGCCCGCCCCGCAGCAGAAGCTGCGCTCGCGGCAGCGCTTCATCTCGATCTGCTCCACGCCCCCGATGGCGTCGAGGACGGCCCGGGGCTCGTCGAACACCCGGTTGTGGCGGCCCAGGTAACAGGGGTCGTGGTAGGTGACCTTGGCGTCCATGGTCCCCGGCGACAGCTTCCCCTCCGTCACCAGGTGCCCGAGGAGCTGGGAGTGGTGGATGACCTGGAAGTTCCCCCCCAGGTCGGGGTACTCGCGCGACAGGGAGTTGAAGCAGTGGGGGCACGAGGCGATCACCTTCTTCGCCCCCACCTCCTCCAGGGTGGCGATGTTGGCCTTGCCCATCTCCTGGTAGAGGTACTCGTTGCCGAG
>Ga0209415_10014079_pt1 | contig 13089 bp, 29 predicted proteins | sample PeaSoiSIISIP2007_FD_187696 | JGI IMG/M metagenome (GOLD analysis project Ga0209415, IMG submission 187696) | Peat soil microbial communities from Weissenstadt, Germany - SII-SIP-2007 (SPAdes) (version 2) | ecosystem: Environmental > Terrestrial > Soil > Wetlands > Peat | place: Germany... | reverse complement strand
CTAGCACAATACAAATGTCTGACGGAGCATGCAACCACCGGAGGCGTCCTGTCCCTGACGAAGGGGATAGGAACTGATGGACCCCGAGGCCGCGCACCAGCGCGCCCAGATCGCCGCCAATACCAGGTGGGCCGGCGAAACAGACCGTACAGCGGCAACCGCCGGACTCCGCGCCGGGTTCTTCGCGAAGCTCCACCGTGAGGCCCGCGAACGGCTCGGCCCGGCCGCCACCGATGAGCAGGTGGCCAAGGCCGCGGACTCCGCCCTCAAGGCCCACTACGCGCGGATGAGGCTGCGCAGCCTCCAGACCCGCCGCAAGGCGGCCGACGATCGCCGGCAGGCCATGGCCGACGCCATCCTGTCCGAGCCGGGCGCGGACGAGCCCGAGCGCGCCGACGGCGCGGCGTGACCGGGAGTGGGAGCGGCCCCGCAGCCGCAGCACCGCCAATGGCTCCACGCCATGGAGGACGACTTCACCATTCCCCCGCACGTGATGCAGGTCGCCCGCGTCTACGCGGACTTCGCGGCGTCATCGAGGGACGGCAGGGTGCATGTCTCGTGGCGGATGCTGCGCCGATGCACCCATCAGCGGAACGACCGGATAACTCAGTCGCTGGACTATCTGATCTCTCACGGGTGGCTCGCCGAGGAGCCGTCCAAGCGCGGCCAGCGGAAGCGCTACTGGCTGGTAAGTGCTCCCGTGGACGTGAGCACTTGGGAGGCAGCATAAGTGCTCCCGTGAGCGGGAGCACTTCCGCTCCCGCTCACGGGAGCACGAACGTCTACGTCCTTAACACCCCGCGCACCGGTTTCCGTGGGAGCGGGGCTGGGGTCCGTGGGGGAAATACCGATTCCCCCCACACCCCCCCGGCCTTCGCGCAAGCGCTCAGGCGCATGAAAGGAGGCAAGCCGTCATTTTGCGGGTTTTGCAAAATGATGGAGGGGTCCGGGGGGAGGGAATCTCCCCCGGCCGCCGGAGGCGGACCTGTACTTAGCAGCGACGAGGGGATGCGCCACGGTCCCCCGCCAACGTACGGGGCAACGGGCGCCGGCCTTAACCCGCTCCGCGGCGAAGCCGAAAACCACGGCTTCACCACGGCTCGCAAAACCTCTCACTCGGGCGCGCCACTTTCCGGAGCGCTACAGGCAGCAACCAACGTGACAGACCGTAGGGAGTCGTCGTGACCACGCCCGAACGCAAGCCGCGCTGCCTCAAGCTCGTGGTGAGCAAGCGCGGCAAGAACCAGTGCCAGTCCGAGCAGGTCGACGGCTCCGACTTGTGCGCGCATCACCTCGCCCGAGCGGTCGAGGACTACCGGAACATCATCAGCGTCCACGTCCCCGGCGAGGAGGCCCCGGCATGAGCGAGAAACTGCGCCCCATCGACGGCAACGGCCACGTCCCCGACGACCAGTTCACCGCGGAGTTCGCGAACTGTTCCCCCGACTACCAGCTCGGCTACCAGGCGGCAATGCTCGACATGATCCACGCGGGCCTGGCCGAGTGCCGGCGCATCCTCGGCGAAGCACTGGAGAAGACCCGGAGGCCCGCGTGACCGGCCGCCTCATCGCCGCCAAGATGACCGAGGACCAGCTGCAGGAACACATCCGCACCCTGTGCGCCGGCCTCGGCCTCGCCGCCCAGCACATCCACGACCCGCGCCGCTGCTGGCTGCCCGGGTGGCCGGACCTGACGGTGTTCGGCAACCGGATCCTGTTCAGGGAGCTGAAGACCGAGCACAACAGCCTGTCCCCCGATCAGCGGCGCGTCGGATCGCTCATCACCAGAGCCGGCGGGAACTGGGCAGTCTGGCGGCCGCGGGACTGGACCGGCGGCGTGATCCAGCGGCAGCTGCAGGAGATCGCCGGCGTGCAGGCCGAGCTATCCAGCGCATAGGTCTAGACCACCGAGGCCCCGGCCGGGAGCAGGACGGCCGGGGCCCTCTCGCGCGCGCGTGTAGAACTGGTATTCGGAGGGGCGCAAAGTTCGCGGGAAATAATCCCGCCCCTGCCTGCCTGACCTGCGGAAACAACGTAGAACGTGTTCTAGGTGCCTAGTGTCATCGCTGCCTTGGCGTTCTGGATCCGCTGGCGCTCCTGCTCGATCGCGGCCATGATGCCGTCCGGGTCGTCGGGCACCGCGAACCAGTCGAAGAACCGCGTGTCGGCATTCCAGTCAGCCTCGCTGACTTGGCCATCAAGCCAGCGGAACAGCGGGCGGATCGTCATGCGCAGCGGGTAGTCAGGATCGCGCAGGATCGGCACCCATTCGGCTAGCCACTCGCGGATACGGTTCCAGTCGAAGCTGTCAATCCGGTAGGGCGTGTTGGTCGTGTCGTACAGCTCGATGCGGGGCATCAGAACCCGAACAGGTTGTTGTTCCGCTTGGCCGGCTCACGGTGGTGCTCGGCTTCGGGTGGCGGCGGCGCGTCGGGCTCGGGCTCGGCCGCCGCCTCGACCACGATCGGTGCCCCCTCGGGCTCGGCCTCGGGCTCGGCGTCCTCGGCGAGGATCGTGGCGACCACCTCGGCTTCGGCGGCGGCGACCTCGACGGCGGAGCCGGCCTCGACCTCGGCGACCTCGACGCGCGTCTCGTTCCAGTCGCGCTCCTGCCTCGCTGAGATCCTGGCGACCTCGATGTCACGTTCGGCCTGGACGCGGGCGATTTCGAGCTCGACGTTGACAGCTTCGGCGGCGGGCGACTCGGGCAGGTGGTCGACCTCGCCACCGCAGTGCTGGCAGTACGGCATCGGGCTATCCCTTCATGTTCTGGAGGACGTTGTAGGCCAGCGGCTCGCCGCTGCTGACGCGGCGGGCGATCTCGGCCTTGGCGACGGACCTCGGCCAGACGCGGACCCAGGTCACCCAGGCGTCGCCGCGCTGCTCATAGTTGGACTGGATGGACACTTTCTCGCCGAGGATGTGGCTGAGGCGTTTGCAGTACCGGGCGGCGTAGAACCCGGTGCGGACCTTCCTGGCTTCGTCCTCGGAGATGACGGCGGGCATGTCGTGGCGTGTTCCCCACGGCTCGCCGCGTTCGGCGTTGCGGGCGATGATCGCTTCGACGACGGGGCAGAACTGGTGGTTGTGCGGTTTGGCGTCGGTGGTGACGTGCGGATACTTCCGCCCGGCCTGTCTCCGCGGCACGTCCGCCTCCTTTAGTAAGTAAGCCAAACTAATTATGTATGCTAGCTTCCATGACCGGTTTCAGGCGAGCACGCGAGGTTGTGGAGGACGCGGCGTCGAAGGTGACGGCCAGTGCTTCGACGGTCGCGAGGTCCATCGGCGTGGCCATCGGCCTGGCCGTCGTCGCCCTGGTGGTCGCGCTCGTGGCCGTCGTGTTCAGCGTGAAGGCGAGGGCCGCGTGAAGCTGTTCGTCTGGCGTGACGTGCTGACTGACTACTCCTCCGGCCTGGCCGTCGCGCTCGCCGAGGATGTCACTCAGGCTCGCGGGATGCTGACGGCGACCGGCGATTTCCGCAACCCGTCCGATCTGGCGAAGGACCCGGAGGAACATCCGGTGGACGAGCCGTTCGTGGCCTATGTGCATGGGGGTGGCTGATGCCTGGCGCTGTCGCCGATGACGTGGAGGACGCGTTCCGCGCGGCCCTGGAGAAGGACGCGGGCCTCGAGGACACCGGCCCCGTGGATATCCCGGCCCCGCCCCGTAAGAGCGTCCTGGCCGATCCTGACGCGCCGCACGGGCGCGGCGGCGATGGTGTGCCGCTGGCCCCGTTCGGGCTGAACAAGAAGACCGGGAAGCCGAACCTGCGCCGGCCGGGGAAACCTCCGAAGGACGACCTGCCGCGCGTCCAGGAGGCGCCGAAGGGCGAGGCCGCCAAAGCCGCGCCGAAACGGGACTGGTCGCAGGAGATCAGCGAGTTCCTCGACGGCATGTGGATGCTCATGTCGTCGGCGCCGGTCCCGCTGCCGAAGGTCCGCGTCAAGATCCACGCGCAGGCCGCGCTGCTGCACGGCCACAAACCGGGGCTCGTCAAGGGCGTCAACCTGATGGCCCAGAACAACCCGCAGGTTGCCCGCGGCGTCGAGAAGCTCACCACCGGCAACGTCTCATGGATACTGCCGGCGATGTTCGCGCTCGGCCCGTTCGTCGCCCAGTCGGTGATGGTGTGGCGGTCCCCGGTCGAGGGCGCCGTTGAGCAGCTGGCGGCCGGGAACGAGGCGGCGTGGGAGGAGACGGTCAAGGCGATGGCCGCGGAGTTCGGCCCGCAGGCCGAGGCCGAGCAGGAGACGGCATGAAGGCATCCCAGGCCCTCGACGTGATCGGCGACACGCTGCTCGCCGACCTGACGGTCCCGCACAAGCGCGCCGGCCTGATCGCGACGATGGCCACCGCCGCGGTGCTCGCGCAGCTGCGCATGCGGTTCGTCCCGGCCGTGGCGCTGTCGGTGGCGGCCGGGTTCGCGGCCGAGCGGCTGTATGTCGTGATCGACGACGTTCACCGGGCCGCGCTCACGCTGATCGGGCCAGAGCTGACGATCCCGGCGGCTCCGCCATCTAGGGGAGTGAGGCCGCCCGATGCCGAACATCGCGCGGATTGACCGGGACGACTTCCTCGCCAGCTACTGGGATTACGAGAAGGGCGAGCACGTCACGTCGATCATGCCGACGGGTGGCGGGAAGACGTACATGAACTTCCAGCTGCTGCAGCACACCCCGATCCCGGCCACGGTCCTGGTGATGAAACCGCGGGACCGGGAGCCGGCGCAGTGGACGCGGCGGCTCGGGTACAAGGAGGTCCCCACGTGGCCCCCGCCCGGCCGCTGGCCGTGGGAGGGCGAGCCGCCCGGGTACACGCTGTGGCCGCGCCAGACGCTCACCGACCTTGACGCGGACGAGAAGCACCTGGCTAACCAGTTTTCCAGGGCGCTGCTGCACGCGTACAAGCACGGTGATCAGATCGTGTTCGCCGACGAGGTGGGCGGCCTGTGTGAGCTGAAGCTGCAGAAGCACCTGAAGGCGCTGTGGATGCGGGGCCGCAGCCAGGGCGCCGGCCTGTGGGCGGCGACGCAGAAGCCGAGCGGCGACCAGGGCGGCCCGCCCGTCCCCACCTACCTGTACTCGGCGGCGACGCACCTGTTCCTGGGTTATGACCGGACGGCGGCGAACCGGCAGCGGTTCGGGGAGATCGGCGGCGTCGACGCGCGGCTCATCGAGGAGATCGTGATGGGGCTGCGGCTGCACCCGGTTACGGCGGGCGGCGTGACGAACTACGTGTCCGATCAGCTGTATGTCCGCAAGGGCGGCCCGGAGGGCGCGTACATGTGCATCGTCGGCCCGTGACCTGCGGTGAGCCTCGTTGTTCCTTAGCCGCGCTAACGGTATGCTGTTCCTGTCAGGAGGGCCGCCCGCCGCGGTGAGAGCCCCTTAAAGGTCCCTCCTGACAAGCCGCTCCGGGCGGTCCTCCCTCAGCAGTGAGGGAGACAGGTTGATCCCGGACGGCGTTCCCGCCCAGTTCCGCCAGCCGAGCGACGCGGCGAAACGCTGCGCGGACATCGTGACCCTGGCATCGATCGCGGGCAGCACCGGCCGGTTCATGGCCATCCGCCTGCAAGACGGCGGCTCGGACCAGGTGCCCTACGACACCCGCGCGGACGCGGCCGGCCACCAGCTCCACCCCGAGCACTGCTGCTATGTCCTCGTCCCGCCCGGCGGGATGCCCGCCCATGAGGCCGAGGCGCTCCTGCAGTACTGGCGGGCCGTGTCCCGTGTCGCCCGTGACGGCGACCCGGAGATCCCGCTTCCCCTGATGCCCTTGCTCGCCGCTGACCGGCGGCGGCAGATCCGCGCTCTCGCGAAGGGACGCCGATGACCACTCCAAACCCCCCGGCGGCGACCGGCAGCAAGGGGAATCAAGCCCCCCCGCCTGTTCGGCCGTTCCGGGCGGGCACGTTCCGCACGCTCGTGCAGGACGGCTACCAGCAGTCCGCCACCATGTCGGCGGCGACGCAGACGATGGCCCAGTACTCCCCGACCCCGAACGCGTACATCCGGGGCCTGTGGGTGCAGGCGGTCATGGTCACCTCGGCCAACGCGGCGACGGTGGCGTTCCAGGCTGATGCCCCGCCGATCGTGTTCCAGCAGCTGGTGTTCCAGGACGCGAACCAGAAGCCGATCGTGGGCCCGCTGAACGGCTACCAGCTCCTCATCGTCAACAAGTACGGCGGCTACCAGTACAACGACGACCCGCGCGCGTCGGCGGTCTACTCGGTGACGACCGGTTCGGGCGGCACGGGCGGGTCGTTCACGATGGTCCTGTACGTGCCGCTGGAAGTCGTCTCGCGCGACACTCTCGGCAGCCTGCAGAACAAGTCCGCGTCCAGCGCGTTCCAGTTCCTGCTGACGGTCAACACGATCGCCAACGTGTACTCGACGGCGCCGACGAACCCGGGCACGCTGACCGTGACGATCCTGGAAGACGGCTATGTGCAGCCCAAGCCGGCCGATGCGACCGGGAACCAGCTGGCGCAGGCCCCCCCGCAGCTCGGCACCACCCAGTACTGGACGGCGGGCACCTACAACGCGCTGAACGGCTCGCAGCAGGTCCAGCTGACCCAGGGACTGGGTTACCCGGTGCGGAACTTCCTGGCCGTCAACTATGACGTCAGCAACTCGACCCGCGCGACCGGCGACATCGACTTCCCGACCGCGACCTCGTTCATCTTCCGCGGCACCACGTTCTGGAACGTCACCAAGACGATCTGGAAGGACCAGATGTCGCGGCAGTACGGGTTCTACTCGACCACCGCGGATTCGGCGAACGGCCTGGAAAACGGCGTGTACGCGCTGTGGTTCGACGGCGATTTCGGCCTGCAGGACGGCGCCGAGCTCCGCAACGCCTACCTGCCGACGCAGCAGGGCGACCAGTTCCAGCTGGTGGCCACGTTCAACGGCAACTCCAACCTGCAGTGGCTGGCTAACTATGTCGCGCCGATCGCCGGGCCGAGCAACCTCGCGTCGATCCAGGCGAGGTAGGGCCGTGAACCTGCAGGACCTGCTGCACAAGATCGTCGACGGTGTGCCCTGGTCCTCGGAGGACAACCGGGCCGAGGCCCACCAGTCGGTCGACGACCACTTCACTCAGGCTGCCCGTGAGGCGGCGGAAGGGACCCAGCTGTGAAGGAAAAGGTGCTGTGGCTGGCCATCGGGATCGTGGTCGGGATCGTGTTCGCCCCGCAGATCTCCAAGCTGCCGCTGGTGAACAAGCTGCCGCAGGTCTGAGCGCGAGGTGAGTGGTGAGCGATGGCGGTATCGGGTCTCGGCGTCGCCTACGCGACGGCGGGTTTCGTGCTGCTCTGGTCCGGGGTCAAGAACGCGACCCTGAAGGACACGCTCACCTCGTTCCTGAAGGGCCAGGCCCCGGCGCCGAACCCGACCGGGGCGCCGACGATCGGCGTGGCGGGCGGCTCTGGTTCCGGATCGGGGTCCGGCTCCGGCTCTGGTCCGACATCGCCGGTCCTGGGCGGTCCTACGCCGAGCGGGCTCGTGAACCCGCCGGCCGGGGACCTGGCGGGCACCCCGTCAGCGAACAAGGCCCTAGGGCTCCTGCTGGCCGGGACGTACGGGTGGGCGGGCAGCGGCGAATGGCCCTACCTGGAATCGGGCTGGCAAGAGGAATCGGGCTGGAATCAGTACGCGGCCAACGATCCCTCGGACCCGTACAACCACGCCTACGGCATCCCGCAGGCCAATCCCGGAACGAAGATGGCCAGCACTGGCAGCGACTGGAAGACCAGCCCCACGACGCAGATCAGGTGGGGCCTGGCCTACATCAAAGCCACGTACGGTTCGCCGTCGCGGGTGCCGGGCTGGTCACCGAACGGGCCGGGCGCGGGCTATGTGGGCTACTAGGCGCCGGCCATGGCTAAGAGCACCGCGCCGATGCTGCTCACCACGGCGATCAGCTTCGGTAACCAGTGGCTGGGAAACGGGAACCTGGATTTCAGGATCGTGGTGGCCGGCCTGGTCGCTACTGGGGGCCTGGCCCTGGCCGAACAGATCCCCGGCGCGGCGCCGCTGGCGCAGGGCATCGCGTGGATCGCGTTCATCACGCTGATGTTCACCCGGCTCGGCGGGAAGCCGTCCCCGATCGACAACCTGAACAAGCTGACCGGACTCTGAGAGGCGCACATGTCGACTGTCCAGAAGATCGCCCTCGCGATCGTCGCCGTGGGCGCGATCACGGCGCTGACCCTGCCCGGCCGCCAGACCGTTTCGGTCCTGAAGGCGGGCGGCGGCGTGTTCAACAGTGCTCTCGGCACCGCGATCACCGGGTGAGCTGATGGTATCCTCGGTGACCAGCGCGACGGCCCCGGCGGCCACGCCGGCGGTCAATCCCGGCGACCTGGTGAACGTCCCGGCCGGGACCCCCGCCCAGGAACGGTGGCCTTCGGCGGTCGACCCGTCCCAGTACACCGATACCGGGCCCGACTACCCGCTCGAGGGGCCCCCGTACGGGTCGTGGATGGCCGACGAGTACGGCGGCAGCGTCCCCGTGCAGGCCGAGGGCGGCGGCATCCAGGACACGTCGTGGATCACGGGCACGGACGGCCCCCAGGCCGTGTGGGACACCGCGGGCGGCCAGCCGGTCATGCCGAACCTGACGTCGCCGGGCGCGCTGCCCCCCGAGCTGCACGGCGAAGACACCGGCGCCGTGTTCGCGAGCCAGTACCAGGTGCCCGCGCAGATCGGGCTGCTGCAACGGCAGACCGGCACCGGGCAGACATACAGCCGCGACTACGTGTTCGATTCCGTCAACGGGCAGCTGGTCCCCTCGGCCAACGGGCGGGTCGACTACGACCAGCGGCAGACGTGGGACCCGGCGCCCGGCGACGGCGGCGGCTACGCCCCGTGGGACCCGGGGTATGCGGAACGGCCGGTCCTGCTGAACGTGGCGTACATGGCCACCCCGGTCACCGAGGAGCCGTCCATCTACGGCGTGTCCGGGGCGCTGCCCGAACGGTCACCGTTCAACGCGTATGCGGCCGAGTCCTACGAAGGGCCGGCCGACCCGGTTGTGAACCAGCCGGCGGTCCCGGCTCTGAGCAGCGGAGGGGGGTGGGTGCTGTGAAGATCGGCGGCAAGGAGATCTCCAACTGGTGGCTGATCGGCGGCGCCGCCGGCCTCGGCGTGATCTGGTACCTGTACAAGCGCGGGTCGGCGTCCTCGCCGGCCAGCTCAGGTACGGGCAGCTCGGCGATCGACCCGGTGACCGGCCTGCCGTACAGCCAGGACCAGCAGACCGACCCGGCCACCGGCATGACCTACCTCGCCGAGGCGCAGGAGTACGGCTCCGTCGCGGCAGCCGAGTCCGCGGTGTCGTCCGGGTCGGCGTACGGGCTGGCAGGCGAGTCCGGCGGGTACGGCGGGACGGCAGGCTACCCCACATCCAACGTGGGCACCACGTCCTCTGCAGGCTCGTACGCGACGAACGCGGCGTGGGCGCAGGCCGTCACGGCCGGGCTGACCGGCCTCGGCTACTCCTCGACCGACATCGCCGCGGCGCTGGGCCTGTTTTTCGCCGGGCAGCCGCTGGGCAGCGGCGCGGACGGCGTGTCCTACGCGTCGATCGTCCAGGCCGCCGAGGCCGAGTACGGGCCGCCCCCGCAGGGCACCTACTCCATCATCGCCGAGCCGTCCTCGGGCGGCGCCGCCACCACTACAGGGACCACGGCCAGCACCGGGACCACGGAAGGCACCGGCACCGTGAACCCGGGCGGCACGAACAGCCCGGCCCCGTCGGTGATCACCGTCGCGCCGACCGGGTTCCGCGTGGTGTCGGTGACCGGCGGCGACAACGTGAACCTGGCGTGGAACGCCGTCAAGGGCGCCACCGGCTACGTCATCGCCTACGGCCCCACCTCGGGCAGCCAGCAGTACAAGCAGGGCGTGGGCGGCGGCGCGACCACCGAGGCCACCGTCCCCGGCGTCGGCGCAGGGTCGGCCGGCAAGCACTACTTCGAGCTGTGGGCCCTCCCGGCCAGCCCCGGCGGCCCGCACGCCGGTCCGATCGAAGCGACGACCACCAAGTCATAGGAGGCTGTCATGCCACTCAAGCCCGAGCTCAGCTTCGGCGCGTCGATGGCCGTGATGGCCCTCGACTACGGCGTCTACCAGCTGAACATGCCGAAAACCGCGGATATCAAGTCGTCCTCGCCGTGGAACCAGGCCATCAGCGGGTCGCTGCGCGCCGCGGACTGGACCGCGATCGGCATCTCGGCTGCGCTGTCGCTGCTGGCCAAGGACCCGAACATTTTCATCTTCGGCGCCGGGTTCGCGGTGGCGCTGCACTGGTTCTACAGCCACGCCAACGCCGTCCACCCGGCGACCGGGCAGGTCACCATGCCCCCGGCCGGCGGGACGTCTCCGGGCGGCGTGAACGCGGCAGGCAGCAGCTGACCGATGCCGCTGAACGCCCAGGCCGTCCGCGGCGCCGTCCCGCTGCCGAAGCTGCCCCATCCGCTGCTCGGGTGGGCGCTGCTGCTGCTCGGCGCGCTGATGCTGTACGACGCCTACGACGGCCGCGGCAAGCAAGGCCCCTGGCCCGCATCCACCCTGTTCCCCTGGTGAGGTGAATGATGGCAGCCGCCGGAATCCCGTTCCTCCCCGATCACTGGTACTACAACACCGAGTCCGGTGAACTGACCAACGGCAACAACCTGGAGAACCTCGGTAACAACCTGCTCGGCGGGCTGGGCTGGCATGAGCTGAACATCCCGGGCAGCGACACCGAGGCGCAGGCGGCGGCGGCGGCGAAAGCCGAGTTCCCGGCCGGGAAGACCCCGACGACCAGCCTCGCCACGGGTGCGGCCAACACGGCACAGAACGAAATCGGGTCCGTCCTGGGCGGCGGCTTCAAGCTCGTGTTCGGCAACACCACGGGCCTACTGACCCGCATCCTCAAAGTGGTGTTCGGCGGCATCCTCCTCATCGCCGGGATCCTGAAACTGTCCGGGACGGATAAGAAGCTCGAGCAGGTGCTGCCCGTCGTCGGCGGGCCGGCCGGGAAGGTGCTGGCAGCATGACGACCACCACGACCTTTGAGCACGTCCCCCATCCGGGCAGCCGGCTCGACGCCACGGCGAAGGCCGCAGAGCATGAGGCCCCACCCGGGATGGCCGCCGGGCCCAGCGCCGAATCCGGGCGGATGTTCACCGTCCCGACGTCCGACGCGATGCCCGAGGAGACCATCCCCCGGACCCTGGTCCTGTCCGCGGCCAACCCGTACCTGACGGTGCTGCCCCGCGACATGCGCAGGCGCCGCGCCGTGCTGCTGGCCGTCGACAACGACGTCATGCTGTGCGAAACCAGGGACCTGGCCCAGCAGGTTGCCACCGCCGTGGCCGGCGGGGCGGCAGCCTCGACGCTGACCACCGGGTTCTACCTGCCCAAGGGCGTGCCGCTGCCGCTGGAATCCCGCGACTGGATGATCGCCGCGGCGACCACCACGGCCAGCACGTCCCGCGTGTCGGTGGTGGCCGAACGCTATGCGCACCCTGAATCTGACTAGGACGGTCTCGGTCACCATCGGCGCCGGCGGCACCGGGACCGCGCAGCTCGGCCCGTCGCTCGCCGGCGAGGAATGGCACCCGGTCTCGGTGTCGATTTCCTGCACCGGGAACCAGCCCACCCCCACCGCGCCGGCTATAGCCACGTGCAGCATCTACGCGGGCAACGCGGTCAGCAACTCCACGTTCACCGATGCCACCTACCAGGTGCTCGGCGCGTCGTCGTCGATGATCTCCGGGCAGGTCATCTACCCCGGCACGCAGATATTCGCCGTGTGGGTGAATTGCAACCCCGGCCAGGTGGCCACGCTGACCGTCTACGGCACGAAGAAGGTCCCGTGATGTGGTTCCGGTTTCACCATAACGCGCACTGCCCTAAGTGCTGGGCCTGGTGGCACATAGCCTCGCGCTGGTACCGCTGGAGGCGAGCCTGATGGGCCAGCCATTCCCCCAGGACGTGACCGCGGGCGGCGAGCTGGTCATCCCGCAGATCTTCTCCCCCAACTTCAGCCTGGCCGCACAGACCGGGTGGGCGATCCTGTCGAACGGCGATGCGTACTTCTTCAACCTGACCGCGGCGGGTTCGGTCACGGCGAACACGGTCATCATCAAGGGCAGCGGCGACGGCCTGTTCATCTACAACGGCACCCCGGGCCCCGGGAAGCTGCTGCTCGCCGCCGCGGCGGCAGCGGGGACGGACGCATACGGCAACGCCTACTCCGGGCCGGGCATCGCGATCAGCGGGCCGGGCGGCGCGAACGAGATCCAGATCCGCCCCGACCTGAACGCCATACTCATCTACGCCTAGGTCGTTAGCAACGCTAACGGTATGATCGGACTGTCAGGAGGGCTGGAAGGCGTGCCCTGATGGCCATCAGCGATGTCTACACGTACAAGTCGGGGTCGGTGGCGAACGCCGTCACCACCGCCAACCCGATCATCTCCCTGTACGGCACGGCAGCGAAACGGCTGTGGGTCGTCGGGGTCCGCGTCGAGGTCGGCGTCACCGCCGCGGCGGCCGGCAACTCGCTGCTCTTCCAGCTCGCCCGGCCCAACGCGACGAACACCGGCACGAGCCTGGCCAGCGGCAACCCGCACGACTTCTCGTCACCCGCCTCGATCGGCCAGTTCGCGGTGGCCTGGTCGACGGCGCCCACCCCCGGCGTGATCCTGGCCGAGTGGCAGCTGCCGCAGACCACCGGGTCGATGTGGGAGGAGTTCCCGCCGACCGGCTACGAGTGGGGCATCCCGGCCATCGCCAACGCCAACGCCAACGCAGGCGTTCACCTGTTCGTCACCGCCAGCGTGGCCACCCCGACCCCGGTGTTCATTGACCTGATCGCCTCGGAGTGACCTGATCCCCCGTCTCCGGGAGGGGGGTGACCCGTGGGCCTAGTCCAGCACGCGAGTAATACGGCCACTACCGGCACCACTATTACGGTCACGCTCGGTTCTGCCGCTACCGCCGGCAACTGCCTTATTGTCTGCATCACCGCTGTAGACATTTCGCTCAGCGTTAATGTGACTGTTTCCGGTATTACAATAGGCGGGAACGCTGATAA
>Ga0209415_10014078_pt1 | contig 13090 bp, 8 predicted proteins | sample PeaSoiSIISIP2007_FD_187696 | JGI IMG/M metagenome (GOLD analysis project Ga0209415, IMG submission 187696) | Peat soil microbial communities from Weissenstadt, Germany - SII-SIP-2007 (SPAdes) (version 2) | ecosystem: Environmental > Terrestrial > Soil > Wetlands > Peat | place: Germany... | reverse complement strand
CGCGTTCGATCGTGACGGTCTCGTCGGAACCATCGCCGGCCCTCTTTCCGATGATCTGTTGGTCGCTCTCGGCCTCGCGCAGCATCGTCGGGACGATCGTATGCCGGCGCAAGGTCTCGCGCAGCACGTGGTAAATGTAAGGATATTGACGCCTCAAGGCTTCGCCGTCGAATTCGGCCTCTGCCTCCCGCCGCGCTTCCTTGATGACCTCATCGCGCACCGAGGCATTGTTGGCGATTTCGGCGATCGCGAACGCCAGCGCGGCCGCCGTCGTTTCAATGCCGGCGACGAACATCATCGAATATTCGGCCACGATACAGCGCCTCTGCGCCCGCGGCCCGCGATCGGCGAATCGGGATTTCAAACTCTCGAGCAGCGGTACCGGCGTGCCGGCGAGCTCTGCCGCATCGATTTTGGCGCCGATCCAGCCCAGGAGATCCTTGACGGCCTTGCGCTGCTCCCTGGGAAATAGGAAGGGCTGATGCTCCGAGCAATTGAGCAGATGCAACACTGCCGCGACTACGGTGTTGATCAGACTCGGTATATTGCCGCGGACCATCTGGGTGGCTTTGCTCAAGGTTTTATCGAGGTATTGCGCCTCGTCGACGGGAAGCGCCCTGCCGAACAGCACATGTCCCATGACGCCCGAGATCACGACGCGCATCAAGGATTCGACGTCGATATCGATGTCGATGGGTGCCGGCGCTGCGGCCGCGCCGGCCGAGCGTTCGACCAGATCGTCGAAGATTTTCTCCGCGGCGGATTTGATGACCGGCGCGTACTCTCGCGCGATCGGCGCCGCTCCCAGATACGGCGTGATCGCATCGCGAGTCCGCTTCCAATCCTCACCGTCGGCGACGATCATCACGCGGTGTTTGATCGCGCTACGCACCAGCGCGGCCAAAGGCCGGTAGCGCAGTTGGGTTTGCTTCAAGAACAGCGCTCTCGCCGTACCGATGGAGTTGACGTTGACTTCACAACCGAGCGCGCTCCGACGGACGGAGAATTCCGTATAGCGACAATTGGACTTCGCCATGCGACTCACTTCAATTCGCGGCTCGCTTGCGCCGCACGTACAGGAGTTTGTTGACTTGGGTAATCGGCTTACCGTGCCGGTCGGTGATCGTTACCGTAAATGCCGGCAGATATTTCTTGCCGCCTTCGGTCGCCGCACGAATTTCATCGAGCGTCTCCGCCGACAACTGCAAGCTTGCGAGCGCTACGCTGCGGCCCGGGGCGATGAACTCGATGGCGGCGGACTTGACCCAGACCGTGTAGCCGGGACCCAGATTGTGTTGCAGCATCAATGGATAAAATGGATCGATCATCGCGAACAGGCTGCCGCCGAACATCGTGCCGACCGCGTTGCGGTTCCACCACCTCAATCGCAGTACGACCTCGATGTGGCGCCAATCCGGCGCGATGCTCTTGACCCGGATACCGGAGAACAAGAACGGCGGCCACCAATTGATGAGGCGTCTGATGAGATTGGTCGACACATTTCCCTCCGCTCCGAGCGCGCGCTAGCAAATCCACTTGCACGAGGAGAAATGTGCAAAGCGAGGGTCAAAGCCCTCATCGGGCAAGATAATTGTTTCAGCCGGCGAGAATGGGCGCAGTCGGCGCGCTTGGCGGCCTCAAGTGGAACCAGGCGTCAATCCGCTGCAATGATGCCGGCGGGCCGCGCACGAGCTTTGTCGAGTGTTGCGCCGTACGCGTCCGCCACCTGCTGCATCATGCCCTGCTGCGCGAGTACGCGGGCGAGTGAAGCACGCCGATAACGCCAGTGCGCCCAGGCATCCTCCGGCCAAGCCTCCTCGCGAGCGCGCTCGGCCGCCGCCGCGTAGAGCGTGAAGGCATGGAGCAATTGCGCGTCTCGCTGTGACAGGTCGGTCCGCGCGAGCGCGATTGTTTCCTCGCGCTCGGCGACGCGCGCCAGCGCGTTCGGCTCGCCGACATCCGCGCCTTTCTGATACCACTGCCATGCTTTCGGCTCGTCTCGGGCAACGGCGGCGCCCGCGAGCGTCACGTCGGCCGCCACCCCGTGTTCGTAGAGATGGCCCAGACTGAAGGCCGCGATCGGCACGCCTTCCTGCCACGCCTGCTCGTAGAGCGACACCGCACGGCCGGCATCGAGCTTCCGCGCCGACGCGTTCACGAGCAAGTCGGCCAGATCGATTCGTGCGGCCCGATAAGAATTCGCCACGGCGGTCTCGAACTGCCGTCGCGCACCGCTCGCGTCGCCGGCGGCAGCCAAGGCGCGTCCCATCTGATAGTCCAAACGCACGTCGTGTCGCGGTTTGCCAAGCTCCGCCGTGCACGCCGGCTTGGCGATATCGACCGCGATATCGGCCGGCAACACGCCGCGTGTCAGGCGGTCCGGATCATAGACGGCCGCGGCGGCCTGATCGCAGGCGGATCCTTCGGTCGACCAAACCCTCGCCCGCGGATCGGGCGGCAGACCTAACGGCGCTCGGTCGACCTCGGCCAGCGGATCCGTTTCGGCGGACCTGTACCAAAGGATTTGCGCCGCAAGATCGCCTTGCACATGCGCGTCCCATATGCGCGCGGTTGTATCGTTCGAGGCCGTAACGATTTGTGTGCCATCCGGCGAGTAGGCAGCCCCGACGACCCAATCGCTATGACCGGGCAGCACCGCGAGCGGCAGCCCGGTGCGTGCGTCCCAGATCCGCGCGGTCTTGTCACGCGACCCAGTGACGATGCGTGTGCCGTCGGGTGAATACGCCGCGGCATAAACGCCTTCCCCGTGCCCGGACAGCACGGCTAATTGCGCGCCCGAATGCGCATCCCAGATGCGCGCGGTCTTGTCGCGCGATGCGGTGACGATGCGCGTGCCGTCGGGCGAATAGGCCGCGAAAATCACTGAATCGCCATGCCCAGTCAGCACCGCGAGTTGCGCGCCGGTGCGCGCGTCCCAAACGCGCGCGGTCTTGTCGCGCGATGCGGTGACGATGCGGGCGCCGTCGGGCGAATAGATCGCGGAAAAGACCGCACCCGCATGGCCCGACAAGCTTGCGTGCGGCAAGCCCGTGCCCGCATCCCAGATCAGTGCGGTCTTATCATCCGACGCCGTCACGATACGGGCGCCGTCGGGCGAGAAGCTCGCGGCATAGATCGATGTGCCTTGACCGGACAGCACGGCGATTTGCATGCCCGTGTGCGCATCCCAGATTCGCGCGGTCTTGTCCGCTGCCGCGGTGACGATGCGTGTGCCGTCGGGAGAATAAGCGGCGGAATACACAGAATTGCTATGCCCGGCAAGCACGGCGATTTGCGTGCCGGTGTGGGCATCCCAGATTCGCGCGGTCCTGTCCGCCGCCGCGGTAACGACGCGCGTGCCGTCGGAAGAAAAGGCGGCCGCATTGAGGTTAGCGCCGTGGCCGGTCAAGATCGCAAGCTGCGCCCCGATGCGCGCATCCCAAATGCGCGCGGTTTTATCGAGCGACGCGGTGACGATGCGCGTGTCGTCGGGCGAATACACGGCCGAAAGGAAGTATCCAGCGTGGCCGGAGAGCACCGCGAGTTGCGCTCCGCTATGCGCGTCCCAGATTCGTACGGTATTGTCGCCCGACGCGGTGACGAGGTGTGCGCCGTCGTGCGAATAGGCGGCCGACGTGAGGAACCCAGCATGGCCGGAGAGCAGCAACAGTTGCTTCCCCGAGCGCGCGTCCCAGATGCGCGCCGTGTTGTCGAAAGACGCGGTGGCGATGCGTGTACCGTCCGGTGAATAAGCCGCGGAAATCACGCGATTACCGTGACCGGACAGCACGAGCAGCTGTCTGCCCGTGCGTGCATCCCAGATCCGGGCGGTTTTGTCTTCGGATGCGGTGACGATGCATGTGCCGTCGCGCGAGTAGGCTGCCGAATCGAGGATATCGCCATGCCCGGTGAGCACCGCGAGCTGCGCGCCGGTGCGTGAATCCCAAATGCGCGCGGTCTTGTCGGCGGCCGCCGTGACGATGCGCGTGCCGTCGGGCGAATAGCTCGCGGAATTGAGCTCCTCTGCATGACCCGACAGCACGATGAGCTGCGCGCCCGTTCGCGCATCCCAGATGCGCGCGGTCTTGTCACTCGAGGAGGTCACGATGCGTGTGCCGTCAGGGGAGTAGCGCGCGGTACCGACGTGATCGCTGTGGCCCGTGAGGACGGCGAGCTGCGTGCCGGTGCGCGCGTCCCAGATGCGCGCAGTGTTGTCCGCCGAGGCGGTGACAATGCGAGCGCCGTCGGGCGAATAGGCCTCAGATATGACATATTCGCGATGCCCGGATAGCACCGCGAGCTGCATATCGCCCGCGCGGATATCCTGAAATACGCTGTAGGCCGCCGGCGGGTGCAGCGCTGCGAATGCGGGATTCGTGAGCACTTCGAGGATGATGCCCTGCGCACCGGCCACGTCCGCATCCTTGAAGCGCTGCGCGGCCGCTTGAATCAGAAGCCGCGACTGGGCTTGGAGCGCCTGCGCGGCCTGGAATTGCGCCTCATGCTCTTTTCGAACCGCGATCAATGCAGCGCCCGATGCGACGATTGCAAGGACGACTACCATCGCGGCGACGACCGCGGCGATGCGGTGGCGCCGAATGAATTTGCCGATCCGATAGGCGGAACTGGCCGGACGCGCCACAATCGGTTCATCGAGCAGGTAGTGCCGCAGGTCGGCGGCCATTTCCGCGGGTGTGCCGTAGCGGCGCTCGCGATCGCGCTCGAGTGCCTTCATCGTGATCCAATCGAGATCCCCGCGTAGCAGGCTCACCAATTGTCTCGCCTCGGTACCGCGCACGGCCGCGGCCTCGGTCGAAACTTCCCGATCCGCACCGACCTTGCTGCTCGGGCGGCGCGGCTCCTCTTCGCGCAGCTGGCGCAGCCACTCCTCGAGCGAGGGCCGTTGCCGCCCCTTGACCTCGAACGGCTGCATTCCGGTCAGCAATTCGTAGAGAATCACGCCGAGCGAGTAGACGTCGGTGCGTGTGTCGATATCGCGTATGGTCGGATTCACCTGTTCCGGACTCATGTAGCCGGGGGTGCCCATGAATTGTCCGAAGCGCGTATAGAGCGTCTGGTCCGGCTGCGGCGCAGTCGTCGCTTTGGCGAGACCGAAGTCGATGATCCGCGGCACCGGTTTGCCGTCCACCTCGACCACTAAAATGTTGGCCGGTTTGAGGTCGCGATGGATGATGGCTTTCTGGTGCGCATGCTGCACGCCGTCGCAAGCCTGGATCAGGAGTTCCACGCGCTCGCGGATGTCGAGCTTGTGCTGATCGCAATACTCCGTGATCGGCAGCCCCGGCACGTACTCCATGACGAAGTACGGTTGGCCCAGCGGCGTCAAACCGGCGTCGAACACCTTGGCGATCGCCGGATGATCCATGATCGCCAGAGATTGCCGTTCGGCCTGGAAGCGATGCACGACCGTCTCGTCGTACATGCCCGCTTTAATCAGCTTCAAGGCCACCGGCCGGCGCACCGGCACGGTTTGCTCGGCGAGCCACACTTGCCCCATACCGCCTTCGCCGAGCTTGCGGACGAGTTGAAACCGCTCCGCGAACAGCTGGCCCTCGGCCAACCCCAAGGCGCCTAATCCCTCGCCGTCCACACCGATTTTTGCCGGCGACGGTGATTCGAGGAATCCGGGCTTAAGTTCGTCGCCGACCGACAGCAGCGACTCGAGCTCCACGCGTAGTGCCGCATTCGATGCGCAGACCTCATCGAGGAACCTCGCGCGTGCTTCCGGCTCCAAGGCCAGCGCTTGGTGCAGCAATTCCTTAACGTGCGCCCAACCGGGCAGGCTCACGGCGAAGCGGCTCGGCTCATTTCCCGACGCAACCAGATCCGCGCCGTGGCCCAGTCCCGCTCGACCGTCGCCAAGGAGATGCCGAGCACTTCGGCGATTTCTGGCGCCGATAATCCGCCGAAGAACTTCATCTGTACGATTTTGCCCTGTCGTTCATCGATGCGCGTCAACTCCTCCAAGGCATCGTCCAAGGCCACGAGTTCCTCATCCCCGGCGACGGGCAGTTCCGCAATATCCTCCAACGCGATGCGGCATCCCCCATCGCGCTTGCTGGCCCGGCGGCTGCGCGCATATTGCATCAGTATTTGGCGCATCAAGCGTGAAGCAATCGCCACGAAGTGCGCGCGGTTCTGCAACTCGGCGGGTTGGCTGCCGAGCAACAGCATGAAGGCTTCGTTGACGAGCGCCGTGCTCTGCAGCGTATGATTCGCGCGTTCCGACTTGAGGTGGTAGTGCGCCAGACGCCGCAGCTCCTGGTAGATCACCGGCGCGACCGCACCGAGGGCTTCCTGGTCCCCGTTGATCCATTGCTGCAACAGTTGGCTGACCTGATCCGGGCGTTCCGACATCGGGGTCCCCTCGCCTTTTTTTGCTTCTCCGATGCAGACTATTCGCGACACGCTGGCATTGCAACATTCCCGGCCTAGTCTTCCTCCACGGCGTCGGTGAGCACGGCCTTGCGCGCAGCGATGAAGTCGAGCATCGCTTCGTCGCCGGCGGCATCAATGCCCGGATCTTGGTACTCGGCCAGCATCTTTTTCCAGACCCCATTGGCGCGCTGTTCCGCCGACAGCCGGCCTTCCATCGACCATTGTTCGTACGATGCGTAATCCGCGATCGTCGATTGGTAGAACGCCGTCTCGAAGTTCGCCTGCGTATGCGCACATCCGAGAAAATGACTGCCGGGACCCACTTCGCGCAACGCGTCGAGCGCCAGCCCACGCTCCGACAGGTCCATGCCCTGCGACAAGGCCTGCATCATCGCCAGCTGGTCGGCATCCATGACGAATTTCTCGTAGCCGGCGACCAGGCCGCCCTCGAGCCATCCCGCCGCATGAGTCACGAGATTGACGCCGGCGAGCAGCGTCGGCAGCAGCGTGTGCGCGCTCTCGTAGGCGGCCTGAGCATCGGCGATCTTTGAGGAGCACAGCGATCCGCCGCTGCGGCAAGGCACGCCGAGGCGCCGCGCGAGCTGCGCGGTCGCGAATATCATTTGGGTCGCCTCCGGCGTGCCGAAGGTCGGCGCACCGGTGCGCATCGAAATCGCTCCGACAAAGGATCCAAAAATCACTGGCGCGCCCGGCCGCACGATTTGGGTCAACGCCATACCGGCCAAGGTCTCGGCGAGGATCTCGGTGAGGCAGCCGGCGGCGGTCACCGGCCCCATCGCCCCGGCGAGCACCGCCGGAACGATGATCGTGCCCTGATTGGCGCCCGCGAACTCGCGTAGTGCCCCGAGCATTCGGCCGTCGAACACCAGCGGCGAGTTCGAGTTGATATTGCCGAGCACCACCGGGTGCGTCTCGAGATATTCTGCGCCGAACAACACGCGGGCAAGCCCGATGGCGTCGCGCGCGTGGCCTGGCGTCTCGGGCGTCGCCTCGCAGCCTTGGTCGCTGTAGCGGAAGAACGAGTACTGCACGTCGAGATGGCGTTTGTTTGCCGGAATCTCCATCGGCTCGCACATGCAGCCGCCGGAAAAGTGGATCGCCGGCGCCATGTGCGCGAGCTTGATGAAATTCTGCAAATCCTCGAGCGTGCCGTAGCGGCGCCCGCGATCGAGGTCGTAGACGAACGGCGGCCCGCCGACCGGCGAGAACACGGTCGCATCGCCGCCGAGGCGCACGTTGCGCGCCGGATTGCGCGCATACAGCGTGAACTCCCGCGGCGCGGTCTTGAGCAGGTGCCGCGCGAGGCCGCGCGGGATATGGACGCGCTCACCCGTGACGTCGGCGCCGGCCCCGCGCCACAGGCGCAAGGATTCCGTATCGCGCCGAAACTCGATGCCGATCTCCTCGAGTATCGTTTCGGCGTTGGCCTCGATGACTTCGACCGCTTCGCTGCTGAGCAGCTCGACGACCGGCAGCTTGCGGCGGATATAGGGGTACTTGGCGGCCGGCGTGCGGGCCCGCGCCAGGCGAACATCGCGGCCGCGGGGCCGCGCGGTTGTAGTGTCGGTCACGATTTCCTCGCTGTGGCTTGCCGCCGCTCGGGCCCGGAACAGCCGCGCCCTGGTGCCCACTATGCCCTGGTCGATGATGCCATACAACAGCTATTGAACGATCGCACAATAACACACCGGCAAGGCGGTCTGACACGCGCCGAAGGCACGAGGCGTGCGGGCTGCGCCCATATCGGCGACAATGGACGGCACAACAAAATGGCTTGGGGAGTTCAAGTGACTCACGCTGCAATCGTCGGCTGGGGCAAGTGCCTGCCACCGGCTGTCCTGACGAATCACGACCTGGCGACGTTCCTACCGACCGACGACGAGTGGATCAGGACGCGGACCGGCATGAAGGAGAGACGCATCTCCCATGTGCCGGGCATCGAGCTTGCGATCACCGCGGCGCGCCGCGCGATCGCCTGTGCCGGCATGCGCGGAGAGGACATCGAGCTCGTGATCTACGGCAGCTGCAGCAACGACGAGACGGTACCGAACAGCGCCTCCGGCGTGCAGCAGCGAATCCGTGCGACTCGCGCGGCGGCATTCGACGTCAATACCGCGTGCACCAGCTTCATGTACGGGCTGTCGATCGGGTCATCGATGATCAAGAGCGGCATCGTCAAGAACGCGCTGGTGATCGGTGTCGAACTGATCTCGCGGTACATGGACTGGGACAATCGCAATGTGGCCGTGCTGTTCGGCGATGGCGCAGCGGCCATGGTGCTGCAAACGTCGGAGCAGGAAACCGGTGTCATCGCCGAGAAGCTGCAGTGCTATGCGGACTCGCGGCAGATCCTGCGCGTGCGCGGCATGGGAACCATGTATGCCAATCTGGGCGTGCAGTTCGGACAGACCAGCTGGGACTTCGACGGTCAGGAAATCTTTCGCAAGGCAGTGCAAGGCATGAGCGAGGCCAGCCTCGACGTGATGAGCCGCGCTCGCGTGACGATGAATGACATCGCACTGGTCGTGCCGCATCAGGCAAATTTGCGCATCATCGAGGCTGTCGCAAAGCGCGCGGGCGCGGGCGCGGACAAGTTGTATTTGACGGTACAGAAGTACGGCAATATGAGCTCGGCCACGGCGCCGGTCGCACTCGTCGAGGCCGTCGAGCAAGGCCGCGTGCCGCCCGGAGGCCTGGTGCTGATGCCCGCGTTCGGAGGCGGATTGACGCTGTCCGCGCATTTGATCCGGTGGGGTCAGCGCATGACGCCACTGCATGCTTGCGACGCCGAACTGCCGCCGTGTACGAAGACGGCGCTCGAGATAGTCAACGAGATTCGCGCGCAGAAGAAGCTGGGAGAGGCCGAAGTGAGTCGCTTCGCGACACTGAGCTTCCCGGAAAATCGCGCCGATGATGTGCGCGCCTGATTACGCATCAACGCCGATGCCGCCCCGCTGCGCCCAGCCCTTCGCCGCTCAATCCGCAACGTCATCGACATCAGCGCTTAGGTCGATGACTTCGATGACGGTACCGGGAGGGCACAGATTCGAGTAGTAATTGGGATCCGCTTTGACGGGCTCCAAGCATCGAAGCCCCAAAACAGATTCAGCGGCTGATGTGCCATCCATATTCTCGACCGAGTCGATTGAGCAAGTAATGAACAGTCGAGGATGGGCCTCGATCCAGAGCTTCATGCCCGCGCCGACCTTTCCCTCAACGATGCGCCCGACGAAAACAACCGCCGGGCCGGCGAGGCGGCCGGGCAGACGCTTGACGTCATGTACCTCGAATTTCGCCACGCCAGCACCTGCTTAACAGACAATAGAACTCAATCACGTCACGAGTACCCTGGTCGTTTATACCGTATCGCCGAGCCGGGAGACATCTTCTTGAAGGGCGCCGGGCGAATATGCCGCCCCAACGCCGCCACGACCGTTTCGATGCGCTCTAGCCACTGCTCAGCTTGAACTCCCAGCCCCATTTCGCGCACAGCTTGATGTTCGCTTCACGTCCACCTGCGTACCCTTCTGCACCGTGCGCATCAGACTCATCAGCGTCGGGAGCTCGGCACCCACGATTTTCCACGCTTGGGTTTCGTTCATGCTTGATCACCCCCACTGCCCATAAATGCCCCGAAACCGGGGTTTCCGTAGATTAGCCGCGCCGAGCGACCAAGTCACACCTTGCCGACGATCCGCCCAGCCCAAGGCCATCAGGCGCGCTCGAAGCGCGCGACGGTTTCGACGTGTTCGGTGAATGGCAATAGATTGTATGCCGTCAGCGCACCGAGGCGCAGTTTGCCGTTTGAGGTCAGCTGCGCAGTATCGTTGAGGAACGACTCGAGCCCGCAGCTCACGTAGACGAAACGCTCGGGCGGGTACTCGCACAGATACTCGGTCAGCTCGGGATCGAGGCCCTTGCGCGGCGGGTCGGCGATCACCACCTGTGCGCCGGACGCAGCCAGGCGCGCTGCACCGGCCGGGCCCGGGACGACCGAAATCTTGGCCCGGTTCGCCGCGTCGAGCTGTGCGAGCCCGAGCTCGAGTCCCTGCAGCGCATGCGGGCTCACTTCGTTCATTCGGATCTCGGAGGCCTGAGCCAACAGCGACAAGCCGATGGCGCCGACACCCGCGTAAAATTCCGCGATTCGCGCGCCCTGCGGGATTTCCGCGCGCACGTGCTCGATGATGCGCTGCGCGATCTCGAGATTGTTCTGCCCGAACGCGCCCGGCGGATAGTGCACGGCGGCCCCGCCAAAACGTTCGACCACGCTCGCCGGCCCGCACCAATGTTGGAAGTCCGGACCGAGGATCGTATTCGAGCGCTCCCCATTGGCGTTGAACCACAGACTGTGCAGCTCGGAGCCAAGCCGCTCACGGATCAAATCGAAACACGCCGCGAGGGGCTCAGGTGTCGGGCTATTCGCGACGATCACGACCTGCGCGGTTTGCGAGCTGCGCTCCACGACCACCTGCAGGTAGCGTGCGAGACCCAAATGGGCTTTGTCCGAATAGCAGGTCACGCGAGCGTCGACGAGCGCGCGCCGTACGACGGCCGCGACGCGATTGATCAAGGCGTGCTGAACGCTGCACTTGGGGATGTGAACCACGCGGTGGGTACCGAGCTCAAACAGTCCCAGCTTCGGCGAGCCCAGCCGGCCGCGGATCGCCAGCCGCGCGCGGAGGCGAAATCCGGCAGCCTGGCCTGAAATCACCGAAACCTCCGGCAATCCGTGGGCGCGCGCCAGCGAATCGAGCGCGGCGCGCGCGGCAGCCGCGATGCCGCGCTCACCGAACCGCGGGCAGCCTGGGCACGGTGGGCGGTGCTGGCACGCCGTCAATCCGCCCGTTTGCCCGAGATCTGCGCTGACCATTCGTCCAGACCACCACTACCCGATCTATTGCGCGGCACGCGCTTCGACGAGACTGCGAGCGTGTCTGCTGGACCACCGTGGCAGGACGACATTGCCTCTTCTAGCGGCCGCAATCAACAGCAGGATGCCGGCGGCTGCGCAAACAGCCAACGCGACGACCGATGCCTCCACGCCGAATGTGCCGCCCGTCAGCCAGTTGGGTCCCGCCAATCGCGCCTGCAGCAGACCGGTGGTCGACCCACCCGATACGGCGCCGGAGAAGATTCCGCCCTGCGTGAAGTTCCACGCAATATGGATGCCGATGCAGAGCCAAAGCCGACGAGTCAACATAAAAGCGGCCGCGAGCAAGATGCCGGCCTCGACACTGACCGCGGCCGCGTTCAAGACCGTTGCGCCGGGATTCAGAAGATGCAGCATCCCAAAAACGGCCGCCGAAATCGCAATTGCGATCCAGCTTCCCAGCGATTGTTCGAGTATCCGGAAAATGATTCCGCGCGCGACGACTTCTTCGAGTACGCCAAACAGAATGAATCCGGGTATGGTCGCAAGCATGACCGGCCAACCGTTGTTCCCCGTGACTTGGTACGCGCCGAGCGCGGCAAGCACCCCGATCGTGATCGAAAATAGCAGCGCACCGAGGCTTAAGCCGGCGGCCATTTCACGGATTGGGTGGTGGCCCGAGAATTCGGATACCGCCCGCTTCTCGACGATTCGAACGTAACCCCAATAGGCCGCTACGACGACTATCGTGAGCAAGATCGCGCCCGCACGCTTCAGGGATTTGTCCGAGACGAACATGTTGAAAGGCGCCGCGACGATTGCGAAGGGAATTGCAATCGCGAGTAAAGCCACAGCGATACGGTCCAACGGAAACCGCAACATGCGAGACCAACGCGTCAACTCCGAACGCTCGACCTGGGATGTGTCGCTCATTGATTCTCGTACTGACTTCCAGACCTAGTCGGATCGACGGATCCTTGGCTCGTACCATACGCTGTCGTCTGTGTGATAGCGAACATCCGGACGTTTTTATGATTGAATGACGCCCGATGCGGCAGGTCGGCGCGCATCGCCGGACCTGCGACCGTGCGACGCCAGTCCACCTTTCTTGGGAGCGCCAATCATGAGTGTGAGCAACGAATTGCCGCCGAACCACGCTGCAGCGAAAGTCTCGCTGAGTTTGGTGCTTCGCGCCATCGTTCGCCATCGCGGCGTGCAGGCCGCCGTTGCGATCTGGATCCTCATGTACCTGGTGGTGCTCGTGCTCGCGGACGGGTCGCTGCCGTTCGATCGTCCGGCGGTCGCCAAACTGCCTTTCGCGCTGCAAATCGCAGCGCCGAGCATCACCTTCATCGAGATCTTCGCGCTGATGGGATTGGTATTTTTGATCACCCGAAGGCGCTTGATTCCCGACATGGGCGCTCGCGCGCCCGAACGCAGCGCCGCCAAGCGCGAAACGGTATTGGTACTGGCGTACGCGGCTCTCGGTCAGGCCGGCGGCTGGATCGTGGGTCCCGCATTCGGGTTTCGCCCGTTCAGCTTCCACATTGCCGGTACCGTCTTCGGCTGCACCGTGCCGCCGCAGCGCGCCGAGATCTGGATCTGGGCGATTTACAATTTTCTGATTTTTGCGGTTGTGCCCTACGTTTGGTTCCGGCGTCGCTACACCGACACGCAACTCAATCTGCGTTCGGTCGACCGTCGCAACGACGCTCTGTTGATCTTCGTTGTGCTGATCGTCGAATCCCTCTTCGAATTGGCCGTGTTCGACAAGAACATCTTCCGCCTGAGTCCGCG
>Ga0209415_10014077_pt1 | contig 13091 bp, 8 predicted proteins | sample PeaSoiSIISIP2007_FD_187696 | JGI IMG/M metagenome (GOLD analysis project Ga0209415, IMG submission 187696) | Peat soil microbial communities from Weissenstadt, Germany - SII-SIP-2007 (SPAdes) (version 2) | ecosystem: Environmental > Terrestrial > Soil > Wetlands > Peat | place: Germany... | reverse complement strand
ACGAGAGAGCGTTCGGAAGAAGGTGAGATACCGGCCGTCGAGCTCCCGCAGGTGACCGAGCTCGTGGGCGAGCACCGCTTCCCATTCCCTCGGGTCGAGCTCCGAAAAGAGCCGGTCCGAGACCATGATGACGTCCCGCCGATGGACCCCGCGGGGGCCTCCTCGCTCGAGCAGGGTGAACGCGAAAGCTCCCCCGGAATCGGAGGTGAACACCCGCAGGCTCGTCGCCGTCAACGGGGGAGGCAGGCGCTGGGGCCAAGCGAGTTCCCGGGACGGGAAGATCCGGAGAAGTCCTCGGCCGACCGTCTGGCTGAGGAGGAACGCGGTCAGAAACACGAAGAACGCGCCGAGCGCCCCGGCGACCCAGATCTCTGCGGAGATCGGGTAGAAGAGAAGAAATGGGGTGTCCGCGAGCCGCACGACCGCGCTCCATCCGCCGTTCGCGAGGACCCACACGAGCGCGGTGGTCGCGAACAGCGCCCAACCGCCGAGGAACACGGCCGCGAGGCGGAAGACGGTGGACGATTCCGACCGTCGGTACGCGAGTGCGACCGAGAACCCGAGAGCGGCCCAGAGGGCCACCGGCAGATAGAGGAGGGCGAGCGCGGCCGACGACATGGTCCGAGCGGCTCGGGGCTAGTCGAGGCCGAGGCGTCGCCGAAGCTCGCGTTCCTCTTTCGGGTTCAGTTTCGCGATTTCTTCGTTCAGGTGGACGACCCCCGCCGGGCCGAACATGTCGACCACTCCACGCAGGACGTTCATGAGGTATTTGTGCTCGACGTCCGCCGGCCGGTACACATACCGTTCGCCCCCGCGACACGTCTCGCGCCGTCGCTTCACCAGCCCCTTCGCGAACAGACGGGTGAGGATCGTCGCCACGGTCGTGTAGGCGACGCGCACCCCCCGGCGCTCGAGGGATTTGCGGACCTCTCGGGCCGGTGCCTCGCCGAGCCCTCGGAGCGAGGAGAGGACTTCGGATTCGAGCGAGCCGAGCATTCCTGAGGGTCCTCTTCCCCGCGAAAAAGAGGGAGGTCTGCCTTAACAGGTTCGACGGAGGGGAACGAACCAGTACGTACGAGTAGGGTTCTTGCCGATCGGGACCGCCCGGCCCGACCGTCTTCCCTCGAACGGTCGGCAAGGGTTAATGGGGGAGCCCCGTTCGCCGGCTCCGTGCCGTCCCGGACCTCACCCCCCGACAGCATTCTCGACCTGGTCGGCCACACTCCCGTCATCCCTCTTCGCCGAGTGGCCCACGGTGTCCCGTATCGAGTGCTCGCCAAGCTCGAATACCTGAATCCGGGGGGTTCCGTCAAGGACCGGATCGGCAGCGTGATGGTCGAGGCCGCCGAGAAGGACGGGCGTTTGAAGCCCGGCGGGACGATCGTCGAGGCGACCAGCGGGAATACCGGGGTGGGCCTCGCCCTCATCGCGGCGGTCCGCGGCTACCGCATCGTCTTCGTGATCCCCGACAAGATGAGCTCGGAGAAGATCCGACTCCTCCGGGCGTATGGCGCTCGGGTCGTTGTGACACCCGCCGGCGTTCCCCCGGACCATCCGATGAGCCACTATTCGGTGGCCCGCCGGCTCGCCGAAGAGATTCCCGGAGCGTATTACCCCAACCAGTACGAGAACTCCGGGAACCCCGAAGCGCACTACCGGACGACCGGACCCGAGATCGACCAAGATGTGCCAACCGGCCTGAATGCGGTGATCGGGACGGTGGGCACCGGTGGAACGATGAGCGGAATCGGCCGTTACTTTAAGGAGCACCGCCCCGCGGTGCGCATCGTCGCCGTGGACCCCGCCGGCTCAGTGCTCGGGCCGTACTTCCGGACCCATCAGCTCGGGAAGGCGGCCCCCTACCAGGTCGAGGGAATCGGCGAGGACATGATCCCAAAATCGATCCAGTTCCAATACATCGACGATTTCGTTGAAGTGGGGGACCGAGAGTCGTTCCTCATGGCCCGCCGGCTCGCCCAAGAGGAAGGGCTGTTCGTCGGTGGCTCCTCCGGTTCCGCGGTGGTGGGCGCCCTGCGCTGGCTCTCCGGGCGGCCGCTCCCGGAGGGAAGCACCGTGGTCGTGATCCTCCCCGATTCGGGCGACCGGTACCTCTCGAAGTTCTACTCGGATGACTGGATGCGCGAGAAGGGGTTCCTCGACATCGGCGCGACCGCGCGGGACTTGCTCGCACGGAAGGCCGTCACCCCCGCCCTCGTCGCCGTCGAGCGGACCACGGTCGTCCGGGACGCGCTCGCTCTCCTCCGGCATCACGGGATATCTCAGGCGCCGGTGCTCTCGGGGACCACGAACGTCGGCCGGGTCGAGGAGGACGACATTCTCCGTCGGGGCCTGATGGACGAGACCGTGCTGGACCGCTCGGTGGGCGCAGTTCCGTCCGAACCGTTCCCGGAGGTCCCGGCGGATGCGCCGGTCGCAGAGCTTCTCCAACGTCTACGGGAAGAGGGAACGGTGGTTGTCCGAGATGCGGTGACCGGGGCCGTGGTCGGGGTGCTCACCCGACACGACCTGGTCGGCTACCTTTCCGAGGAAGGAGGTCATCATGCGGTTTAACACGAGGCTTTTGCACGACGGCCAGCCGGCGGACCCGCTCACGGGCGCCGTGAACACCCCGATCTACCTCTCGAGCACCTTCCGGCAATCCGCACCGAACCGGAACCAGGGGTATGTCTATAGCCGGTCCGGCAATCCCACCCGAGCCGTCCTCGAAACGGCGATCGCGCGACTCGAGGGTGGGTCCACGGGGCTCGCGTTCTCTTCCGGTCTAGGAGCGCTCACGACGTTGCTCGAATCTCTGCCGAGCGGTCGCCGGATCGTCTCCGTCGACGACGTTTACGGCGGAACCTGGCGCCTATTCGAGCACCACCGCCGCCAGTTCGGCCTCCGGGTCGATTACGTCGACATGACCGACCTTTCCCGGTTGGCCTCGGCCCTCTCCGAGCCCGCGGACATGGTCTACCTGGAAACCCCGACGAACCCTCTGCTGAAGCTGGTCGACATCCCCGGCGCGACCCGGCTCGCTCGGAAGTCCCACGCCCTCGTCGCCGTCGACAATACGTTCGCCACCCCGGCGCTCCAGCGACCGATCGAGCTCGGGGCGGACATTGTTCTCCACTCCACGACGAAGTACCTCGGAGGCCACTCCGACATCATCGGTGGGGCTCTCGTTCTCAAGGACCGGAAACTGGGAGACCAGTTCACTTGGCTCCAGAACGCGGTCGGGGCGGTGCCGAGCCCGTTCGATTGCTTCCTCGCTCTTCGAGGGATCCACACGCTCGGCGTCCGGATGCGCGCCCACGGAGAGAGCGCGCGCGCGGTGGCGGAGGCGCTCTCCGAGGCCCCTCACGTCCGGACGGTCGTCTATCCCGGATTGAAGAGCCATCCCCAGCACGCCCTTGCCCGCCGACAGATGAGCGGGTACGGAGGGATGGTCAGCGTGGAGGTCGAGGGGGGCCGCCGGGCGGCTCTTCGATTCCTGAAAGGCCTCGAGATCTTCACCCTCGCCGAAAGCCTGGGCGGGGTCGAATCGCTGGTCGACCATCCCGCGTCCATGACCCATGCGAGCGTCCCGCGGAAGGAACGTGAGGCGCACGGCGTGACCGATGGCCTCGTGCGCCTCTCCTGCGGCATCGAGGACCCGGCCGACCTCGCGCACGATGTCCTCCAGGCACTGAAGGGGATCTAGCGGTGCGCCACTTCACCGTCTACGACACACGGTCGCGCGAGACGCGAGGCTTCGCCCCGATCTCCCCGCCCCGAGTCGGTCTCTACGTCTGCGGACTGACGCCGTACGCGCCGGCGCATGTCGGCCACGGCCGAACGATGACGTTCTTCGACGTCGTCGCCCGGGCCCTGCGTCGGTGGGGATACCGTGCGTTCTACGTCCAGAATGTCACGAACCTCGACGACAAGCTGATCGCCCGGGCGAGCGAGGAGGACGTCGACCCGCTCGCGCTCGCCGAGCGCCACTTCCAGGAGTTCCGGCGCTCGATGGAGAGGCTCGGAAATCGCTCGGTCGACCACTACCCGTTCGCCACCGACTACGTGCCCGAGATCATCGCTCAGATACGTCAATTGCTCGAGAAGGGATTCGCCTACGTTTCGGACGACGGCTCGGTGTACTATTCCGTGGCGAAGTTCCCGGAGTACGGGAAGCTCTCGGGCCAGCGGGTCGAAGCGCTCAAACCGGGCGCCCGCCTTGAGCTCGATGCGCGCAAACGCTCCCCGGAGGATTTCGTCATCTGGAAGGCCGCGACGCCGGGCGAGCCCTCTTGGGAGAGTCCCTGGGGGCCGGGGCGCCCGGGCTGGCATATCGAGGACACCGCCATGACGATCCGCCTCCTGGGAGAGCGGTACGACCTCCACGGGGCAGCGATCGACCTCATCTTTCCGCATCACGAGGCCGAGATCGCTCTCGCCGAGGCCGCTACCGGGGTCGCCCCGCTCGTGAACTACTGGATGCACGGCGGCCTCCTCCTCATGGAGGAGGAGAAGATGTCGAAGTCGATCGGCAACGTCTTCTCGTTGGACGATGCGATCGAGCGCGTCGGACCGGGCCCGCTGCGCCTCTACTACCTGAACGCCCACTATCGCAGCCCGCTCGTCTTCCAGCCGGGAAGGAGCCTCGAGGAATCCCGAGAGGCCTACGCTCGACTCACGGTCGTCTTCGACCGGATCTCCGACCTGCTGGAGCGGGATGGCCCGGAGCGACCCGGGGCCGAATTGCCCGAGCCGCTGAGCGAAGAGGCGGAACAGATAGTCGAGCGACTCGACTCGACCCTGGCCGACGACTTCAACACCCGAGAGGCGATCGCGCTCCTGTTCGGATGGACCCGGCGGGTGGCGGAGGAGCTTCCGCGCCTGGAGGGGTACTCGGGAGCGGCGCTCGAGGAGCTCGCCGGGCCGTACCGCTGGGGCGAGGAGGTTCTCGGGTTGTTCTCGCGAGAGGCGACCCGTTCGGCCGGAGCCTGGGCCGCGGTGGTCCCCGTCCTGATCGCTGCGCGCGCCCGGGCCCGAACTCGGGGCGATTTCGCAGAGGCCGACCGGATCCGGGACGAGCTGAAGGCCGCCGGGGTCGAGCTCGAGGATTCCGCCTCAGGAACCCGGTGGCGGGCCGCGAAGGGCTCCTAGGCGGCCATGCGAGGGTTCGGGTTCGCCGCGCACGGGGGTCCCGAACAGCTCGCCTACGTGGAGATCCCGGAGCCGACCCCCGGACCGGGGGAGGTGCGGGTCCGGATCCGGGCGGCCGCCTTCAACCGACTCGACCGGTTCACGCTCGAGGGTATTCCTGGGGTCACGGTGACCCTGCCTCATGTGCTGGGGTCCGACGGCGCCGGGACGGTGGAGCACGTCGGCGACGGCGTGAACGATCTCGCTGTCGGAGCGAAGGTGCTGGTCAATCCGGGCATGTGGGACGGCACGTGCCCCGCCTGCCTCGCGGGCAACGAGGCCCTCTGCCGGAACTATCGGATCCTGGGAGAACACGTTCAGGGGACCGTAACGACGAGCGCGGTCGTGCCGCAACGAAACGTTCACGCCTTGCCGGAACGGATGTCCTTCGCGGAGGGGGCCGCGGCCCCCTTGGTGTTCCAGACCGCTTGGCGGGCGCTCAAAACGGTCGGCGACGTCCGCCCCGGCGACCGCGTCGCGGTGGTGGGGGCCGGTGGGGGCGTCCCGACGGCGGCGGTCCAGGTCGCGAAACTGCTGGGCGCGCGGGTCGCCGTGGTCTCGCGTTCCACCTCCAAGGAGTCCCGGGTCCTCGAGCTCGGAGCGGATGCGTTCCTGCCGTTCTCGGACGAACGCCCGCTCGACAAGGTCCTATGGGAGTGGAGCGAGAAGAACGGGGTCGACGTGATCCTGGATTCCGTCGGGGCGCCCACGCTTCCCCGCTCGGTCCGAGCGCTCGCCCGCGCGGGCCGGGTCGTCGTGATCGGGGCGAGCGCGGGACCCAAGGTCGAGCTGGACGTTCGAACGCTGTTCTGGCGCCAAGCGTCGATTCGAGGCAGCACGATGGCCTCCCAGCGGGAGTTCGCGGAGGTCTTGGCGCACCTGGCCGCAGGCCGCCTCCACGCAGTCGTAGATTCGGAGCTCCCGTTCGAGCGGGCCGCCGATGCCTTCCGCCGGTTCGACGCGCCCGACCTGTTCGGGAAGATCGTGGTCACCGGCCCGAATCTCTGACGCGTCCGGGGGCATTCGGTCGAGGGAAAAATCGTAGAGGAACGCCCTCGAGCGAGACTATGATTAAATACCAGAACTTGACCTTTCTTCGGTCGTGAGCCTTTCTTTGCGAGCTCCTTCGCGAGCCGGGAGCATCGGGCGCGGCGCTCGCGGCGTGATTTCCGTTGCGGTTCCCATCCTCGTGGTCCTACTGGTCGTCGTGGGCGGTTTGACCCTGTTGGCGACCCCCGGGGGCCGCTCCGCGAACCCTTCTTCGTCCCACCTGGTCGCGGCCGCCCCTCCGATCACCCACGGTGACCTGCTGGTCACCTCCGGAGAGACCTTCACGATCCAACCTCCCGCGGGCACCCACACCTACTACCAAGGGGGGAACATCACGGTTGAAGTCGGCGGCACTCTCATCGTTCGGGATGTGACCGTCACCTTTGTCCAGTTCGTTTCGGACGCGGGAACGCCGATGCAACGGCTGTCCCACATCTTCCACTTCGTCGACATGGGCACGGTCAACCTCTACAATTCTACCATCACGACCGACGTGCAGGTCATCAACGCCTACGCGAAGCTCAACGTCACCGTCGAAGGAGCAATGACGGCCTGGAACTCGACGCTTGAATTCCCCGGCTGGGTCAACGTGCGGGGTGCGACGGGAGACCTTACCCTGAACCGCTCGTCGGTCACGGCGATCCCGGGCATCAGCAGCCTTTCCGAGCCCCTCCCGATCACGGGCGATACGATGTGGGCCCCCACCATCTCGGTGACGGGAGGCGCGCAGCTCAACACCCTCGCATCGAACATCAACGACACGTACGCCGACAACACCCTCACCTACGGCCACCCGGCGCCCCCGGTCCTCGGAGTATCGGGCGTCCTCGCGAATGCCGGAGACAACAACTTTTCCGCCCTGGTGACCCCGTCGGACTCCGGGAGTCTCGCCCAGTCGTGGCTCTACCCGTCCGCCGATTTCCAGGCGGGCAACGTCGTCATCAGTTGGAACAACCCGAGCTCTACCACCAACACGACCGCGGCGGTGAACGTCTGGTACGACGGCACGGAGTACTTCGTGACCGACGTTCTCTTCGTCAGCGGAGGAACGGCCACCTTCACGCTCGCTCTGCCACCGGCCCTCCTCGCCGCGATCACCCACGGCGGAGTGCTGAACTACCTGAACTGGACGGGCGACTTCGGGGTAGGCCCATCCCGGATCGCGATCGACCTCTCGGGCGTGGTCGGTCCTTCCGTGGCCATCTACTTCGCGCAGCTCTCGATCCTTCCCTCGCCCGCGTACGACATGATGGTGTCCGGAGCCGGCTCCACGTTCAACAGCGTGGACAGCTCGCTCGGACTCACCTGGAACTTCCTTCCCGCGAACTCGACCTCGCAGGTCAACCCCGCGCCGTGGGACTCCAACAAGCTCGTCTTGTCGAGCGGCGCGGCGGCGTATCTGGCCAACGCGACGGTGACGAGCCCGCTCCCCGGAGTCTACAGCACCTCGGCGGTGCTTCCCGATGCGACGAGCTCGGCGTACTTCTACCGTTGGGGCCAGTTCGACCTCACCGGGCGCGGCGGTCTGCTCCCGATCCAGGGGGCCCACGTCTCGGCCTACTACGCCTATACGAACATTCAGACGAACAACGCGACCGCGAACGCCCTGAACAACCTCGCGGTGTCGAACCCTCAGATCTGGGGGTACGTCGAGTACTGGGACGGACTCCACGGGATCAGCGTCTACGGTAACTCGGACCCCGCCGGGGTCGCCTCCCTGCTCCTCGCTTCTTCGTTCGTGACCCAACCCACCCTTCCGGACGGGCTATTCCTCGGAGGTTACCACGTGGGGGTCAGCGTCCCGGCCGTCGGCGTGGGCAGCCACTGGTTCAACTGGACCGTGAGCCCGTACCCCACGGGCGTCGCTCAGCCCTCGAGCGGGAAGGCCGGGCCGGACGTGGCGCCTCCCCAGCTCTTCCCCGATTACTACGGGGCCGCGAGCATCTCTTCGGCGACGATATTGGCGAACGGCGCCGCGAGCGCGTCCATCTCCATCGGCCAGACCCTGGGGGTGAAGGTCGTAGCCACGGACGCGGGAACGGCCACCATCTCCGAGATCTCGGCGGACCTGTACTACAACACGACCCTCACCCGGCTCGCCCATCTCGCTTCGTTCGAGGCGAGCAACCTCGACCTCTCCACACCCGGCCAGAACACGAGCTTCACTCTCTCCTGGGTCTCGAACGACACCGTCACGGGGCTGAATGGCTGGTTCCACCACGACCTGACCCTCATCCTGGACTGGAACTACAACACGGCCTCGCTGGCCGGCGGGAGCGTCAATCAGAACGTCTCGCTCAAGTTCGCGCCGTCGCAGATCGCCTTCACCCTGTTCCCCGTCCCATCGCGGACCCTCGACCTTCACCAGTCCTATCTCTCCGCCGGAACGGTCGCGTTCAATGGCTCGCACGCCGCCGCCATCGAGCTCATCGCCACCCCGGTCGGCGGGGGAACTCCGATCATCATCGCCGCCACCGACAGCAACCCCGGGGGGAACTTCTCGATGCCGTGGGGCGACCTGAGCACCCTCCTCACCGCCGGGACGACCTACACGCTCACCGCGAAGGCCACCTACAACGGGCGGTCGACGAACGACACCCTTCCGGGCACCTTCGCAGTTCCTCCGCCCCCCACGTCGCCGGCGAGCTTCCTGTTCCAGACGTTCCTCGGGCTGCCGATCTGGGTGTGGCTCGCGATCGCGGCCGCCGCGGTCATCGGCATCGTGCTCTTCCTCTTCCTCGCGCGCCGCCAAGCCGCCGGCAAGCTGGTCGAGTGCGGCGAGTGCGGCAACCTGATCCCCGAGGATGCGACCGTCTGCCCGAAGTGCGGCGCCGAGTTCGAGAGCGACCTCATCCGCTGCAGTCGGTGCGCGTCCACGATCCCGGCCGATTCGAAGTTCTGCCCCGAGTGCGCGGCACAACTGCTCGGAACCCCCGGCGAGGCCGAGTCGGACCCCGAGAAGCAGGGGTACGCCGACTTCACCGAAAAGTACCGAGCGGAGGCGAAGCGGGAGCTCGGCGACAATTACAGCGAGGGAGCGTTCTGGGACTGGTGGAAGCGCCAGCCGAGCTACACGCCGTTCAGCCAGTGGAGCCTGCAGCAGGGCCAGGGAACGGCCCGGGCGGGCATGACGGCACCCCCAGTGGGCACCGAGACCACCGAAGAGGCGGACGAAGGCCGGATGCCGCAGAAGGCCGACGATGGCTCGACCGGCCCCACGACCGGTGCCCCCCGAACGCCCCCGGCGGGCCCGGCGCCGCCAACCTCCGCCACCACCGTGCCTCCGCCCGCGCCCGGCGGGGCCGGCCTGAAGGCGTGCCCCAACTGTGGCAAGGAGATCCCGACCGAGTACCTTGTCTGTCCGTTCTGCAACGCGGTCACGCAGTAGACCAGACCGACCCGAGCTTCCGCCGCCAACCCCGGCCGTCACCCTTTATTCGTACCCGTACATCCACCGGTCGATTCTGAATGACCGGGGACCTCGCTCGCGGGCGCCTGAAGATCGAGTGGGCACGGACCCATATGCCGGTGCTCGAGGGGATCCGGCGCCGATTCGAGGCGGAGCAGCCTCTCCGGGGACTCACGGTCGCGGCCGTGCTCCATGTCGAGGCGAAGACCTGCGCGCTCGCCCTCGCCCTCCGGGCCGCCGGCGCGGACGTCCGCCTGGCGGCCAGCAATCCGTTATCGACCGACGATGACGCGGTCGCCGCGGTCCGCGAGGCCGGAGTCCCGACCTGGGCGGAGAAGGGCGAAACGGTCGCCCAGTACCGGGCCGGGCTCCAGGCGGTCCTGGACGCTGACCCGGATGTGATCGTCGACGACGGTGCGGACCTCGTGGTCCTCGTCCACACTTCCGGCCGGGGTCGCGGGAAGATCCGCGGCTCCACCGAGGAGACGACGACGGGCATCACGCGGTTGCGCGCGCTCGAGAAGTCCGGGAAGCTCCTCTTTCCGGCGATCGATGTCAACGATGCCGAAATGAAGCACCTGTTCGACAATCGCTACGGAACGGGCCAATCGACCATCGACGGGGTGTTGACGGCGACGAACCTCCTCATCGCCGGCAAGGTCTGCGTGGTCGCCGGCTACGGCTGGTGCGGCAAAGGGGTCGCCTCGCGACTGCGCGGGCTCGGCGGCGAGGTCGTCGTGACCGAGGTCGACCCGGTCCGGGCGATCGAGGCGCGGCTCGACGGCTTCCGCGTGATGCCGATGCTGGACGCGGCCCGAGAAGCCGACCTGATCGTGACCGTCACGGGGAACACCGACATCGTCCGGGCCGAGCACTTCCGCGTCCTCAAAGACGGCTGCCTGCTCGCGAATTCCGGCCACTTCGACGTCGAGATCTCGAAGCCGGACCTCGAGGGAATGTCGGTCAGCCATCGGACCGCACGACCGAACGTGGAAGAGTACCGGTTCGCGGACGGTCGGCGCGCCTATCTCCTCGGAGAAGGGCGCCTCGTGAACCTGGCCGCCGGCCAGGGCCATCCGGTGGAGATCATGGACCTCTCCTTCGCCCTCCAGGCGCTGAGCGCGGAACACCTGGCGAAGCATGGTCGCGAGATGACCGCGCGGGTCCACGCAGTGCCCCGCGGGCTCGACCTGGCGGTCGCTCAAGCGGCCCTGACGCCACTCGGGGTCCGGCTGGAGGAGCCGACGAAGGAACAGGTGAAGTACGCCGGGGCCTGGGAGGGAGGAACGACATGAGCGAAGAAAAGGTTCCAAACGAGCTCCACTACACGAAAAGCCACGAGTGGGTCAAGGTCGACGGCGAGAGCGCGACGATCGGCATCACGGACCACGCTCAGGCCCAGCTCACCGACATCGTGTTCGTCGACCTTCCCGCTCCCGGCAAGGCCGTAATGAAAGGCGGAAGCGTGCTCGTCCTCGAGTCGGTCAAGACCGTCGCCGACGTGAACGCCCCGGGGAACGGAGCCGTGACCGAAGCGAACGGCGAGCTGAAGGGTCATCCGGAGCTCATCAATCAGGACCCGTACGGCAAGGGCTGGATCTTCCGCGTCAAGCTCGCGGGGCCGATCGATCCGGCCGAGCTCCTGACGGCGGACCAGTACCGGGCGTTCGTCGCCTCGGGTGCGTGAGCCGGACGTTCACTGCCCTTTGAACTCGGGCTTGCGCCGTTCCAGGAACGCGCGCATCCCCTCGAGCCGGTCCTGCGTACCGAAGGTGTGACCGGCGGACTCGGCTTCCAGCTGGAGCGCGCTCGCGAGCGGGGCGTCCATGCCCCGGTCGATGACCCGCTTCACCCACTGCACGCCGAGCGGGGCGCGGCTCGCGATCGTTTCGGCGAGGGCGGCCACCTCCTCTCGCGCCGTGCCGGCGGGGACGACGCTCGCGACGAACCCCAGACGGTACGCTTCCTCGGCGGTCACCGGGACCCCCGTGTACGTGAGGAACTTAGTCCGGGCCCGGCCGATGAGCCGAGTGAGCCGCGTCGCACCTCCCAACCCGGGGTGTATCCCGACCGTGACCTCGGGGAGTCCGAGGAGAGAACCTTCGGCCGCGATGATGAAGTCCGCCGCGAGCGCGAGCTCGAGGCCGCCGCCCAAGGCGTACCCCTCCACGAGGGCGATGACCGGTGCGGGGAACCGCTCGATCCGGTCGGCCACGCGCTGACCGTGGAAGCCGAAGGCGACCCCTTCGGCGAGCGTCTTGCGCTCCATCTCCGCGATGTCGGCGCCGGCGGCGAAGACCGGAGAGGATCCCGCGAGGACCACGACGCGGATACCGTGCTCGGATTCGAGGGCTCGGAAGGTGAAGTCGAGCTGGTCGAAGAGCTCGGAGCTGAGCGCATTCATCGCTTCGGGACGGTCGAGCAGGACCCAGGCCACGGACCCTTTCCGCTCGACCCGGACGAGGGAGATCGGCCAGCTTCGTTCCCCGCGGCCGGCTCGTTCGCGCAGCTCCTTCGAGACGGGGAAGTTTCCCGGCCATCGGAGCGCGTACTGCTCGACGAGTCGGAACCCCTCCGGGAGTCCGACCGAGTTCAGGAGCGCGAAGGGACCCCACCGGCGTCGGAGCCCGACCGTGGCCCCACGGTCGGTGGCTTCCGCGCTCGCGACGCCCTCTTCTACGAGGCGGGTCGCGATGCCGACCGTCAATCCGAAGAACCGGCCGCGCACCGTGGTCTTCTTGGAGGGCTCCACCTCCGTTTGCTTCCAGCGCCAGGGTTGGTTCGTGCGGAACTGGGTTTCGAGAAGCTTAGCCGGGGCATACGCCGGACCGAAGGCGCGGTAGAGGCTCGTCTCGGAATGGAACGCGATCGCGACCCCGGTCACATTCATGAGCTCGAACGGGCCGAGCGTTGACCCGAACAGCTCCCGCCCGACCTCCTCGATCGTGGCGAGGCTCGCCACGTTCTCCTCCGCCATCCGTGCGGCCTCGTTGAGGTACGGGACGAAGAACCGGTTCACGCAGAACCCGGCCCGGTCGGCGGTCTCGATCGGGATCTTCCGTACGAGATACGCGAACCGCTCGAGCTCGGCGTTCACATTAGGGTCGGTCCTCTCCCCCGGGATGATCTCGAGCAGCTTGTTGACCGCCGCCGGATAGAAGAAGTGGAGACCGGCGAACCGGCTCGGGTTCGGGAAACCCTCGCCGAGCTCGGTCACCGAGAGGGAGGAAGTGTTGGTTGCGACGATGGAGTCATGGCCCACCAGTGGGGCGATCTCGCGGAACAGGGCACGCTTCACCTCGATCTCCTCGAAGACCGCCTCGACGACGAGGGAGGCACCTTGAACCGCCTCGGTGAGGTCCGTCGTGAACGTGATCCGGGCCAGCACCTCGTCGCGTTTCTTCGGGGAGAGCTTCTTCCGCTCGATCGCCCCGGCGAGCATCTT
>Ga0209415_10014076_pt1 | contig 13091 bp, 8 predicted proteins | sample PeaSoiSIISIP2007_FD_187696 | JGI IMG/M metagenome (GOLD analysis project Ga0209415, IMG submission 187696) | Peat soil microbial communities from Weissenstadt, Germany - SII-SIP-2007 (SPAdes) (version 2) | ecosystem: Environmental > Terrestrial > Soil > Wetlands > Peat | place: Germany... | reverse complement strand
TCTCGCCCCTGGCCTGCAGGGCTTCGACGACGGCGCGCACGTCCTGCGCCCGCTCGCGCGGGATGATGAGAACCGCGTCGTCCGTCTCGACGATGACCAGGTTCTCGACCCCCACCAGCGCGAACCGGCGTCGCGAACCGCTCCCACCGCTCCCACCAGTGGTGAGGTCCTTCACGAGATTGCCGCGCGCGTCGACCGTGACTGTCCCCTGAGGAACCGCGTTGCCGTCGGGGTCGTGCTTCGCCAGCTCCCAGGTCACCTCCCAGCTGCCGATGTCGTTCCAGCCGAAGCTGCCGGGGACCACCGCGAGCTTCGAGGCTTTCTCCATGACCCCGTGGTCGATCGAGATCGAGGGGAACGTCGGGAAGAGCTCCGCGAGCACAGCGGCCTCGTTGCCCGCGGCCGCGGCGGCGTCGAGGCGGTCGAGTCCCGCGCCGAGCTCGGGCAGGTGCTTCGCGATGGCCTCTCGCATGACCCTCGCGCGGAAGAAGAACATGCCCGCGTTCCACAGGTGCTTGCCCCCCGCGAGGAACTCCTCGGCGCGCGCCCGGGTGGGCTTCTCGACGAAGCGTGCGACGCCCTGGACACCCTCGGCCACCGCCTCGCCCACCTCGATGTAGCCGTAGCCGGTCTCCGGGCGCGTCGGCACGATGCCCACCGTGGTGAGCCAGCCGCCCTCGGCCGCGCCGAGCGCGGTGCCCAGCACGGCGCGGAACCTGGGCTCGTCGGCGATGAAGTGGTCGGCCGGGAGCACCGCGACGATCGCGTCGGGGTCCTGGCGCGCGACGGTTGCGGCGGCCCAGCCGATGGGTGCAGCGGTGTTGCGGGCCACGGGCTCGACCAGGATCTGCGAGCGCGGCACGCCGGGCAGGGCCGCCGCGGTCGCCTCGGCGATCCGCGGGCCCGTTGCGATCCACACGCGCTCCGGGGGCACGAGGGGATCGAGGCGGCGTACCGTGGCGGCGATGAGGGGCTCGCCCTCGCGTCCGGCGAGCGCAAGGAGCTGTTTCGGCCGGTCTCGCCGCGACGCGGGCCAGAAGCGCGTCCCGGACCCTCCGGCGAGAATCACGGCGTGGACATGCGACATCGTGCATGCGCTCGTACCACGGGGAGAGGGGTCGTGGCACGATGCGCTCTGTGACGGCGCAAGTGCTCTTCGACCTGACCCTGGCTCACGGCCGCTGCGTGGCCGTGAGGATCCCGGATGGTCCCGCCCTCGAGGCGCTGGCGGAGGCCGTCCTGAGGCCCGAGGAGAGGGCCTGCGCGGCGAGCTGGGCCCCAGCGCGGCGGCGGACGTGGATTGCCGGCAGGGCAGCCATGCGCACCGCCCTCGAGCGCGCCGGGGTGGACGCACCGGCGGTCCTCCAGGACGACCGGGGGGCGCCCGAGCTGCCCGCGGGGGTGTCGGGCTCGGTCAGCCACAAGGAGCACATCGCCGTAGCCATGGTCGCGCGAGAGCCCTCGGCAAAGGTCGGGGTCGACGTGGAGATCCTGCGGCCGACGCGCGTGGACATCGCGCGCAAGGTGCTGACCGTCGCCGAAGTGGCCGAGGTCGACCGCCTGAACGCGGCGGATCGGGCGACGCAGGTGCTCTTGCGGTTCTCCGCCAAGGAGGCCATCTACAAGGCGCTCGATCCGTACGTCCGTCGCTACGTCGGTTTCCACGAGGTGAGCCTCGCCCCAGCACCCGACGGAACGGCCGTCGTGGGAATGCAGCTCGCCGAGGGCCCCTTCCGCTGCGAGGTGCGCTGGGTCGTCCGCGACGACGTCATCCTCACGACGGCGCGGGTGGCCCGCTGAGTCAGGGCGCCGCGAGCTTCCCGAAGGCCGCCCGGTCCCTATCGGAGAGGGAGCCGAGGACGGCCTCGGCAATCGCCGTCACGCTGGCGGTCGCGTCTTTGACCAGGCCCTTGCCGCTGCGGGTGAGCACGGCGTAGGTCGCGCGCGCGTCATTGCCGTCTTGCTCGCGCGTCACGATGCCGCGGCGCTCGAGGGGCCCCAGCAGGCGGGTCACGCCCGAGGGGGTGACGGCCAGCCGGCGCGCGAGGTCGACCCGGCGCAGTCGGCCACCGGGGGCCTCTGCCAGGTGATGCAGGGCCGCGAAGTCCGACAGGCCGAGGCCGTGGACCCCGCCGAGCTCCGCGTCGACGCGGCTCTCCCAGAGAGCGACGGTGCGGCGGATACCCAGGAACTCGGTGAGAGCGTTCATGGTGCACAGGCTAAGCACCGGTCATTGACCAGTCAAGCATTGGCCCGGCTCGCGACGTGAGCGACAATGAGGCCGTGAGCAAGCGTCTCGCTGCCACGGCCCTGCTGCTGGCGATCCTCTCGATCGCCGGCCGGGCCGGCGCCCAGGACGACGCCCAGGACGACGAGAGGATCCGGCGCAGCGAGAAGGGCTTCGGCAAGCGTGGCTCGGTGCTCTTCAGCATCGAGAACATCTTCGGCTTCATGGACCAGACGTACGCGTCGTACGGCGGCAACAACAACAGCAACACCGACTTCAACCACAAGGGCTTCTTCCCGCCGGGGCTCGTGGGCACGCGACTCGGCGTGCACGCGCTCATGTCCTCCGGCTTGACCCTGGGGAGCGTCCTGGGCTTCTGGACCGAGGGCGCCTCGAGCGCCGGCAGCACCGGCACCACCACCATCACGGTCCTCCAGGTCGGTCCGAGGATCGGCTACGCGGTCAGCTTCCCCAAGACGACCAAGCTCGGGTTCTGGGGCCGCGGCGGACCGACCTTCCAGTACGCGGACGTCGGCTTCAGCAGCGGCGGGCAGAACTCCTCGTCGAACTCGTCGAACCTGTGGTCGCTCGACCTCTCGTTCGAGGCGTTTCTGGTCTGGACTCCCGTCGACCACTTCGGCTTGCTGTTCGGACCGTCGATCGACATCGGCCTCACGGGCGAGGAGTCCTCCAGCGGCTCGGGCGGCACGAACAGCAACAGCAGTGTCGGTAACGCCGGGTATCACTCGGTGGCCTTCGGCTTCGGACTGGTGTTCGAGCTATGAGACGCGGATTCCTCGCAGGCCTGGCGGCCTCCTGGCTCGCCCTCGCGGTCGCGCCGCGCGAAGCGCGCGCGCAGGACGACCTCGGATTCCCGGACCGCGGGCACACGGTCATCGTCCTCGACAACCTGGGCGGGTTCGTGCGCTCGGAGGTGAACTATCCGGGGTCGACGAATCAGGGCGGCAGCACGAACACCGGCGGCGTGTTCCCCTTCACCCCCGTCGCCCGCTTCGGCATCCACCAGTTCGTCGGGGGCGGCCTGTCGCTCGGCGCGGGCCTCATCTATGCCGACGAGAGCCAGTCGCTGTTCAACGGCTCCCCGGCCGGCACCACGTTCGGCATCGCCCCCCGCGTCGGCTACGGCTTTGCGCTGAGCCCCACGCTGGCCCTCTGGATCCGCGGCGGAATCTCCTACCTCAACACGAGCATGTCGGGAGGCGGCCAGCTCTGGCAGTTCTCTCCGGGCGGCGAGGTCTTTCTCGTCATCACCCCCGTGTCGCACTTCGGCATCACGCTCGGCCCCTACGGCGAGTTCGCCGTGGCCGGCAAGGAATGCCAGAACAATGGCGTGGCCGCAGGGGAGGCCCCGCGCCGGCTTGCCAGAGTCAGGACATCCGCGAGAACTACTACGGGATCACCGCAGGCATCCTCGCGGACTTCTGACGGCGCGACTCAGTCCTTGCGGTACATCGTCACGACGCAGGCGCCGCCCAGGCCCAGGTTGTGCTGCAGGGCGACCTTGGCGTTGGGCACCTGGCGCTTGTCGGCCTGACCGCGCAGCTGCCACACGAGCTCCGTGCACTGCGCGAGCCCCGTGGCGCCCAGGGGGTGACCTTTGGACAGCAGCCCGCCGGACGGGTTGGTGACGATGCTGCCGCCGTAGGTGTTGCCGTTGTCCCAGATCCACTTCTCGGCCTCGCCTTCCTTGCAGAAGCCCAGGCCCTCGTAGGTGAGGATCTCGTTGGCCGAGAAACAGTCGTGCACCTCTGCGACCTGCACGTCCTTCGGGCCGAGGCCCGACTGCTCGTAGACCTTCTTGCCGGCGTTGACGGTCATGTCGTAGCCGACCATCTTGATCAGGCTCTTCTCGAAGCTGCTCGGGTAGTCGGTCGTCATCGCCTGCGCCGCGATCCACACCGGGCTCGAGTGCCCGTGCTTCTTCGCGAAGTCGTCGGAGCACAGGATCGCCGCGGCCGCGCCGCACGTGGGCGGGCAGCACTGGTAGCGGGTGAGCGGGTCGAACACCTCTTCGCTGGCCATGACCTCTTCGAGCGTCAGCGGCTGGTTGAAGATGGCGAAGGGGTTGTTGGCGGCGTGCTTGCGGGCCTTCTCGCTGATCTTGCCGAAGGTCTCCTTCTTGGTGCCGTACTTCCAGCGGTACTCGCGGCCCGCGCCGCCGAACATCTGCGCGGTGGGAGGCGCCTGGCTGAAGCCCTGCTCGTCGAGCATGACCTTGGCGTGCTTCGCGACGGGGCTCTCGCGGTCCGGGAACTTCGACCCCAGCGCGCCCTTCTCCATCTTCTCGAAGCCGACGATGAGCACGCACTCGACGAGCCCACCCTCGACCGCCTGCTTGCCCAGCATGATGGCGGTGGAGCCGGTCGAGCAGTTGTTGTTCACGTTGAAGACGGGGATGCCCGTGAGCCCCACCTCGTAGACGGCGCGCTGCCCGCACGTGCTGTCGCCGTAGACGTACCCTGCGTACGCCTGCTCGACCGCCGAGTAGGGAATCTTGGCGTCCTCGAGGGCGGCCTTGGCCGCCTTGCTCGCCATCACGTGGTAGTCCTCGCTCTGCCCCGGCTTGGCGAACTTCGTCATGCCCACGCCGATCACGTTCACTCGTCGAGCCATTGCTTCACCTTGTCCGCGTAATGTGAGGTTGGAGTTCGGTTTCGTCGAGCTCGGGCGCTCAGACGAGGTCCTTCAGGAAGCCGAGCTTGTGAGCCGGGCGCACGTCGCCGTCGACCCTGAGCTTGCCGCGCTGGAAGAAGTCGCGCACCTGGGACGGGTCCTTCGACAGGGCCACGAGGTCCGCGTCGTCGATCCGCAGCGTGGTCGTGGCCTTCGCCTCGGTGCCTTCCTTCACGGCGCCGCTGCCGCTCAGGTCGAGCACCCAGTGACCCTCGGGGTTGGTCACGTTGAGCTGGATCACGACGCCGACCTCCTTGGCCAGCGACGGGTTCTTGCTCAGCCGCTCGCCCAGCGCCTTCACCAGGGCCGGGGCCTTCGCCTCTGCCTTGGCCGCCGGAGCCGCCGCGGCCTGAGGTGCCGCGGCAGGAGCTGCCGACCCGCCGCCGCGCTTCTTCATGACCGCCTCGAGCGCCTGCTTGGGATCGATCTTCTTGAGGAAGTCGAGCTTCTGCGACGCCATCACGTCACCGCTGATCTTCAGCTTGCCGCCCATGTACAGCTTCATCGGGTCGGCCTTGCCGCTGGTCATCGCGAGGAAGTCGACGTCGGCCAGCTCGAGCGTGCAGTCGGGCTTGTCGATGGCGCCTGTCGCGACGCTGCCCTTGCCGTTCTTCGCGTCGATCGTCCACGCGCTGTCGGGGCTCGTCAGCTTGAAGACGAAGGTCTTGCCCACGCGCGACACGATGTCGGCGTTGCGAGCGATGTGATCTTCGATTGCCGTGAAGACGTCGGCCGATCCGAGGTTGGCCGGGTCCACCGCGCCCGCCGCCGGAGCCGCCGCGCCTGCTGCCGGCGCCGCACCGCCGCGCTTCTTCATGATCGCCTGCAGCGCCTGCTGCGGGTCGATCTTCTGCAGGAACGTGAGCTTCTGCGAGGCCATCAGGTCCCCGCTGATCTTCAGCTTGCCGCCCATGTACAGCTTCATCGGGTCGGCCTTGCCGCTGGTCATCGCCATGAAGTCGGCGTCCGCGAGCTCCAGGGTGCAATCCGCCGTGCCCGCGCCGGCCTTCAGGCTGCCCGGGGCCGTCTTGAGGTCCAGCGTCCACGCGCTGTCGGGGCTCGTCAGCTTGAACACGAACGACTTGCCCACCGTGTTGACGAGCTCGGGGTGCTTCGCGATGTGATCCTCGATCCCCGTGAACACGTCGGCGCTCGTGAACTCGGTCGGGCTCGGGGCCGCGCCTGCCGACGCCGCCTTCGCGGCCGGCTTCTCGGCCTTCTTGGGCAGCTCCTTGAAGAGCTCGACCGCGGCGTTCGAGATGACCGTCTTGTCCCGCTCCTTGACCTTGGTCCGGAAGACGATCTTCTGGTCGCCCTCTTTCCACATCTCGGTCACCAGCGTCTCGCCCGGGAACACGGTGTCGGCGAAGCGCACCTTGATGCTCTTGAAGAAGCGCGGGTCGGCGTTCGGGCAGAACTTGGCGATGACGTGCCGCGCCGCGAACCCGAAGCTGCACAGCCCGTGCAGGATGGGCCGCTCGAACCCGAAGTTCTTCGCGAAGCCCGGGTCGGCGTGCAGCGGGTTCCAGTCTCCCGACAGCCGGTAGAGCAGCGCCTGGTTCGGGCTGGTCTTCTCCTCGACGACGGCGTCGGGCGCCCTGTTCGGCGGAACGTTGACCTCGGCGCTCGGACCACGGTCGCCGCCCCAGCCGCCCGCCCCGCGCACGAACGTGGTCAGCTCGTTGTACGCGAGCTCGTTGCCCTGATCGTCGCTGGTCGTAATGGCGGTGATGACCAGCGCATTCTTCCCCTTGTCGAAGATGTCCTTGATCTTGATCTTGTGGACGATCTTGCCGTGCGTCGGCCACAGGTTGCGGATCTCGGTGTACTGCTCGCCGTGCAGCACGCGGTCGAAGCCGTAGTGCAGCCCCGGGGCCTGCTTGCCCTCCTTGGCGAGGTCGAACATCGCCTTGAGCGCGGGGGCCACCGCGAACGTCGGCACCATCTTGAAGCCGTCGCCGCTCATCTCGTAGACGTACGGCAGCTCCTTGGTGTCGAGGGGGTCCTTCGCGGCTCCCACGCCCAGCGCGTACAAGGACAGATCGCGCTCGTCGAACTTCGCCTCGACCGGAGGCATCTCGAAGCCCAGCGCCTCGTCCACGTCGATGAACTCGTTGCCGCCCTTGCCCTTGGCAGTGCCCAGGTTGCCGAGGATCGGCTGCATCGACTCGGTCACGCTGGTCGGGTGCGTGGACTTGCCGAAGTCGACGATCGTCGACCACTTGCCCTTGACCTGCTCGGGCGTGAGCGGCCGCGAGAGGCGGAACAGCGTGCCCTGCGCGCGCTCCCACCGCAGCTTGCCGATGAATCCGCCGCCCACCTCGAAGAGCGATCCATTCTCCTCGCACGACTCGTGCGCCAGCCACGCGACGAGCGGCGAGACGTACTCGGGCTTGAGCGCCGCGATCAGGTCCGGCGGGAGCACCGTCTCGGTCATGCGCGAGCCCGCGATGGGGGCGATGGTGTTCACACGGACGTTCTTCTTGCCGCCCTCGATGGCGAGCGTCTGCGCGAAGCCGTGCAGCCCCAGCTTGGCCATCGAGTAATTCGCCTGGCCGAAGTTGCCGTAGATCCCGGCGGCCGACGCGGTCATCACGATGCGCCCGTAGCCGGCGTCGCGCATGTGGTTCCACGCGGCGTGTGTGACGCGGAAGCTGCCGAGCACGTGGACGCGGTAGATGAGGTCCCAGTCCTCCTGGCTCATCTTCTGGAAGCTGGTGTCGCGCAAGATGCCGGCGTTATTGACGATGATGTCGATGCGCTTCCAGTTGTCGAGCGCGCACTGGACGATCTTGGCGCCGTCCTCGACCGAGTCGTAGTTGGCGACGGCCTGCCCGCCGGCCGCCTTGATCTCCTCGACCACCTTGTCGGCCGCCGCGGACGACTTGCCGCCGCCGGTGTGGCCGCCGCCGAGGTCGTTGACGACGACTTTCGCGCCGCGGGACGCGAGCAGCAGGGCGTGGGAGCGACCGAGACCATTGCCGGCGCCGGTGACGATGGCGACGCGGTTGTCGAAGCGCAGATCGGACATTGGAGGGACCCCTGGCTAGTTCTTTAGCGTGCGAAGTATTGGGTGCGCCAGAGCACCGCGTCAAGGCTCCCGGGGGGTCTCGGTTGCGTCGCGTCATGCCCCTTCCACGAGTGACGCCGGGGCGCGACACTCGTTCAGGGGATGGTGCATCCGTTGCGGCTCCTCCTGCTGGTCCTGGCTGCGCTCGCGCTGCTCGCGTGCGGCGGCGAGGCGGGGATGCCCATCGCGACCTGGACGCTGGACGCGGACAGCGTGCACCGCGAGCTGTCGCTGCCGGCGCACTTCGACCAGGAGCTCGGCGACCACGAGCAGCAGTACGTCCTGCGCACGCGCGTCGAGCTGCCGCCCTCGATGCAGGGCCGGCGCCTGGCGCTGACGATCGCCTACTTCGGCGGGCTCGCGTCGCTGAAGGCGGGCGGCCTGGAGGCGCCCGACGTCGACGCGAGCGAGTTCGAGCGATTCCGGTCCAACGGCCAGCACCGGTTCCTGGTCCCGGCCGAGGCGACGCACGGCGGATCGCTCGACCTGCAGATGACCGTCGCGCACCGCTGGACGCAGAGCGCCTGGTTCGACACCGTCCCGGTGCTCTCGCCGGCCGAGCGCGGCGACGCGGCGTACGCGTTCGTGTCGACGTTCGACCAGGGGTCGGCCGCGGCGGCCCTGTCGATGATCCTGCTCGTCGCCGCGGCGTACGGCATCGTCTACCTGTCCGACCGGCGGCGCTCGGCGTACGGCTGGTTCGTCCTGGCCTCGTTCTCGGGGTCCTCGTACGCGGCGTGGACTCTCGGGCTGATGCAGCCGCTGTTCGGCGCGCACGACCTGGCGGCCGTGGGGTTCCTGGTGACCGTGTCGGCGGTGAGCGCGATCCACTTCACCGGGCGCGTCATCGGCCGTCCGGCGAGCCCGCGGTGGTGGGGGATGCTCGGGCTGTGGCTCGTGGTGGCGGTGTTCGCGCACGGGCCGTTCCGGTCGACGCGCTGGCTGTCGCCGATCGCCATCTCGTCGATGGTGGCTGCCGGCTCGTACTGCACGTGGGTGCTGGTGACCGAGGTGCGCAAGGGCCGGCCGCCGCTGTCCACGGTGCTCGCGGTCATCGCCTGGCCGGTGGTGTGCGTGCTGGCCCTCGACGACTTCGCGTCGTGGCTGTCGCTCGGGGAGCTGTACCGCGGGGCGCGCGGCGCGAGCCTGGGGACGATGATCGTGTCCCTCTTGCAGGCGGGGGCGCTGAGCGCGCAGCTGCTGCAGTCGCTGCGCGTGTCCGACAGCCTCAACGCGGCGCTCGCCGGGCGCGTCGAGGCGCTCGAGCGGACCAATGCCGAGGTACGCAAGCTCAACGACGAGCTGCGCCACCAGGTCGGCAATCGATCGCGCGAGCTAGCCGAGACGCTGGCGAAGGTCGGCAGCGTGCGCCTGCCGGTGCTGGCGCTGCACCCGGGCGACACGGTGGGCGACCGCTACAAGGTCCTCGGCTTCGTGGGCTCGGGGGGCATGGCGTGGGTCTACGAGGTCGAGCGCAAGAGCGACGGCAAGCGGCTCGCGCTCAAGCTGCTCCACGGCAAGTCGAGCGGCGAGGCGCTGTCGCGGTTCGCGCGCGAGGCGCGGATGGCCTCGGAGGTCGACCACCCCGGCATCGTCGGCGTGGTCGACATCGACATCACGCGCGAGGGGGTTCTCTACCTGGTCATGGAGTACGTCGACGGCAAGTCGCTCGAGTCGTACCTCGACGGGGACCCGACGATCGCCTGGTCGCTCCAGGTGCTGCGCCAGATCGCCGAGGCGCTCGAGGCGGTGCACGCCCGCGGCATCGTGCACCGGGACCTCAAGCCGGCGAATATCCTGATCGAGGACGGCCTCGACGGTCCGGTCGCCAAGATCGCCGACTTCGGCGTGTCGACGCTGCTCGAGGAGGCGACGCGCACGTCGCAGCCGGAGGCCGACAAGGAGCCGGGCGAGGGGCGCGTGACCCGCGCGGGCACGGTGATGGGCACGCCCGTGTACATGGCGCCCGAGCTCGCGGTGCGCGGGCAGCCGGTGCACCCGTCGATCGACATGTACGCGTTCGGCGTCATGGCGCACGAGCTGCTCGTCGGCCGGCCGCCGTTCCGCGACCCGCTGTACGTGCGCCGCGTGCACGGCCGGTCGTTGCCGCCGCCGCCGTCGCTCGTGGTGGCGCGCCCGCGCATCGACCGGGGAGTCGCGGCCATCGTGGACCGCTGCCTGCTGCTCGACCTGCGCGCCCGCCCGAGCGCCAAGGAGGCCGCCGAGGCCTTGCGAAACGCGCACCTGGAAGCGGACCCGTCGTCGATGCCCAGCGTGCGGGCGATCCAGAGCTGACGACAGAGACGAGATCACCGCCAGGACGCCAGAAGAGCGCCAGGGACGCCAGGGGAGGAAGTTGTTTCGAAGCCCGTATTCCTCTTCTGGCGTCTTTGGCGTTCCTTGGCGTCCTGGCGGTTTTCTCGTTCCGGTGGTGTGCTCGGAGGGACCATGAGATCGGCGGCATGGCTCGCGGGGCTTGCGGTGCTGGGGTGGGCGCTCGTGGCGGTGGCGGCGCCGCCGCCGAGCACGCGCGACCTGGCCTACGAGGCGAAGATCCAACAGGAGATCGAGGCGCGCGATCCAAAGGGGGCGCAGCTGTTCGCGCAGGCGACCGCGGCGCGGGACCGGGGCGATCTCGATCAGGCGGCAGACCTCTTCGGCCAGGTGCGCGCGCTCGACCCGTGGTTCGTCGCAGCCACGCGCCGGCTGTGCGGCGTCGAGTCGTCGCGCGGCCAACACGACCAGGCCGTCGCGCTCTGCCGTCAGGCGTACAAGGACGACCCGTCGGCGATCGACGGGGCGGCTCTCGCGCTGGCGCTGCTCGAGGCCAACCCCACCGGGCAGACTCCGTGGGAGGCGGCGGAGCACGCGCGCTCGGCGGCCAAGAAGGCGCCAGATGACGCGTACGTGCAGCAGGTGCTCTGCCAGGCGTCGCTCGCGGTCAACGACATGGACGCGCTCGGATCGTGCGCGGCAGTGCTCCGCCGGCTGGCCCCCGACGACATGTCGACCTCCTTCTTCTGCGCGCTCGACGACGCCGCCCATGGGCGCCTCGACGAGGCGGACCGCGAGCTCGACCAGGCCTACGCGCGCGGGTTGCCGGACGAGGTGTACGGGAAGCTGCACACCGCCATCGGCGACTCGCGATCGCCGGTGGACCGCTACGGCGGGCCGGCGCTGCGCGCGGTCATCGGGTGGTTCGCGACGTTCGGCGTGCTGCTCCTGTTGGGCGCGATCCTGAGCCGCGCGGCGCTGCGGTCGGCCGGCCGGGTGCCGAGCGAGCGCACCGGGCACGCGCGCGGGTTCGACGCGGTGCTGCGGCGCACGTACCGCGTCGTGCTCTGGGTGACGTGCGCGTTCTACTACGCGTCGCTGCCGCTCGTGGCGCTGTCGGTGGTCGCCCTCGGCGGGGGCCTGGTCTACGCGTGCTTCGCGATCGGGACGATCCCCATCAAGCTGGTGCTCATCGCCATCCTGCTCGTGTGCGCGAGCCTGTGGGCGATCGCCAAGAGCCTCTTCGTGCGCGCGCGCGACGAGGACCCGGGCGAGAAGATCGACCTCGCGCAGCACCCGCGGCTGCGCGAGGTGCTCGAGGAGGTGGCGCAGCGCGTGGGGACGCGGCCCGTCGACGCGGTGTACGTCACGCCGGGCACCGACATCGCCGTGACCGAACGCGGCGGCCTGCTGCGCCAGATGCGCGGACGCAGCGAGCGGTGCCTGATCCTCGGGGCGGCCGTGCTCGAGGGGATGCGGGTGCGCGAGCTCAAGGCGATCTTGGCGCACGAGTACGGGCACTTCCAGAACGAGGACACGGCGGGCGGCGGGTTCGCGCTTGCGGTGCGCCGGTCGCTGATGACGATGGCGCTGCACCTGGTGCAATCGCGGGCGGCGAGTGCGCTCAACCCGGCGTGGTGGTTCGTGCGCGGCTTCCATGCGGCATTCCTGCGCGTGTCGCAGGGCGCGTCGCGACTGCAGGAGGTCCTGGCCGACCGGTGGGCGGCGTTCGCGTACGGGTCGGAGTCGTTCGTACGGGGCCTGACGCACGTGATGGAGCGCAGCGCGCGCTTCGACGCTCACGTGAACGCGACCTTGGGCGAGGTCGTGCCCGCGAAGCAACCGCTCGCCAACCTGTACGGGTTCGTCCCGAAGGAGCCGGTCGACCCGAAGAAGGTCGACCAGGAGATCGAGCAGGCGATGGCCCGCCCCGCGCACCCTTACGACAGCCACCCGCGCCCGGCCGACCGCATCGCGTGGGTGCGCAAGATCGCGGCGCCCGATCCGCCGGAGACCGAGCAGGACACCGCGCAGGCGTGGAGCCTGCTCTCCGAGCGCGAGGACATCGAGCGGCGGATGACCGACGAGGTGCGCTCGCGGCTGGCGATGCGGGGGATCCGGGTCGTCGCGGCGGCGTGGGAACCCGTACTAGCCGCGCGTCGAGAGGACGTCCGAGGGCCGCAGGCCGAATCGCTCGCGGAACGCGTGTGAGAACGCGGCGAAGTTCCCGTATCCCACGAGCGCCGAGACCTCGCTCACCCGCAGGTGTCGCGACTTGAGCAGCATGAGGGCCTCGTCCAGGCGGCGTGTCCGCACGTACGCGAGCGGCGACTCGCCGAGCTCGCGCCGGAAGGTGCGAAGGAGCGTGCTCCTGCTCGCCCCGATGGCGCTCGGGAGATCGCGAAGTACGTCCGCCTCGAAGAGGTGCTTCTCGAGGTGCTGGAGAGCACGCCGCACGACGGCGGTGTGCGCCTCGACGAGCGACGGCCGATCCAGGTGGCGATGACGCTCGTGGCACAGGAAGTAGAGCTCCTTGCCGATCTCGGTCTCCAGGAAGCGCGTCGCGTCGTTGTCGCGCCGCTTGCACACGGCGCGCTCGAACAGGTACCGGTGCGCGAGCTCGTTCACCCACGTCGTGCGGACGAGGACCTGGGGGCCCGTCACGTACCGGCGGAACCGCGCCGCTTCCACCTCTCCGGAGTACACCTCGGCCACGCGCCGCATCAGCCCCGGCGACATCGTCAGGACGAGCGTGTGCGCGACCACGCTGCTCGCGCCGAGCGTGACGGGGACGCTCGCGGGGACCAGCATCCAGGAGCCGGGATC
>Ga0209415_10014073_pt1 | contig 13093 bp, 6 predicted proteins | sample PeaSoiSIISIP2007_FD_187696 | JGI IMG/M metagenome (GOLD analysis project Ga0209415, IMG submission 187696) | Peat soil microbial communities from Weissenstadt, Germany - SII-SIP-2007 (SPAdes) (version 2) | ecosystem: Environmental > Terrestrial > Soil > Wetlands > Peat | place: Germany... | reverse complement strand
TGGGATGCCAGCGTCCAGGCTATGGTGGCCTTCCCCGACGTTCTGACGATGCTGAACCAGGACGTCCAATGGACCACGGCATTGGGCAATGCGTTCCTGGCCCAGCAGTCGGACGTGATGGCCGCAGTGCAGCGAATGCGCGCGCGGGCGCAAGCCAATGGCAGGCTCTCTACCACTCCGCAACAGACGGTTACCACCGAGACACAGGGTGGGCAGACGGCCATTGACATTGCGCCGGCCGATCCGCAGGTGATCTACGTGCCGCAATACGACCCGGCTTACGTCTGGGGACCCCCCGCGTGGGGCTACTATCCGCCGCTCTATTATGCCGGATACGGCTTTGGCTTTTATCCTGGGATCAACATTGGGTTGTACTTCGGCGGTTGGGGCGGCTGGGGCTACGGCGGCTGGGGTTGGGGCTGGGGCCCGAACTGGTTCGGCCGCTCTTTGTTCGTCAACGGCGGCTTCTTCAACCGATATGGTTTCCGCGGTGGGTTATACGCGGGCGGTTTTGGCGGGAGAGCGGCGTGGCAGCACGACGCGAGCCACCGTTTGGGCGTTTCGTACCCGAACAGTCAACTGGCCTCCCGGTATGGGGCCGCATCGATGGGCTCGCGGAACGCGATGACAAGATCGGGCAGCGTCAATTCCGCCCGGTCGGCCGGCACGGGAAGCTGGAACCGATTCGGGACGGCGTCGTCGTCGTTCGCTAACCGTTCGGCGGCGACGCAAGGTGCTCGCAGTGCCGCACCGCAGAGCGCAGGGCGCGCGACCGGGGGACAGTGGCAACACTTCCAGGGTGCGCAACGCAACCAGGCTCCGGCACAACGATACTCGGCTCCGGCGCAGCGGTATTCGGCTCCGGCGCAGCGATACTCGGCTCCGGCACAACGATACTCGGCTCCGGCGCAACGATATTCGGCTCCGGCGCAACGATACTCCGCACCTAGCAGTGCCGGGCGTAGCTACGGCGGCGGTGGCGCCTCACGCAGCTATAGCAGCGGCGGCGGGACGCGCAGCTCCGGCGGCCATAGCGCCGGCGGTGGCGCTTCACACGGTGGCGGCCGCCGTTGACGGGGCTGCCGCAAGCTCAGTCCCGGCGCGAGATGAAAAGATCTACCGCCTTCAACGCAGACGTTCATCGTTGCGGATTTGATCATGCCGCGCATGGAGGGCTCCCAGACCGGGGTAGACCTACTGTGCTCTTCCCGCTTGAGGCCTACCGCGCGGTCATGAAGTACATGAGCAACCCCGCTTCCTTGGTTGGCGGCATCCCAGGGATAGACCAATGAGAACAAGCGCGCGTCGCGTATCCGCCGTTCCGTGATCGGACCACTGGCGTGCCAGAGGCACGTGAGTCGCAACATCGGGCGACGCGGCCGGGCTTCTGACTACGAGTCCGCTGACGCGGGATATTGCCCTCCGGCGTTCTTCCTCCGCGTGATCGCGCGATGGCCCGTCGTGCCTCGCCGACGTCAAGCGCGCTCGCGGCGCAGGGAGGCCGCGCCGAGTTGAAACCGCGCCCGCCGCCGTCCCTCGCGCGCGGCGCTCTCGGAGAGCTGGCCGAGGAAACCGCCGCTCCCGAGGCCCCTCCCGTCTATGGCAAACCACGCAACGGGGGACACATAAAGGCGAAGGGAGCGATCGGCAACCTCAGTACTTGGTTGGGGCGCCGGGCGTGAAGCTTTCCTTGTTCGACTCGTTGCGCGCCGCTGCCTCTCCCTGTTAGACTGACCAGAACCCCGTGGCTCGAGATCCCGGCAGCCAGTTTGGACCTTACATCCTTCAGTCGCTGGTCGGCGCGGGCGGCATGGGTGAGGTCTACCGTGCCCGCGATCCGCGCCTCAACCGCGATGTTGCCCTCAAGTTTCTCAATCCCGGCGCCGACACCCAGCGCTTCCAGCGCGAGGCCAAAGTCGTCGCCGCGCTCAATCATCCCAACATAGTCGCCATCTATGACATCGGCGGCGACTACATCGTAACCGAATTGGTGGACGGGAGGTCGCTCCACAGTCTAAAACCGTCGCTGCGCGAGGCGATTGACTGGGCCGCCCAAGTCGCGGACGGCCTCGCCGCCGCACACGCCTCCGGCATCACCCATCGCGACCTGAAACCCGACAACGTCATGGTGACGCGCGACGGCCGGGTGAAGATCCTCGATTTCGGTCTGGCGCACCAGGCCCAAAGCGAACTGCTGAACGAGAGCGACGCCACCCGCACGGTGGCGGGCACCGTGATGGGGACGGCGGGCTACATGTCGCCTGAGCAGGTCCGCGCACAGCCCGCCGATGCCCGCAGCGACATCTTCAGCTTCGGCGCGACCTTGTATGAAATGCTGAGCGGCCGTCAGCCGTTTGCGGCAGACACGGCCGTGCAAACCATGAGTGCGGTCATCGAGAAGGACCCTCCACCCCTCCCCGACACCGTGCCCCTAAGGCTGAAAAGCATCGTCGAGCGTTGCCTCGAGAAAGAACCGGCGCGAAGGTTCCAATCGGCGTCCGACCTCGCCTACACCTTGCGTGCACTCAACGGTTCGACGATCTCGGCGAAGCCTCTGGAGACACCCGTTCGCGGACGGCGCTTCATGCGGCCCGCGGTCGCGGCCGCCGCCGGGGGTTTGGTTCTGCTCGCCGCCCTGTGGGCTCTGCGTCCCTGGCAACCCGACCTCGACTCTTACCGATTCATTCCCTTCGCGACTGAGGAATATCCCGAATACGGAGCGGTCTGGTCGCCTGACGGTCGATCGATCGCCTACTGCGCGGTCGCGGACAACCAATACCGGCTCCTGGTGAAGAGCGTTGACGGCGGGCTTCCCACCGCGATCACCCGCCATCCGTACCGGCTCAGCGGCTCCGTCGAGATGGGGGACGTGAGCTGGTCCGCGGACGCATCGCGTTTGTATTATCTGTTCCGCTCGCAGGCGTGGTCGGTGGCGCGCACCGGTGGGACTCCGGAGTTGCTGAAACTCGGCGATCTGAACTCGCGCGTGTTTTCGGTAGCCGCCTCGCCCGACGGCACAAGCATCGCCTTCTCGCGCTCTGAGACTAGCGCCGACAACCGCCGTCTGGAATACAGTCTCTGGCTATCCTCGCCCATTGGCGCGGCGCCGATGAAGATTCCCTACGGCGGCGAGCGCGCCCTGCAGAACCTCGCCTGGTCGCCGGATTCGTCCCATCTGCTCGCAAAGCAGCAAGCGGGGACGGGCGTCGAGCCGATTGTTGTCGGCCGCGACGGCTCGGCGCGGACATTGCTTGAAAGCGGCACCCGCCGGAATGTGTATGCGGCCTGGCTGCCCGGTAGCCGCGACGTGCTGGTGACCACCTCACCGGCGGACCAGGGAATCCGCCTGATCGACACACGCACCGGCAAGATGACGGCGGTTCTCCCGTCGGCCACGCCGATCGGGGCGATATCGGTGTCTCTGGACGGCGCTAAGATCGCGTGCACGATGGGCGTGGCACGCGCGAGCATCATGGAGATTCCGCTCGACGGTTCGGCTCCGCACCCGTTCCTCGGCTCGCGGGTGAACAACTCCGAGCTCGCCTTGTCACCCGACGGCACGGAGTTCGCTTACGTCTACGACGAAGAGATCCGCATCCGCAACCGAGCTGGCACGGCTGAACGCACCGTCGTCTCGCACCGCGACTTTCCAGGCTACTACGGCCAGCTTCAGTTCGAAAAGCCGTCCTTCTCGCCCGACGGCCAGCGCCTGCTCTACACGCTGTTCGGTTATCAGGGCAGGCAGCAGGGCGTCTGGATTTCGCCGGTGAGCGGCGGAACACCGGCAGCGGTGGATCAGGCAGTGGGATACGCGCCGCTATGGACCTCGAACGGCACCGCCATCCTTTTCAATCCGCCCCGCGGCGGCATCTGGCGGTACCGGCTCGGCACCAGTGATGCGCCGGAGCAGGTTTTCGATGCCTCATGCGACCCGGCCGCGTCGCCCAACGGCAAATGGATCGTGTGTCCGGCCTCGGCCGGCCTGACAATCGTGTCTCTCGAAAGCCGCGAGGCACGGGTGCTGACGACGGAACGGATGGTCACAGCCGCGTTTTCGAAGGACAGCGCGTCGATCTACGCCGTACGCCAGGCTGACGACAAGCAGGAGTTGGTTGAGGTGGATCCCGCCACCGGACGGATTCAGACGCTTTCGACCCTGCCGCGCGACTTCGACATCCGCGGACCCTACGGCGGTCCGACCCGTCTGGCGCTTGCGCCGGATGGCAAGAGCGTCATCACGACGATCCGAAAGAATGAAGGCGACATATGGATTCTGGACGGGTTCAACCCGCCGCGCTCATTCTGGGAGAGGCTATGGCCGTGGAAGCGTTGAAACCGGGCGCGCGTGTCGGGGCATACGAGCGCATTCGACTCCGGCGTCTTTTCCTCCGCGCTCGCGCGATGGGCACGCCGCGCCCCGCCGACGTCCAACGCGCTCTCGGTCGCCGGCAAGCGCCGGGGCTGCGACTCCCCCTCGCCGCCAATGTCCGCGATAAATTCGGGATAGGAGACTGAACCCAATTGCCAACCTTTTTGTTGTTCCTGGTCGTCTTTGCCGCCCCGCTATGGGCCGCGCAACGGACCACCCTGTCGCTTGACGGACAGTGGGACATCGCCGATTCTGTCGACGGCGAGAGCCTGCCTGCGGCCTATTCCCATAAGGCGCCGGTCCCGGGCCTCGCGCATTCGGCCGTGCCCGGCTTCAAGAATGTGGATGAATTCGAGAGCCGTCAATTAATTCAAAATCGTGTTGAGCGGGGCCTCGCGCCTGCGTCGGCACTGGTTTCGAATGCCGGCGTCTCGCGGCAGGAGCGGAACTGGTTCTGGTACCGGCGGCGGTTCGATGTGCCTGGCGTTCGGAGCGTAGCGACTCTGCGGATCAACAAAGCGCAATTCGGCGCAGCGGTGTGGGTGAACGGCCAGGAGGCGGGCCAGCATCTCGCTTGCTTCACGGCCGCGATCTTCGACGTCTCGGACAAACTACGGCAGGGTTCGAATGAGATCGTAGTGCGAGTAGGCGCGCATCCGGGCGTGCTGCCCCCCTCCGTGTCAGCGGGAACCGATTTCGAGAAGAACCGCTGGACGCCCGGGATTTATGACAGCGTCTCGCTCGCGCTCAGCGACAATCCCGCCATCGAGACCCTACAGGTGGCGCCGAGCCGCGACCTCCAGTCGATTACCGTGCAGACCAGGCTGCGCAATCAATCAACACGAGCGGTGGCGTTCGCGCTCCAGCAGGCGGTGCACGGATGGAAGTCGGATGCGGTGGCGGCGCGCGCCCCGGCGATGCGGATCCATTTAGCGGCTCAGGAAGAGCGGACCGTTACGCAGCAAATTGCGATACCCGCCGCCAAGTTGTGGACGCCGGAACAGCCGAATCTATACCTGCTCGAAACCGGCACGGGTGGGGACGCCGCCAGCACCCGGTTCGGAATGCGCGAGTTCCATTTCGAAACGGCGACGAAGCGCGCTTACCTCAACGGCCGCCCCTACTTCATGCGTGGCTCCAATATCACGTTGCACCGCTTTTTCGAGGATCCGAAATCGGGCGTGCTGCCGTGGGACGAGAAATGGGTGCGAAAGTTGCTGGTCGAGATCCCGAAAGAGATGCACTGGAATGCATTCCGCTTCTGCATTGGTCCGGTGCCCGACAAATGGTTGGACATCGCCGACGAGGCGGGATTGTTGATCCAGAACGAATACTTCGTGTGGACGGGCAAAGGCTGGCATGGCGCCGAGAACCAGGTCCGCTTCGACGCCGGTCAAATGATCCGCGAATACGGCGAATGGATGCGCGACAACTGGAATCACCCGAGCGTCGCCATCTGGGACGCCAATAACGAAACCTTCGATCCCGTGTTCGACGCAAAGATCATCCCGGCGGTGCGCGGACTCGACCTTTCGAACCGGCCCTGGGAAAACAGCTATAACCCGCCCGCCGGCCCGGACGATCCGGTGGAGGATCATCCCTACGAGTTTCATGACATGGCCAAGCGCGACGGCCCGGAGTTCAGCATGACCACGTTCGAGAAGTCTAACGGCAAGGCCCCGGGGGCACCGAGCGGCCACGCGCTCATCCTGAATGAGTACGGGTGGCTGTGGCTGAACCGCGATGGTTCGCCCACGGAACTGACCAAGGATCTGTATCCGCGCCTGTTGCCGAAGAACGCCACCGCCCAAGACCGGTTGGCGCTGAATGCTTACCTGTTGGGCGGCATCACGGAGTTCTGGCGCGCTTACCGGCAATACGCCGCCGTGCTCCATTTCGTGTATCTGACGAGCAGCGATCCGCTCGGCTACACGGCCGATCACTTCCGCGACGTGGAGAAACTGGAACTAGAGCCGCACTTCCGCGACTACGTGTCCCAAGCCTTCGCGCCGCTCGGTGTGTACCTGAGCTTCTGGCAAGCGAAACTGGCGGCGGGCAAGCATACATTCCAGGTGATGCTGGTAAATGACGAATACCACGCAGCCGCGGGAAGCGTGACCGTATCCCTCCAGTCCAAGAGCCGCGGCGAGGTGGCGCGCGCCCAGGCGCCTTTCGAAGTTGGCAGTCTGGGGCAGACCACCATTTACATCGATCTGGACGTACCGAACACGGCGGGCGACTTCCTCCTGCAGGCCAAAGCCGATGCCGGCAGAAGCCAACCCACACTGAGCCGGCGCAACGTCACGATCACGCCCGCGGCCGAAGAGTAAGATGTCCCTGTTTTCCGCCAACCACGCAAACGAGGGGCGCGGAAAAGGGTCCCGCAACATGGAACGACGCCCGACTCGAATGGACGAGAGACGGCCGCGACCCGACGAACCAAAATAGAGCACGCATTCCGCGCTCGCCGATTATCTGCCCATGCCGATGAAGAACGGCCCGCAATGGAACGTGCGCTCGATGAGTCTGGTCGATCGCTCCGCTTGAGGCGGCGCGCGCGGGGATGAAGTACTCGGACAGCCCCGCACCGCCCTCTCAGTTCCGGCCAAAACCGCCTGAAATGGCGTCGATTCTCGCCGGCCTTGGCTATAGCTATATTGAATTGTGGGAAAAACGTGGCGGCGCACGCTGGCTGTTGGGCTTGCCTTCGTGCTGGCGAGTGCGGGCACTTTCATCTTCGCCTCCAGGGCCGGTCGGCGGGCGCGGCAGATCCACACGGCAAATGAGCCCATCCGGGAATGGATGTCGGTCCCATTTGTCGCCCATACCCACCACGTCCCCGCCTCCGTACTGTTTCAAGCCATTGGGGTTCATCCGCAGGAGCCGCATGATCGGCGATCAGTTCGCCACATCGCTCACCAACTGAACCGCCCCGTTCCTGAACTGATAGCCCAACTGCAACGCGCCATCGATGCCGCCGCGCAACCACCGGGCGGCCAACCGCGATGAACGATCGGCTTCTCGCGGCGGTTTCACAGTACGGCACGCCGGCCCTTTTCGGAATCGTGGCCATTGCAGCCATCGGAGTGCCGCTGCCCATCACGCTCCTTCTGATTGTCGCGGGCTCGATGATTTCGCAAGGCGCCATGAACCTCTGGTGGGCTATTGGCGCGGCCGGAGCCGGTTCCATCCTCGGCGATCAGGCCGGCTACGCCATCGGCCGATGGGGAGGGGCGGCTGTCGTGACAAAGCTCAGCGGCCTGTTCGGAAAACGCGTCAGCCTGCAGGCAATGGAAGCCAAAGTGAAAGCCTGGGGCGGCTCCGGCATCTTTATCACCCGCTGGCTGCTCAGTCCCCTCGGACCCTGGATCAACCTGGCCAGCGGCACGGCGGGGTACCCGTGGCACCGATTCCTTTTTTGGGACATTTTGGGTGAAGTCACTGGGGCGGCCGTCTTTATCACTTTGGGACGGTTCTTCAGCGATCGCGTGATGACCCTATACGGAGTTCTGGGTGACCTGACTTGGGCGATTGCAGCGCTGCTGGCGGCCATCATTTTCGGATATCTACTACTGACGTATCTGCGCCGGGCGCGGGCCCAGTAAGGCCGGCGTCGCCCGGAGGCGCTCCAGGATCGGCTGCCGCGCTTCGCAGGTTTTGCAGGGCGCGGCTGCGCAGATTCCGTCGCCTTCCGCTGCGTGATCGCGCGATGGGCACGCCGCGCCGGCCGATGCCAAACGCGCTCTCGCACCAGGGCGAACTTGGGATCGTACGGGGACCAAAGGAGAGCCTGGCCGAAACGACGGCGCGGGCCATGGGGATCAGCGTTCGCGAGTTTCGGGCAGAGTTGCAGCGGCGAGCGGCTGGAATCACGGCGGGGCCGTAGCTGCCGATATCCAGACGATAACGCCCCCCAAAGCCATTGCGGCACCGAGTTGATGGTTCCGTCGACAGGTCTCGAATCGGTTAAGGCGGCTGGCTGCGAGGGGAGGTCTCGGGTGTAAAATGCTCTAAACGATGCTGCGATAAGCGCAGTAAGGGAGGGGACACTGGGATGAAGAAGGTCGTAGCCCTGACTGTGATATCTATAATCTCCATAGGCGGGAGCAGTCTGCTCCGGGCGCAGCCGCCCGCGGGAGAGTCCCCCCGGCGCGCCGGGAGGCCGCGGGCAGGGCGGGCGAGGAGGTGGCCGCGGCCCGAACTTTCCACAGCAGACGCGCCAACTGGCTTCTCCGGAGGTCATCGCCCGCGGCAAAGCCGTCTACGGCGTCAACTGCACGGCCTGTCACGGCGCCGACCTTCGCGGGGGCGACCAAAGTGGGCCCAGCCTTCTCCGGTCGCTCGCAGCGTTGAGCGATCAGCACGGCGAAGCGATTGCGCCCATCGTGCGCGGCGCCCGCCAGGACAAGGGCATGCCGGGGTTCAATCTCAATGATGCGGACGTCACCGCGGTCGCCGAGTACATCCACAGCGTGCTGGCGATGGTGGGGTCGCAGGCCCGTCCGCCAGGGGCAACCGATCCATCGACGCTCAACGTGCTGGTCGGCGCGGCGCCGGCCGGCGAGGTGTACTTCAAGGCGAAGTGCGCGGGTTGCCACTCCATCGCCGGTGACCTGAAGGGCATCGCGTCGAAGTACCCCGATCCCCGAACACTCCAGAACACGTGGGTGGCGGGTGGAGCCGGTGGTGGCCGCGGTTTTGGCCGAGGCGGCGGTGAACCCACTAAGCCTTCCACCGTCACTGTGACTCTCGCCGACGGCCGGAAACTGGAGGGTGTCCTGGTCCGCAAGGATGACTTTATCGTGACGCTCACGATGGCCGACGGCACGCGGAACTCGATTGCGCGCAATGGCGACGCGCCCAAGGTCGAAGTGCACGATCCCGACGAAGCGCATAAGGAGCTGGTCTTCACTCTCAGGGACAAGGACATGCATGATGTGACGGCTTACCTGGCCACCATGAAGTGAATCGATGGAGGTTAACCATTGTGAAACGGATCATGATCGTGTTTTCACTATTGATCGCGCCTGGCCCGGTCCTGGGACAGGGCGGCCTGGATCCGGCCGAGATCTTCAAGCCGCTCGGGGATCAATGGCCCACGTATTCCGGCGACTACACCGGCAAGCGCTACAGCTCGCTCAAGCTGATCAACCAGTCGACGGTCAAGAACCTGAGCCTGGCGTGGGTCACGCGCTTCACCACGGGGTGCGGAGCGAACGGCGCCGGGAATGCGGGGGCCGCGGGCGGGTTTGGTGGACGCGGCGGTGGCGGCGCGGCGGCCCCGATCATGGTGGGCGGGCTGGGCAGCGGGGACCTCAACACCTGCGGGGGCGCGCGCCTCGGCGGCGGCATTCTCATGGTTGATGGCGTCATCTACATGTCGTCGCCGGACAATGCCTGGGCCGTGGACGCGCGCGACGGCACGATTCTCTGGCATTACTACTGGAAGACGCGCGGCGGCACTCACACCGGCAATCGCGGCATGGGCATGTGGCACAACAACCTCTACCTGGAGGTCCACGACGACTACCTGATCTGCCTCGACGCCAAGACCGGCAAGGAGAAATGGAAGAAGGAGATTTCGAGCTTCGACCAGCAGTACTTCTCCTCGATGGCGCCGATCGTGGTCGGCAATCACATTCTGGCAGGCACGGGCAACGACATGGATGCGCCCGGCTTCCTCCAGTCCTTCAACCCGGAGACCGGCGAGCGCCAGTGGATCCACTACACCGTGCCTATGAATGCCGGCGACCCCGGGGTGGAAACGTGGGCCAGCCTGGATGCCGCGCGTCATGGCGGCGCACAGGTTTGGATTCCGGGCGCTTATGATCCCGAGGCCCACCTGTATATGTTCGGCACGGGCAACCCGACGCCAGCTTATACGACCGGCCGCGGCGAAGGCGACAATCTGTACACGTGCGCGCTGATCGCGGTGAACGTGGACACGGGCAAGATGGCCTGGTATTACCAGACATCGCCGCACGACACGCACGACTGGGATTCGACGCAGACGCCGGTTTTGGCCGACATGCCGTTCAACGGCCGCATGCGCAAGCTGGTGATGACGGCGGAGCGCAACGGGTACTTCTTCGTTCTCGACCGCCTTACGGGCGAGCACCTCGTGACCGGCAAATTCGGACTCTACAACAACTGGGCCTCGGGCCTCGATGAGCAGGGGCACCCGAAGCGCGATCCCGCCAAGGACGCGACCATTCCCGGTTCGCTGGTCAACGGGTCTGTCACGAATTATCCGCCGCCGAGCTTCTCACCGGATACGGGCCTGTTCTATGTGCCCGAAAATAACCAGGCGCATATCAGTTACCTGATCGACCCGGATCCGCGCGGCTCCATGGGTCTGGGGGGCACCTCGGACGGCGCGGGCTTTTCGTACGGCTCGTTCATCGACGCCATCGATTATCGGACGGGCAAGATCTCGTGGCGCCATGAAGTCTCGGGAAGCGCGGGAATGCTGACCACTGCCGGAGGCCTGCTCTTCAGCGGCGACGGTCAGAACCTGGTTGCTTATGAGGCTGCCACAGGCAAGTGGCTCTGGCACTCCCGGATCGGATCGACTGGCAACGCGCCCGAGACCTACGTGCTGGACGGCCACCAGTATCTGCTCGCCACCGGCGGCGACCAGTTATTCGCGTTCGTATTGAACCAGTAACGTCTGTATGCCTTCACGCCCGGTTGACGGCAAAACCCGGCTGTCACGCCGCGCCGAGTCGTGCTCCAGTTCGTTAACGAGCTCGGGTTCGATGGGGCCAATACCGGCGGGCTTGATCAGTCCTGGGCGTCAGCAACCCGGCACGCCGGAGTCGGAGATCCGCGGTAGTGGACTCGTAGGAGAAGCCCGGCGCGTCGCCTGATGTTGCGGCTCACGAGCCTACAGCGCGCCTGCGAGGCAATCGCGCGATCACGCGGCTGGAGGCGAGGGAATCGACCGCCGCGCCCGCGCCGGCCTCGGTTCGGCGGATCGTCACGGACTGCCCGCGGCGGCCCACGGTTCCGGAGACGATGAGGCCTTTTCTTCTTCCGCTGAACACGCCCAGCTTCTCGGCGGCCACCAACGTGAATCTCGCCACCACCGGCCAGGTGACGCCGGCGCGAAACCAGCCGCGGTTGTTTGACTTCGGCCTGAAGTTCAGCTTCTGAGCTGCCCGCCATGATACGATCTTTTTGGATTTAGGAGATACCCGATGAAATTCACTCGCAGAACACTTTCCACCGGCCTGCTGGCGCCGTTTGCATTCGCCGCTCCGGAAGCCGCAGCTCAGCAGCGCCCGGATACCCCCGCCAGACGGCGTGCGACCAAAGTGTTCAAGGAGGTCGCCGCCAGTCTCTATGCCTGGGACCTGGTGGATCAAGGCTGCGAGCCAATCATGGAGACGCTGAAGGAAACGGCGCAGGCCAACAGTTTGTACCTCGTCGCCCTCATGCACCACGAGAAGCGCCCGCTGACGGACTTCTATTTTCCGCATAATGCTCGGAAGACCTATTTTCCCGAGGACAGCCGGGCCTACTGGTTCCCTCATTCCGATTGCTACCGTGACTCCAAAATCAAGCCGCTGGTCTCGGACCGGGACGAATTCAAGAAGACCGACTGGCTCGACACGCTGGTGAAGGCGGCCCGCAAGGGCGGCTGGAAGACGGGCGCGGAGATCTCGCACACCGTGCTCGACAAGCAGCGCGCCGCCGGCGAGTTCGTCTCCGTGGTGCAGCGCGACATCCACGGCACGCCTTCCGGACAATTGATCTGCCCCAACAACCCGATGGCCATGGCCTACCTGCTGGCGCTCTTCACGGACTTGGTGAAGAACTACGACCTGGATTTCGTCCAGACCTGCCTCCGGCCGTTCTCGGCCGGCGAGTCGTTTGGGGGGCGGGCGCCGAGCCCCATGGAGCGGGTGCTCCAGACCGTGACCGGCACCTGCTTCTGCGATAGCTGCGCCGCCGCGGCAAAGGCCGAGGGATTCGACCTGAAGGCCGCGCAGAAGGCCATGTTACCGCTGGCGGGCGCGCTCTCTCGGGCACGGGACGACTTGGCCGCCAGCCATTTCCTGCACCTGTTGCGGGCTTCCAACACTTCGGCCGAGGCCATTCTCCTGCGACATCCCGAAATCTTCGATTTCCTGAAATTCCGCTGCGCCTCGATGACCAGGATGTTCAGCCGGGTGCACGACACCGTCCGCAGCATCAATCCCAGAGTCGACGTGCGGCTCAACGCATTTATCTACGATTTCTGGGAACTCTCGGGCATCGAGTTCTCGGCGCTGGCACCGCATATGGGCTCCATTCGCTCGAGCAACTACGACGAGCAGGAAGGGCGCATGGACTACATGGAGCACAAGCGCCAGTTCCTCCTGGCCGTGCGCGCCGCGGCGGGAGACGACATCCTGTTCCTCTCCTCGATCGGCATTCGGCCCAAAGCCACACCGGAATTGGTTCGGAAAGGGGTGCTGATCAGTTCGGAGTGCGGGGCCGATGGCCTGTCGCTCGGCCACTACGATGGCGCGCCGCTCCGCTTGCTGGAAGCCATCGGCGATGGCCTACGCGAAGCAGACGTGAGAGTAGGGTAGTCGCGCCCACTGGAGTCGCGATACAACAGTATGATCTCCCGTGACACCGGCGAGCGCCAGTGGATCGACTAAGAGCGTGTCAAAAAACCCTCCGTCTTCGTGATCGACGCTCCCGCCGATGTCTTTTCGGGGGTGCAAGACGGCG
>Ga0209415_10014072_pt1 | contig 13093 bp, 8 predicted proteins | sample PeaSoiSIISIP2007_FD_187696 | JGI IMG/M metagenome (GOLD analysis project Ga0209415, IMG submission 187696) | Peat soil microbial communities from Weissenstadt, Germany - SII-SIP-2007 (SPAdes) (version 2) | ecosystem: Environmental > Terrestrial > Soil > Wetlands > Peat | place: Germany... | reverse complement strand
ACTTTATTCATTCCCTATTACCTCAGCCAGCGCGCCGGCGAGGCCCCGCACTCGCCCCAGCACTGCCTTCCCGGAGCCGGGTGGATCTCGATCGATAACCGGCATATTATGCTCACCGTACCGGGTCGCGAACCGTTTTCCGCCAACCGTTATCTGGTTGAGAACGGAGAGTCCCAGCTGTTAGTGATCTACTGGTTCTGGGCGCACGGCCGCGGAGTCGCCAGTGAATACTGGGCAAAATACTACCTGGTCGAGGATTCCATCAAGATGCACCGCAGCGACGGCGCCCTGGTGCGCGTCACCACTATAGTGAGACCCGGCGAGACCGTTGAGGCCGCGGAACAGCGCCTTCTTCCCTTTATCGATCGAGTTGTGCCTCTACTGGACAGCTACATCCCGCGTTGATGATCTTGCCGGTGCTTCAACTCCGGTCAAGTATGACCCCAGTAACTGTTTTCCCCAGTTACCGTGCAGTATCATTGAGCGTCGTGTGGAGGAATGCCTTCGTGTGCCTTCTGCATGCGCGGTTGGAGAATCTAATATGAGTCGCTCCGTTTTCGTTCGTCTATTGTTGATCTGCTCTCTTCTCGCTGCGGTCGTCACTGGATGTTCCCGCGATCCCAACGTGCGCAAGCAGAAATATTTCGACAGCGGCGAGAAGTACTTTGCCGAGGGCAAGTACCGTGAGGCGGCCATCCAGTACACCAACGCGATTCAGATTGACTCCCGTTACGCCCAGGCGCACTACCAGCTCGGCCAGACTTATCTCAAACTCAGTGACCTGCAGAGGGCCTACCAGGAACTGAATCTGACCGTCGAGTACGCGCCCTACAATTATCGCGCCCATACCGATCTCGCCAACCTCTTGATCACTTCCAGAAATCCAGATGATCTCAAGCAGGCGAAGGCCCACCTCGACATTCTCAGAGAGAAGCAGCCCAACAACCCTGAAACCCACGAGGCCTGGGCCAACTACGACGCCGCGCAAAACAATATCGGGGCCGCCATGCTGGAGATGCAGCAGGCCATCGACGCCGACCCCAATCGCTCCGAGTCCTACCTGCTGCTGGCACTCTTTGAACTACGGTCCGACCTGCCCGACAAGGCCGAAGAGCATTTCAAGAGAGCGACCGAAGTCGATCCCAACGCCATGAACGCGCAACTGGCTCTTGGCGGCTTCTATCAGTCACGCAAGCGTTTGCCCGAGGCGGAACAGCAATTCAAGCACGCCATTACCGTAGATCCGAAAAACCCGGCGCCCCGCGCTGCCCTGGTTCGCCTGCTGATGCAGGAAGGCAAGAAGGACGAGATCGAATCCTTCCTGCGGCAAACCAAGAAAGATCTTCCCGACAACCCGGAAGCGTATCGGATGCTCGGGGATTATTACGCTGCCGTGGATGTCGACAAGGCCACCGCCGAGTACGCTTCGCTCTACAGCGATCATCCCAAAGACATCAAGGTTAAGAAGAACTACATCGAGCTCCTAATCCTCAAGAATCGCTTCGACGAAGCGGCCAAATTGAACAGCGATATCCTCAAAGCGAGCCCCAACGACATCGATGCCCTCATCGACAAAGCCCAGATACAGCTTGGCAAGAACGACGCCAACGGCGCCGTCGACTCGCTGCACAGCGCCCTGCGCAATGATCCCGACAATGCCACCGCTCACTTTTGGTTGGGAAATGCCTTTGCACAACAGCACAACGAGGACCAGGCTGAGTCCGAGTGGCGTCTGGCAGTCAAAACTCGCCCCGATCTAACCGGTGCGCAGCGCGCCCTGGCTGCCTTGGCCTTGCGGCGCGGCGATCTCGATGCCCTCCTGCAGACCGCACAACAGATCATCACTGCACAGCCGTATTCGGCGGATGGTTTTATTCTCAAATGTATCGCTGACCGGGCCCGCGAGAGATACAGCGACGCTCAACAGGACGCCCAGCAGGCCATGCAGAGGGCCCCACAGAGTCCCGCTCCCTACGTTCAGATGGGAAACATCGAGCTTATACAGAAACACTACGATCAAGCCCTGACGTTCTACCAGCAGGCTCTCGATAAGGACCCCTCCTCCGGCGACGGCCTGAGCGGCGTCATGAACACCTACTTCGTGCAGAAACAGTTTGACAAGGCAATCGCCGCAGCCAACGCTCAAATCGCCAAGTCACCCAACAACGCCAATTTCTACGATCTGCTCGGCACCGCGCTCTTCAACGGCAAGAAAGACTTGCCCGGCGCGGAAGCCGCCCTGCGCAAGGCCGTTGAACTCGACAAGAACAACGCCGACGCCCTCGAGAAACTCGGCAAGGTGCAAATCCAGGAAGGCTCCGCGGACAAGGCTCTCGCCCTCTACCAGCAATCCATCAAAGACAATCCACGGGAGGTCAATTTCTACATCCTTTCCGGGGAATTGTATGAATCGAAAAAGGACTGGGATCATGCCAAGAGCATGTACCAGCAGGCGCTCAGCATTTCGCCGGACCATCCTCTCGCTTCCAACAATCTCGCCTATCTGATTCTTGAGCAAGGGGGGAACGTGGACGTGGCGATGGGACTGGCGCAAGCGGCGCGCCGTGGCGCGCCCGACTGGCCTAACGCCGCCGACACTTTCGGCTGGGCCTATTATCAGAAGGGCATCTACGATTCAGCCATCGGTCAGTTCCAGGAGGCACTGCGACTCGGGGCCAAGCACGGCGAACCCGACAACGCGGACGTCCATTACCATCTCGGGCTCGCCTATGAGAAGAAGAACAACCTCGCGCTCGCTCGCCAACAGTTGGAAAAAGCCGTCAAGCTGGACCCCAAGAAGGATGACGCCCGCAAAGCCTTGGCGGAACTTCACGGCTAGCGAGCCAGGAGGTTTCTCTGTGCGGACAAAATAAAACCCCGCCTCGCGGCGGGGTTCTGTTTTTGGTGATCCGCAAAAAGTGAACGAAGCAAGGCTTACTTCTTCATCTTGCGCCGGACCACTCCAGCCAGACCGATCAACCCGGTTCCCAGCAGGCTCAACGAGCCCGGTTCAGGAACTGCGATGTTCGTGTCGCCGCTCGAAATGGTTGTGCTGCCGTTGAAGAAGCCTTTCCCGGTGTTGATCGTCAGCTGCACGGTCGCACCATACGTCGGCGCTCCGGACCCGGTCCATCCCGACACGCTGCCAGTCAGCGTGTAGTTATGGGTTCCGTTGGCCAGAGTCACCAGCGTCCAGGTAACAGGACCATCAAACGTGCCGGTGAACAGGGTTCCGTTCGGGACCCCGTTGCTGCCGTTCCCCGTGATGGTAAACCAACTCCCTGTACCACCCGCGAACGTGCCGCCCTGTTGCAACGAACCGCTGATCAATGCTCCGGTTGAGAAGCTCAAGCTGCCCAGGTTTAAACCTGTGATCAGCCCGCCTCCGTTGAGCCCATTGACAGCAATCAGAACCGATCCGCTCAGCGAGAGTCCGCTGCTCGAACCGGAAAGGGTGCCGCCACTGTTGGTGTAGTCTACGCTGCTGCCAGCGAACATTGCCGTTGGCAGGGCCAGTGCCAGTACAGCCAGCAAGAGGATTTTCTTCATTTGTACTTTCTCCTAGGAGTTGCTTCGCCGGATCATGCCGACTCGACCGTGGCTTGCACCTTACGAGGGAGGCACAACTAAGGCACCTACCTCTTCACGTGCATCCCGAGTACCAAAGCCTGCGGCTCGGTAAGCCATGTGTCGACAAGTACTTAGGAGAGATTGGACGCTCGCGTGCGGGGCAGGAAGTGAAAATGTCTGCGCAACAATCGCAACCAACGTTAGGAACCCGCGCCGGGCGCGGCAAGTGACGGAAGCAGAAACCGAGCTTAGTCCGCAGCCACTTCCAGCTTGGGACTGGCCACTTCCCGCTGTTTGACGACGCGATTTGAGGGCAGGCCCGCGTCGCGAATTTTGTAGAGCAATGCGCGGTAGCTGATGCTCAACGCGCGCGCCGCTTGCTTGCGATTCCAGTGACAGTTTTGCAGAACCTTGAGGATGACTTTCCTCTCCAACTCTCGTACCGCCTGGCGAGTCAGCTTCTTCAGAGAAATCTGCCCGTCGACCGGAATTTCCGCGTTGAAAAAATCGGTGGGCCGCGGCGTCAGATCGGTCGAAATCACCTCTTCGTTGCCCAGAATCACGTAGCGCTTGATCAGGTTTTCCAGTTCCCGGATGTTCCCCGGCCAGTGATATTTGCCCAACTCGGTCATCATTTCGCTGGAGAGCGCCCGCGCCCGGCAGTTGTATTTCCGGTTGTGATACTCGAGAAAATACGCCACCAGATCAGGAATGTCGCTGGCCCGTTCGCGCAGCGGCGGCAGGTGTAGATTGACCACGTTGATGCGGTAAAACAGATCCGAGCGGAACGTGCCGTTCTCGATCTCCTGCTCCAGTTTGCGGTTGGTGGCACACACCACCCGTACTTCCACTTTCTTGTCTTCCTGCGCGCCAATCCGGCAGAATTGTCCATCCTGCAGCAGTTGCAGCAATTTCGACTGCAGCGACATATCCAGTTCGGAAATCTCGTCGAGAAACAGCGTACCCCGATGCGCCATCTCCACCCGGCCCGGCTTCATTCCATAGGCTCCGGTGAAGGCTCCCTTTTCGTAGCCGAACAATTCGCTTTCCAGCAAGGTGCCTGGGATCGCCGGACAATTCACTTTTACCCACGGTCCGCTGCGCCAAGGCGAGGCCGCATGGATCATGCGCGCAACGATGTCTTTGCCGGTTCCACTTTCTCCCTGGATCAATACCGGAACATTGGCGCTGGCCAGTTTGGTCAGGCGATCGCGGACGGCCTGCATGGCCTGGGAGCGCCCAAAAACAATCGCGTCGGGCGGCATTTCCCCCAAGGGCTGGGCGAGCGTGTTTACACTGCTGGTTGTCATGGCTGGTTTTCTACCAAAGAGGGGAGATACTTATGAACTTCTAGCCGGCACTCGGAGAGCCAAAGACAACTTAGCCCGCCGCGGACCACTTAAATCTACCTTATGTAGTTGAAGAGTATCAACTTACCAAAGAGCTACGCTGGCACGCCCTGGTCATCAGGGGTTAGGTCAAAGAGTAACACCTTCGGCGGGCCTATGCGCAAACATTTTCACACCGCAGAAGTGATTTTCCGCCTTCTGCTATGGGGGTTGCCGGAAACCAGAAGCGGACGCGCAAACTTTAGTCCCAGCAAATAGTAGCCGTCCGCCGGCGTGGTGCGCAGGGCCTTGGCACGCAATGTCCGGGAGGCTCGCGGGAGCGACGCCAATGCCGCCACCGGTGCGCTGGGAATCTCAAGGCGAATCTGCGCGATGGCGGGCAGTATTCGGCGGATTGCGACCAGCATTCCGCCTGCGCTCACGTTCAAGGCGGTCGCAAACTCCAGAAATTCCTTGCCCTTGCCATCACGGCTGCGCACAAAAACGGGGATCGCAAGTGGCAATCGGGCCCACCTGCGCCGCTCATTTCCTGCCGTCGCGCCGCTCATGCAGACGTTTCCATCGCTGTCGCCACCTTCCGACCGGAGCACATCAGGGGCCAAATCTCAGGCAAACACCGTACGAAACCGGCAGAGGAAACCAGAATCCCGCCATCTCCGACCCCGAAACCGGCAAGGAAACGGGAGTATGCGGCTGTTCTGTTCGCCTTACCTTCGGTTTCGGAAAACCCGCCTAACGGATCCCGCAGCTCGTAAAAGTGCAAGCTTTTGCTACACTTGGGTAATTCCCGTGCATTTTCCGTTGACAACAAAATGCGCCTGACATACGATTTTCCTACTGGCACTCGCCCTGAGAGGTCGAGTGCGGTTCCCCCTCTCCCCGTCAACCTGTGGTTTCCACATGGCCACTGTCCAAAAGAACACGTGTGTTTCCGACTTGGGAGGACCCCCGGAACCTATGCCCGCTACCGCTGCCCGTCCTGACGGCGACGTGCCCAGCCCAGAGACCTTGCTGCAGGAATACAAGGAACTGCGCGAGCGCTTCCAACGCACCACCAACGCCTTGGCCTCTGCCGCCCACGATCTGAAAACTCCGCTGTCGATTTTGAATGGCTACGTCGAGTTGCTGCACAGCGAAAAGCTCGGCCCGCTCAGCGACCGCCAGCGTGAAGTCTTACGCGATATGCAGGCCAGCGGAAAGCGCCTGCAGCAGTTCATCCAGGACTTCCTGACCTACAGCGCCCTGGAAACCGGCGGGCTTCGCATGCAGTTCGAACCGGGCAACATCAACGATTGCCTCTCCGAAGTCTGCCGGCTTTGGTCGAATCGCTTTCAGGAAAAAGGACTGGCGCTTTATTTTCTGGCCAACGACAAGCTGCCGATTTTTCCTTACGACTCTCCCAAGCTGGAGCGCGTGATTTCGAACCTGCTGGAGAATTCCTTCAAGTTCACACCCCCGAGCGGCACAGTGTGGCTGCATGCCGAGCCGCACATGTGGGAGCGCCGGGCCGCGGCTCAACCCTCGACCGCCGAGCGCCGCCGCCAGAATGTAGCTCATCCCAACTCAGTGAAGGTCAGCGTTTCCGATACCGGGCCCGGAATCCCCGCGGAGTTCCACTTGGAAGTTTTTGACGATTTTTTCCGCCTTCCCAGTACGGAAACGCAAGAAGGCATGGGATTGGGTCTCGCCATCGCACGCCGCCTGGTGCAGGGCATGGGAGGCAAAATCTGGGTCGAGAGTGAACCCGGGGCAGGCTGCAAATTTTCTTTCCTGATTCCTTATAAACCGGTCGTTGCGGCCGCCAGCAAGGGGAAAAACCGATGAAGTCAACCGCCAAAATCCTGCTGGTCGATGACGAACCCGGCATGCTTCGCTATATCAAGACACTGCTGGAAGTGGACGACTACAAAGTAGAAACCGCGACCACCGGCGAGGAAGCATTGCAGCGCGTGGAAAAGGGCCTGCAACCCGACCTAGTTCTTCTCGACGTCCTCATGCCCGGTATCGACGGCTTGCAGACCCTCGAGCAACTGCGCCAGGTTCAACCCGGCGTCAAAGTCGTCATGTTGTCCTGCGTGAACGACACGCGCAAAGTCGTGCATGCGATGAAGCTGGGCGCCCTCGACTACCTCACCAAGCCTTTTCAAAAAGCGGAACTCGACGCCGTCATTGATCTCAGCCTCGGCCAGGGAAAGCAGACCTACAGCGGAGAAGTCGAAGAGCTTTCCGAAGACGTGTTCTTCATCGCGGCCAGCCCGCAGATGCGCAAGATCCGCTCCCAGGCCGCGCTCGTAGCCAATGTAGATATTCCCGTGCTCCTGCTCGGCGAAAGCGGAACCGGCAAGGAAGTGCTCGGGCGCTTGATTCACAAGCTCTCACCTCGCGCCCACCGCACTTTCCTCAAAGTCAATTGCGCCGCAGTTCCCGCCGACCTGCTCGAAAGCGAATTGTTCGGCTACGAGCCGGGCGCATTTACCGGTGCGACCCACGCCAAACCTGGCAAGTTCGAACTCTGCAACAAGGGAACAATTCTGCTCGACGAAATCGGCGAGATGCCGCCACTCCTGCAGGCCAAGCTCCTGCACGTGTTGCAGGATCAGCAATTCTCCCGCCTGGGCAGCCGCTCCGTCATCAAAGTCGATGTGCGAATTCTGGCGGCCACCAACATCAACATTCCCGAAGCCCTCGCCAGCAAGCGCTTGCGCGAGGATCTCTACTACCGTCTGAACGCCTTCACCATGCAGATTCCGCCGCTGCGCGAGCGCAAGGAAGAGATTCCCATCCTGCTCAAGCATTCCATGTCGCGCATGGCCGAGCGCTATGCACGCCCTCCACTCCCGCTCTCTCCCGCGTTGCTGCAGGCCTGCCAGAATCATTCCTGGCCCGGCAATCTTCGCGAGTTGAATAACTTCCTGAAGCGCTACTTGATTCTTGGGGATGAGAACCTGGCGGTCAGCGAACTGCTTCCCCGCAACGATGGCAACAGCGGAAGTAGCGGAGATTCTTCCTCCCGCGCAGCCGAGCCCGGTGGGTTGAAGTCGCTGGCGCGCACCGCCAAAGATGAAGCCGAAGCTCAGGCCATCACCCAGGCTCTGGAACAGACCAACTGGAACCGCAAGCAGGCGGCCGCAATGCTCCAGATCAGCTACAAAGCTCTTCTGTACAAGATCCGCCAGTATGGGATCGCCGAAGCGAAGGGACATCACAAGCTGTCGGCGGGCGCGTAGCTCTTCGCCAGATCAGACGATCGGCCCACGGGTGTTGCGCCCGTGGGCTTTTCTCTTGCCGTCATTTTCCGCCCGAGTTACGGAACCGAAGTTACGGACGAAGTTTACGGAACCGCCAGCGTGATGTTTTGACTCTTGGTATCGCTGCCCGAGGTCGCACTGACCGTGATCGTATAGATGCCGGCCGGGGTTCCGCTTACCGGAACCTGCTGGTTCGTGGTACTGCACGCCGGCTGCAGCATCAGCAGGCCGAAAAGCGCACACACCATGAGCATCCCCAGGATACGCCGCCGGCGGCGGTTTCCCGCTCCCACACCCAGCAGCGTCAATCCCGGCAGCGCCAGCCAGATCGCATAGAAATGCCGCGTCCACAAACTCGCAGCGGGGGTCACGATGGGCCGCGCCGTGGTCGTGATATTGAGCGTAGAAGATCCCGGACCCTGCAGCGTGACCGACTGGTTCGTGAAGTTGCACGCGGCCCCCGTGGGTAAGCCGGTGCACGCCAGCGCGATACTCGTCGCGTAGATGGGATGAGGGGTGAGTTGTACCTGATAGGTGGCCGTGTCTCCCGCGGCTTGCACGCTGCCGTTGTTGGGACTCACAGAAACCGTATAGTCGGACATTTGCGCCGGTACGGAGGTCTGCGCCAGGACAATGTTTCCCGGACCCGTCACTTGCACCGTGCCCCCGTTGAATGTGGCTTGACTCCCGCTGCTGTTCGGGGTCGGCGTTACCACAATCGTGACCGTAGCGGTCGAACCCGCCTGCAGCGGTGGCAGGCTGCAGCTCACGTTGGTATTGGTCGAGCCTCCTCCGCAGGTTCCGGAACTGACGCTCGCGGAAACAAAGCCCAGCTGCACTTTCGTATACGCTTGGCTCAGATTGTCGGTCAGCGTGAGATTGCTGGCCAGATCGGGACCGTTGTTGGTCACCGTGTAGGTGAACGTTGCCTGGTTGCCGGCGCTGATGAAGGCCTGGTTCGTGCCCAGTGTCAGAACTCCATTGATCGACAGGCTGAAGGCTGGTGTCAGTTGGGTCACAAATGCGTCATAACCGCCGTTGTATCCAGTCACCGCGTTCACGGCCGCTGACGTGACCAATGGTTTCTGCACGTGAAGGTCTGTCGAGTTGGTGTCGCCGACCACGTAAATACCTTGGTTGACGTCGAGAGTGATTCCGGTTCCTTCGTCGGTGTTACTGCCTCCGAAATACGTCGCCCAGGACGCCGCCGTCGTCTGCCCGCCCCCCGAGACTGTGGTCGTGTTGAGCCGCGCAATAAACGCGTCTCGCGGTCCGTTGAGCGCGCTCTGGATGGGGTTGGATGGCGGAAAGACGGGAAAATCAATGGACTGGGTCCAGCCCGTCACTACTGCGCCGCTGCCTGAATCCACCGTAATCGCCGCGCCGGCTTCATCGCTGCCACCCCCGAGATAGGAGAAATAGTTGAGGGTTACGTTCACGGGAGTAGTCGTCGTTGTTGTATTGGTTGGATTGCTTAGCCTCGCGACAAAAGCGTCGTAAGGAGCGCCGGCGACCGCCGTGCACGTCTTGTTCGCCGGGTTAATCAGGTTGTCCAGGCATTTTTGAAAAGGGGCGGAAGTCGCCTGTGTAATTGCACTCGACCCAATGTCGATGGAGTTCGTGGTCCCCACAATGTAAACGTTCACTGCTCCACTATCGAGCGCAATCCCGTTTCCGAAGTCGGTTCCGGTGCCACCCACATAAGTCGACCAGACCAGCTGCCGGCCCTGCACTGCATTGGGGTTAAGCTTCGCCACGAAGGCGTCGGGGAGACTTCCTGTGTTGGTGCACTGCGGAGGAGAGACGACCACGGCCGGAGGCGCCTGATCCAGACAGGGCTGATAAGGGTTCAGGATCGGAAAGTCGCTGCTGCTGCATCCCGTCGCACATCCCGTGTAGGTATAGTTCGTTGTGCCGGTGAAGTACATGTTGCCGCTGGTATCGACGGCGATGCCGCCGCCCTCGGCTATCGCTCCAGTCGTCGCGTCGAAGCTGCCTCCGCCAAAGTACGTCGAGTAGGCGATGCTGCCGGCCCGCGCGGCGTTCGTATTGACCTTGGTCACGAAGAACTGCGGCAGACCTATTGGGGCCTTGGAAAGCGGCTGAAACGGCTGCGCATAAGGAAGCGTGCTCGCCGGAAATTGATCGGTCGTGTTGACAATCGAAGACGTCGTGGTCCCGGTGACGAAAATATCTCCCGACGCGTCCACAGTCATTCCGCTGGCAATGTCGGTGCCATTCCCCGAAAGGTAGGACGAATACTGCAACGAGGAGGCGTCGAACAGCAACTCGGTCACGAATACGTGCGGCGTGCCCGCCGGGGCGCCCGCTTCGGGAACCGACTGATAGGCGTTGGTTGCGCTGGTCGGAAAGTTGCCCGATGTGGTCGTGCCCGCCACGAATGGATCTCCCCGGCCATCGACGCCGATTCCAACCGGGTAGTCACTTCCGTCTCCACCGAGATAAGTTACATAGTCGAGAACCGCAGCCAGCGAGCCCAAAGGCGGCGTAATCTTCGCGACATAAACGTTTTGTGTCGCGCCCGCGGCCAGCGTCGGCTGAAACACGCCGCCCGTCGGCAGATTCGGCGACGTGGTCGAACCCGTAATGTAAATGTTAAAGGCGGAATCCACCGCAATCGAAGTCGAGAGTGGCTCACAGACACCGGAGGAATTGATCACACACTCGTCCCCGCTGCCGCCGAAATACGTCGAGAAGCTCAGAATGGGATCAATGACCAGCTCGCGCGCGTGATCATACGATCCGACGGCGAATCCCGCGCGGTTGGCGCCGCGCAGAACGAAGCTGCCTTCCACCGCCTGCTGCCGTCCTGCAATCTCCTGGTACACCCGCGGAGCCTCGAGCTCCACGCTGCCGCCCTGGCCGTGGATGACCAGAGCCCCGTCTTTGAGCTCCAGTTGCTTTGCTCCGTTGAATTCGAGCTCGGCCTGCGCCGGATCCCCACCCGGCGCGACCTGAAAATCGTATTCCAGACGTCCCTGATTTCCGTAAAATACCAGATTGATTCCGGGATAAATGTTCTCGTAGCGCACCCGGGCAAATTGCGGCACACCGTGCCGCCACTTCGCTGGATCATTGCCCAGAAAATAGTTGCTCTTGCCCGGCAGCAGATCCGCTCCCGTCACATTCGCGTTCGGATTCGCTCCCGCCAGCTTCATCTGCAGCGATTCCACCTGAGTCACTGAAGCCCCGCCCTTGGCTGAATCCTGTCTTGACGATTCCCGCCGCGAATGATCCCGAGAAACCAGGCTCAGAATCGCTCCCTCGGATCCCAGGAACAGGCTGTATCCGGAACCATGAGTCACAAATTTCGCGCGCGGATCGGCCGGGTCGAGGTTCCTCTGTCCCTGGTTGGGTTCGAAGATCAGCGGCAGGCCGGCAAGAAGCGAGAGCGCCCGCGACTTCGCTTCCCGGCTGGCTGTCGCCGTCGTCACGAGGTTGGGTATGAGTCCGGGTATCGGAGCCGCTTGCGATTCGCTCGCTGCCATCTCGATCTCGGAAAGGTGGGCCGCGGCGTTTGCGGCGGGTTGGCGTGAGCGGGAACCCCACCCGAGAACTGCGCATCCTGCCCCTAGCAGCATTAGCCCAGCAGTCAGAACACGAACCCGTACCACGGATGCTCCCAACCAACGGCGCTCAACGTTCACTCGTTCCTCCGATGCAGTCAAGCCAGTATTCTTTCGATCGTTCTCGTTCCGATCGTCTTGGCGCACTTCGCGCCGAAAGTTCTTCGTACAAATCGTTTCTTCGCGCAGATCGTTCTTCGCGCAGATCAGTGGAGAGATTTTGGACGGCACACAACTCCATCCGGCCTCGCACCGGCGAACGTACTTGGCGAGCCGGCCGCAGCTTGCTGGTCACTGGAACTGGCGGAAAAATTAAATAACTACTTAAACATCTGACGGATAGACAAGTCAAGCGACCCACCGCCCCCGGCGCAAACAAAACCCTTGTAGGGACGGCCGCCCTCGGCCGTCCATCGAGCGCAGCTCGACTTTTTGGCGTTTAGAACCTGCGACCCATGCCTGCCCATGTCGCCGGCTCCAAGATTCGTCAGATGCGGTCCAAGGCGAGGAAAGATGCCGAGCCTGGCACAAAAGTGCCATGAAAGGAATTGCACGCCGCCGGTTTGCCTTCGCCAGGCGCGGACAAAGAAAAATCCTCATACCGCAACCACTTGCATCCGCCCATGTCCCGATCAACTTCGCCGCTCCGCAACTCGCTCATTCTTCGCCGGAAACTTACGGGTTTTCGGCAACCGCGATGGCCCCGCGATTGCTCTTCACTGGTGCGAGCCATGCGCACTTGTGCGTCCTCCCGCGGCTCCCCGGACGGGCTCTGTTCCGAAATCCGGACGGATTAACCGAATCAGTTCCAATCAGCACTTTGCTGTTGCAAACTGCTGATGTTTCTATACATTTGAGGGCTTGGGGAATAATTAAAACTCAAGCCCGGGGCATTTGGGGTGTGGTGTGCTCGCATTTCTTGGAACTAAGCGCTCTTTGGCGGAGCGTTCCGGCATGCAACCGAATTCACAGGAACGGCGGATGATGCGGCGCTTTGATATGCGCTTGCCCGCCATCGTCCGCCTCGAAGGCGCCAGCGAATTTCACACCGAGACCCAGAACGTCAGCGCTCGTGGCGTTTTCTTTTACCTGGACCGCGCCGTCGACGCCGGGACCAAGCTCGAAGTCACTCTGACCTTCCCTCCCCACATCACCCTGACCGACGCGGTCCGCGTCCGCTTCACCGCCCGCGTCATCCGCGTCGAACATCCTCTTCCTTCCGCCCGCATCGGCACCGCCGCCATGATCGAAGACTACGAATTCCTCCGCTCCAACGGCAGCCCCGACTTCCTCGCCGCCCTGCAGTCGGAATGGAAAGCCTCGAACTGAGCTTTTGGCT
>Ga0209415_10014071_pt1 | contig 13093 bp, 11 predicted proteins | sample PeaSoiSIISIP2007_FD_187696 | JGI IMG/M metagenome (GOLD analysis project Ga0209415, IMG submission 187696) | Peat soil microbial communities from Weissenstadt, Germany - SII-SIP-2007 (SPAdes) (version 2) | ecosystem: Environmental > Terrestrial > Soil > Wetlands > Peat | place: Germany... | reverse complement strand
ACGAACTCCTCGGCGTTCTCCTCGAGGACCTCGTCGATCTCGTCGAGCAGGTCGTCGAGCTCGGCCTTGAGCTTCTCACCTTGCGGCGCCGGCGCGCTCGTGTCGGCCTCCTCGGCCGGCTCCTCACGCGTCGTCGTCTGGCGGCGCTTCAACTCTCGTTCAGCCATCGATTCACTCCTACCCGCTCAACCGTGCCAACAGGTCCGAAGGCGTCGAACTCCCCTTCAGAAGCTCCTCGACGTGCTCGGCTGTCCCACGTAGCGGATCCATCATAGGGACGCGACGCAGCGGGTCGGCCCCCAGGTCGAACACGATCGAATCCCAGTTGGCGCTGGCCACCGAGGACGCCCAGCGCTTCAGGCACTGCCCCCGGAAGTATGCCCTGGTGCGCCGGGGCGGCTCGGTCACCGCCCGGACCACCTCCTCGCGGGTCACCAGGTGCTCGGTCTCGAGGCGGGTGAACAGGGACCGCTCGGGACGCAGGTCGTGGTACTGGAGGTCCACCGCCGCCAGGCGCTGGTCGTCCCAGTCGAGCCCGTGGCGCTCGCGGTAGGCCTCGAGCAGCACCAGCTTGGCCGCCCAGTCCACCCGGTCGGCCACCGTCTCGGGATCGGTCTCGAGGCCGTGGAGGACCGACTCCCAGCGCTGGAGGAGCGCCTGGCCCACGGCCTCGTCCCCGAGGCAGTCGAGCCCGCGCTGCTCGGCGTACTTGCGGGCGAGCCCGAACAGCTCCCACTGCACGCCGAGGGCGGTCGTCGTCCGGCCGTCGGCCAGCTGCAGCGGCGTGGCCAGGCCGAGGTCGAACGACACCTGGCGCATGGCCTTCACCGGGTTGGCGAGGGTCAGGTCGACGTCCCCGAAGGCGTCGTCCTCGATGAGCGCCAGCACGAGCGCGGTCGTCCCCACCTTCAGGAATGTGGCCATCTCGGCCAAGTTGGCGTCGCCCACGATCACGTGGAACCGCCGGTAGCGCTGGGGGTCGGCGTGCGGCTCGTCGCGGGTGTTCACGATAGGTCGCTTGAGCGTGGTCTCGAGGCCGACCTCCTCCTCGAAGAACTCGGCGCGCTGCGAGATCTGGAACGTCACGTCGCGCCCGCTGCCGGCGCCGGTCTCGGTCCCCACCTTGCCGGCGCCGCAATAGATCGAGCGAGTCACGAAATGGGGCGTCACGAGGTGGGCGATGCGGGCGAAGGGGACGGCCCGGTCCATGAGGTAGTTCTCGTGTGTCCCGTACGAGTTGCCCTTGCCGTCCGAGTTGTTCTTGTACACGACGATCGACTGGCCCTCGGGAAGCACCCGCCGCACGGCGGCCATCGACCGGCGCAGGACCTCCTCGCCCGCCTTGTCGTACAGGACCGCCTCGAGGGGATCGGCGCACTCGGGGGTCGAGAACTCCGGGTGCGCATGGTCGACGTAGTACCGGGCACCGTTGGTCAGCACGGCGTTCACGAGATGGGTCTCGACCTCGGGGGGCAGCGAGCCCTCCCGGGCGAAGCCCCGGGCGTCGTTCCCCGGCATCTCGTCCTCGAAGTCCCACCCCACCCGAGCGAGATCCGAGACGTAGGCGTTCACGAGCAACGACGACGACGCCACGGGGTTGCCGTCACCACCGGCGTGGTGGATGCCGTATTCGGTCTCGATCCCGCACACTTTGGCGACAGCCACAAATCCGACCCTAGTGCGTGGGAGGCGTCACGGCGCGGCGCTCACGGGAGGGGTCGCCGGGGGCCGGGCACCTGCTCAGAGGTACTGGCCGGTCCCCACCCGTTCGATCGACCGCCCGCCTCGCGTCTCCTCGGTGTCGGCCAGCAGCGTGCGCACGTAGACGATGCGCTCGCCCTTCTTCCCCGAGATACGAGCCCAGTCATCGGGATTGGTGGTGTTCGGGAGGTCCTCGTTCTCCTTGTACTCCCGACGGATCGACTCCACGAGGTCCGACGTGCGGATGCCCGTGCCCTCGCCGGCGATGGCCCGCTTGATGGCGAGCTTCTTCGCCCGCCGGACGATGTTCTCGATCATGGCGCCCGACGCGAAGTCGCGGTAGTAGAGGACTTCCTTGTCGCCGTTCTGGTAGGTCACCTCGAGGAACTTGTTCTCGTCGTCGGCGCGGAACATCTCCGAGACGGTCTCCTCGATCATGGCCTGGACGGCCTTGGCCGGCTCGCCACCGCCCAGCCGGTTGACCTCGCCGGGCTCGAGCGGCAGGTCCGGGGTGAGGTACCGGGCGAAGATCTGCGCGGCGGCCTCTTCGTTGGGCCGCTCGATCTTGATCTTCACGTCCAGGCGTCCGGGGCGCAGGATGGCCGGGTCGATCAGGTCCTCCCGGTTCGACGCGCCGATGACGATGACGTCGCGCAGGGTCTCCACGCCGTCGATCTCCGCCAGGAGCTGGGGCACGATGGTGGACTCGATGTCGGAGCTGATGCCCGTCCCGCGGGTGCGAAACAGCGAGTCCATCTCGTCGAAGAAGACGATGACGGGGACGCCCTCCTCCGCCTTCTCCCGGGCCCGTTGGAAGACCAACCGGATCTGACGTTCGGTCTCCCCCACGTACTTGTTGAGCAGCTCGGGCCCCTTGATGTTCAAGAAGTAGCTGCGGATGTTGGCGTTGCCGGTCACCTGAGCGACCTTCTTCGCCAGCGAGTTGGCCACGGCTTTGGCGATCAGGGTCTTGCCACATCCCGGGGGGCCGTACAGCAAGATGCCCTTGGGGGCGGGGAGCCGGTACTCGTTGAACAGGGCGCGGTGCAGGTACGGGAGCTCGACGGCGTCGGTGATCGCCTCGATCTGGCTGTCAAGGCCACCGACGTCCGCGTAGGTGACGTCGGGCACCTCCTCGAGCACCAGCTCCTCGACCTCGGGCCGCGGCAGCTTCTCCACGAGCAGCTGCGAACGGGTCTCCATGAGCACGGCGTCGCCGGCGCGCAGGTGGATACCGAGGAGGTCGTGCGACAGCTCGACCACCCGCTCCTCGTCGGCGCGGGCGTACACGATGGCCCGGCGGCCGTCGTCGAGGACCTCCTTCAGGGTCACGACCTCGCCCGAGTCCTCGCCGTCTCGGGCCAGGATCACGTTGAGCGATTCGTTGAGGACGACCTCCTGGCCCCGGCGGAGGTCGTACGCGTCGATCTCGGGGTGGACCGCCACCCGCATCTTGCGGCCGCCGGAGAACACGTCGACGGTGCCGTCGTCGTTCGTGTGCAGGAACGTCCCGTAGGCGCTCGGCGGCTGGGTGAGCTTGTCCACTTCCTCACGCAGCGCGGCGATGTGCTCCTTGGCCTGCTGCAGCGTGTAGGTGAGCTTCTCGTTCTGCGAGATCGCTTGGGCCAGCTGGCCCTTCGTCTCGAGGAGGCGCTCCTCGAGCGACTGGACGCGTCCGGGCCCCTCCGACAGGCGGCGGCGCAGGACGGCGACCTCTTCTTCGGCCTGGCGGGAACGGTCGAGGAGCCGGTCGAGCTCCTCGCGCAACGCCGTTTGCCGCTCTTCGTCCGATTCGGCCGTTGGAACCACCTCCCTCGGCTGGCTCGGGGTCCTCTGGGGACCATACACCGGCCCCGACGCCGTTCCGCGCTCTGCGTGCCCGGATACGCATCGACCGACCGGTAAGCTGGCTTGAGCGGGACGGCGCATGGGCCGTGGTGGTCGGAGCGGGCCGAGGCGCCGGTGGGTCGGCCTTCACCTGGGCGGATTCCGGCTGGGTGCAGGCCACAGTACGGGGAGCAGCACGCGGTAATTGACACCCTGTTCCGGGCGTCGTTACCGTCCGGAAACGCCGTCCCCGACGGGGCGAGGAGAGGCGAGAGCGAAGTCGATGAAGGTCTGGATCGACCAGGATCTGTGCACCGGCGACGGGCTGTGCGAGGAGATCGCGCCCGCCGTCTTCACCCTGCTCGACGACGGCCTCGCCTATGTGAAGGAGCAGGACCAGGTGAAGAACGACCCGGGCGGCTCCGCCGGCATGGCCCTCGTCCCCGAGGACCTCGAGGACTCCGTGACCGAGGCCGCCGAGGAGTGTCCCGGGGAGTGCATCTTCATCGAACAGGGCTGAGGGTTGACAGAACAGGGCTGAGGGCCCTCCCGCCGCGCCCTGCGCCAGGGCCGGGCCCGACGGCGGCGGACCCCGTTTCGCTCAGCCGGCAGGGCCCCCGGGCTGCTCCTCGCACTCCACGAGGAGGCGGGCCGTGGTGAGGAATCCCGTGTGCGCCACCATCCGGTGGTCGGGGCGCACCGAACGCTCCTCCACGTGCCAGGTACGCCGCAGGACCTCCGACGTCTCCGCCATCCCGAAGGCGCTGCGCGAGATGGCGGCGCGCAGGGCGGCGACCTGGGTGATCGAGGGCAGATAGGCGAGCAGGATCCCGCCGGGGCGCAACGCCCGCTGGGCATGTGGCAGCACGCGCCACGGCTCGGGGAGGTCGAGGATCACCCGGTCGAGCCCGGACTCGGCGATGCCTTCGTACACGTCGCGCTCCTCGACGCGGTAGTCGGCAGCGTCGCCGCAGTACGCCGCCACGTTGGTGCGCGCCCCCCGGGCGAAGTCCGGGCGCACCTCGTAGCCCACGACCTGCGCGCCGGCCCGCAGGAGCGTCATGGACAGCGCGCCGGAGCCCACGCCCGCCTCGAGCACCCGCATCCCCGGGCCGATGTCGGCGGCCAGGAGGATGGCGCCGAGGTCCTTCGGGTAGATGACCTGGGCGCCGCGGGGCATCTTGAGCACCACGTCCGCCAGGGTGGGCCGCAGGACCACGAAGCGCCGACCGGTGGAGGCGGCCACCGACGACCCCTCGGGGCGTCCGATCACGTCGCCATGGGCGACGATGCCGGCGTGGGTGTGGAACGAGGCCCCCTCCTGCAACGTGAGCAGGTACCGGCGGTTCTTGGCGTCGACGAGCAGGACGCGCTCTCCGGCTCCGATCGGCCCTCGCGCGCCACCCCCCGGATGGCTCACTCCCCGCCCGGCTCGGCCACCCGCGGGGCGCGGGGGTCGACGGTGGAGATCAGCAGGCGCTGGCCGGCGTCGACCCGTCCCTTCCACACGACCTCGGGGCCGCGGCTGCGAGACCGCCGGACCATCCAGGCGGCGACCGCCACCGCCAGCCAGATCGGCTCGCCGGCCACGCCGCGACGCCAGGCGCGCGTCACCAGGGTGCGAAGGAGGCGGTCCACAACGCGTCAGAGCTTCCGGATCTCGACGACGGCCGAGCGTGCCCGTCCCCGTCTGCGCCCGAGCAGGTACGACACCAGGGCCACGAGGATCACGCCGGCGACCGCGCCCGTGATCAGCTTGGGCCGGACGGCCTCCACCTTGTCGTCGAGCTCGCCGGACATGTCGCGCAGCTTGGCCTCGATGTCGTCGCGGGTGACCCGTGCAGTCGTCGCCATCTCAGTGTGTCCCTTCCCCTCGGTCGCGACCGTGGTCACGGCCCCTCCTCGACGCCGGACCCTTCGTGATCCGCCATGCCGCCAACCCGAGCACGGCGACGGCCAGGGCGGCGGTGATCAGATAGGGCAACCAGCTCAGGTGCCCGCCGAACGTCGACCCCGTCTCGGTCTGCAGGGCCCGCAGGGCGGCCAGCAGCAACAGCACGAGGCCCACGGCCAGGGCGATCGACCCCGCCACCCCGAAGGCCAGGAAGCGGCCGAGGCCCTTGAGCGGACCGAGGGTCTCCTGCTTGGCATAGTCGACCACCAGCTGCACGAAGTCGCCGCCCGCCGCCGTCACGCCGCGGCCGCCGTCGTCCTTCGACCGCCGACCCTCGCTTCCCGGCACGGATCCTCCTCTGCGCAGGCCGCCGCGGCTCACGGGGCGGTGCACAAACGCTCGCCCATTCGGCACACGCCCGCCCCGGCGCACCCGGCGGGAAGCCATCCTCCCCCGTCGTGGAGAGGCCCCGCAAGCACCCGCAGCCTCCCACGCCCCGGTCACCGCACGTTTCGGGAACCCCCGCGGGTGGCCCGAGGGCGACGGCGACGGGGGCCGTCGCCCCTCGGGCTCAGTCGCGGGGGGTCAGGATGTAGGTGGAGCTGGCCTTGGCAACCGTACGGCCCTCGGCGTCGGTCACCTCGGCCTCGGTGAACGCCACCCGGTTGCCGCCCGCCACCACTCGGGACGTGCACGTGAGCGAACCACCCGGGCGTACGGCGGCGAAGAAGCTGACCTTGAGCTCGGCGTTGGCCGAGAAGACCCGCCGGCCCCTCGCCCACGTCACGGTGGCCGCACCCATGGCGGAGTCGCAGCACGCCGCCAGGAACCCCCCCTGGAGCACGCCGGCGGGATTGGCGAAGCGCTCGTCGGCGGGCATCCGCCACACCGTGGTGCCCGGCTCGGACTTGTCGACGCACACCATCCCGAGCGTGAGATCGCAGTTCGGCGGCACCTGCACTCGCGGATCGGCCACGGCGAGACGGTACCGTACGTCGTGCGTGCCCCGTCCTCCGTCCCCCCACGCGCACGGCGCCGACGCTGCGGGCACCGTTGTGCGCGCCGCGGCGGTGGTGTCGTCGACGGGCCTCGTGTGCCCCGGTGAAGTCGTCATCGACAGCGGGCGCATCACCGACGTGCGCCCGGCCACCGGTGACGTGCCCCACGTCGTCCTCGCCCCGGGGTTCGTCGACCTCCAGGTGAACGGCATCGGCGCCATCGACGTCGCGCACGCCGCGCCCGGAGACTGGACCGGCCTCGACGACGCCCTCCTCGCCCAAGGGGTCACCACCTGGTGCCCGACCCTGTGCTCGGCCCCCCTCGACGCGCTCGAGGCGTCGGTGGCCGCCGTGGCCGAGGCCGCGGCGCGCCCGTTCGAGGGGCGACCGGCCATCGCCGGGGTCCACCTCGAGGGACCGTTCCTGGCGGTCCCGGGGGCCCACCGGGCAGCCGACCTGCGCCGCGCCGTGGACATCGGCTGGCTCGAGGCGCTGGGCGGGATCCTGCGCGTCCTGACGCTCGCCCCCGAGCTCCCCGGCGCGCTCGAGGCCACGGCGCGCCTCGGCCCCGCCGGCGTCTTGATCGCGCTGGGCCACTCGGCCTGCTCCGCCGAGCTGGCGGCCGACGCCGCCGACGCCGGCGCCCGTCTGGTGACCCACTTGGGCAACGCCATGGGCCCGTTCCACCAGCGTGCGCCCGGCCTGCTCGGCGCCGCGCTCGTCGACGACCGCCTGGCCGTGTCCCTCATCGCCGACCTCGTCCACGTGCACCCCGTGGTGCTGCGCCTGGCCTTCGCGGCGAAAGGGGCCGCCGGGGTGGCCCTGGTCACCGACTCCGTGGCCACCCCCGGCCGCCACGCCGGCGCCGCCGGCGCGCCCGAGCCCCCTCGCCTGGCCGACGGCACCCTCGAGGGGTCGGTGCTCTCCATGTGCGACGCCGTGGGCAACGTGGTCGATCACGCGGCGGTGGCACTCGAGGACGCGGTCGCCGCCGCCAGCACCACGCCGGCCCGGCTCGTGGGGCTGCACGACCGCGGGGCCCTCGCCCCGGGCCTGCGTGCCGACATGGTGGCCCTCGAGCGCCACGCCGACGGCCCATGGCGCGTGACGTCGGTGTGGATCGGGGGCTCCGTCGCCTGGGCGAACGACGCCGCCTCCCACGGGCACGGGTAACGCCGCGTTCGGCTCGAGCCGCCGGGCATCGACGGGGGGCCCGCCGCATGCCGCCACGGGCCCCGAGCGCGACGCTCTGTGCGCCGGTGTGCGCCGGTAGGGTCGGCGCCGTGCCCTTTGCCGCCGCCATGAGCGAGCACCCGCTCACGGCGCACGCCGTGGGCGAGGTGGTGGGCTCGGTGCTCGAGCAGATCGGGCAGCGGCCGGACCTCGCCGTGGCCTTCGTCACGGCCCCACACGCGGGGGCACTCGAGGACGTGGCGCGCACCATCGACGAGGTGCTGCATCCCCTGGTGTCGTTCGGCTGCGCCGCCGAGTCGGTGATCGGCCCGCACCGCGAGGTCGAACACCGCGCCGCCGTGGTGTTGTTCGCCGGGCACACCGGCCCCTTGCTGCCCCTCTCGCTCGACGTCATCGAGGAACCCGGTGGCGAGGGCCTGGTGCTGGCGGGCTGGCCGGCGGACATCCCTTTCACCCCGCACGCCCTGCTGCTGTGCGCCGATCCCTACAGCTTCCCGGCCGAGGCGTTCCTCGACTGGGTGGGGACCCACCACCCCGGCCTCCCCGTGGTGGGCGGCATGGCGTCGGCCGCGCGCGGCCCGGGCGGCAATCGCCTGGCCGTCGACGGCGTCATCCGGACCACGGGCGCCGTGGGCGCCGTGCTCGGGCCGGGCGCGCACGTGCAGCCAGTGGTGTCCCAGGGATGCCGCCCGTTCGGACATCCGTTCGTGGTCACCAAGGCGCAGCGAAACGTCATCTTCGAGCTCGCCGGTCGTCCGGCGCTCGAGCGGCTCGTGGCGCAGGCGCACGAGTCGCTGTCAGAGCAAGAGGTGGCCCTGCTCGAGATGGGAGGGCTCCAGCTCGGACGCGTGATCGACGAGCACCGGGAGTCCTTCGGACGCGGGGACTTCCTGGTGCACAACGTCCTCGGCGCCGACCGGGCCAACGGTGCCATCGCCGTCGGGTCGGTGGTGCCCGTCGGGGCCACCGTGCAGTTCCAGCTGCGCGACGCCCGCAGCGCGGACGAGGACCTCCACGCCCTGCTCGAGGACGCGAGCGGCGAAGGGGTGCTCCTCTTCTCCTGCAACGGGCGGGGCACGAGGCTCTTCGGGACCCCCCACCACGACGTCGGCGTGCTGGCCGAGCGGCTCGGGCCCGTGCCCGTGGCGGGTTTCTTCGCCGCCGGCGAGCTCGGGCCCGTGGGGGGGCAGAACTTCCTCCACGGGTTCACGGCCTCGATGGCGCTGTTGTCCGACCGCTCCGGCACCCGCCGCGGCGGTAGCTCCCCCTGAGCGCACGACACCCGTCACCCGCGCCGGCGGCGGCCGGGGGGCTACGGATCCGGACCCGGTGTCTGTTGCCGCGCGCGGACAAGCGGGTACGGTTCTCCCTGTGACCGACGCAGAGCTTGAGCAGCTCGGAATCAACGTCATCCGGGGCTTGGCCATGGATGCCCCCGAGCGGGCGAAATCGGGCCACCCGGGCACCGCCATGGCCCTCGCCCCGCTGGCCCACGTGCTGTTCACGAAAGTCATGCGCCACGACCCGAGCGACCCCACGTGGCCCGACCGAGACCGGTTCGTGCTGTCGGCCGGCCACGCCTCGATCCTGCTCTACTCGATGCTCTACCTGACGGGCTACGGGCTCACGCTGGACGACATCAGGCAGTTCCGCCAGTGGGGCAGCCGCACGCCGGGGCACCCCGAGGTGCATCTGACCGACGGCGTCGAGGTCACCACCGGGCCTCTCGGCCAGGGCGTCGGCAACGCAGTGGGCATGGGGCTGGCCGAGCGTTGGCTGCGGGCGCGCTTCGGGCCCGAGCTCGTCGACCACTTCACGTTCGTCGTCTGCTCCGACGGCGACCTCATGGAAGGCATCAGCAACGAGGCGGCGTCGCTCGCCGGCCATCTCGGCCTCGGCCGCCTGGTCTACGTCTACGACGACAACCACATCACCATCGACGGCCCCACCGAGCTCGCCTACACCGACGACGTCCCGGCGCGCTTCGCCGCCCTCGGCTGGCACACCGAGGCCATCGGAGAGGTGGCGAACGACACGAACGCGCTCGAGGAGGCGTTGCGGCGGGCGATGGCGGTGGAGGACAAGCCGTCGATGATCGTGCTGCGCAGCCACATCGGCTGGCCCGCCCCCGACAAGATGGACACCGCCGCGGCGCACGGCGACCCGCTCGGCGACGACGAGGTCGCCAAGACGAAGGCCATCCTCGGCCTCCCCGTCGACCAGACCTTCTGGGTCCCCGACGACGTCCTCGCCCTCTACCGCCGCTGCATCCCCCGGGGCCAGGAGCAGCGTGCCGCGTGGCAGGCCCGCTTCGCCGCCTGGGGCGGCGACAAGACGGCGTGGGACGCCTCTCAGCACGGGCGAGCCCTGCCGGGCTGGAGCCAGAAGCTGCCGACGTTCGAGCCGGGCACGGAGATGGCGACGCGCAAGGCGGTCAACGAGTGCATCGCCGCCACCGAGGACATGATCCCGGGCCTCGTCGCCGGCTCCGCCGACCTCACCGGCAACACGGGGATGAAGCTCAGGGACGGCATCGACCAGTCGGCCGCCAACCCCGGCGGCCCGCAGGTGCACTACGGCATCCGCGAGCACGCCATGGGCGCGGTGATGACGGGCATGGCCCTCCACGGCGGCGTCCTGCCCGTCGGCGGCACGTTCTTCATCTTCAGTGACTACATGCGGCCCTCGGTGCGACTGGCCGCCCTCTCCGAAGCCCACGTCATCTACTCGTGGACGCACGACTCCGTGGGCCTCGGCCAGGACGGACCCACCCATCAGCCCATCGAACACCTGGCGGCCATGCGGGCGATGCCGGGTCTGCGGGTGATCCGGCCGGCCGACGCCAACGAGTGCGCGCACGCGTGGCGTATCGCCGTGGACTGCGCCGGGCCCACCGCGCTCATCCTCAGCCGCCAGTCGCTGCCCGTGCTCGAGGGCACGGCGCAGGCCGGAGACGGCGTGACGCGTGGCGGGTACGTGCTCGTCGAGGCGCAGGGGGCAACGCCGGAGCTGATCCTCGTGGGCACGGGGTCCGAGGTCGCACTGTGCGTCGAGGCGGCCCGGCTGCTCGGCGCGGCCGCCGGGACGGGAGCGGCGGATCGGTCCGTGGACGCCCGGGTGGTGTCACTTCCGTCGTGGGAGCTGTTCGCCCTGCAAGACGATGCGTACCGCGACAGCGTGCTGCCGCCGGACGTGCCCACGCTCGGCGTGGAGGCCGCCTGCTCGTTCGGATGGGAACGCTACGCCGACGACGTCGTGGCCATCGACCACTACGGTGCGTCGGCCCCCGGCCCGGAGGTCCTCGCCCACTTCGGCTACACGCCGGACAACGTGGTCGACCGGGCGCGCCGGCTCCTGGCCGACTTCGGCCCCGATGACTGACCACGCGGCACTCGTCACCGCGGACCATCCCCGCACGGAGGAAGCCCCATGACCAGACTCCACGACCTGTACGAGCAACAGGGCCAGAGCCCGTGGCTCGACAACATCCGTCGCGATTACCTGCGCGACGGGCGGCTGGCCGACTACGTGGCCAAGGGCATCCGCGGGGTGACCTCCAATCCCACGATCTTCGCCAAGGCCATCGAGGGGGGAAGCGACTACGACGAGCAGTTCGGCGACCTCCTCGCCACCAAGAGCGTGGAGGACGCCTACTGGGAGCTGGCCATCACCGACATCCGCGACGCCTTGCGCGTCCTGCGGCCCGTCTACGACGCATCGGCGGGGCTCGACGGCTTCGTGTCCCTGGAGGTCGCCCCCTCCCTGGCGCACGACACGGCGGGGACGATCACCGCGGCCCGCCACTTCCACGAGCTCGTGGCCGAGCCCAACCTCTACGTGAAGATCCCCGGGACCCCCGAGGGCGTCCCCGCCATCCGGACCATGGTGGGCGAGGGTCGCAACATCAACATCACGCTGTTGTTCAGCGTGGAGCGCTACGGCGAGGTGATCGGGGCGTACCTCGGCGGGCTCGAGGACCTGGTGGCGTCGGGGCGCAGTGACCTGTCGGGCGTGCGCAGCGTGGCGTCGTTCTTCGTGAGCCGGGTGGACACCGAGGTCGACCGGCGCCTCGACACGCTGGCGGCGACCGCCGGGGACGCCGCCGACATCCTCGCCCTGCGGGGGACCGCGGCGGTCGCCCAGGCGCGCGAGGCGTACGCGCTGTTCCGCTCCCGGTTCTCAGGGCCACGCTGGGAGGCGCTGGCCGCCAAGGGGGCGGCAGTGCAGCGTCCGCTGTGGGCGTCGACGTCGACGAAGAACCCGGCCTACCCCGACCTGGCCTACGTCGACACCCTCGTCGGCCCCGACACCGTCAACACCATGCCCGATGAGACCATCGCCGCGTTCCTCGACCACGGCACCGTGGCGCGCACCGTTGACGCCGACCCCGACGGGCCCCGGAGGACCTTCGCGCGCCTGAGCGACGCCGGGGTCGACATGGCCGACGTGGCCCGGACCCTCGAGGACGAGGGCGTGGCCAGCTTCGCCAAGTCCTTCGATGAGCTCATGCAGAAGCTGTCCGACAAGGCCAACGCTCTGTCGGCCGGGCGCTGAGGAACCCCGTGGCCGACGACGCCCACTCCCTCTCCGACCGCCTGCAGGGGCGCGACGCCTCGCTGTGGCCGCCGGGCAACGTCGCTGAGCACCGGCTGGGCTGGCTCGACGTCCCCCGGCGCATGGCCGCCGACGCCGCCGAGCTGACGAAGTGGGCGAGCGGCATCGAGCAGTCGACGGTGGTCCTGCTCGGCATGGGGGGGTCGTCACTGGGCCCCGCCGTGCTCGAGTCGGTGCTCGCCGCCACCGGCGGCGGCGGCCGGCGCCGGCTCATCGTCTGCGACACCACGCACCCGGCGACGGTGGGGTCGCTCGACCTGTCCGAGGCCTTCGTGCTGGTGTCGTCGAAGTCCGGGACCACCCTCGAGCCCAACGTGCTCCTCGCCCACGCGTGGGAGCAGCTGCCCGACCCGGCGCGCTACGCCGTGATCACCGACCCGGGGACGCCGCTCGCCACGCTCGCCGCCCAACGCGGGCTCGCCCGGTGTTTCGAGAACCCGTCCGACATCGGGGGCCGGTACTCGGTGCTGTCGTACTTCGGCATGGTGCCCGCCGCCCTCATCGGCTGGGACGTCGCCGAGTTGTGCGCCCGCGCCCTCGGGGCCGACCTCGAGGAGGCCGCCGGCCTCGGCATGGCCATGGCCGAGGACGCCGCCGCCGGCCGGGACAAGGTGACCGTCGTCGTCCCCGAGGACTACGCGTCGTTCGGGCTGTGGGTGGAACAGCTCATCGCCGAATCCACCGGCAAGCTCGGGACGGGATGCGTGCCCGTCCCCACGACCGAGCCCGAGGACGGCCCCGACCGCCACGTGGTGCCCTTGCACTTCAACGATCCCGCCGGCCTCGGCGAGCAGTTCTACCGCTGGGAGGTGGCCACCGCGCTGTGCGGGCACGTGCTCGGGATCGACCCCTTCGACGAGCCCAA
>Ga0209415_10014070_pt1 | contig 13093 bp, 11 predicted proteins | sample PeaSoiSIISIP2007_FD_187696 | JGI IMG/M metagenome (GOLD analysis project Ga0209415, IMG submission 187696) | Peat soil microbial communities from Weissenstadt, Germany - SII-SIP-2007 (SPAdes) (version 2) | ecosystem: Environmental > Terrestrial > Soil > Wetlands > Peat | place: Germany... | reverse complement strand
TGAGTGTAGCCAAATTGGCCAAATCTCAAAAAGACCGAAAAATGGCCGCTTTTACAGATTCTTGCGCAGAGCCAGAAAATGAGATTCGAAACTTCATGAGGCCTCCAAATTGTCGTACTGCACTCTTCCGCGCACTATAAGTCAGCACAACCGGCAGTCATAAGCACGAGAGTTCGGGTGGTAGTGATTTCGCGCAACCCGAAGCGATAGGCTTCAAGCGCATGCAAAAAGCTATGAGTGATTGCACATCATCATCGACGATCATGGGGCTTACGTCTTGGGCATTAGGGAGGATTCCCAGTATCAATCACAATGCTGATGCCTGACATCCATCTATGGAATGATGGTGCGAAGGTGGGATGTACTGGTAAAGGCGGGGATGCTGTTCAGAACACGGAATGGATATCCTTCGTCGATTGAGGCGCAGAAAGGGCGCAGTTGTGATATTTTCCGGCTCTGCGGGAACTGCATTATAAGTGATTGTGCTATGTCTGAAGGAAGATCAGAAGTTCTTTCCCGAGGCGGGAACTGCCTCTCTTCACTACCGGTCCAGACGCTGCAATCCGATCGATTCGATTTCGCGCCGAGACACATGCAATCCCTTCATGGTAGCCATTCGTTTCTGCTCGATGCGTTTGCGAAGAACAGAGGGGATGATCCAACCAGTGAGCTGAACGATCCATTGCTCGCATTGCGACAACGATCCAAAACCCTCATAAATAGGCTGTGCGACCAATGTCTCGACTAACAGCATTCTCACTGTAGGATCGATTTCAGGACCATGTATGCGTATGAAGTAGGCACGGAATGAAAGCGGGGCATCAAGAAGATCACTATCCATTGAAGCTATGCGTGAAGTTGATGCCCGCTTTATCGCTCGCATTTTCAAATCGAACTACCTGTGGTGGGGCAGACGGCGCTTGCGCGCCATGAGTGGGTTGAGCAATCGGAGCAGTTTGCGCGGCGGCCATCGAGGTTGCACTTATCAAAAGAAGAAAGCGAAATATCATCGCTTTCGCGCGAGAGGCACGAATCGAGGGCGAGTAGATTCGCGTAACTCCAATCATGCAGCCCGGAGGGGTGACGCTTGGGTGTAGTTTGCGTTGTAACAAGAACTGGCTCGACAATATCCTCGCCGCTCTGAGCCAGCAATGTTTGCAGCGCCGCCGTACCCGGCTTCCATAACTTCAATGCGTAGTGCGCTCCTGCGCCGGCTCGCGCACTCACAAGCCAATCGCCAGAACCCGTCTCGGCAATCGCACCTGCATACTCGGCGCGCGGCGCAACGATGGACGACTCATGCGCCAGCGGCGAAGTAAAACGCGCCAGCGAACCTCCATGCGTAAAGACCACATCGCCGTTGGCCAACTGCCTTCCGCCCCAGCGTACCAGCAGCAACGCACACGGAGCCGCGATCGCTATAACTCTTGCCATGACTCTCATGCAACAACCTCCATCGGTAGGAAAGAATTAGTTTCGTGTTCCGCTGTGATCTGTGTCACGATATCGGCACGCAACACCCGAATCAAAGAAGGATATTGGGTGATACGAAGAAGGCTCCATCCAGGCTGTTTGGACTGGGTTTGCGAGACATGCGCCTGCCTGGGGCTGATAAACGCGCATTGCGCATAGACAGCCGCAGGCGCGACAAGGAGTACAAGAATACTTACCGTTCGTATATTCATCAGACTGCGAACAATCATCAAGAGTGCAGACCTCGGGGGCAACAACCCGTAGATGGAGAAACGTCTACAACTGTGGATGTACGGTGCAGATCATTCCTTGTGTGGAGTTTTACTGGCAACTTTAGATTGAGTCGCGCCTCAACCCTTTGGCCGTCGCAAACTCTTTTAGTTTTCAAGATAATATTGAGTGACTCATACTCATTCGAATATAGACGGGCCGCCCATGAGCGATTTAACAGCAGTATCGCCGCATAACCTTTCGATTCGCGTCCTGGTTGTGGAAGACCACCACGTGGTGCGCCAGGGGCTGGTGTCCCTGCTCAATGTAGTCGATGGTCTTGAGGTCGTAGGAGAAGCCGCGGACGGCGTGGAGGCCATCACGCAGTTTCGCAAGCGCCAACCGGACATTACGCTGATCGACCTGCGAATGCCGCGGCTAAGCGGCGTCGAGGTCATCGAGCGCATCCGTATGGAGACACCAAGCGCGCGTTTCGTCGTGCTGACCACCTACGATGGCGATGAGGACATCTATCGTGCCCTGCAGGCAGGTGCGCGCGCTTATCTGCTCAAGGGTATGACCTCCGAAGAGTTGATCAAAACGATCCGCTCCGTCCATTCGGGAAAATCGTACATTCCCCCGGCGATTGCCGTGAAGCTTGCCGAGCGCTTGGGCACCGAGGAGCTGACGCCGCGGGAGTTTGACGTGCTGGAGCAGATTGTGCACGGCAAGAACAACAAAGACATTGCGACCGAGCTTAAAATATCAGAACCCACGGTCAAAACGCACATCAACAGGCTGCTGGACAAGTTGGGCGTGACGGGCCGCACTCAGGCGGCCACGTCGGCAATTCAGCGCGGCCTTGTGCCGCTCGATATTTCCACTCAGCGCAATTGCCGACTGAACGACCTATAGAGATACGATCACACCACCAGGGCCGCACCAACTTCTCAATTGGCTGGCTCGGATTGCCGATTGCGGAGTTGTTTCATTCAAAACTGCTCAGTTTTCAAAATCCGCCCCCATTGCTCGCTGGCCGCTCAAGCACTGTTCCCACCAGATCGCCCAACTGATCGGACGTGAAATGATTGCCTTCCAGATTCGCTGCGAGACGCCCGTCGCGATCAATCACCACGGTGTGGAACGAATGTGTCAGGTATCCTTCATTGTTCCAGAAGTCCATACCGAACCTCTCGGCGATGGCGTGAATATCGGCCAGCGGGCCGGTCAAAAAGCGCCATGCCGACCAATCGGCCTTCCATGTGTCGGCGTAGTGCGCCAGCGCCTGCCCCTGGTCCTGGTCAGGCTCAATCACAATGGTCAGCAGCATCAGACTGTGCCCTGCGTGCGAATGATAACGCCGACCCACCTGTGCCAGATTATTTGAAAGTCGAAAGCAGTAATTGGGATTCGGGCAGCGGGCGTAGGCAAACGAAAGCACCACCACCATCCCTTTGAAGTCGTCCAACTGCGTCGGCCGGTTTGACTGGTCGGTCAAGGTAAAATTCGGAACCAGCCCGCCGAGGGGGATCAGCTTTTGCGCTGACGTGTGGTCCAGGGCACGGTGCAGATACGTGAGACGGGCCGCCTCCGTGGGCTCGGCCTCATAGTTTTGCACTTTGAAGGCCTCCAGGTGATCCGCGATTTCCTTATTGCCCTCGTTCACCATTGTGAAGCGCACTGTGCCGCCGGGCTGGAGGTTCTTGAGAACCTCAATGTTGCGCACCGCAAAGGTCATCACCATCGCATCCATGTAGCCTGGGACGGCATCGCATGAGACTTCAATGGTTCTACTGGCCGGGTCTGCCTTCAAAAGGATTCCCTGCATCGTGTGTGGATCTCCGGCTGCGGTAGCCAACGCCGCAGGAACCAGTAGAGCCAATGCCAGAAATGCTCGTCCGATTATCATTTCTCTCTCCTTGAGTGCAATCTCGTTCGCAGTTTCAGTTGGCCTTCTTTGTCGCCGCGGTTGCCGTGACCGCCTGGTCGTTGCCCAGCTTGAATGGGTGCCGTTCGAGCTTGATGTAGGTGGTGGCAAATTCCTTGATCTCGATATATTGGTTCTTCACGATCCCTGCAAAGTGCTGTCGCGAGCGCGTAGCCGGCCACCAGATGTCCAGCATGATGTCGTGCGCGTTGGGGCCCAGCCCGATATGCTGCTCCATCGGATTGCCTCCGAAGGAACTGGTCTGCCCAACCGTCCGGTAGATGGACCGTGGCGCGGCGTTTCCGTCCTGCACCGTGACATGAATCTCTGCCCCCACGCCGGAGCGATTGGTCTTGACGCCCACCAGCCGCACATTGAGCCAGTCATTCGTGTTGCCCGGATTCTCGAAGACCCGTACATTGTGCTCGTCCGAAGGAATCGCACCGCCGACTCTGGTCAGAATGTCCTCGCTGCCCTGGCGGGTCAGGTCGGCAAATGCGACCCCGTGTCCTTTGTGCCACTCTCCTGTTCCCGACGACTGGGTAATATCCACAAACGACTTTCCGTCTTTGTTTCTCAGCAGTACATAGGGCACCATGGCTGTAAAATTTGGGTTTCCCGAGCCGAGATAGACATCAAGAAAGCCGTCGTTGTCCACGTCGCCGAAGTTGGCGCCCATGGGCATGTATACCTTGTCCAGTCCCACCTCCTCCGTCACATCCTCGAATGTGCCGTCGTGTTTATTGCGATAGAGCTTCAGCGTCTCGCCATTGTGCGGCTTGTTCACGTAGGTTCTCACCGTCTCTTCCGGAAACATAAAGTAGCTGTCGACAAACAGGTCGGGCCAGCCGTCGTTGTCGTAGTCGAAAAACCATGTGGCAAAGCTGAACATAGGAGCCTGTACGCCAGCCTGCCTTCCGACCTCGGTGAAGGTAAGGTCGCCGTTGTTGTGATAGAGATAATTTGCCGCTTGAAGATTTGAGACATAGAAGTCCATAAATCCGTCGTGGTCATAGTCTGCCGCGGTCACGCCCTTTGAAAAGGCAGTCTGGTCGATTCCCGCCGCGTGGCCAATCTCTTCAAACGTGCCGTCTCCCTTGTTATGAAACAGTTGCGCAGGAGCATTCTCATTGGCGAGGAACAGGTCCAGATATCCGTCGTTGTCGATGTCCGCCCACACAGCGGCCTGGGTCGCAGTCACCGTCGCTCCAAGGCCACTGGCATCGGTCACGTCCGTGAAGGTTCCATCGCAGTTGTTGCGCAACAGCGACTTACGCTGCGGGTACTCCCACCCCCCGCGCGGTATAAATATGTCCATGCAGCCATCATTGTTATAGTCCACCTGCACCAGGTTCAGGCCACCCAACTGATCCCGCAATCCCGCTTCGTTGGTGCGGTCCGTAAAAGTTCCGTCGCCGTTGTTGTGGAAGTAATGCAGCGGCTCGCACACATTCATGCTAGTGATTACCACATCCAGCAGCCCATCATTATCGAAGTCGTCCACAATCAGGCCCCCGGCTGCTCCAAAGACATTCAGGCCCGCGGCAGGCGCACGATCCACAAATCTCCCAATGTTCTCCTTCGAATGGAAATTGCTCTCCGGAATCAGGAAAGCAGCCGGCACACCGGAGGGGTATTCGCCCAGCGTTGCATATGCAAGATTGAGCAGCCATCTCACCTCCAGATTGTCGGGCCGTTGCTCCAGAAACTTCAAAAAATAAACAATAGCCTGTTTCGACTCCTCTTTCTTTTCAAAACTCGCATGGGGATTCAACGGCGGAAAGATATCCAGATCGCGCGAGCCGCTATAAATTCCGTTCTCCATCTCCGACCAATGCAGATAGGTGCCGCCAATACTCTCAAGCAGATTTGGCATATACTTGGGATCTGCTGTCTCGGCGAGTTTGATCGCTGCCTTCCAGGCCTCGATGGACTCAGGCATCTCACCGCTGAATGCATAGAGCTGCGCAAGAGCGGATTCACCCTGGATCAGCATCACCTGTTGCTCCATAGTCTTCTGTGTGCCAAGCATCGAACTGAGCGCGTCCCGCACGGCCAACTTCGCTTTCTGGGCCGCTTCGGTGCGGACTTCGCAAACCTGGCGCATGTTCCGGGGCCACCCTTCCGGCTTGGGATAGTCCCGCATCGCTGCGAGGGCTTCGGCATAGCCGCCGACGCCTGCGCCTGACTGGATCACACCTGTCGAAAGCAGCGATGTAATGCGGTTCGCATTCAGATCCTCTATTGCAGGCGCGTGTTCCAGAACTTTGAGAATCGCGAAGCCGGAGGGGAGATGCACCACGTCGGTAAGTTGGCCAACAGTGCGGCCATTCAATGCCTCTCGCAATTCCAGACGCAGGCCCTTCGGATCCATCTTGCCCAGATAACCGCCATCCACCGACGTCGCGTCAGTGGATTTCTCTTTTGCCACCACGGAGAAGTCGGTGCCCGCATTTAGTTGCTTCAGCACAGCCTCAGCACCTGCCTGTGTCGGCATGACGATGATGCCAAGATCCAACTGGGTTGGCACTCCTCCCGCTTGTGCAGAGGCTGGCAAGGCATTCATGGCGATCAACAACAGCAACGTCGAAAACACAGCAATGCGCCGGGTGCAACTCAAGTATTCCTTCTGTTGAATATGAAGCATTGACCACCATGAAAGAGAGAGTTCCCGCGCGATACGATCCTTACGGGATATAACTCACGCTAGCGCAGAATTGCACGCAATGCGCCCCCCAATAGATGGACGGCAGATGTCGTTAGAAAGGATGACGGCAACAGCAAGGCGGGGCTGTTTGCCAATTGGTCCTGATTAGACAATTCTTTCTTGAGCTATTGGTAATGATGTCTGTAAATCATGAATCAACACAGTTGCCGCGATGCAGATGTGGGGTCCGATATACTGGACCCCACTCGTTTGTTGCAGGCTCTGGTATTTCTTTGGAGGCGGGTTCACCGCACAAACTTCAAGGCAAACTGCAGAACACGCGGGGCCTGCGCCTCAGTGATTTGCCCGAAGGCGGGCGAGTTCATGTCGAAAACGGGCGGGATCAGGTTGACATGGTTGGTCACGTTGAAGGCTTCCGCCCGAAACTGCACCTTTAACTTCTCACCGAGAACAAAACTCTTGTCGAGTGAAGCATCGAGACTCCCATAGGCGGGACCATCGACGGTGTTCCGTCCCTCATTGCCGAACTGCCCGGCGTTGGCAACCGGATCAAGCCGCAGAAATGCCGAAGGAGATACCCATTGCGATATCTTGTGCGGTGCTCCCTTGTTCGGGTTACCAACGACGTTGGGTCGGTCTCCGAACATGCCAGAAACTCCGGGGTGCGGTGCTTGCAAGGAAACATTCGCCGAGTCATAAACGGTGAAAGGCGTGCTGGAATTTACGGCTAGCAAGGCACTAAATTGCCAGCCATCCAGCAGAACGCGAGACGGACCCGTGAAGCCGCGCGCAAATGGAATCGCATAGGTCACGCTGCCTGCAAAACGATGGCGCGAGTCAAAGAGCGAGCGTCCATGCTCTGCTTTCAGATCCTGATTGTTCTGGGGGATGTCTAACTCTCCAAGAACCATCCAGGGAGCCGGACCGGACATATGAAGGCTCGACGAGTAGTCCAGATTCTTGGAAAAAGTGTAGGCCAGTGTGTAATTCAAATCCTGCGTGCCGCGCCGCGTCAGTGAAACCTGTGCCGAGTGGAAGGTCGAGTTCGCGTTTCCTTCCACCAGTCCGGCCGTGCCCAGCGTGCAGGTGCCGGTCGTCAGCGTGCAGCCGGAGTAGAGCCGCCGCCGAGGAGAGTTAGCGAAGGTTGCACCGGGTTGATAGATCGCGGGATTCGCTTCGACCAAGCGCGGCATACGAGTTCCTTTGGACCCAATGTATCCGACGGACAGGTTCTGCTTACCCAAGCTTTGGTCGATGGTAAAGTTCCAGTCCTGCGCATAGGGTGGCCGCAGATTGCTATCGATGGTAAAGGTGGAAGCGGGCAGGGCAAACTGACCGGGCGTAAATGGGCTGGTCACGGTACCGAGCGGGTTGGCGTAGTTGATTTTTGTGTATCCGGTAAGAGTCCGGACGACTGTCTGTGGAAGCGCGGAGCTGGTGGCGCGGAACGGCATGCCCACGCCGTTCAGAAGTTCATCGTAGAAGATGCCGTAGGCCGAACGGACCACCGTGCGGCGATTCCCAAACGGATCCCATGCGAAGCCGACTCGGGGTGCCCAATCACTTTTGAAGACGGGCGCAATGGTGTCGGGTACGCCGGAGTCGCCGGGAAACAGAAGGCCGTTGGGAGCGTTCGGGTAAACAGTGGATTGGTGGCCCGGTGCAAACTCCATCATGCGATTGTGGATGTCTCGGAACGGCGTCGTGATCTCGTAGCGCGCGCCGTAATTCAAAGTAAGCTTCGAGCTGATGCGGTACTCATCCTGTGCGTAAGAACCCAACTCCCAGCCACGCAGATCGCGCGAGAAGTCGCCCCCTGCTTGGGTGAATATATCCGGCTTACCCAGCAGGAAGTTGGCCATCGAGTTGTTGGTGTAACCCTGAACGGTAAAGGAAAAGGTGCCCGAAGCAAAGTTTGCCTGATACCCGTTGAGCTGTGTCCGGCGGAATTGAGTGCCGAAACTGGTGACATGTTTGCCTTGCGTGTGTGCCAAATTGGCGCTGAAAGCGTAGTCGTTCTGTGTGCTGTCGCGCGGGTTGATGATCGGGTCGCCCACGTTGGAGTAGCCTTGGGTCATGATCAGCGGCGCGCCTGTGGCTGAGGCCCATGTGGAGGAATATCCAAAGCCGAATGCTTCAGGACTGAAGCCAGAGTTGCGCTTATCCAGAATGACGTGGTTGCGGAAGAAGCTGACGTTTGCAGTCAACACCGTATGCGTAGAAAACGTATGCGTTTCAGTAAGTCCGCCCAAGTGTGTGTTGGCGGAGTAGCCAACAGGAAACCCTGGAACATCGGCGCCAAGTTCTGAGTACGGGCTGCGAAGGTCCGTTGTCGAGTAACTGTAGCGCGCGCTCAAGGAATCCACGTTCCGCAGCAGCCAATCGGCTTTTGCTCCACCCTGGTCACTGTCGTACTGACTCAGGTTTGTGGTTTGGGCCAGATGCGGATTTTCTGGCGTGTTGGGAATAGGAAAGTAAGGGAGGTAGTTCGCGGTGATTCCGTTAATCTGACCAGAAAAATTGTTGCCAGAGGGAGTTCGTGTGGCATTCAACAAAATGGGCGCATCGGCCGAGAAGTCGCCACTGCGTTCCGCCATTGTTGGTACCACCACGCCATGCGTGATGTCCTGATTATCGCGAAGACCTTCGTAGTACGTGAAGAAGTAAGCGTGGTTGTGCACGATGGGGCCGCCGATCGTGCCGCCGAACTGGTTCTGCTTGAGTTCTTCCTTGCGCGGCGCAAAGTAATTGTTGGCGTTGAGCGCGTCGTTGCGCAGGAACTCATACAGCGTTCCGTGCAACTCATTTGTGCCCGAGCGGGTGACAATCGTGGTAATGCCTCCGTCGGTCCCGCCAAACTCAGCCGACGCAGTTGTTGTGAGAATGCGAAACTCGGCCATCGTATCGGCTGGCGGCCGATAGGCGTACCCCCCATCCATGCGGTTGACGTCGCGCATGCCATCCACCAGAAAGGTGTTGGACTCCGGACGCATGCCGTTGACTTCATAATTTTGGCCTACCCGGCGAAAGTTGTTCTGCATCGTCAAACCCGCGGAGGTTGGACGTACTCCAGGCTGAAGAATGCCGAGCTGGGCAAAGCTGCGCCCGTTGAGCGGCAGATTCGCAATCTCGGTTTCGCTCACCACCGCGCCCTGCGCCATCTCATTGGTTTGCAGCCCAGCGGCCTCATCACTTACCAGGACGGTCTGCTGCGCAGTCGCGGGAACAAGCTGCACGGCAATCTGCGACTGGTTTCCAACATCGAGGTGAATCCGCGAGTTGACCCAGGTTGCGAAGCCCGGAGACCGTACTTCGACCCGGTAGTCGCCAATGAACAACTCCTGAAAGGAGAACTCACCACGGCTGTCGGTTCGCTCTACGTGCTGCTGGGCTGTGCCGATCGACGTGATTACGACTTCAGCGCCCGGTACAACAGCCTTGGTTGTATCCGTGACGACGCCTCTCAAAGAGGCTGTGGCGCTTTGACCTGCGGCATTTGGAAGAACCGCTATAGTCAACGCAAGACAAAAAAGCAGAAAAATGCGTTTCATGGAATGGCCTCATTACTGGTGTAGGAACTCTTCAGGCTATTTCGTTGTACGGTATGTACGAATCAGCAGATAGTTGGGGGCCTAGTATCATCCTTTTGGTGGATAGATGTTGTACGACAGTTCATAACGACCTGTCAGATTGGGGAGGCGGACCTGGAACCTACCGGTCCGGCAAAAAGCTTACAGGGCGAGTCGATGGCTGTCGTCAATCAATGTGTGGTGCTATTGATCAAACTTTCGAATGAAGATCTTTTCGCTTTTCGCCAGTACTATTCTGCTCAAGGAAGTGACGCGGAGTTGTGAGATGCTTGCGCCAATTGCAACTTCATAGAGGGAGGCAGTTCCATCTTCCATCAATACGATAGAAGCCTTGCTGCCGCCGTTTTTATTGAGTTCATGGATTGCATCGTTTCGTTGTTTTTATTGCAGACACTCTTCTCGAATGATTTTTTAATCGCTGACGCTTCCCTCGTGCTTTCAACTAAAGGAGGTCTACGCTAGCCATGCCACATATTGAATTCCCTATCGGATTGCATGGGATCCGCGGCCCTTTGTCTTTCAGCCCTGAAACGGCTAAACCGTTGAATGAACTCGCGGATGTACTGCTGCATGCGCCCAACTCTCTCACTGCAGGCGAAAGGGAGTTGATTGCGACATATGTATCGCATTTGAATGACTGTTATTTTTGCCAGACGGTGCATGGTGCGATTGCAGCGGTCCATTTGAATGGCGACGAGGACCTGGTCAAGCACGTCAAGGCTGATTTCGCGCACGCTGATATTTCCTCCAAGCTCAAGGCACTGCTGGTGATTGCCGGCAAGGTTCAGCGTGGTGGCAAGAATGTGACCGAAGACGATGTGGCCGTCGCCCGCTCCGAGGGAGCAACCGATATTGAAATCCACGATACGGTACTGATTGCCGCAGCATTTTGCATGTTTAATCGGTATGTCGACGGACTCGCCACCTGGCAGCCGCAGGATGAGGCCTTGTACCGCGAACGCGCCAAAAAGACCGCCCGTGACGGCTATGCTTTGACTAGCCGCGACTACATACCACAACCAAAGGAGGCATGACCTTGCCGCATATTCAGCTTCCCCCTGAACTGCCCGGCATCAGTGCAGCCATGGCTTTCCGCAAGGAAACCGCGCAACCGCTTCGCGAACTTGCTCATGTATTACTCCACGATTCGAGCAGCCTCACTCCCGGGGAACGGGAGTTGATTGCCACATACGTTTCGTTCTTGAACGGTTGCCACTTCTGTCAGGCAAGTCATGGGGCAGCCGCAGCTTGTCATCTGGGAAGTTCCGAGATCGTCAGGCAGGTTAAAGCATCTCCCGACGAAGCGCCCATCTCCGCCAAGCTGAAAAGTCTTCTTGTCATCGCGGCGCAGGTGCAGCGTGGCGGTAAAAATGTGACTGCGGAGGATGTCGCTGCCGCGCGCGCTGTAGGCGCTACCGACCTGGAGATTCACGATACTGTCCTGATTGCCGCTGCATTCTGTATGTACAACCGCTATGTCGACGGCTTGGCAACAATTCAACCGGAAGCTGACGAAGCCTATGCCGAAATGGGACGGCACTTGGCGCATCACGGCTATATCCAGTCTTCGCAGAGTCCACGGTAAGCGGTGTCGCAATGAAATGGCGCAGGGCCTGAAGTGGAATCAGTCTATGCCGTCCCAATCAATTCCTGTTGTGGCTCCGGCTTGAGTTATAAGCCTCCAGGAGGTATTCATGAGCAGCGCCGTCAACCCGCGACGCCCGGCACGGGGCAGTTACCGCCCGCGGCCAGAGACACTTGCAAAGCTGCGTGTCTCTGGCAACACGGTCAATGGCTTGAATGAAAGCACTGTGCGCAGGCCTTTGCCCTTTTTCTGGCATCCGCCAGATAAGCACCCCTGGGGAGAGTTGCAAATCGTGGCGCGCGAAAGCTCGCGGGTTTGTCCTGGATCGCAGGAGGCCTTCCAGCGCGCGTATGAGTACCCGACGCTGCTTTCCCTGGCTGAGGAACGAAAGATTCGTTTAGCGGGGGAATGGACGGATGCCGTGCGAAGCTTTGCCCTGGAACACGAAGCCGACGCCGCAGGCATAGCTGCCATGGACCCTCTGTGGGTCTTCGAGGGCTACAGCATTGAAGAGCCGTGGATCATCATTCTTGCGCTGGCACACAACTATGAACGCCTGAAGGAAGTGCCATCGGATGAGACCAACGGTGTGGGCGTTTGCGATATTGGCGACCAGTATGCGCGCGGTACGCGTGCGTCCTATGCGTTGGCTAACTGGATTCGCTCCCAGGGTTATACGGCTAACCCGTACCCTGGTCCCGGGGCCAGCGCCGTTGCGCTGATACCTCCTGCAATTGCCGCCGGTAGGCGCGACTCAAAAGAGCAATGCCGGAGAGCAGCACTGCGAGAAGAACAATGATGGTTGTCAACGTGATCTTTGCATTCTTGCGTGTGTCGTCGCGAAAGGCCATCACGCCGTTGCTCACTGCCTCGACACCGGTCATAGCTGTGCAACCGGAAGAGAAGACCTTCAGCAGCAGCCAAAGGCTCACAGCGGTAGTGGCAGTAGGCAGTGGCGGCAGTGTTGTAAGTGAGTGGGGATGTCCTCCACTGTGGAGCACATGCCAGCCACCAACCCCGATCACGATTAGAAGCATCGCTGAAACAGGTAGGTAGGAATCATGAAAACCACACCAATATCATGGACGCCGCGCATATTGATCACGGTAAGAATGGCGAGCACGGCAAGGCATAGTTGCAATGTGTAGGGCTGTAGGTTGGGAGCAGCAGAAATCAGCGCGCCCACTCCCGCCGAGATACCTACTGCGGCGGTAAGCGTGTAATCGATCATCAGTACAGCCGCGGCTAGCAGGCCCGCGCCTTCGCATAGATTCTGAGAGGCAACGGTGTACGAACCGCCACCCTGCGGATAGGCGTCGATGGTCTGACGGTAGCTGAAGTAGGCGATGATCAGAAGTGCAACAATCGCTGCGCTCACGGGGACGATGTAATGCACACCTGCAAGCCCCAAGCGGATCAGCAGCGTCAACGCGGCTTCAGGACCGTAGGCAGCGGAACTGAGGGCATCCAGACCAAAGACTGGAATGCCGGCGACGGGGCCGATCTGCTCAGCGCGTTCCTCGCTGCTAGCCAACGGTCGACCAAACAAAAGATTCAATATGCGGAGCCTCTTGCAAAATTCCCCAACCAGCGGGTAGAAGTGGGGATTTTCTCTTCTGGTCCGGCATTTTGATTGATCA
>Ga0209415_10014068_pt1 | contig 13094 bp, 9 predicted proteins | sample PeaSoiSIISIP2007_FD_187696 | JGI IMG/M metagenome (GOLD analysis project Ga0209415, IMG submission 187696) | Peat soil microbial communities from Weissenstadt, Germany - SII-SIP-2007 (SPAdes) (version 2) | ecosystem: Environmental > Terrestrial > Soil > Wetlands > Peat | place: Germany... | reverse complement strand
GAGCCGGTCCTGATCGTCTCTCTGGATTACGAGGGGCGCCCCGCAGCTTGACGGGCTGCCCGGCTGACGGGAACAAGGCAAACACCGAGGCACCGAGGCGCCGACAGGAGAAGGGTTGTTTATTAACGACGATCCCAATGCTGAAGCGTTATTCTCAGGAAATCCCTCTTGGACAAAGACCTCCCTGAGCTTTCAAAGGCGTCAGGCCCCACTGTCTCGCCCCCAACCTTGTTGGCCGAACGATTTCGTTGTGGAAACCGTGAGCGGAATGAGGTATATACGTTGGTTGTATGGCCCAAACGCTTGAAAAACGCGTGCGAGAGTTGGAAAAAAAGGTCGCTGAATTAAGCGGCGGCGCCCCTATTCCAGCGCGCAAGAAGGATCCCCGGCGCACGTTCGGTATATTCCAGAACGACCCCGAGTTCGAGGAAGCCGTTCGGCTAGGGCGCGAGTACCGGCAGCAGCAAACGTACGATAAAGAGATTGCTGGTTCTTGACACAGACCACTTCTCCGAATGGCAACGCGCCCTGGAAGCCGGGTCGCGGCTCCGTGCGCGTGTGCATCTGGCCCGGTCAGGTATCTCCCTCACCGTGGTGACCCTCGAGGAGCAGATGCGGGGATGGCTGGCCGAGATCCGCCGCCATCAAGATCCGCACCGCCAGATCGCTCCTTATGCCAAATTCCAACGGCAGGTCGAGGCCTTTGCCGAGTGGATCATTCTGCCGTGGGATAGTGACTCCGCCCGATTATTCCTGAATCTGCGCCGTCAGGGTGTTCGGATTGGCTCGCTGGATTTGAAAATCGCCAGCATCGCCATAGCCCATGACGCCACCCTTCTGACGCGGAATTCGACCGACTTCGCACAGGTGCCCGGCCTGCGGTTCGAGGACTGGCTGAAATGAATGCGCGGCTTAGGGCTCGACGCTCACGATAAAATCAAACCACTCGCCATAACGCCGGCCGTCCAGTGTAATGTCGAAGGCGACGATATGCACGCCGGGTTCTGCGTCGGGGCTCGCCGTAAGGCGCAACGGAAACGATTGGCGGGTTTCGTTGCCGAGGCTGCCTTCCAGAGCGGCCGGTTGAGTGGACACGCCGGGAGGCGCATGAATCTCGATATGATGGCTTTGTCCACGGTGGCGGAAGTTGCGCACCTGGACGGTCACTTCGGCCGATTTGCCGCGCGCGAGCCTCACGCGGTACGGTTCCGCGCGGACCCAGAACGGGTCGAACCAATAGCGGTAGTCCGGGTCGGTGCTCAGGGACTGAAAACAGTCGCGCATGGCGTAGGCCCATTGGCGATAGCGTTTGATGAGGCCGGCGGGACGGTCCATGACGAAGGAGTGGCCGCCCATGATGAGGTCCGGTTTGAGCCGCGAGAGGTACTCGGCGCCGTAGATATACCCTTCCTCGAGGATGCCGCTGTTGCGGGCAACAATCGCTTCATGGCCGCTATGGCGCGGGTTTCGCGGATCGGCGAAGATGTTGTCGCCGGTGAACACAACTTTCCGGCCGTCGATCATCCCGGAAAGACCCACGGCGAACTCGGTCTGGCCTGGCATCCAGTCGGCAGTCAAGGTATAGCCCTCCCATTGGAAAGTCTCGCCTGATTTGAGGACGCGATCGACCCGCACGGAATCGAATCCCTTTCCATAGGCCTGAATGGGCGCAGCGTAATCGTAGCGTTCGGGATGCTCCATCTGGTCCGTCTCGCGGTCGAGCGCCCAGATGGAGGCGCCCCATTTCTCGCGCAGATGGGGGGCCTCGAGCATGTGATCGCCGTGCATGTGGCTGATGACGACGGCATCGATCGCTTTCAAGCCCAAGCGCTCGCGCATAAGGGCCAGGGAGCGGTCCAGGAACGCTTCATCGAAGAGCCCGCAATCGACCAGCAGCGCATGGCCGCTCGCAGCCAGGATCATCACGAAATTAACGTAATAGTCCGGGCCTTTGAACTTGTAGAGATGCGGCGTGGTGCGCCAGATAAAGGGAACGGAGGTCGGGGTCGAGACCCGGTCCTGATCGGCGGCGGCGAAGCGGCCTTCATCATAGCCGCGCACCACCAGGCTCTCCAAACGGCGCAGTTTTTTTTGAAACTCGAGCAACTGCCTTTCCGGCTTTGCAATGACCGGACCGTGGGCCGGCAAAAGCCAGGCCGGCTCGAAGCGCTCGACCAACGCCGCGGCGTTGTGCAGGGCGCGGATGCCCGAGGCAAAGCCATAATCCCATTCCGTGTCGAAATAATTGTGCATTCGCGCCCCGTCGAGCATCACGTCACCCGAGAAGGCCGCCCACCGCCCGTGGAGCTTGACCAGGTAGGTCATGCCGCCCGGGCTGTTGCCTTTAGTTTCAACGCACCAGAATTCATGGCCGCGCCAGTTAAAGGTGTCCATCCGCGCGAAAGCCCGGTCCAAAGGAATGGGCTGAACCGGCGGGCGAACATAGCTGGCGCTGTGGACGGTGAGGGCGTCTTCAAGCTTCGGGCGCATTTTGCGGAAGGCGGAAGGCGTCTCAAAAAGAGCGCGCTCGGCTGCCGGCGCAGCCAGCCTGGCATTCCAAGCTTTCAAGCGGGGATAGCCCTGGCATAGCTCGCGGTGGTGGCCCGTGAAGAGGACCCACTCGACTCGCCGCACGCCGATTTCCGGCAAATGGTCCAACACGCCGCCATCGCCGAGATCGATGAGCACGGCGCTCTCACCGTCCCGCAGCACATAGGCATTGCACGTGTCCGTCCAGACGAACACCTCGGGCAGGCCCGCCTCAGCCAACGAGCGGAGCGCCGCCGGCGCCAGGGCGGCTGGGCCGGACATCACTTGACCCGCCGTTGCGACTGGCACCGGCAGGAGCAGCCAGCAGAGCGGCAGGAGGTATTTCATACATGGGGGTTACCAGGATAAGACGAAAACTTTGTCGGAACCTTTGTCGCAATCCTTTGTCGGGACCTTTGTCGGATCGGTCATTTCTCGACAAAGGTTTTCGACAAAGGCCCGACAGGCTCTAGAGACTCCACCCTATGCGGTAGGGTGGATTGAGGAATAGGTTCGCCTCCGGCGAGTTTGTGAAGCGGCCCCTGCGGCCGTCCCATTCGAGCTTCTTGCCGCCCATCTTGATGGCGATAATGCCCAGCAAGGCAATCTCGGTGAGCGGCCCGCCGTAAGAGAAGTCGGAGTCGGCCCGGGTGCCCTTGCGGATGGCCTGGAGCCAGTCCTGGTGGTGTTCCTTGGCGCGCGGGAGGGTCTTGGGCGGTTTGTGGTAGGCATCCATTTTCGCCTGGGGGATAAGACGCACCTGGCCCGCTCCATGCGAGCCGTAAACAATCGTGCCCTTGTCGCCAACGACGACCGCGCCGGTCTGGATGGACTTCTCGTCGGCCTCGAGTTCGGGCGGCCGCGGTATGGGCTCGGTGCCGCTGTACCAATACATCACCACGGGCCCGCGGCTGGCCTTGGCCGGGAATTCGTAGGTGATGATTTCACCCTTGGGAAAGGCCTCCCCTTGGGTTTTGAAGTCGTAATCTTTCACCCTCGCCTGGATGGTGGCCGGCGCGCCGAGGTCGAGCGCCCAAAACACCGGGTCCACCACGTGGCAGGTCCAATCGCCCACCGTGCCGTTGCCGAAGGGCACCCAACCGCGCCAGCTTCCCGGCAGGTAGGCCGGGTGATAGGGGCGCATCTGCGCCGGGCCGAGCCAGAGATCCCAATCGAGCGTGGGAGGCACGGGATGCTCCTCCTTGAGATGCGGCAGTGCCTCGAGCCCGGAGTTCACCGCGTTGCAGCCGGCGTGGATGGTATGGACGCTGCCAATCGCGCCATCCCGCACCCATTCGGAGAAAAGGCGGATGGTCTCGAACGAGTGGCCTTGGTTGCCAAGCTGGGTGACAACCCGGTACTCTCGGGCCGCCCGCATCAATTCACGGACCTCATGGATGGAATGGGCCAGCGGTTTTTCGCAATAGACGTGCTTGCGCCGTTTGATGGCGGCCATCGCCGCCACCGCGTGGCAATGGTCGGGCGTCGCCACCACCACGGCATCGATGCTCTTTTCCATCTCCTCGAACATCTTGCGAAAATCGCGATACTGCTTGGCCTGGGGGAACCTGTTGAAAGTTTCCGCGGAGTGCTTCAGGTCGACGTCGCACAGCGCCACGATGTTGTTGCCCGGCGCAACCTCGTTGAGGTCCCCCGCCCCCTGCCCGCCCACGCCCACGCCGGCGATGTTGATTTTTTCGCTCGGCGGAACCTCGCCGCTGCCGGCGACGACGTGGCGCGGCACGAGGCTCAAGGCCGTTGCCGCCAGGGCGGAGGTGGAGAGGAATTGACGCCGGGTGAGATTTGGTTGTGGGTTCATGTTCGTGTTCAGGTCGTTAAACGCCTTGGCGGGGCGCAGCAAATTCTTTGCGCTTGCCGCGCGGCCAAACAAACCGCGCGCAGCCCGCCCCGCCAGACCGGATCAGCATATCCCGACTTGATTCCCGAGGTCAAGGAGATGCGGCGCGGCGAAGCGCTTCGGTCCGTTCCGCCTCTGCTATTTAACGATCCGGCCTCAAGTTCAGACAGCTCTGGATATCCCGAGACACCCTGACAGCCAGGCACCAGCATCTTGGCCAGCACATAGCAGTCGAGTTCTGCAAGCCGGGTTGTGCCTGGCATATTTCCTGAAGGCAGTTATGTTCCGCTTCACGAACCATGTGGGCGATTCTTATGTTCAGCGGGACGGCCGCGCTGTTTCTGGCCATGACACTGGCCGCGTTGTGGCATTTGCGCTGGGTGCGGCGGTTGCCATCTCTCGAGGAGTTGACCGCCGCGGCGGGGTCCGTCTCGTCATCGCAAAAGCAACGTGTTCGCCATCCTCGTCCTCGGGTTGACTACCGGGACGGCGGCCGGACTGGCCGCCGGACTCTCGCCGCTAGCGCTGGTTCTGCCGGCGAGCATTCTGGCGCGAAGGGTGGGCTGGTCGTGGCCTTGCGCGTTGTGCGTGCCGTGCATGATGCCCGTACTCCTGTATGCCCTGCTCACCTCGTATCTCGAAAACCGCCCCTAAAGGAATTCCCTAGAGCCGCTCATCCGCATCCGCAGGCCGAAAGAGAAATCCTCCCCATTGTGGAGGGCCCCAGGGGGGCTTAGCTTTCCCGGTATGCAAGTTGAGGCAGAACATGGAAACACCGAGCGCCGATTCACCCCTGACCCGGGACGCATGAGCCCGCACACTACCCTGGTCGAAGCCGCCCGAACGATGCGCGTGTTTAAGGTCCGCCAAGCAATGACGCGGGCCGGCAGCCCCAGCGAGGCGCCGCTCAACGGGGCCAAGGGTCCCCAGGTCCTGAATCGCAGGAGTCCAAGCGCCAACCTGGCGTTTCACTTCGAGCGAGCGCGCGCGCAGCGACACGCAGCTTTCGCCAGCGCCAACGGCTTGCGCGTGCGTCCGTTCCTGTTCGACCGGGTGCGCCCGCAGAAACTGGACTTCAGTCCGGAGCAGTAGGGCCCCCGACAGAAAGCTACCGTTCGAGGACAAACAACAAAAACACCAAAAGGCAGGCGAATGTCTAAGCAGCAAGGCGGAGCCGTCACGAAATAACCTTTACAACCTGACGCCGCGGTTTTGCCGGCTGGCAACAGGGTGTGGTATGCTCGGTCCATGCACGGCATTCGTGACACTATCCGCTCGGTGGCGAGTCAGCTCGCGCTGGCCCTCGTGCCATTGAGTCCGCCGGCCGAACTCCGCGGGGCGAATCTTACACTCTCATCTCCCCTGGACTATCAGGTCGTCCAGCGATCCTCGAAGGCCAGCGGCAGCGTCAACCTAAGGGGCGAGCTCACGCGCGCTGACGGGAACCTGGCCGTCATCGAGGCGCGGCTCCTGGCTGACGGAAGGAGCGGCGAGTGGCGCCCGCTTTCGGCGACGATCACCGGCGCGAGGTTTGAGGCGGTGATGGAAGCTCCCTCAGGCGGATGGTATGGTCTGGAAGTCCGTGCGTTGAACGGCCACCAGGTGCTCGCGGATGCCGCCGTCCAGCATGTCGGCGTGGGTGAGGTGTTTGTGGTCGCGGGCCAATCCAACTCCGCGAATCACGGCGCGGAGAAGCAAAGCCCCAACACGGGACTGGTCACCACCTTCGATGGCAAAGGCTGGCGGCTCGCCGCCGATCCGCAGCCGGGGGCGAGTGGCAACTCAGGCAGTTTCCTGCCTCCCTTTGGCGATACCATCGCGGAGCGTTTCAAGGTGCCCGTCGGCTTTGTCGCCTGCGGCATGGGGGCCACGAGCGTGCGTGAGTGGCTGCCCAAAGGCGCGACCTTTCCGGATCCTCCCACGCTGGTGGGCCGCGTGACGCAACTTCCCAGCGGCCAGTGGGAGAGCCGGGGGCAGCTTTTCGAGATGCTTTGCGCGCGCATGAAACAACTCGGCCCGCGCGGCTTCCGCGCCGTGCTCTGGCACCAGGGCGAATCCGACGCCAACCAGACCGACCCGGCGCGCACGCTGCCCGGCAAACTCTACCGCCGTTATCTCGAGCAACTCATCCGCGACTCGCGCCGCGAGTTGGGCTGGCAGGCCCCCTGGTTTGTGGCCCAGGCAAGCTATCATGTGCCGGGAGACGACGCCTCGCCGGACATTCGAGCCGCGCAGCAATCGCTGTGGACGGATGGCATTGCGAACGAAGGCCCCGATACCGATCGGCTCAAAAGCGAGTATCGCGATGAGCACGGCCAAGGCGTCCACTTCAACGGCAAGGGTTTGCGCGAGCATGCCGCCCGCTGGGCAGAGAAGGTCGCGCCGTGGATCGAACAGAATCTCCAGTGAGCGGCGCCAGAGGGTTTCGGCTCCTAATCTTAATCCTAATCTTAATCTTAATCTTAATCTTAACTCCGATTCATTAAGATTAAGATTAAGATTAAGATTAGGAGCACGATTAAGATTGAGACGAGGATTCGTCCGCGAGGGACACGCAGATCAACTCCCGGCCGTTGTGCAGGTACGCGCGCCGGTGGGCGTAGGCCGGATGGCACCAGGTCACGGTGCGGCCGCGGGTCGTGTGGAGCGGTTCGAGCAGTTTCGCGCGGCTCAACTCCTCGTAGCCCTCCGGCCGGAGCTTGGCAATGATCAGTTCGCCCTGGTCGTTGTAAAGGAACGCGCGGTCTTCGCTCTCCGTGATGAACACGTTGGCAAAAAAGGCCTTTTTGCCCACCGTCGCCGCGTAGGTCTCCCACTTCCGGTCGCCGGTCTTCGCCTCGAGGCAGCGGAGCTCGCCGAAACCACAGACGCCATAAATGAATCCGTCCCTAAACACGGGGGTGCCCAGCACCGTGTGCAAGCCGTCGTTCATCCCCGTGTCGCCGGTGCTGCGTCGATTCCACGCTACCTTTGCCCCGTCGGCCGTCACCTGCAGCAGCAACGAGCCCTGGTAAAAGCAGCTCAGGAATAGCTTGTCCGCTTCCAGCCGGGGCAAGGCAATGGTCACCTCGGGGCGCTGGGGCTCACCCCCCACCGGGTAGGCGTGCGACCAGATAACTCTGCCCGTCTCGGGCTCCAAACCGCTCACCGCGTCCGGATGCCAGATGATGAGCTGGCGCCGTCCCTGGATGGTGTAAATGACCGGCGGCGCGTAACCGATTTCCACCGCCGTCAGCGCTCGCCAGACCTCCCTGCCGGTGTCCTTCTCAAAGGCCACGACGGCGGTGTTCGTCCCGCCCACCAGGCAAATCAGCCGGTCGCCATCCAGCAGCGGGTGACTGGACCAACCCCACGCCGGCGGCTTGACCGGTTGGTAGTCCTTCAGAAAGTCTCGCGCCCACACCAACTCCCCGGTGTCCGCCCTCAGGCACAACAGATCTCCCATCGCGCCCAGCGTGAAGACGCGGCCGTCAGAGACCGTCGGTGTGGTGCGGGGTCCCTCCGGATATCCGATGTTGTAGGCCCGAGCGTAGGCGTGCTCCCAGATCGTCTTGCCGGTGGTGGCGTCGAGACAAAGGACGCGCTCCCGGGCCGGTGGTTTCGGCGGGTTTTCCTCGCCTGGTTTCGGCTGGGGCTCAGCCGCCTTGGGCCGATCCATAACATAGAGACGCGTGCCTACAACCGCCGGGCCTGAATAGCTGTCCGCAATGGCCGCGCGCCACAAGACTGGCGGACCGTTGCCCGGGAAGCGCCTGACAATTCCGCGTTCGCGCCAGACATCATCGCGCCTTGGCCCCATCCACTGCGGCCAATCGTCCGCTTGGCTCGAGACCGTGAGCATTGCACAAACCGGGAGTAGCACGCCAAAGAGTTTCATCCGTTTCCCGCTACCCTATCACCGAAGCCCTTGCCGAGCAACGGACCGATGCCAATGTGGGTTGGCGTTCAGCTACTTGGTTCGCCCTTCAGCGAGGGCGCGGAAATACTCGCCGACCATTTCCTCGTAGCCTTTGGGAACGCCGTCCTGGACGCCGGTGCGGATTTCGTCGCGCATCCAGGCGGGGAGTTTGTTCTGTTCACGCCGGAGGGCGGCTTCGTGATGGACGGTGTTTTTGGCTTCGCCGAGCGAATCGAGGGCGCGGTTGAAGGAGCGGCGGACGCCCAAGCCATCGTTTTTGCGAGCAGATTGCTCGAGCTGGCTCATGGCGGTGATGGAGGTTTCGAGGCCGCCGCCGGGCACGTGATAGCGGCGGAGTTTGAGGGCGAGCGCTTGGGCTTGCTGGCGGAGCCTGGCTTGCTGCTCGGCAAGACGAGGCAGGTTCTGAGTGGCGGGCGGGGCGCTGGGTCCGCGCAGGCCCTCGCCGGTAAAACCGGAGAGTTTGCCGCCGCCGGTGGCGCCGCCTTTATCCTGCTTGGCTGAGTCCTTTACGCTGCCCGATTCGAAAGGCTCGGGAGTGAGCCGCGTCGGGGTCTCCTGTCCGCCTTTGCCTTCGGCGGTGTCGGCGACCATTTGTCCGCGGCTGCGGCCCGAGCGGCCCTCGGCGGAGCGGCCCGCGACTTCGTTTTGATTGGGGAGGAGGTTGCCGGTGACGCCTTTGGCGCTCATATCGGAGATGGGGCCGTCACTGGCGCCCCACCCGGCCCCTTTGTCGGCCGAATCCATCCAGGAACTGGTCACGTCCTGCACCTCGGGGGTCATGGCCTGTTCGGTATCGAGCAGTTCGCCGACGATGTCCTCGAGCTCGGCGGGCAACTCGGCCATCGCGATGTCCGTGGGCGCGAGCGGTTCCTCCATGCTCCACTTGATATTGTCAGCCGCGTCGGGAAGCCAACGCTCGAGGTTGTGCTCGAGTTCCTGGGCGTTTTCAAGGCCGGACTGCTCGTGGGGGACGGCCATTTCCACCTTCTTCCGCGTGAGCGCGTCGGCGGCTTTGCGGACTTCCTGGAAGACCTGGTTGAATTCCTCCGCCATCGAGGAATCGGCAAAGTCCTGGTTGGGCAGTTTGCTGAAGTCGGTGAGTTTCTCCTCAAAGAATTTGGCCCATTTCTCCTCCTCGCGCGCCAACTCCCCAAGGTTTTCCTGGTCCGGTTGCGTCAGGTCCTCCGGCCCTTTGTCGGCCAGGGTGCGGCTCTTTTCCAGGACGCGTTCTTCGGCGGCGACGAAATGCTTCACGTCTTCGAGCGCTGCCTGGGCGCGTTCTTCCCGGGCGAGGGCTGGTGGTTGGGGAGTGTCTTTGCCCTCGGCGGCGGGCTTGAGTTTTTCCGAGCGGGCCTCGGCCACCTGTCCCAAGAGGCTGAGCAGTTGCTCGAGGATGCGGGTTTGGCTGCGCTGGATGGTTTGCGCGTGGGCCGCCAGCTCGCTGTTCGCGAGCCTGGGCAAGTTGCCCAGGGCCAGGAGAACGCCGGCCATATCTTTGTTGACCAGGCTGGCGAGGGGAGCCACAAAGCTGTTGCCCTCCGGCTTTTGCTTGAACTGGCCGAGCGCGTCCCGGCTGAAGCGATCGGCTTCGCGTTGCTGGGTCGAGAGGGCGCTGACCTGGTCCGGGAGGGTGCGTTTCTTCAAGATGTCATCGAGGTAAGTGATGAGGTTGGCCGTGAGGCGGCCGGCTTTCTCCTGGGCTGCGGCCGCCTGTTTGAGGGAGCTAAAGGCGGAGGAAAGCGGGTCGTCGTCGCGCAGGGCGAGGTCCTGCTCGGATTTGACGCGCAAGAGGATTGGGCGCGAGCGGGAAGGGACGCCCCCGGGCCGGAAATCATTGGCCAGCGCCTCGAGGTAATAGGAGACGCCGGGTTCAAAGCCCCGCGGGTCGATGCTCAACGAGAGGGCCTCACGCACTGGGCCCGGGTTGCCGGGAGGACCGAGATAGGTCCAGCGTTTATGCACTCTCTCAGAGTCCTCCTTTTCGACCGGGCGGGAGACAACCGAAATTTCTGCCAGGCCGAAATCATCGCGCGCCTGCACCAGCAAGTTGAGATTTTCGCCGAATTGCACCACGCGATTGCGGTCTTGGGTGATGAAGTCCACTTCCGGCGGATTATCGGTGAGCAACTGGAGTTCCCCTCGCGCGAGCGTCAAGGGTTTGCCACCGGAAGCATAGGTTGTTTGGATCTCATAAGCGCCCGTGTTGGTTAAGATGATCTCGGTGGACCAGCGGCCGCCGCGGCTCTTGAAAGGAACCGGTTTGCCGCCGCCCTGCCAGTCGGCCGCGCGAATGGCGGGTTCCGGGGTAAAAGCGACTTCGACCACAGAATTGGGCAAGGCGGCGAGCGGCGCGGGCGGCCCGGGAATGGTTTGCGGCTTTTGTCCGGTATAAGCCGGAGGCGTGACGCGGAAACGGGCATCCTTCAACCTGGGCGCAGGGCGCACCTCGACGCGCACACTGCGCGTGTAACTGTCTCCGGCAAAGACCCGGAAGGCGAAAGGGGCCTGGACCTTGGCGAAGGTGTGACCGAATTTCCGGGGACCGCCTCCGTCCGTCCCCTCGCCTGCGTCAGGGCCGCTGGAAGGCGGCGCCCCAAGGGACGACTCCGCGTCCATGAGAGCGTTCTCACCGCCGGCATGGAGCGGTGCGATGGCGTCGGTCCTTTCCTGCCAGACGATCAGCGGCGCCTTGCCGGGCAGTCGGCCCTTGGGCGCGTCGAGTTCCAACTGCACTTCGAGGTCCTCGCCTTCCGCGAGGACGACGTCCTTGCCCGGGGTCAGCTTTAAGCTGAGGGCGCCGGGCGGCGGCACATCGCTCAACGGGAGCAAGTACCGCTCGGTTGAGGCCGCGAACTGCCTTGGGAACAGGGCGATGAAGCCGAGCCAAAGCAGCAGGACCGTTCCCGCCGAACCGCCCCAAAGCCGGAGGCTGGGCCAATCCCAAAGCTCGGCTAGACGAACGCGCCGGGCAAAGCGCGTGGAGGCCTCGATGGTCTGTTCGGCAAACGCGAGTTCCTCGGGCCGCAGGGCCTGCGTTTGGAACTGAACTGCGTTGATCAGGAGGTTTTCGCGAATGCCATAGCGCTTTTCCAAGAGGAGCGCGGTGCGCTCCGGCGTTTGCCGTTGGAACGCAAGCTTGAGCACCTTGCGAAACAAGTCGAGGCCGCTGAACGCTGCGCCGCCAAGGGCCAGCGGGAATCGGAGGCCCGCCGGCAGGCTGACCAGCGTATCCGCTGCCAGCAGCAGCAGCCACAGGCCAAGGCACACCGCCAGCCAGCCGCAAGCGCCTACGAGCAAGGCCGACCATTTCAGCCGCGCCCCTGCCTCGGCGACCAGCGAACCAAGGTTGCTGGTTTGGAGGGTCTGCAGGTTGGCCGGGTCATTTTGCATGCACGCCTTCCAGCTCCCAGAGCCGCTCGGTCAATTCCACGCTCGGCACGGGACCGCCCCTGGCCTCGAGGCCCCGAAAGAAATAGCCCTGCGCCGCCAGCATCACGCGCGGACCCTCTGCTTCCTGTTTCCAACGGTATACTTCCAGACGCCAGGGCTGACTGCGGGTTTCCTCGAGGGTCGTCTTGCCGGCGCGCACCGCGAGGACCAGCGAGTAGATGTCGGGACCGGCTTCGTCGCGAAAGACCCCAAGGAGCGTGCGCCGGTCAAAGAAATCCTCGGAGTTGGACATGGCGTTGCGGATGAGCGCGGCCAGCTTTTCGTCTGATTGCCGGGGCCAGCCCACATAAATCCTCCGGCCCTCCTCGACCGCGAGGAAAGCTTCCTTGCCCAGGGGCGAAGCGACGAGATACTCGCCGGGACCGGCTGGTTTGACTTCCAGTTGAACCAGCGAGCCGCGAGCGAGCGCCGCCATTTTGGCGCTCGGGCCAACGCCGGGCAGTTTCAGGCTGAGGCGGCTTTGTGCCGGAAGTTCTTTGGCCGCGCCATCGAAAGTGATCCGGGCTGGATAAACGAGGCTCTCGAGCGCTTCACCCTCTTGGCCGCGTTGTTTAGCCGCGAGAATCACCTTCCGCGCGTTCTCCTCGCCTCCGACGTAGAGGACCGTGGTGTAGAGATGACCCGTGATGGTTTGGCCGCCGGCCAGCGTGATGCGGGTGGTCAGGAAACGCACGGGGTAGGGCCGGCCCTGCGTCTCCTTGATCGCCTTGCCTGCCTCGATAAAACGGTAGTTCTGTTCCAGGCTCTCCTTTTCAGGGGACATTTCGATCCTCAGGACGCGGTCCAAGGCCAGGACCTTGAGTTGATTGCCCACATGAAGCTTCAGCTCGCTGCCGGGTGACAGGGAGATAGCGCCGGCGAGGACTTTGCCATCGGAAAACTCGACCTTGCCGGCACGCGGCTCCTCGGCAGTGGCCGCCGCAGAGCAGGGAGCCGCGAGCCTGAGGAGCAGACCGGCCAAAAGCAAATTCCGAAAATCAGCAAACTCTAAGCGATTTCGCCACATTCGTTCCTTCACCCGACATCCTGTAACGAGCGAGCGAGAAAAGCACGCCCAAAACGAACAGCCCGTTGGAGCACCCGCTTGATCCAACCGCGAACGGACGCGAATAGAAGCGACGCAGAATTGCACCATGCGGCGATCGGCAAATGCGGAAACGGTTGACGCCGAGTGAGTTGTGAAAAGCACAGGCCAAAAAGTGAGGCAGGAATTGTGCAGAAATGGTGCAGAAACGTACGGCGGTCCGCCCGCTTACGCTTAGCCCGGATATTTCACAAGTCTCGCCTACCTCTGGGCGTAGCGCAGACTTCCAGTCTGCTGTATCGCGGATTTCCAAT
>Ga0209415_10014067_pt1 | contig 13094 bp, 8 predicted proteins | sample PeaSoiSIISIP2007_FD_187696 | JGI IMG/M metagenome (GOLD analysis project Ga0209415, IMG submission 187696) | Peat soil microbial communities from Weissenstadt, Germany - SII-SIP-2007 (SPAdes) (version 2) | ecosystem: Environmental > Terrestrial > Soil > Wetlands > Peat | place: Germany... | reverse complement strand
CCAGGGGGACCCGCGCAGACCAGGGGGTCTGCCCCACAATTCCTGCCGGATTCTCGGTCTCGCGAAAACTAAGTGGCATTGGGCTGGCAGCGTGGCGCACGCAGTCTTGCGTGCAGCGCCGACATTCGTGCCGGCGTTTCTTGCCGGCGTCCGGCCGCGACGGTGAAAGAAGCGTCGAGACGAATCTCGACGCTGCACGCAAGAGTGCGTGCGCCACGGGCGCTACGGCGCGATCGCCATGGTTACCGTGTTGCTCGCCGAACCGAGGCTGATCTGCACCGGGATATCGTCTCCCGTGGGCGCGCTCCCGGGGATCACGGCGTTGATCTGCCACAGGCCGGCGTAGCCGGGTGCGAGGCCGCTGAACGCCACATGAGCGGGTACACCGCCGATGGTCACGGTGGGATTCTGTGGGGTGCCCGACAGCGGAATGGCGGGCGCCGCTTGTCCCGCGGGCACAGGCGGCGCGACCGCGCCCGCGCCCGTCGCGAAAATCATCACGGTTGTACCGAGCCGTGCCGGCTGGCTCGGGTCGTTCACGCTGTAATCCTGGTTGAGGATCGCCCCCTGGTTATCCGGCAGCGTGAAGATGCCCGGCGCGGAAGCAGCGGTCACGACGCTGAAGCTGCCCGAATCGATGCCATCCCGCTGCACAGCTAACGAAACCGGGCCCGGAGCCGCGAACGGCATCTGGAAATTGATCTGGCTGCTGGAAACGTACAGGAGCGGCACGGGCGCTCCGTCCATGGTGACGGTGGCGGCGCCCATCGACGCCGGCAGGGGAGGATTCCCCGCGCTCTCCGCGCCGCGCGCCAGATTCCGGCCGAAAATCGAGACCAGCGATCCGGGCGCGACTGGAGTGGCGAAGCTCGCCCCGTTCAAGGCGCCGGGTGTGCCATCGACCGCGGGCTGCGGCGGCACCTGGGGAGAGAGCAACTCGCGGATGCGGAAGTTCCGCAGGTCGGCGATGTAGATATCGCCGCCAGGGGCCAGGGCGAGTTCGGCGGGCATGTCCAAAGCTGCATACGGCCCGGGCTCGCCATCGCCGCTGAACCCCGGCACGCCGGTTCCGGCCGCCGTGAACACCGTACCGTCACTCCCCATCACGCGAACCCGATGATTGAGCAGGTCCGCGACATAGATGCTGCCCTTGCTATCGACCACCAGACCGTATGGATAGTTGAGCTGAGCCTGAGCGGCGGCTTCGCCATCGCCCGCGCTCCCGAATGCGCCGCCCACCACGGTCTCCACCGTGCCCGTGGTCAGGATCTTTCGCACGCAATGGTTGTAGGGGTCGGAAAAATACAGATTGCCTCCGCCATCGAACGCCAAGGCGTGCACGTAACCGATTTGCGCGGACGCCGCCGGCCCGCCGTCGCCTGAGTCGCCGGTCTGGCCGTTCCCGGCGATGGTGGTGACGGTGCCGTTTCGGTCGACCTTACGGATGCGGAAGTTCCCCGAGTCTGCGATATAGACGTTGCCGGCGGAATCCACCGCCAGCCCGTGCGGCTCACTGAGCATGGCGCTGGTTGCGGCGCCGCCGTCGCCCGCGTAACCGGAAGCGGCGCCGCCGGCAAAAGCCGCGATCTTTCCGTCCGGCGAAACCTTGCGGACGCGCGAGCCGGAACTGATGTAGAGGTTGCCGTTCGCGTCCACGGCGATGCCATTGGGCCAGAAGAGGCTGGCCGATACAGCCAGGCCGCCATCGCCGGCATCGGCGCTGACGCCGTTCCCGGCAACGGTGGAAACGGCACCGTTGACCGCAACCATCCGAACGCGCTGGTTCCAGGTATCCGCGAAGTACACGTTTCCCTTCGCATCCACGGCCAGCCCGGAGATTCCGCCGATTTCAGCCGCCAGTGCGGCGCCGCCATCGCCCGAGAAACCGTCCGTGCCGGTGCCGGCTATGGTGACGATTTCGCCTGCCGCCGCGAACGGGGTGAAACCAAACAGGGCGGCTGCGACGACTATTAAGAGGATGAGGTCCGATATAATGACGATGGCCGACGTTGCACAATTGCGGAGCGCGGACCAGCCATGAGCGGGCGATTCCACGACCGGCTTTCGGAATTCCCGATGCCGCCGGACCGCGGCGGCCGGCCGGATGTCTTTGCCGTCGAACGCGGACCTGGCGGCTGCCGGCTGACGCGCCGCAGCATGGTGGGTCTGATGACGGCGGGGGTAGCTGCTGCCATGTTTCCCGCCGCAGCCCGCGCCGCCTGCTCCACTGGCGCCTTCGCTCATGAGATCCTCCTCGGGAATCTGAGCTTCTTCCCCGATGGTACAACCCTGATCACTGCCGGGCGGGACCTGTTCGTGAAGTTCTGGGCGGTCTCGAGCGGCGCTCTGTTCCGCACCATTCCCACCGACCAGGTTCCATACGCGTTGGCGATCAGCCCGGACGGCAAGTGGATCGCGGTGGGAATGGCCCTCGGCGATCTCGCGTTGTGGTCGGCTGACGGCAGCAACCGGCGCACCCTGACGGGGCACCGGGATACGGTGGGCGCTGTCGCATTCACGCCGAACAGCCAGAAACTCGTATCCGCCAGCCTGGATCGTACCACCAAGGTGTGGTCGGTACAAGACGCCACCCTGCTACAGAGTTTCACCGATACGACAGACGCTATGAGCCAGGTGGCGGTTCCACCGCAGGGCCGGTTCCTGATGAGCGCCGGCACGCAAGTTTATCTGCGACTGCTCGCCGACGGCACGACGCTCGCGACCCGGCCGGGGACTGTCCTGGCAGTCAGCCCCGACGGCGGCTTGCTGGCAACCCACGATCAACAGAACCTGTATCTGAGCGCTTTTCCCAGCCTGGATCCGATCGGATCGGTGGCGGAACCGGTGTCGGCCATCTCGCTCGCGTTCAGCGGGGACGGCAAATTTCTGGCGGTCAGCTTCGGATGCGCGGGGCCGCGGCTCTACTCTGTGCCCGCACTGAAACTGGTGAGCGGGCTCGGACCCTCGGAGGGACTCTCCCTGTCTCTGGCCGGCGACTCCTTCGGCCACTATCTCGCGGTCGCTTCCGGCAAAAACATCCAGCTATACTCTCTCCCGCAGGGCAATCCTGCACCTCTCTGCTTCATGGACGTCGCCGCGTCATCGCCCGCAGCGAACGGAACCCAATACACAAGGAAGGGCGTCAATTACACGGTGCCCTGCGGCGTTCCGATACCGGCCGGGGCAGTCTGCACCTGCAACTGCGTGCCGGGGTCCTGCCCCTGTGTTCAGGATGGGGGCGTCACCTGCTGCGACTGCGTGTCCGACTCGGGCTGCTCCTGCGTCTCCGACACCGGGTGCGGATGCGTTTCGGACACAGGCTGCAGCTGCGTCGCCGACTGTGGGTGCGTGTCCGACACCGGCTTCTGCGGCTGCGTCTCCGATACCGGCTGCAGCTGCGTCTCCGACAGCGGCTGTGGCTGCGTGTCCGATTGTGGATGCGTCTCGGATACGGGCTGCTCCTGCGATTCCGACTATGGGTGCGGATGCGTGTCCGATTACGGGTGCGGATGCGTATCGGATTCCGGCTGCGGCTGTGTCTCCGATTCCGGCTGTGGGTGCGACGGCGATTCCGGCTGTGGATGCGACGGCGATTCTGGCTGACCTGGGCCACCGAGCACCTGTCCCAATTTCCGTGCCTCCGTGCGGGGTGCAGACCAAGCTGCCCCGATCTGAGAGAATAGAAAACCAGATATGAAGCGGCAGCGCTGTCTGCGCCGTTTGCCACCAGCAGGAGGTCATGGAGAATGGGACCGGGGACGAACCCCGCTGCGTGCGCCCCTGGCAATCTGGGCCGCTACCAGATTGTGGGCGAGATCGGCCGCGGCGGCATGGGCATCGTGTATCGCGCCCTCGATCCCACCATCGGCCGCACGGTGGCGATCAAAACCATTCTGCATGCCGGGCAAGGCTCGGAAGAACAGGCCCTCGCGCGGCGCACGCGCCTGCTGCGCGAATCGCAAGCGGCGGGGCAGTTGTCGCATCCGAATATCGTGGCCGTGTACGACGTAGGCGAGCAGGGCGACACCACCTACATCGTGATGGAATACATCGTCGGCCAGACGCTGGAGCAGTCGATGGCGGCGGCGCCGGGGCCGCGCGCCGCCGCCGAGTCGGTGGCCATTCTCGCCGACTGCGCGCGCGCGCTGGATTATGCGCACAGCAAGGGCGTGGTGCACCGCGATGTCAAGCCGGGCAACATCATTCTGCAACCCGATGGCGTGGTGAAAATCGCCGACTTCGGCATCGCCAAGGTGATGGAGTCGAGCACTCTGACGCAGACCGCCGCTGTCGTTGGCTCCCCTCATTTCATGGCGCCCGAGCAGTTGAAGGGCGAACTCGTCTCCGGCCGCACCGACCAGTACGCGCTGGCGGTGGTCGCGTACGCGCTGCTCACCGGGCGGCTGCCGTTCGATGCCGACAGCATGGCGACGCTGGTGACCAAGACGCTATACCAGGACCCGCCGCCAGCGCCATCCATCAACCCGGCGGTCGATGTGGCCGGTGATGGCGTTCTGCGCAAAGCGCTGTCCAAAACACCGGAGGCGCGGTACAGCAGTTGTTCGGAATTCGTCGCCGCGCTGCGGGCCGCGACGCAGCCTGGTTCTATTCCGACGACCGCCACACTGGCGATGCCGCAAGTGGCGCCGGTGCCGCCGGCTTCTCCGCCCTCAGCGGCCGCGGCGACGCCTGTACCCGCGCCCGCGCCAGCGGCTCCCCCGCTTGGCCCAGACGCTCTTTTGCCCGGACGGGCGCGCCGCGGGAGACGCCTCTGGCTGGTCTTGGCAGCGCTTGGCCTGATGTTTGCTTACCGCGGCCTCTTTAAGGGGGACCGGGGCCGGTCAACGCAGCCGGAGGCGGAATTCTGGAGCGCAATTCAGAATTCGAAAAGCCCCGCGCCTTTTGAGGCGTATCTGAAGAAGTACCCGGATGGCCGCTTCGCCGATCTGGCCCGAACTCAGATCGAGACCCTGAAAGACGCCGCGCTTGGCGACGACGCGGCTCCTATGCCCTCCGCGGCTGGGAGCGCCGGCGCGACTCAACCCGCTGCATCGATAAAGCCCCAGCCGGCCGCTTCCGGCCCCGTGGGAGCGGCAGTGCCCGCCGCCCCTCCGCAACCTGCGACGGCGCCGCCGCCGCCAGCGCCGCGCCAGACGGCAATGGCCGCGCCGGTGACGGCGCTGAGCCAGCCTCCAGCCCCGACTTGCAAGGCGGAGTTCACCACCATCGCCGCCGACAAGTTTCAGCCCTGCCTGGACTACTGGTCGGGCAAGGGATACTCCCCGCTCACGTTCGCCGCCGTCAGAGAGGACGACGGAACCGTCACTCTGACCGGCGCCTTCCAGTCATCGGCAGGGACCAAAATTACTTTGCTCGAGACCGCCGAGCAAAAGCAGCGCGGCCTGGCCGCATTCAAGCGGCAGAACTACCGGCCCGATTCGGTCAGCGTGCTCCGAGGTCCACCGGGGCCGCGGTTTACCACCATCTGGACGCCGATCCAGGGCTCCTACGAGACCTATGGCGCGCTCGACAAAGCGGAACTGGACGCGAAACTGCAACAGCATAGCTCCGACGGCCTGTCGATTGTCGACCTCGTCTCGCACGGGCCGAAGGAACGGCCGCTCTTCAACGCCATCTGGAGCCAGTCTGCGGCTCCCGCTCGGGCTGTGCTGAATCTCACCGGTCAGGATCTTCGCCAGCAGTTTGGACAAATGCAGAAGGAAGGATACGTCCTGGATCGCCTCAGCGCTTACTACACTGACGAAGGAGTGCGTCACATCGCGATCTTTGAAAAGGCGCAGGCGGAGTCGGCTTATTACCTCGGGATGAGCACATTTGACCTGCAAATCCGCCAGGCCGAGGCAGTCTCGAAAGGAATGCGGCTGCACTACGTCAGTCACACAGGCAGCCGGTTCTGCGCGGTGTGGTGGAAGTGAGCGGCGACCGACGAATGAAACGAAGGGAGCAGGCATGAGACGAGTCGCGCCGCGACCAGCCCTGACTATCCCGGTTGGGTTGTTCGTGGCAGTAGTTCCACTTTCATCCCAGGCGTCAAAACCAGAGCCGCTAACTCTGCCGCTCGTATGTCCGAAAGCGGATTGCCCCTTGTTGGAGGGGGTGCCGCAGACGTCAGGCATGCGCAGCGGCTTCGTCCGACTCAAGCCTGGCGAAACGGTAGGATGGCACACGACGGGCCAACACGAAGAAGCCTTGGTGATCCTTCGCGGGGAAGGTGTGGCTTTGGTTGACGGACACCCGAAGCAAACCTTCGTCGCACCCGCCCTGGCGTATATCCCGCCTGCGACCCGCCACAACGTTCAGAACACCGGAAAAGAAATGCTCGAGTACGTCTACGTGGTCGCGCCGGCCAAATTGCAGTAAGGCCGATTTTCCGGTACGTGACGAAGCGAGCGGCGACCGGGCAGTTTGGCCGCCTCAGAGCCGCGGCGGATATTTGGACAGCTTGCGCTGCAACGAGCGCCGGTGCAGGCCAAGCAGCTTGGCAGCTTGCGAGATGTTGCCGCTGCAATCGGCCAGCACCCGCTGAATGTGCTCCCATTCCACGCGCGCCAGGCTGGGCACGGACGCAACTGTTTCTTCCAGCGCTTCCGGGCCGCCGGCAACAATCTTCTGGTACGCGCTGAGGATCTGATCCGCATCCGCAGGTTTGCTGAGGTAATGGCTTGCACCCAGCTTGGTGGCCGCCAGCGCGGTGGCGATGCTGCCGTACCCGGTCAAGACGATGATGCAAGTGGTCTCATCCAGTTCGCGCAACTCGCGCACGATATCCAAGCCGCCCATTCCGGGCAGGCGAAGGTCCACTATGGCGAGGTCCGGACTGAGCTTGGCCGCCAGAGCCAAAGCGGTCGCGCCATCGGGAGCGGCATTGGCTTCCCAACCGCGCGCTTCCAGCGCCTGGCACAACCGGTTGCGAAATACGTCGTCGTCATCTACGACCAGCGCGCTGTGCTCGGCGGATTCACTCATGCCGGCTCACCTGCGGTGCGCTTTCCACCGGCAGCGGCAACTCCAGCGCTGCAATTGTGCCGCCGAGCGGGACGGACTCGAAGGTCAGCCGCCCGCCCAGGCGCTCCGCCAGAGTTCGCACCAGAAACACGCCGAGCCCCATGCCCGCGCCCGGCTCCTTAGTCGTGAAGAACGGCTCCCCGGCGTGGCGCAACGTCTCTTCCGACATGCCGTGACCTTCGTCCCGCACCGCCAGGCGGACATACCGGCCCGCAACCTCCGCCGCAATCTCGACACCGGACGCCGGCGCGCCCGCTTCCAGTGCGTTCTTCACCAACGCCATCATGGCTTGTGTCACTGCGCGCCGCGGGACCGTCAATGCGAGCGCCGGATCGGCCTTCAGCGGCAGCACACGCACGCGCCCGCCGGCCTGAAATTCCCGCGCCGCTTGCCGCAGCAGATCGTCGATCGCCACCGGCTCAGCGGCTTCCCCGGCCGGTTCGGCGCCCTCCACGCTCATACGCAGGAGAATCTCGCGGCATCGGTCGACTTCGGCTCGGATCAGGCGGCTGTCCTCGGCCAACGCGGCGCTGCGCTCGTGTTCGGCGGCGAATCGCTCCATCTCCCGCGCCACGATAGCAATGGTGCCGAGCGGCGTGCTCAGTTCATGCGCGGCGCCCGCTGCGAGCGTGACCAAAGAAGCCAGCCGTTCTTTTTTGGCCAGCTCTTCCTGCATGCCGAGCAGCGACTCCTCGTGCTCGCGCAACAACTCGGCAATCTTGCCCGAGAACATCGCCACCAGGAAAGTGGCGATGACAAAGCCGACCCACATTCCAATCAGATGCAGATCCGCACCTCGGCCATGGCGGTGGATTTCCAGCACGGGAATCGGCCGGTACACCAGAAAGAGGAGGCCGAAGCAAAGGGTCGCCAGGCAACCCAAGGCCCAAGTCTGCCGCTTGGTGAGAATCATGGCGGAAAGCGTGATCTGCACCAGGTAAAGCAGGCTGAAGGGATTGTTCGCGCCGCCACTCAGCATCAGCAGCGTGGTCAGGCAAGCCGTGTCCAGCACGAACACCCAGACCACCAGGGTAGAGGTAGCTACCCTTTCCAGACTCTCCGGCCGCGCCGCGCGCCGCGCCAGCCAGAAGTTGCTCAGCACCATCACACCAGGCGCCAGTGCCATCCATCCCAGCGGCAACGCGATGTGGAGTATGCGATCCACCAGAATCGCCGTCGCCATCTGGCCGGCCGCGATGGCATAGCGCAAGCGCACCACCCACGGGAGTGCGATCCGCACCGCGGCTTCCGGACGAGGGCTTACATGCGTTCCAGACAATCTGCTTCCATGCTAAAGCATAGCCGTTGGCGGTTCGCATCGCGAAGCGCGACAATTTGCCGCATCCTGGGTCCTGCGCAGCGCCCATATACTGGCAAACAGTGCCGCTCCATCGGATTCGCATTTTGCCGGCCGCGTATTTCTGGCTGGCCTTCTTCCCAGCGCTCGCCGGCGCACAAGGCGTCATCCGCGGCGTGGTGCACGATCCTGCGCACCGGCCGATCGCCGGGGCGCAAGTGGTGGCGCGCGCTGCGGAACCGGCGCGGAACGAGAGCATGCAATCGAACGCCGACGGCGAGTTTCAGTTCGACAAAGTGGCCGAGGGCCCCTGGACGATTGCGGTGTCCGCATCCGGCTTCCGCCTGCTGGAGCAGAAGGTGACGGTGGCGGCCGGCCGGACACCGGTCCTGCACCTGGAAATGGAGTTGGCCGGGATCAAAGAGGCGGTGACGGTATCGAGCGCGGCCGACCGGCTCAACGCTCAGACCGCGACGCCGCGGGTGCTGGTCGCGTCCGAAGATGTGGCGCGCACGCCGGGCGCGGACCAGACCAACAGCCTCGCCATGATCACCGATTTTACGCCGGGCGCTTACATGGTCCACGACATGCTCCACATGCGCGGCGGCCATCAGGTCAATTGGCTGATCGATGGCGTGCCGGTGATCAACACCAACATCGCCGCCAACGTCGCGCCGCTGGTCAACCCCAAAGACGTGGAGGACCTGGAGGTCCAGCGCGGCGGATATTCGAGCGAGTATGGCGACCGCACTTACGGCTTCTTCAACGTGGTCACGCCTTCGGGATTCGAACGAGACAACCAGGCCGACCTGATTCTCTCCGCCGGCAACTTCTATTCAACCGACGATCAGTTCGCCGTCGGCGGGCACACTCCGCGCTTCGCCTATTTCGCCAGCGTGGACGCCAACCGCAGCGAACTCGGCCTGGCGCCGCCGGTCTCGCAGATCATCCACGACCAGGAAAGCGGCGTAGGCGGCTTCGCATCCCTGCTCTACAATGCGAGCAGCCGGGATCAGTTGCGCTGGGTCTTCTCGGTGCGCGAAGACCATTATCAGGTTCCCAACGATTTCAACCTCGAAGCTTCCGGCATTCGCGACCTGGATCTGGAACGGGATTACCTGGGCGGGTTTCATTGGACCCACACGTTTTCGAGCGATTGGATGCTGACGGTTTCGCCCAGCTACCATTTCAACGGGGCGCACTATGTGAGCGGGCCGCTCGACAATCCCTTCATCCTCGACGATAACCAGCGGTCGAATTACATCGGCGGGCAGGCGGCGTTGCAGGTGAAAAAGAAGCGGAACAACCTGCGCGTGGGCGTCGATTTCTGGGGCCAGCATGACGACACCCTCTTCGGGCTTACCGCAAATCCGGGCGGCGGAGTGTTCTCACAGGATGAGAAGCATTGGGCCAATTCGAGCACGGCGTATGCCGACGATCAGTTCCAGCCAACTTCGTGGCTGACGCTCGACCTGGGAATCCGCCTCACGCGTTACAGCGGGCTGGTGAAGGAGAACGCGGCCAGCCCGAGATTGGGCGGCGCCATCCGCGTCCCGCGCCTGAACTGGACGCTGCACGGTTACTACGCGTATTACTATCAGCCGCCGCCGATCGACAGCCTGGCCGGTCCCTCGCTCGCGTTCGCCCAGGCGCAGGGATTCGGCTTCATCCCGCTTGCGGGCGAGCGCGACATCCAGCACGACGTTGGCCTGACTGTTCCCGTGCGCGGCTGGACGCTCGAGACCGACAATTTCCACACCAGCGCGCGCAACTTCCTCGATCACGACGTGGTCGGCGATTCGGGCATCTTCATTCCGTTGACCGATCTGGGCGCCGTCATCAGCGGCACGGAGGTGAGCCTCCGTTCGCCGCGGCTTTGGCGGCGGGCGCAATGGCGTGCCGCCTGGTCGAACCAAATCGCCCAGGGGATCGGCCCGATCACCGGGGGCTTGCTGGAGGCCGCCCCAACCGGGAATTTCCTCCTCGATCACGACCAGCGGAACACGGTGACTTCGGTGCTCTCGCTGAGCCTGCCCGGCAACGTCTGGGCGACCCCGGCCTGCCAGTTCGGATCGGGATTCCTCAATGGCGACGGTCCGTCCCATCTGCCACCGCATTGGACTTTCGACCTGGGGCTTGGCAAGCAATTTCGCGAGGGCTGGACGATTTCAGCCAACGCCGTGAACATCGCTAACACGCGCTACCTGCTGGATACCAGCAACACCTTCGGTGGCACGCATTTCATCAATCCGCGCCAGGTGTATGTGGAACTGCGCTACCGGTTTCATTTCTGAGCGCCCGAGCGGGCCGGGCATGCCCGGCCCCGACGAATCCTTTGTAGGGGCGAGGCACGCCTCGCCCTCGCGTTCGCGCGACAAGACGCCATCGTAATTGCGAGATGGCACTTCAGACCCGTTCCGTAACAACCGCACCCCACCGCTCCCTTTGGTCGCGGCTCCGAGAGCGCGTTGTCCGTTCGGAGCCGCGACCAAAGGGAGCGGTGGCCAGAGATTGAACTGGTCGTCTCCTCACAGACCCTTATCGCCCCGAAGAAATACCAGTAGCCTGACGCCGGAGGCGCTGGTTTCGGTTGCGGCGTGGAATCCTTGCGCCACCAGCGCGCGCGTGGCTTCCTCCAGGCTGGAGGCGAGGGTGTAGCGGCTTTGGGCGATCACCACGGGGCCGGTGGCGTCGCGCGGGTTGCAGAAGCGGCCGCTCAAGGCGGGTTCGAAAAGCTGGTACATCTCTTTCGGCTCGGGGCTTGGGACAATGACGCACGCTCCGTGGCTGGTGGCCGCAAGCAGTGCCCGCGCCGCGCCGGGCCAATCCTCGCCTGGGCTGCGGAAATAGCGCACGTCTTTGACAAGCGAGGCAACCAGGAAAAGTGCCAGCAGGGCCGGCTGCCAGAACTTGCGGCGAGGGCTGGGAAGCCCGGCAGTCGCCAGCAACACCAATGCCGGCAGCACGAACAGCACCTGCCGCACGGCGAAGAAGTAGCCGGAAACCGCATCCGCCGCGATGGCGCAGACGATGCCGGAGATCACACTGCCTAACAGAAACCGGCGGACGAGTGAATCGGCGCGGCACCAGCCGAACGCCGCCGCGCCGATCAACGAAAGCGACGCCACGTAACCGCCGCCCGAAATCTCGCGGACGAGCATCCGGAGGACCCTCGGCGCCATGGAGAAACTGAACTGGCTGGCGGCGATGCCGAAATGCCACGCGCTCCTGACATAGAAATACCAGGGGACGAAGAACAGGCAGGCAATCGCTAACGCGACGCCCCCCAGCAGCACCGTCCTGCGCCGGCCCGCGGTTGCCACCGCGGCCAGTGCGCCCAGTTGTACGGCGACCGTGAGAGGCTGCGTGTACAGGCCGGCCGTCACCAGCGCTGCATAGGCCGCGGCGATTCGCCACGACGGCGCTTGCGCCAGTCGCCAGAGGCACCAAAGTGCCGCCAGCGCAAAGAAGAGCGCTTGCGAATAAGGGCGGCCCTCCACCGCGTAACGGAGCTGCAACGGCGTCACCAGGAACGCTGCCAGCGCAACGGTGGTTGGGCCACACTTGAGATCGCGCGCGAACCCGACCAGCGTCATGGCGGAGAGCAGGCCGAAGATGGCCGGCGCGGCGCGCGCGGCCCACGGCGTCAGGCCCAGCGCCAGGACAAACTCGCGTTGCGCCAGAAAGCCGAGCGGCGCCCCGCCCAGGTTGTAGGTGACCCAGCGGATCACATTCCGCAGGTCCGGCTGAGTGGATGCGACCAGTTGCAGAACCTCGTCCAGCCACAAAGGCCGAAGCCCGGCCAGCCACACCAGCACGCCAGCGTACACGGTCAATAGCAGCAGTTCTCGTCTTCCCGGCACCGAAGATACTGTAGCATCGCGGTGCGGGGGCAAACCGGGTACAGATGTCACGTCTTTCCCGATTGCCCCCGCCCGCCACCCGGCTTTCCGTTGGCATGCGACAATTTGCCCCATTGTCTGTCGTCCAACCCTGTCGTAGGCTCGATTGTGCCTTGGCGCGCCGACATCAATGGGGTCAACGGGTCTATGGCCTTCTGCCGACTTCTATGCTTGATTCTAGTTGCGCTCACTTCCGTAACCGCGCAAACGCGGGACGACATCGAGAAGCGGATTTCAGCACTACCTGCAGATCAACGAGCTTTTGAGCGTTTTCGCCTCTGGATCGCCGCTCTCCCGGTCGAGGTGCGCGGTCCCTCCGGAATCAGCAACCAATTGAACGACACCAAGCTGCTGGAGAGATATCGCACCTATCTGAAGGAGGGCGGATCTAGCGAGGCGGAGATCGCCGCCCAACTCGTATTGATCCGCCAGCAGGGGAACCGGCTGGAAGCGGAACACTGGAATCGGTATTTCAAAGCGGAACATCCGACGTTCAATACGAAGCCAAATGGCTTTCTTGTGGAGATGCTCAAAGGTCGACAACCTGGGGACGCGCTCGACGTCGCGATGGGACAAGGACGAAATGCCATCTGGCTTGCGCAGCAGGGCTGGGATGTGACTGGGTTCGATATAGCAGATGACGCCGTCGCGATTGCCAAAGAAAATGCGGCCAGGCTTGGAGTGAAGATCAAGACCGAGATCAAGCGCATCGAAGATTTCGAATTCGGTCAGAACCGCTGGGATTTGATCGTCCTGTCGTATGCCGGTTGCGGCCAATTGGTGGACAAGGTTCAGCGCGCCTTGAAGCCTGGAGGCATCCTTGTCGAGGAAGCCTTTCACGTGGACGCCACAAGGAATCACCGTATTGG
>Ga0209415_10014062_pt1 | contig 13099 bp, 14 predicted proteins | sample PeaSoiSIISIP2007_FD_187696 | JGI IMG/M metagenome (GOLD analysis project Ga0209415, IMG submission 187696) | Peat soil microbial communities from Weissenstadt, Germany - SII-SIP-2007 (SPAdes) (version 2) | ecosystem: Environmental > Terrestrial > Soil > Wetlands > Peat | place: Germany... | reverse complement strand
CTCGTCGGTCGAAGGGCATGCCGGCGTCGTTGTCGATCTCACGGGGGTGGAACGTGTCGTCGGGCCCAACGGGGCGCAGCCACCGCGCGTGGCGTTGGCCGGCTGCGACTGCCCCGAACCCCCGGAGCTGCTGGCGCGTTGGTAGCGGAACCCGCCCACCGGTAGCGTCGACCCCCATGGGTGAAATGATCGAATTCCCGAGCAACGGTTCCACTGATTCCGGCTATTTGGCGGCTCCACCATCGGGGAGCGGTCCCGGCGTGGTCGTCATCCAGGAATGGTGGGGTCTCGTGCCGCACATCAAGGACGTCTGTGAACGATTTGCCTCCGCCGGCTTTTTCGCCCTGGCCCCCGATCTCTATCGAGGCAAGCAGGTCTCGGAGCCCGACGAGGCGGGCAAGGAGATGATGGCCATGCAGCTCGATCGCGCCGGCAAGGACATGTCCGGGGCGGTGGACGAGCTGCGGCGCCGGTCGGGCAGCGACGAGGTGGGTGTCGTCGGCTTCTGCATGGGTGGCGGCCTCGCCCTCGTGCTCGCCACCCAGCGCCCCGACGCCGTCAAGGCCTGCGTGGCCTTCTACGGGGTCATCCCCTGGCCCGATGCGCAGCCCGACTACGCGCAGATGGGCGCGGACGTCCTCGCCCACATCGCCGAGCTCGACGGCTTCTTCGGCCCCGACGCCGCCAATGCCCTCGAGGCCCAGTTGACCGCACTCGGAAAGAACACCGAATTCCACCACTACCGCGGCGTCGACCACGCCTTCTTCAACGACACCCGACCGGAGGTCTACGACGCCGCCGCCTCGGCGTTGGCGTGGGAACGGACGATCGTCTTCCTCCACGACCGGCTCGGGTGAGCGTCGGCCGCCAAGAGCCGGCCGGAGAGGTCGGCCGTTATATCGATCTCGGCCTCGCTCTCGGTCGCCATATCGACGGCTTCGTCGACGCCTGCTACGGGCCACCGGAACGGGCCGCCAGCGCCGCCGCCGGTGCTCCGATTCCCCCCGACCGGCTGGTGGCCGAGGCGCGCGCCCTTCTTGCCTCGCTCGACGCCGGCGCCGATCTCGACGAGCAGACTTCGGCAACGGAGGGGGACCAGGTCACCGCGTCGCGCCGCCGGTGGTTGCGGGCCCAGGTCGTCGGGCTGCTCACCACGGCACGACGGCTGGCCGGGGAACCCGTCGGCTACGTCGAGGAGGTCGAGTCCTGTTACGGGGTACGCCCGGCTCCCGTGCCCGAAGAGGAGATCGGGGCCGCCCACCGGCGTCTGGCCGAGGTCCTCCCGGGAGCCGGGCCCATCGCCGATCGCCTCATCGCCTGGCGGGAGTCCCATGTCGTCGTCGCCGACCGACTCCCCGATGCCATCGCCTCGTTGGCCGAGGATCTTCGGGAGAGGACGGATCGTCTCTTCGGACTTCCCGACGGCGAGCACGTCGACTTCGAGTTGGTCACCGACAAACCGTGGTCGGGCTTCAACACCTATCTGGGCGACCTGCACTCGCGCGTGGCCGTCAACACCGACCTGCCGGTCCTGTCGATCTCGCTCGCCCATCTGGTGGCCCACGAGGCCTACCCCGGCCACCACACGGAGCATTCCCGAAAGGAGGTCGGCCTGGTTCGCCGCCGGCGCTGGCTCGAAGAGTCCATCTTCCTGGTCGGCACGCCGCAGTGCCTGATCGCCGAGGGACTGGCCGACCTCGGGCTGGAGACGGTCCTCGGCTCCCGACCGGAAAACCTCGTCGCCGGCCATCTGCGCCCGCTCGGGATTCGTTATGACGCCGACGTGATCGCGGCGGTGGCCGAGGCGGGAGAGGCGCTCGGAGCCGTCCGGGGCAATGCCGCCTGGCGTCTCCACGTCGACCGGGCCGATCCGGCGGTGGTCGTAGACGAGGTGGCCCGGTGGTCCCTGTTGCCACGTGCCCGGGCCGAGAAGGCCGTCGAATTCCTGCTCCACCCGACGTGGCGCGCATACATTTCCTGTTACGTGGAGGGCCTACCCCTGTGCCGCCGTTTCGTGGGCGGCGACCCGAGACGATTCGGACGCCTGCTGACGGAGCAGCTGATTCCCGCCGACCTGGTCGCCGCCTGAGCGTCGGCCGCCTGATCACCCTCCACCTGGTGAGGTCGACCTCCCGCCCATTACGATCGCCGTATGTCCGACCGCAGCCGGAACCTGCCCCGCCGCTCGTGCTTTTCCACCCCGGGTTCGAACGAGCGATTTCTGGAGAAGGCACCGAGCGTCCCCGCCGACATGTCCTTCCTCGATCTCGAGGACTCGGTCGCACCCCTGGAGAAGGACGCGGCGCGCGCCAAGGTGGTCGAGGCCATCCGCAAACAGCCCTGGGACGACAGGGTGCTCTGTGTCCGAATCAACGCATGGGACACAGAGTGGACCTACGGAGACGTGATCGAGGTGGTGGGCAATGCCGGCGAGCGTCTCGACGAGCTCATGTTGCCCAAAGTCCAGTCCGCCGCCGAGGTGGTGGCTCTGGATCTGCTCCTCACCCAGGTAGAGAAGCGAAGCGGCCTACCCATCGGCCACATCGGGATCGAAGCCCAGATCGAGACCACGAGAGGACTTATCAACGTCGACGACATCTGCGCGGCGTCACCGCGTCTCGAGACGATCATTTTCGGCCCGGCCGACTTCGCCGCCTCGATGGAGATGCCCGTGCTCACCGGAGGGGTGCAGATCGCGGAATATCCCGGCGACCATTTCAACTACGTCTTCTCGCGGATCTTGATGGCGGGGCGGGCCAACGGCCTCCAGGTCATCGACGGCCCGTACCTGAGGGTGAAGGATATGGACGGCCTACGTGATTTCTCGCAACGCACGCGCGTGCTCGGGTACGACGGGAAGTGGGCCCTCACCCCCGATCAGGTCACCGTTCTGAATGAGCTGTACTCGCCGACCCAGGAGCAATTCGACCGGGCGTGGGACATCCTCGACGCCTATCAGCAGGCCACGGAGAACGACCGCAAGGGCGCTGTTATGTTCGGCGACGAAATGATCGACGAGGCGAGTCGAAAGATGGCCACCAAGTTCGTGACCCGCGGCACCCGAGCGGGGCTGGTCCGTTCGAAGGGTTGACCCCGAGAGGGCGTCACCCCGCCTGTTCGACTAGTCGCCGGGCCACAACCTTCAGGGCGAGTGTCTCGTCAGCGCCTTCGAAAATCGACAGGACGCGGGCGTCGACGAAGTACCGGCTGACGGCGAACTCCTCGGCATAGCCCATCCCTCCGTGGATTTGCATCGCTTCACGCGTCACCCACTCAGCGGCCCGGCAGACGTAGGCCTTGAGCATCGATGCCTCGAGGGTACCTTCGCCCTTGGACATGAGCCGCGCCACGTCGTAGGAGAACTGGCGGGTGCACTGGACGAGGACCGCCATCCGTGCGAGCTTCGCCCTGGTCAGCTGGTACTCGAGGATCGGCCGCCCGAAGACGACGCGGTTGACGGCGTATTCGTAGGCCGCCTCGTAGGCGGCCTGCATCACGCCGAGGGCCCGGGCCGCCGTCTGGAGCCGACCATTTTCGAAACCCGCCATCTGCAGGTAGAAGCCGCGCCCCACCCCGGCTTCGGCGCCGACTAGATGGTCGGCCGGCACGAACCAGTTCTCGAAGGCGATCTCGTAGGAATGCATTCCCCGATAGCCGATCGTGTCGATGGGCCTCCCCTCCATACGACCGGGAGCGTCGGACCGTCCTTCGGAGACCGGGTCCTGGGTGAAGGTGAATCCATGGCCGTCGCCCCGGGCCTTCTCCACGATGAAGAGCGAAAGCCCCCGGTGGGCCTTCGACCGATCCGGGTCGGTGCGCGCCAACAACATGATCACGTCGGCTCGGGCGGCAAAGGTGCACCAGGTCTTCACACCGTTGATGAGCCACCCACCCTCGCTCGGCGTGGCCGACGTGACGATGTTGGCCACGTCCGAGCCAAAGTCGGGCTCGGTGACCGCCACGGCGTTCATGACGGTTCCCGAAGCCAATTCGGGCAGCCACCTCTGCTTCTGTTCTTCGGTCCCGCCGGCGACAAGGGCCCGCGCCAGGATCTCGGGTCTCGTGATGAGTGAGCCACCGGCGCCGAGCGAACCCCACGCCAGCTCCTCGGTGGCCACCACCATGGCCAGGTAATCGCTCTCGCCGCCGCCGGCGAAGCCGCCGTATTCCTCCGGGATCGAGAGACCGAGGGCCCCCATCTCCGCCAGGCCGGCGATGACGTCCTCGGGAACGTCGGTGTTGGCGCGATGAATGTGCTCGGCCCGCGGCCGCAACTGGTCTTCGGCGAACCGGTGGAAAGTTTCGCGGACGAGGGCGAAGTCGGCGTCGAGGTGCCGGTCACCCTCGGTGCCGCACAGTCCGCTCAGGTAGGCCGGATCGCGGTAGGCGGACAGAAAGGAGGCGGCCGGTTGCCACCAGTCCCAGGTGGTGCCCCAGCTTGCCTCCCGCCCGGCGATGCGCGAGATCAGATCAGCCAGGACGTCGGCCACGAAGGCGCAGGCGATGTGGGCCTCGTCGGAGCCGGACCGCCCGTAGCCGAGGGCAGCCTGTGCGGTCCTGACGCCGGCGGCACCGTGGGCCAGGTCATAGGCCAGGACCTGCTCGTTGTCCAGGTCTCCGACGCCCGCCAGCCGTCGGGCGGCGCCGTCCACCACGGCTCCGGTCAGCTCGACGACGGCGGCGGCACGGTCCAGATCGGCCGGTATCAGATCGGTCACGGCCACGGAGGCTACTTGCCCAAATTGCCAGACAGTCGTTGTCCGCCCTGGTCGGATCAGCCGCCCGGTACTCGCCCGACGACGGTGACCAGTGGGGGCAGCACGATGGCATCGTCGCCGGGCGGCACCCCCGTCAGATCGCCCAGATAGTCAGCGACCGGACCCGGGCCCACTCCGGCCGGGGCTTCGGCCCAGGCGTCGACGATGTCGAGGCCGGCGTGGACGACGAGAGCCGGCAGAAGGGCCCCGACGTCCGGATGCCGGGCGTCGGGCATCGTAAGCGGCAATCCACCGACTCGGCCGGCGGAGGTGATCGGTTCCTGGGCCACCACCCACCCTCCTGGTCGGACGGCCTGCCTCATGCGAGCGAGGACAACGGCTGGATCGACGACGTGCATCAGCAGGAACCGGCAGAACGCCAGGTCGACCGGCTCGGGCAGGAGCAGGTCCTCCCCGGCCTGAGTGATGGCGAGAACCTGGCTGAAGGCGGCCGCCTCGGCGGCGGCCACGTCACGGGCGGCCGGGTCGCTGTCGACGGCATAGACACGCCCTTCGCGGCCCACGATCTCGGCCAGGGCCACCGAGACGTCGCCTCCCCCGGCGCCGACGTCCACGCAACGCCAGCCGGGGCCGATACCCAACCGGTCGAGGGCGGTGGCCAGGGGCCGGCGGTAGACGTCGTCACGTAAGGCGTTCGGCACTGCCGGCAGACGTTACCGGCCCCCGCGTCCCTGTAGCCTCGCCCCGGTGAAAGTGACGATGCTGTTGTGCGACGGCGCCCAGGTGGCCGACGGGAAGCTCTTCGTGCTCGGAGGCGGGTGGTCTCTGACCGGCCCCGATCCGATGCCGTCGGCCATCGCCATGAAGATCGACGTCGGCTGGCACGAAGCCGAACAGGCGCACCACTGGGAGCTCTACCTCGAAGATGCCGACGGCCGGCCCGTCCTCGTCGACACCCCCGAGGGGACCCACCCGATCGAGGTCCGCGGTGAGTTCAACGTGGCCCGGCCGGAAACGGTGCCCGACGGGACCCCGATCGACGTGGCCCTGGCCGTCAATCTCGGGCCTCTTCCGCTCGAGACCGGTAACCGCTACACCTGGCGCCTGACGATCGACGGGGAGACCAACGAAGACTGGGCGCTCGGCTTCACCACCCGACCGCGACTCGAGTCGTGAGCCGAAGATCGCCGTGACCACGTACGAGCGTCCCTTCGGTCGATCCTTCGAGGACTTCGAAGTCGGTGACATCTATCGGCATTGGCCGGGAAAGACGATCACCGAGTACGACGACCACCTCTTCTGCCTCTTGACGATGAACCATCATCCGCTGCACATCAATGAGTGGTTCGCCGAGAACGAGACCGTGCAGAAGAGAAACGTCGTGGTCGGAAATCTCGTCTATTCACTGGTCCTCGGCATGAGCGTTCCAGATGTGAGCGGTTCATGCATCGCCAACCTCGAAGTCGAATCTCTGATCCACCGCAAGCCCACCTTCCACGGAGACACCATCTATGCGGAGACGCGGGTGATGGACAAGGTGGTCTCATCGTCCAAACCTGATCGTGGCGTCGTCACCGTCGAATCGAAGGGATTCAATCAGCGCGGCGAAGAAGTCTGCTTCTTCCGCCGCAAACTGATGGTGTGGATGCGTGACGCCGCCCCGCCGCGCCGGCGTCCCTATGGGGACGACGTCTGGGGGTGACCGTCGCTCATCGCACGGACTCCGGGGAACGGCAGGACGTGCCCCCGGCTGGGACCGGAAACAGGGCCGGATTACGCCGAGCCGTGCTCTCCTTCGGTCGGGCCCGTCTTCGGCTCTTTCCCTGGCGGGCGAGCCGCGACCCGTGGGCCGTTCTGGTGAGCGAGATCATGCTGCAGCAGACGTCTGCAGGACGGGTGGTGGGCCCCTACGGCGCGTTCCTCCAGCGATTCCCGACGGCGCGGGCGTGTGCATCAGCGCCCGTCGGTGATGTCGTGCGGGCCTGGGCCGGGCTCGGCTACAACCGCCGGGCCGTCAACCTCCATGCTGCGGCGCTGTCCATTGTCGAGGGTCACGACGGATGTGTTCCTGCCGATCTACGAGCGCTGTGCGCTCTGCCCGGGATCGGTCCGTACACGGCCCGTGCCGTCCTTGCCTTCGCCTACGAGGACGACGTCGCCGTGGTGGACGTGAATGTGGACAGGGTCATCGCCCGTGCGGTCGCGGGGGAGGCGATCTCTTTGACCCAGGCCCAGGCGATCGCCGACGACTTGGTGCCGCGGGGGAGGGGCTGGTTGTGGAACCAGTCGCTCATGGAGATCGGCGCCCTCGTCTGCACGGCGCGCCCTCACTGTGACGACTGCCGCTTGGCGGCCCACTGTTCCTGGACCCGCTCCGGACGACCCTCACCCGACCCCGCTGTGACCCGGTCGAGGCAGAGCGCCTTCGTCGGATCCGACCGGCAGGGTCGTGGTCGCCTCGTCGAGGCGTTGCGCGCCGGGCCCGTGTCCCCGGGGCGGTTGCCCCGCGCCTGCGGGTGGCCCGACGATGCCGGACGCGCCATCCGGGTGGCGGACTCCCTCGTCGCCGAAGGCTTGGCCCGCCGTGGCCGGGGCGGGATTCTGACCCTCCCCTGAGAAATGCTGCGGTGACCGAGCCTTCCCTCAGGCAGCTCAGGCTCGACCGATGAAGCCGAGGATGTGCCCGTTCACCACGTCGGGCAGTTCGACGTGGAGGAAATGACCGGCGTTCTCCACCGTCACCTGGATCGAGCCCGGCGACAGGAAGGGCATGACGTCGCCGACCGCTTCGATGCCCAAGGCCCCGTCGTGCGTCCCGTGCAGATAGAGGGTGGGCTGGGGCGCCGTGCCGCCCGCCGCAGCCTGGGCGTCGGCATAGGCCGGGTCATGGAGGGAGGGGTCGAACATGGCCCGGTAGTAGCCGATGGCCGCCGACAGGTTGTCCGGTGCCCCGATCGACTCCTTGACCATGGCTGCGTCCCAGGATCCGTCGTAACCCGGTGACCAATCGGCCCAGAGGCCGTCGATGAAGGAGTGGTCGTCGCGCTGCACGGCCAGCTCGGCCATGGGGGTTTGAAAGACGAAAATGTAGAAACTCCGTTTGAGCTGGGCAAAGCTGAAGAAGGAGTCGGCCACAGCGGCGAACGGCGGCACGGCCATGGTGACCACCCGGTGCCAGCGACTCGGCTCATGGACCGCCGCACCGAAGGCGGCGGCAGCGCCCCAGTCGTGTCCGATGAGGACGGCCCGGTGGTCGCCCCCGAGTGCCTCGTGCAGGGCGCATGCGTCCGTGGCCAGGGCGCCCGTCTGATAGCGCCCGTCGGTGGGGACCTGGGTGGGCGCATAGCCCCTCATCCATGGGGCCACGGCGTGGTAACCGGCCGCGGCCAGCTCCGGGAGGAGGTACCGCCAGGTGTGTGCCGTGTCAGGAAAACCGTGGAGACAAAGGGCGAGGGGTCCGTCGCCCGGCCCGGCCTCGAGGTAGGAGAAGTCCACGTCGTTGGCAGTGACCCGGCGCTCTTGCATGCGCTAAGGGTAGTGTCGGAAGGGTTAGGGGCTTCCCTTGTCCGGGTAGCGACACGGCGTCGCCGTCGATGGCGACGGGAACGTCAAGGGAGTTGGCGAGACCGGAGGGGGTCGTACGCTGCGAGTCACGTTCTTCGGCGTTCGGGGATCGTGTCCCTGTTCAGGGGCCGGGTATCTCCGTTACGGCGGAAACACGTCGTGCGTGGCTGTCACCGTGGGCGACGAGCCGCCGATCGTGCTCGATCTCGGGACCGGCCTGCGGCCCTTCGGTCGAGAGGTGGAAACGCGCTACGACACGGGCGAGCCCATCGAGATGACGGCGCTGCTCACCCATCTGCACTGGGACCACATCGTCGGGCTGCCCTTCTGCACCCCTCTGCTCGGTTTCGGTACCCGCATGGACGTGTACGGGCCGCCCCAGGTAGGCGGCACCCTCCATGATGTGATCGACCGTGTGGTGATCCCGCCGTTCTTCCCCGTCCAGGTGAAGGAGCTCCACGGATCCATCGACTTCCACGAGGTCGAGGAGGATGACTTCGCCATCGGGTCCGCCAAGATCAGGGTGCGGCGAGTTCCCCATGTGGGAACGACGCTCGGATTCCGCATCGAGGCCGATGGTGCCAGTGTGGCGTTCGTGAGCGACCATCAGACACCCGAGGACCGCACGGCGGTCGCCTCGAGCGTGCTCGAGCTGGCCGACGGGGCCGACCTACTGATCCACGACGCGCAGTACACCGACGAGGAATTCGTGGAGAAGTCCACCTGGGGTCATTCGACGATCGGGTATGCCGTGCACGTGGCGGCCGAGGCCGGGGCGCGCCGATTGTCGCTGTTCCACCACGATCCTGATCACACCGACGAGATCCTCGATCGCCTGGTCGAGAAGGCGGGGCACGCCCCCGGGGCTTCTCGACTCGAGGCCGTATCTGGCGCGGCAGAGGGATCGTCCGTCGAACTCGGCCACCGGTGACCCTGGTGGACGAAGCCGGACAGCAGGCTGGGCCGGAGGCGGACGGCCACCGATTCGATACCGGCCGTTTCCGCGAGGTGATGGGTCATTTCGCCACCGGGGTGACGGTCATCACGGCCATGGAGGACGAGGGTCCCGTGGGATTCACGTGCCAGGCCTTTGCCTCGTTGTCGTTGGAGCCGCCTTTCGTCGCCCTGGCGCCGGGAAAGAACTCCACCAGCTGGCCCCGCATCGCCCAGGCCGGCTCCTTCTGCGTAAACATCCTGGCCGAAGACCAAGAAGCACTCTGCCGAGACTTCGCCGTGTCCGGGGGGGACAAGTTCGCCGGCGTCGGCTGGCGAATCGGTGGCAACGGCGCGCCGATTCTCGACGGCGTCCTCGCCTGGTTGGAATGTGCTCTGGTGGTCACGCACGATGCCGGGGATCATGAACTCGTCATCGGCAGGGTCAATGACATGGGGGTGACCCGGGGCCGTCCCCTCGTGTACTACCGCGGAGGCTTCGGTCGCTTCGAACCCTGAGTGCCGACGGAAAACCCGGAGGCGCGCCGTGAACGGCTGACCCCGGGAATTTCTGGGGAACGACGCCCTGTAGCCTGTTGCGCCGTGCCCGAGATCACGCCTTCCCACGTCATCCAGGATGTCGTCGTGGTCGAACCCGACTCCCATGGTGACGATCGCGGTCGCTTCGTCGAGACGTATCGCCGATCGTGGTTCGGCCTGGGTCGGGAGATGGTTCAGGGCAACCGGACGGAGAAGCAGGCCGGAGCGGTCGTCGGTCTCCACTACCACCTGCACCAGGCCGACTACTGGTACGTCCTGCGGGGCCGGGCCCGGGTCATCTTGCACGACCTGCGGACCGGTTCACCCACCGACGGCGCCACCTTGGCCCTCGATCTCGATGGTGAGGACGATCGTGGTGTGTTCATTCCACCCGGCGTGGCCCACGGGTTCGCGTCGCATACCGACCTGCTCATGTGGTACCTGGTGGACAACTACTACAACCCGGCCGATGAGATGGGCGTGGCCTGGGACGACCCCGAGATCGGCGCCGACTGGGGAGTGACCGACCCGGTGCTGTCGAAGCGTGATCGGGATAACCCCCGCCGGGCCGACCTGACGCCGGCGGCGCGTCCGCACTACGGCTTGCGGACCTGAGCGGGCGGGCGTCGAGGTGTCGTCGGCCGGCGATAGACCCTGGCTGGACTCGGGTGGTGGGAACCGGCACGCTGGCCAGATGGACGAGTCACGTCAATGGGTGGAGTTCGGACGGTGGCTGGTCGAACAGCGAGAGGAACGGGGCCTACGTCGGCGGGACGCGGCGCGTCGGGCCAAGATCTCCGAAGCCCTGTGGCGCGATCTCGAGACCGGCCGCAAGGAGGCCATCGGGGGAATCAGGTTGCTGCCCAATCCCAGTCAGGACGTCCTGGAACGGGTAGCGGCGGCTCTGGAGTTGCCTGTCGAGGACGTTCTCGCCCGGGTGGGGAGGGCGAAGGCGGGGCGCCGGAGCGTTGTTCCCCCCACCGGCGCACCCAAGAGTGACGACGACGGCTCCCTGCTTTCGACGAAGCTGAGGCGGCTCTCGGATCGGGACCGGATCCTGATCGAGCGCCTGGTGGACGGCATGCTCGAGCACGAGGATCGGTAGGGGAGGCCGGCGTTTCCGGCCACTCCCGCCTTCTGACCAGCGCCGCGTCCCTCCGGATGCGGGGGAAGTGCCCGCGATACCCATCGGGCGCTGCTTTGGCTTGAATGGTGGGGATGACCGCCGTCCTCGTGGTCGCTGCGATCGCCGTGGTGGGTGCCGTCGTCGCTCGGGTGACCTGGCGGCGGCCCGCCGATGAACGACACTCCATCCAGAGTCACCAGCAGACCCTGGACACCTTGCGCTCGATGGCCGATCGGCGGCCCGCTCCTCGCGACGGCGTCGCTCCGGCGCCTCCCCGTGGGCCGAAGGGCGGTGGGGGACACGTGCAGTCGGGACCGCGGCCATCGGGGCCGCCGCCTTCGCCCCCGTCGGCCCGGTCGGCGCCGGCCCGATCCGGCGCGGCGCGCGCCGGGACCGCCCGTTCCGGCCCGGTCCGGGCCTCGACGTCCTCCGGTGGCGCCGTGCGGGAAGAGCTGGTCTTCGTGGACGATGCAGCTTCGGCGTCGGCACAACGGGCCGATGGGTCTCCTCGTATCTCGCCCCTGGTGTCGGCGAAGGGCTTGCATCGAACCGGCCGCCGCGAACGACTGGCATGGGGGCGGCACCGCGGTGCGGTCGGGCGGGTCCTCCCGGTAGCCGCCGCCGTGGTGTTCCTTGCCGTTGTCGTGGGAGTGGCGGTCACCCTGGCCCCGTCGCACGGGGCCAAACCCCAGGCGCATGGGACCACACCGCGCACCAAGGTGTCGCGACATGTCACTCCGCCGACCACGGTCGCTCCCGCCCAGGTGCAACCGACGACGTCGACGTCCAGCAGCGCCGCCTACGGCGCGCCGTCGTCGAGCTATACGGTCAGCCTCGTGGCCACTGGTCCGTGTTGGGTGGATGCCACGGAGGCCTCGACCGGGACAGTGGTGTGGACGGGGACGCTGCAAACCGGTCAAACGCAGGCCGTTCCCGCCACCGGGAGCCTGAACGTGCGGCTCGGAGCGGCGAACGACGTCACCGTCACGTTGAACGGCGTTCCCGTGGTGTTCCCCACGGGTTTCCAGTCGCCGTTCGACATGCGTTTCCAGACGACCTGAGCGTCGCTACCGGGCCAGGCCGAGGGTGTCGAGGACGAAGGCCAGGACGAAGGCCTCGTCGCGCCAGGCGTCGTAGCGACCCGACGGGCCGGCGTGACCGGCGGTCAACTCGACCTTCAAGAGGACGTCGTTGGCCCTATCGGCGGCGCGCAGTCTCTGCACCCATTTGGTCGGTTCCCAGTAGCCGACGCGGGGATCCTCGAGCCCCGCGGTGACCAAAATGGAGGGGTAGCGGCCCGAGTGGACATTGTCGTACGGAGCGTACGATTTCATGACGCGGTACACCTCGGGATCGGCCGCCGGATTGCCCCATTCCTCCCATTCGATGACGGTGAGGGGGAGTGTCTCGTCGAGCATGGTGGTCAGGCAGTCGACGAACGGCACCTCGGCCACCATGGCCCGGAAGGCGTCGGGGGCGAGGTTGGCCACGGCACCCACGAGGAGGCCTCCCGCCGAGCCACCCCGGGCCACCAGACGTTCCGGACGGGTCCAGCCGTTGTCGACGAGATGCCGGGCGCAAGCCACGAAGTCGGTGAAGGTGTTGGGCTTGGACAGGAGTTTCCCCTCCTCGTACCACCTCCGGCCGAGTTCACCCCCGCCGCGGACGTGGGCGATGGCGAAGACGAACCCGCGCTCGAGGAGGCTGAGCCGGAAAGTGGAGAAGACGGGATCGACGCTGTGTTCGTAGGCGCCGTAACCGTAGAGCAGACAGGGAGCCGTGCCGTCGAGGGGAGTATCGCGACGATGGACCACCGAGATCGGGACGCGAGTGCCGTCGGGCGCCGTCGCCCATAGGCGCTCGGTGGCGAAGTCGGCGGGATCGTAGCCACCGAGGACAGGTTGTTGCTTGCGTAGGACGCTGCATCCATTGTCCATGTCGAGGTCGAAGATGGCCCGGGGCGTGATGAGTGACGAGTAGTCGTAGCGCAAGGTGGAACTGGCGAATTCGGGGTTGGGCCCGCCCCACGAGGCCGACGGGACCTCGGCAATAGGGATGTAGGCGCCCTCGCCCAGTGACCCTTGCCAGGGCGACTCTTCGTCGGCCAGCCCAATGACCCGGACACGTGGGTTCCCGTCGAGGCGCTCGTAGCTCACGAGATGACGGGCGAAGACATCGAGGCCCTCGATCCTCACGTCTTCCCGGTGGGCGATGACCT
>Ga0209415_10014061_pt1 | contig 13099 bp, 7 predicted proteins | sample PeaSoiSIISIP2007_FD_187696 | JGI IMG/M metagenome (GOLD analysis project Ga0209415, IMG submission 187696) | Peat soil microbial communities from Weissenstadt, Germany - SII-SIP-2007 (SPAdes) (version 2) | ecosystem: Environmental > Terrestrial > Soil > Wetlands > Peat | place: Germany... | reverse complement strand
CGGTCGAACAGGATCCTCCCGGACAGGTCCAGACCAGCCGATCCCGCATCCTCCCGGTAGGAGGTCCGGACAAGGTTTTCCGGGGGTCCAAGGTTCCATACGCCTTCCCACGCCCACAGCCCCTCGGTCGACCTCAACCAGCCCAGGGCGCGGAACTCCGTGGAGGGAGATCCCTGCGTCCCGGTTTCGGAGCGCAAGGCGGACACATGCAGAGCCGTGGTCCGCGGCGAGGCCCCGTTGGGGAAGAACCAGACGGGGGAGGGCATCTCCGTTCCGTCGGTGATGCTCCCCAGCACCGAGACGGGGACGATCTTCCGTTCCAAGTCGGTCTGGAGGCTCCAATATCCTTCGCCCCATCCCAGGCGAACTCCTCCTTGCGGAGCCGAGGGGTCGCGTTCGTCGTGCGCCAGGCCCAACCAGACCTTCGCGTTCCATGGATCCGGTTTCACCAGGACGGAGATCCACGGCTCCAGGAGATTCCGATGGGAATCGCCGGGGAATCCGGAAACCGGATGGTCCGCCTCCGCGTAGCTCGTGTTCCACATCCGAAATCGCAGACCGGTCTCCAACCGCGATGTTTCCGAGATGTCCTGCCTCGTGTGCACCGAGAAGGAATGGAGATCCAACGTGTCGGACGCGGACAGTTCGTCGTCGTAGCGGGTGTAGTCGGACAAGGAGAGGTCGGCTCCGACACCCCACCCGTCCTCGCTCCATTCCAACGACGCAGGAACGACGGTGTTGCGCCAGGAGGAGAGCAGCCCGTCCAGACTGTCCGTGGCGCCCACCGACAGGGAATCGGCCGAGGCGAAGATTCCCACGTGGGCGCTCCATGGTCCGCGGCTCCAGGCCACCGCGGCCGTGGCGTCCCAAAACTGGATGACGAGTTCTTCCGAACTCCAGCCCTCATGGTGGGCGAGTTCCAAGGCGGGGTCTAGCCAGGTCCGCCGATAGCAGGCTTGGACCGACCAGTCGCCTCGCGTACCCCAGACCGCCGCGGAACCGTCGATGGTTCCCGCCTCCAGGGATCCGTGGAACCCCTCGGAGCGGGAGGTGGTCGCCTTGCTGCCCGTTTCCAGCCAGCCTCCACCACCGGCGAGGGAGGCGCCTCCACCGGTAGGGTCCCAGGAAGCCTTTCCGACGGCGGCGGCGTCCAGCACGCCGAAGAGTCCCCCGAAATGCCATGGCCAGGGGATGTCCGCGCCGTCCCAGGTCACGGCGCCTCCCTCGTACGGCATTCCCGTGGACGAAAATTGCCCGGAGAATTCGCCTTGGCTCGAGATCCCCGGCCGATCCCGCAGGGACTCCAGCGGTCCGGATTGGCCAAGTCCCGCGTGCGTGGTCCAGTCCGACGAATCCACGGATTCCATCCGAAGGCGGCGGATTCCCACCACGGTCGTGGTGGGGAGTCGGTGGACGGTTCCGGAATCGAAAACGGAGGAATCCTCGGAAGATTGAACGGCCTTGTAGTCTGTTGTGGCCGTGGTCGCCAGCCAGAGGAGGGGCAGAAGCGTCATCCGACCACCCTGACCTGGCTGAGACCTGGTCCGACGCGAACGACTTCGATCCGGACGTCGATCTGCTCCTTCATCTCTTCCACGTGGGTGATCACCCCCACCTTGCGTCCCTGCGCGTGCAGGTTGGACAGGGCACCCATCACCGTGCGCAGAGTCGAGGGGTCGAGGCTGCCGAACCCCTCGTCGATGAACAGGGATTCGATGCGGAGGTTCCCTCCCGCGAGGTGGGAGAGACCCAGGGCCAGGGCCAACGAGACCATGAAGGATTCGCCACCCGACAAGGTGTGGACGGGCCGGATCTCGCCGAAAGCGTCGCGGTCCACCACCCCGAAATGCATGGTGTCCTCGATGATCCGAAGGCTGTAGCGGGGCGCGATCAGCGAAAGTTCCCGGTTGGCCTCCTCCAGAAGGACTTCCAGCGTGTACCGCTGGGCGACCACCTTGAACAGCTTTCCGCTTGCGGATCCGATCGATGCGGAAAGGGCGGCCCATCGCGCCACGATCGAGGATTGCCGCTCGATCCGCTGCTGCACGAGTTCGGACGTCTCGACCGCATCGCGATCGAGCTTGAGTTCGGCTTCCAAGGAGGCTCTTTCGTCCCGTGCCCCGGAGAGCGCGCGTTCGGCGCCTTCGAGGGCTTCCAGCAACATGGCTTCGATGGAATCCGGGTCGGGTTCGCTTCCAGGCGGAAACGTCGGCCAAGTCTCGGTCCGGGACGGAGCTTCGCGCAGGATCCGTTCCTCGAGCACGGCGGCATCGCGACTCCTGCGTTCCCGCAGGGTCTCGTGGCGTTCGTTTTCCAGCAGGCGCGAATCCAATTCCTCCTGGCGCAGTTCGAGTTCCCGGGTCAGGAAGGTTTCCTGCCCAGCGATTTCCTCTTGTGTTTCGGTAACGGACCGTCCCCCAAGCAGTTGCAGACGTTCTTCGCGCAGCGTCAGGACAGTCCCCACGACATCGCGCAGGCGGCGCGCTGCTTCACGGGATTCGCTTCGGGCGTCTTCCAATTGGGGTTTGATCCCTTCCATGCGCAAGCGATCCTGTTTGAGTTCCGCCTCGCAGGCATCCTTGGCCGTGGCTTTCCCGAGGTATTCCGGGATCTGACGTTCCAGTCGTTCAACGAACTCGCGTTGATTGGACTCCCAATTCACGCGCCAGGGTGAATCGGGCCCGAATATTCCGTCCAGGGTCCTGGCGTGTTCCTGGAAATCGCGCTCCGCTTTTTCCGTGGCCTCGCAAGACCGTTCCAACGCCGTCCGATCCGCGTCGAACGACCGGGAAATTTCCGACAATTTGTGCTTCTGACCGGATACGCGGGCCATTGTCTCCCGTGCAAGTTCGATGCCGGAGATGGCTTCCTCGATGGAGACTACCTGTTGGTGCAGCCAATCCAAGGACGCCTGGTCTCCAAGATCCTGGATCTCGGATCGCAGCTCGTTGGTGACAGAGCCAGATTCCTTCCGCCCGCGTCCAATCCGTTCTTGCTCCAGCCGGCATTGCTCCAGCGTGGCCTCGAAGCCCGCAACCTCCTTGCGCACAAGGCCAAGCTGATCTTCGGCCGCTGAAAGTTCCCGTTCATGGCGTGCCAGCAGATCCAGCAGAGCGCTGGTGCTGTCGGCACCGTGGGGATGGTGCCGGGATCCACATACCGGGCATTCCTGCCCTTCCACCAAGGTTTCACGCATCCGCTGGACGCTTTCGGACACGGAGATTCGCAGGGAATCGGCGAGATTTCGCGTCTGGTTCCATTTCTCCAGGGCCAGAAATTCCTTGGCGCGTGCGCGCTCAAATCCATCCGCATTCCATCGACTCCGTGTTTCCAAGGACGATTCCTCGGCGTCCAGTTCGGCCTGTCGAAGGGCTTGGGAAAGATCTTCCAGGCGTTCAAGCGATTCCTTGCGTCGACGGGGAAGTGCATCCCGATCGATTCCATCCAGCAACCTCTCCTCGAGAAGGATATTCGCCGACAGTTCCAATTCCTGCGGTTCCCACTCGTGGATCCGCTCCTGCAGGATGCCTCGGGAATGCTCCTGGGTCCGCTGTTCCTCGCGAGCCTTCGTGCACAGGTTCAGGAGAGAACGACAGTGTCCCCAGTTCTGGGCAACCGGGGCTAGACGGGACTTGGACTCCAGGAACGCGACAATCTCCGCCAGGGTGCCTTCGGCGCCGATGATCAATTTCCGAAGGTCGTTCTCGTCGGACTCCAGAGCGAGCAACTTTCGCGTGGATGCGGATTCGCGTTGGGTGCAGTCCTGTTCGGAGATCAGCTGGGCTTCCAAGCGGGCGTCGAGCGCCACGGCCCTTTGAATCTCGCTCTCCGTCTCTTTCCTGTGGATGGCGAACGCCTCGAGACTCTCCTTCGCCCCGTCACGGCTCTTCTTCGCCGACTCGACGGCGGAACGGACCGATCCTGTCTGGTCGGCGAGCGCGACCGATTCCCGTCGGGCGATCTTCCACGAGCGGACCGCGGCGAGAAGATCCCTGGTGGCGTCGAAGCCGGATGCGAGCGCGGGGAGGACCTCGGCCAATTCCCGGGATCGATCGAGTTTCGCTTCCCGCTGCTCCGGGGAAAGCGACGCGATCTCCCGGAGCCGAATTTCAAGTTCGTGCCGCTTCGATTCCTCGGTGACCTTGCGTTCGTGGACGGCCAGGGAGATCCTGGAGTAGATGTCCGTGCCCGTGAGCTTCTCGAGGAGATCGGCTCTGGATTCGACGTCGGCGCGCAGGAATTCCGCGAAGCGCCCCTGAGCCAAAAGCACGGTACGGATGAACTGGTCGAAGGTCAGGCCCAACAAGGATCGGATCTTCTCCTGGGCGACCTGCTTGGCGTCCGCGAGGATCTCCCCGCCGGGCAGGCGGGTCAGGGTGATCCTCTCCTGGGACGCGGCTCCCTTCCTCTTCGCGGCATGCCAACCCCAGTGCGCCCGGTAGGCTTCCCCGTCGATCCCGACGAAATCCGTCTCGGCGAATCCGGTCGAGGTCCCTCGGCGGATCAGGTTGCGGATGTCGACCTGCCCGATCTCCCCGAAGACGCTCGCGATCTTGGCTTCCCTCTGGTAGTTCCCGTCCATCCGAGGCACGTCTTGGTAGAGCGCCAGGCACATCGCGTCCAGGATGCTCGACTTGCCGGAGCCGGTGGGACCGGTGATGGCGTAGATCCCGGCGGAGGCGAGGGGCTCCACGCGGAAGTCGATCTCGAAGCGATCGAGCGAGGCGATGTTTTCGCCGCGGATGGCGAGGATCCTCACCCTTCCCCCCGCGTGCGGACCTGGTCCACGATCTCGCGGAAGCAGGACAGGATTTCCTCCGGTGGAGGACTTCCGTTCCGCCGCCGCCAGTGGCGCTCGAAGATCTCGAAGGGCGCCTGTTCGGAAGCGAGGTCGCGCGCCTGGGCGGACACGGCGGCGGAGTCGGCGACACCACCGGACAGCACCCGCGGCGAACCCACCAGGCGGAACGGCCGGTCGGCGCAAAGCGCCCGGGTACGGGCCCGGAGGTCGGCCTCCATTCCCGAGGACAGGAATTGCAATTCCAACAGCGGGCGTTCCGCTTCGTGTAGATCCTTCCATGGACTCCAATCGAAGGATTCGACGGATCGTTCCAGGTCTTCCCAGGACCCGGCCACTTCCGGAAGCCGGAGCAGCGGCACGAACTCGGGAACCGGCACCGTCTCGATCCTCGGTGGCCTCCCGCGACCGTCCAGCTCCACGACCAGGACCCGGTGGGAGTACCTGCGCTCGTCGAAATCCATGGAAAGCGGACTTCCCGAGTACAAGGCATGCTCGGCCCCGGCCTTCTGGCCGCGGTGGATGTGACCCAGCGCCACGTAGTCGGCATGGCGCGAGAGCGAGGATCCAGGCACGGATTCGAGGCCGCCGATCAGGATCCTTTCCGATCCCGCGCGCACCGACCCGGCCAGGGCCAGATGTCCCATCGCCACCACGGGGAGATCGGGATGGAGGCGGTCCGCGACCTCGCGCAACGAAGCGTAGAAGGCCTCCACGGACCTCGCATAGGCCTGATCGGGGGTTTCGCCTTCCCCCAGGCGGCAGTCGAGGTCGGTGGTGCGGAGAAAGGGCACGGCTAGGCAAGTGGCGGCGGGTTCCCCGCGCGCGTCGCGCAGTTCCAGGACGTGTCGACCTTCGCCTTCGGGGAGGGGTGTGGTTCCTCCCACGAGGTGGATGCCACCAAGCGATTCGCAGAAGGGTCGTGGCAGCTCGAGACGTCCGGCCGAATCGTGGTTTCCCGCCACCACCACGACGTCCGCCTGCGGCAGGCGAGTGCGGAACGCCACCAGGAACTTCGCGAACGCCTCCTGTGCATCCACCGACGGGTTCGCCACGTCGTACACGTCCCCCGCCACCAGGAGGGCGTCCACCTTCCGGGCGGCGCAGGTGTCCAAAAGCCAAGCCAGGAACCGTTCCTGTTCGGGCAGCCGGTCGTGCCCACCCAGTTCCAGTCCCAGGTGCCAGTCGGAGGTGTGGAGGAAGCGGATCACGGACCGGAGAGATACCTCCGCCCGCGGGCATCCGACAAGGCGCCGACCTGGATCCTACCGACGAGCGGGCGCCCGCGGAGTGCGCGTATCCGCCCACTGGGAGACGCGCCGCAGGTCCCAGAGGCCGTTGTACCAGGGATATCGGCGCACGTATTCGTCCACCATCGCGTGCCAGGTCGTCAGATCGTTGTGTTCCAGGGCGAACAGCGCCTGGAGCAGGGGGATGTCCGCCGAGGCCACGGCCTGCCCTCGGAACGAGGCCTTCAACGCGGTGGAGTCGATCTTGCCGGCCATGAAGGCCACGGACTGGCGGAGGATCCAGGACGCGCCGCTCCCGTCGAGGACGGCGTCCCACCTCGGCTTGGGGTCGCGATGGGAAAGAACCGTCGCCACTCCCCATTCGTACTCGGCCTGGGCGACCAGGTCGGGGTCGGCCTTGTCGTTTTCCGTCACCTTTTGGAACCAGCGCTCCGCGTCGGCGGGACGACCTTCCCAGGCGAGGGTCCGCCCGAGTTCGATGGCCGCCTGGTTCCTGGCGCGGACCGCGGCGGGGACGGACTCCCCGTCGGCCACCCGAGTCAGCGTCCCGACAGCGGAATCGACGAGGCCGTTGTCCCGCTCGTGACGGGCCTTGATGATGTCGAGTCCGGCCGCCACCTCCGGCGCGTCCCGGGCGTAGTACCGCGAGAACTGCAGCGCGGTGCGGAGAAAGCCGGAGTCGGCGGCGATGCCCGCCCACAGACGGAGGGCCTCGGCGAAGCGCAGATGTTGCGGTCCGAAGAGATCCTGGTGGGACGGGACGGTGCGCGCCAGGGAACGCAGGACGGTCTCCCCGTCGCTGGCGCAGCCGTAGAACATGGGTTGGGAGAGGTCCAGGCACGGCTCCATGCGGTCCAACTGGAGCTGGATTCCGGCCAACAGGGCGGGGTGGTCCGGCTCGTCGTCGGCCAGGGTCTGGAGATCCTTCAGCGACTCCATTCCGTCGCCGACGGTCTGGTCCACCAGGCTCAAAAGCACCAGGGATCGGGCCTGGATGTCGCTGTTCGCCGGTTGCTTCGATACCTCTTGGATCAGGTCGCGCGCCTGGGAATATTGTTGGCGCGACAAGAGCACCGTCCCCAGCCGAAGCCGCGCTTCCTGCGCCGAGGGGTGGGATGGGTAGGCCTGGGCGACGAGCTTGTAGGCGTCGACCGCGCGGTCCAGTTCCCCGATGTCGAGCATCGCGTCGGCGACCACGGTGGGTTCCGGACGCAGGGGCACGGCCCGCCGGCGCACGACGATGTTGTCCACCGCCATGCTGCCGTTCCAGGTGAAGAAGCCCAGGTGGCAGCCACCCTTGGGCAGAAGCGGTTGGATCAGGGGGTGCTCTTCCACCAGGGCGCCGTCCACTTCCAGGCGCAGCGTGTTCCTGTCCCTCTCCACGGCGACGTGATAGGTCTTGCCGGGAGACAGCGGGAAGATGCGCGTGAACCAACGCGTCTCGGAGCCGGCTTCGATCCCCGCCCTGGACGTTCCGTTGCGACCCAGGTAGAATCGGGCTCCTTCCTGTGGAGTTCCGCCGCACAGGAAGACATCGAGATCGTGGCTGTTGCCGGAAAGACCCGTCGCCTCGAACTCCACGCGGATGTCGCCGGGGAATTCCTGCTTGGTTCGGCACATGGTGTACCCATTCGCCGCGTTCCCCACCAGCTTGCCGTCCACGACCTTCCAGTCGTCGGAAGGCGTGGGCGCGGTGTCGCCCGGGCCGGACATGCGGAAGGATTCGAAATCCAGGTTTGGAACCGGAGAATCGAAGGTTTCCTCCACGGCCACGGTCCATGCCGAGCGGGACAACCGCTCCTGGATCCGCCACCACACGATTCCGGCCGCCAGCAGGAGGAAGCAGGCCGAAAAGGTCCAGATCAGCTTCGAGTTCTCCGAAGCCCATGTCCGCAGGCGCCGATCCAGTCCGGGGCGGCGGACGGAAACCGGCCGCCCGGAAAGCCAGGAACGCAGGTCCGAAGCGAACGCCGCCATGGTCGCGTAGCGGTCGGCTCGGTCCCTGGCCATCGCCTTGTGCACCACGGCCGCCAAGTCCTGGTCCACCCAGGGACACAGCTGGCGCAGGGGCACGGGGTCCGCGGCGATCACGTTGACCACCGTCTGGTGGAAGGATCGCGGATCCAGGTAGGGATTCTTGAACGAGATCAGTTCGTAGAGGAGGATCCCCAGGGAACAGATGTCCGTCGAACGATCGATCTCTCCGCCCCGGGCCTGCTCCGGGCTCATGTAGGCGGGGGATCCGATCATCTCCCCCTCGTTGGTGAGCGCGGCGCCTCCCTGCAGGGAAAGATCCTTGGACAACCCGAAGTCGATCACGACGGGATTGTCCGAGCGCATCAGCACGTTGGAAGGCTTCAGGTCGCGGTGCATCACGCCGTGCTCGTGGGTGTAGGCGATGGCCTCGGCGACTTCGGCCGCGATCCGCACGGACTGCTCCAGGGCGGGGGTCTCGTCCTTCTGGTATTCGGACAGATTCTGACCCTCGATCATCTCCATCGAGATGTACCAGGCTCCGCGGTCCTGGCCGATGTCGTGGACCTGGACGATGTGGGGGTGCGAGAGGCGCGCCACCGTGCGGGCCTCGTGCAGGAACCGGGACACGAACCGCTCGTCGCGGGTCACGGCGTTGGGAAGGACCTTGAGCGCCACCTCGCGCTGGAGTTCCACGTCCCGCGCCCGGAACACGGTCGCCATTCCGCCGCGTCCGATCTCCCCGATGATCTCGTAGCGACCCAGCCTCTGGCCGGGTGCCAGGTCCAGCAGCCGGTTGGGCGAGGGCTTCAGCCGCCCCTCCGAGGATTCCACGCCCGCGGTCATGGAGCCTCCAGACGTTGGCAGACGGCTTCAAGGTCGGGTGGGAGCGGCGATTCGAAATGCACGTCCTTCCCCCACAGATGCAGTCCCAGGCGCGCCGCGTGCAGGAACGGACGCTTCAATCCAGGAAGGGTGGCGTCGCCGTAGCGGTCGTCGCCCACCACGGGATGGCCGATGGAGGCCATGTGGGCACGGATCTGGTGCATGCGTCCCGAAAGGATGCGCACGTCCAGGAGGGCGTATCCCCGGAACCTGCGGCGCAGGTTCCAACGGGTCTCGGCCTCCTGGCCGACCCCCTCCTCCCGGACCACCACCGATTTCGCTCCGTGGTCGCGCGAGTCCACGCGTTCCAGGCGTTCTCGGATGGTTCCCTTGGAATGAGCCGGGTTCCCCAGCACCAAAGCCAGGTATTCCTTCGATGCCGCATGGGACCGGATCTGGCTCTGCACCGCCAGAAGCGTGCGTCTGTTCTTCGCGACGACCACGACGCCGGAGGTTCCCCTGTCGAGGCGGTGGGCGAGGGCCGGTTGGAAGATGCTCGGGGAGATGCCCAGGTCCTGTTGCACGCGTTCGATCAAGGTGGTTCCGGGAGGGGTTCCGGTTCCCGGGTGGACCGCCATGCCAGCCGGTTTGTCGAGCACGAGAAGGTCGTCGTCCTCGAAAAGGACACCCACCTTGGAACGCAATCCACCTTGGCCCGCTGCGGGTGGGGGAGCCGAATGGAGTTCGTGGGCCCTGATGTCCAAGTCGATCTTCCACCCGGCCTCGAGCCGCATTTCGCCGGTGGCCTTGCGTCCGTCGACCCGGACCGATCCCTTGCGCAGGAGACGGAAGATCCTGGACAGGGGCACGTCGGGGAGGACTCGACGCAAATATCGGTCCATGCGCTGCCCGGCATCTCCATCAGGGACGGAAAATTCCGTCCGCTCCGCGTATTCGGTCACGATTGCATTGTAGCTGATCCATATCTCCGGTAGCAAGCGGATTCCGCAACCCATCCCCTGTTTGGCAGGAAAAGCGAACGCCAGGGGGAGGTGCGCAGGCGTTTTCCGCCAATTCCCACCATGGCCAAACGCGCCGGGAAGGAATAAGATGTCGTGATGTCGCGTATCCTGCTGGTCGACGACGAGCCTGCCATCCTGCAAACCCTCAAGGGCATCTTCCTTTCGGGCGGTCACGAAGTCTCGACCGCGGTGGATGGTCAGGAAGGGCTCGATTCGGCGCTGCGCGAAGATTTCGACATGGTCCTTTCCGACATCTCGATGCCGAAGCTTTCCGGAATCGAATTGCTCTCCCGCCTGGAAAAACTCCGACCGAAAACCCACCGGGTGCTGCTGACCGCGCACACATTGGAGGACTACATCGACCAATTGGTGGGACACAATCTCTCCTGCGTCCTCACCAAATCCGTTCCATTCCCCATCCACGAGGTCCTGTGCACCGTGGAGGCCATCCTTTCCCGAAAGATCTTCGGAATCCACCGGCATCTTCCGAAGCCCGCCCTCCACGAAAGCTTCAAGATCCGCACCCATCCGGAAATGGTGGAACTTTGCGATGCCCTGACGCTCCGTGCACCGCAGCGGCGACGCAACCACCTCCAGACCATTCTCAGCGAGGTCCTGACGAACGCCATCTACTACGGAAGTCTCGACATGCCGGGAGACCACAAGGAAACATGGAACCACGACTTTTCCCTCCCGGAGGAAAAGGCCGTCGAGGTGGAATTCGCGGAAGGTGGAGGCCGCATGGCCATCACCGTGTCGGATCGCGGTGGAAAACTGCAGCGCCACACGGTCCTGCACTGGTTGCAGCGCCAGATCTCCCACGACGAGAACGGACTCCCGTTGGGGATCTTCGACAACCACGGACGTGGGTTCTTCATCTCACGGAGCTTCTCCGATCGCTTGTCCATCTCCATAGAGAGGGGGCGTCGCTGCGAAGTCACGCTCCTGATGTACGATACGGAACCGCCTCTGGGAGAGAAGCCTCTGGTGATCCTGGAGATCTGAAGCTCGTGGGTTTGTAACCTGCTCACGTTCAGGGGCCGTCACGGCACCGGACGGGGGGGGAGCCATGATCCAGATGCGACGGGCCGGGGATCGAGGAAGATTCGACTTCGGCTGGTTGGACACGCGTCACACCTTCAGTTTCGGGGAATACCACGATCCGGCATGGTCCGGATTCTCGGTGCTGAGGGTCCTGAACGAGGACCGCGTGCTCCCGGGGCAGGGATTCGGGATGCATGGACACCGGGACATGGAGATCCTGTCGTGGGTCCTGGAAGGAGCCATCGAGCATCGGGACAGCCTTGGCAACGGCGAGGTGCTTCGTCCCGGAGAGATCCAGCGCATGAGCGCGGGAACCGGAATCCGGCACTCCGAATTCAACCCTTCCGCGGATTCCCCGTTGCATTTCCTGCAGATATGGATCGTGCCCGACGCGCCTGGGGGTGCGCCGGCCTATGAACAGAGGTTGGTGGATCCGGGAAGATTGGACGGGACCTTCGCTCCGGTGGCGAGTCCGGACGGTCGCGAGGGATCGGTGCGCATACGGCAGGACGCCACCCTCTCCATCGCGCGCTTGAAGCCGGGTGCGGACGTCTCCATCGGGATCGGTGCTGCACGAAATTCCTGGGTGCAGGTATCGCGAGGAAGTGTCGGGACGGCAGGAGAGGTGGTTTCAGCAGGGGACGGGTTGGCGGTGCGGGAGGAAATCCGTCTCGATTTTCGGGCGCTGGAAGATTCGGAAATCCTCGTTTTCGACCTTCCTTGATCCGCCGATACAGGGTGCTTCTACCCCAAGAGCGCCAGGAACCTTTCCAGGAAGTCGCCCCGGGCGTCTTCCGTGCTGGTGCTGAAGGACTCGAATCCTTCGATGGACAGGCCGTAGCCGTGCAACCCCACGATCCTCCGCGGCCTGTTCGTCAGCAGGCGGAGGTTCCGCACGCCCAGTTGGAACAGGATCTGGGCCCCGATCCCGAAGGCCTGCGGGTCGGACGGAATCCGTCCGGCCTCCCCATCCAAGGAAATGGGGGGCAGTTCCGGACGGCTGGATCCCGGTGCGGGGAGGGTGGCCAGGATCAGGAACACGCCGCCACCCTGGCTCACCCGGTCCAGCGCGGCGTGCAGATTCTGGAGCTCGCGAGCAGCTCCCACCAATCCCCAACTCGCGGTGGAGGGTTCGGCCTGCACCCGCACCAGGGTGGTGGAGTCGGTGCGAACGTCACCAGAAACCACGGACACGTGCGAGGCCCCGCGGACCCGATCGCGCCATCGCGTCACGCGCAGGTCTGTGCCTTCCCAGTGGACGGTCTGCGTCGACACCGACTCCACCAGGACTTCCGTGCGCCTCCTGTATTCGATCAGGTCCGCGATGGAACACAGGGGAATGGCCCAGCGGTCCGCGAAACGTCGCAGTTCGGGGACGCGCATCATGGTGCCGTCGTCGGCCATGATCTCGCAGATGACACCCGCGGGAGAATGTCCGGCGATGCGTGCGAGATCCACGGATGCCTCGGTCTGACCGGAACGGACCAACACCCCTCCGTCCCGCGCCACCAAGGGGAACATGTGTCCTGGAACCACCAGGTCGTCCCAGGTCGCCGAGGGGTCCACAAGAACTTGGACGGTGCGGGAACGGTCGGCTGCGGAAATGCCGGTGGAGGTTCCCGTTCGGGCTTCCACGGAAACCGTGAACGCCGTCTGCAGCGGTGCGGTGTTGTGGCGCGTCATCATGGGCAACTGGAGAGCCTGCACCCGATCCTCGGTCAGGGCGCAACAGATCAAGCCTCGGCCGTGGGAGGCCATGAAGTTGATGGCGTCCGGGGTGACGGCGTCGGCGGCCATCACAAGATCCCCTTCGTTTTCCCGGTCCTCGTCGTCGCACACAATGCACATCCGGCCCTGCCGCAAGGCGGTGATGGAAGCTTCCACCGGATCGAAGAGCGAGTCGCGCTTGGAGGTCATGGGCTCGAAAAGTACACCTGCTGTCAGCAGTCAATAGTTGATAACACTATGTGGATATCTTTTATAAGCTCTTTAGATATTTAAGTTTTTTATCGCATTTTGGCGGGTATCCGCCATATATGATGGCTGGCATGAATTGTGATTCATATTCCGGCAACTGCGGTTAGCCCCACCGCGTTCAATCATAGGAGGAGCACCATGAAATCGTTGCGCAAAGGATTCACCCTCGTGGAACTGATGGTCGTCATCGTGATCATCGGCATCTTGGC
>Ga0209415_10014058_pt1 | contig 13100 bp, 10 predicted proteins | sample PeaSoiSIISIP2007_FD_187696 | JGI IMG/M metagenome (GOLD analysis project Ga0209415, IMG submission 187696) | Peat soil microbial communities from Weissenstadt, Germany - SII-SIP-2007 (SPAdes) (version 2) | ecosystem: Environmental > Terrestrial > Soil > Wetlands > Peat | place: Germany... | reverse complement strand
AATCTCCAGCTTGAGGTGCTTGATGTACTCCTCTTCGTAATTCCATCTGCCCTTCGCTAGGACCGTCGTCGTGTGCCTCGCGCGTCCCCTGCCCGCGACTTCCTCTACAGTAAGTCCGGCGACACCCAACCTCTTCAGGGCGGCGTCGACTTCTGGGAACTTCTCCCTTCTGATTATCGCTTCAATCTTCTTCAAGACTGTTTTCGCCTTGAGGGTCAGTAACCGCGGTTTTACTTAAACGTTGCGTCCAGACCTTACAATCGGATTCGTGCTATATATACTCTCCAAACGTTTGGCTTTGAGCTATAAAAGGTGCGACTGCAATCGTCCCGGACGCATTTATAGCATCCACACACATGTCCATACCGGGCTCGGCCCTCATTCGATTGCCCTAGGGTTCGGGTGGCTCGCTCAGCTCGCTTATCGCCGCCGGCCTTCGACTTCGTGACGGTCCCCTTAGCACCGAGGGGATGATGCCGAGGAGGAGAAACACCGTGGACAGGTAATAGACCCGGTGGATCGAGTCGATGAAGCTCCCGATCCAGGGCGCGTTGCTGAGGGCGGTGCCGCCGATGAAGATGCTCTGAAGGTCGGCTATGGGGACGCCGGCAGTCAGCAAGAAGAACGCGATGCCGAGGCTGAAGCTAGCCCCCGCGATGAACACGGTCGTCGTGGTCCCTGTGGCGATCCCCCTCACCGATGCGGGGACCGAGTTCATCACCGATGCCCTGTTTGGCGACTGGAAGAGCCCTATCCCCGCGCCGACGAGCGACAGCGGGAGGGCGAGCTGCCAGAAGGTGACCGTCCTGCCGATGGTCGAAAGCAGGAGGAAGCCCATGCTCGACACTATGAGCCCAGAAGTGGCGAAGAACCGCGGCCCGTGCTTGTCCGAGAGATATCCGCTCAGAGGTCCGAGGAGGGCGATGGAGATTGAGATTGGGATGAGGAATATGCCAGCCGAGAGGGCGTCCAAGCCCATCGAGGGGCCCTGGAGATAGAACGCGAGAACCAGGGTCACCGCCCCCCTCGCGAGCGCGTTGAGGAGGCTGGCGACCGTCCCCGCGGTGAAGAGCCTTATCTTGAAGAGCGAGAGGTCGAGCATCGGCTCCTTGACCCTTCGCTCGGTGAAGACGAATGCGGCGAGGAGGAAGATGCCGGCGCCCAGGAGGAGGGCGACCTGGTCGAGCGCGAGCAAGGAGACAGCGCTGAGCGTGATCGCGACGAGGACCAGGGCGAGGCCGCCAGCGAAAGTCACGTTGCCGAGGATGTCTATCTTCTGGCCCTTCCTTATCACTGCGAGCTCCTTCAACTTGTAGTGTGACCACAAGGTCGCGAAGATTCCGATCGGGATGTTCACGTAGAAGATGGACTGCCAGCCGGCCACAGCGGTCAGCACCCCTCCGAGGACGAGCCCTAGCAGGGTGCCGATCACGATGGAGACCTGGTTGATCCCGAGCGCCTTTCCCCGCTCGTTCTCCGGGAAAGCGTCCGTGATTATGGCGCCGCTGTTCGAGAAGAGGAAGGCCGAGCCGACCCCCTGCAGGAGCCTGAAGGCGACGAGCTGTTCACCCGTCTGGGCGAGGCTGGAGAGCGCGGAGGCCGCCGTAAAGAGCGCGAATCCGAAGGTGTAGAGCCTGACCCGCCCGAACATGTCAGAGAGGCGGCCGAAATTCACGAGGAGCGAGCCGTTGACGAGCTGGTACCCGAGGAGGATCCATAGGAGGTCGAAAAAGGAGGTGGCCCGGAGCTCCCTCGATATCGTCGGGAGGGCTATGAGGACGATGTTTGTGTCGAGCGACGCCATCAGCGTCCCGAGGGTGGTGTTGGACAGGACGATCCACTTGTACTGCAATCGCTTTTACACCGAGCGCCTCTCTGTCTCTGCTTCTCGCCCTCGGGGCAGCGGTAATAACGGTAGTGATGGCGCGAGCTGCGCAGCGACGTAACTTCCAATCCTGCGCGCCCGAGCCGTTGCGGCTTCTAGGATATCACCGGTTAGCCTAGGTTCCCCGCTGGCTCGGACGCCACAAGCCCGATGACTTATTAAAATATCACCGCCTTGGCAAGCAGAAGGGAGACATGCACCCGATGGGAGGTCGGCCTCTACGGCAATACTTGCGTTCGTGATGATGAACGTGAAGGTGGGGAGGGACAGAGAGGTCGTCACCCAGCTGAGGACGCTGAAGGGCGTCAAGGAGGTCTATGAGGTATACGCCATCTATGACATCTTGGCGATAATCGAGGCGGAGACCATGGCCGAGCTCACAAACCTCGTGAACTCGGAGATTCGGAAGATTGAGAGCGTCACGAGCACGAACACGATAATCGCAGAGAAGTACCCGTAAGTTTTCGCGGCCGGCCCTCGGGCGACCTTATTAGTGACCGGAGGCCCCCGCGTTTCGGTGGGAGGATGAGGAAGATTGGATTGGGCATCGGTCTTATCGCGACGGTGCTCCTTCCGCTCGCGTCCCTGCTCTTCGGGTTGCTCAAGCCCGGCGAGACGCTCCCCGCGATCCTGCTGCTCAGCGGGTTGTGGGCGTTCGTGTTCGGCCTCTTCATGGAGAGAAAGCAGGAGAGGCTATACTATTCGGGCTTCGGAGCCGTGGTCGCTCTGCTATCCACGTACCACTTCATCCACTTGCGATACACCATCGGGCTGGTCATCGTCGCGATTGTCGTGTTGGCCTTGATCCAGGCCTTGTTCAGGCCCGGAGCCCCGCCTCGCCCACCAAAGGCGTAGGGCGAAGACCTCTAGTCGGGCTCCGGAGAGTCAGGTCGCCATCGGGCCCAAGAGACGCTCCCTCCGGCGCCGGCTGCCGATAAACGGGAAGACGACGAGGAGTATGCTGGCGGCAGCGGCTGCCGCACCCAGGACCACGGGATAGTTGTATGACGACGTCCCCTTCACCACGCTGGGAGAGTCGATGACGAGAGCCAGCGAGGGCTTGTTCGCACTGCTGAGCCCAGTCCCTTTCCATGAGGCGAAGGAATAGGCGAAGAGCGATGGGGACGCGCGCAGGGTCACGTTGGACGAAGGAGGGACGTAGAGGGTCTTTGTGGTCCCAGCCTGGACGGTCCCGGTCTGGGAGCCGTACGAGAAGGCGATGTTCGTCCCCGCGTCGGCCGCGACCGCGAGTTGGACGTAGAATGTGGCGTTCTCGCTCAGGGGCCCCGTCACGGTGAGGTCGACGGCAGGGTCGGTCCCGACATAGGCGCCCACTCCCGAGCCGCTCCAGTTCTCGAAATGCCACCCTTGGTTAGCGGAAGCCGTCATGTTCAACATGCTTCCTGCGTCGAACCAGCCTGAAGCCTGAGAGATGCTGCCTCCACTCACAACATTGACGGCAAGGTCGGTGTAGTATTGGTGGGTGTAGTCCCAAGAGATTGTTTCGTTAGGGCCGGTGATGGTGGCTGGCTCTGCCTTTGGGGCGTTGTTCACCGGGACGTTGCCGTTGTTGTTCCCAGACACAAAGCCGCCTGCCCGAACCCATCTCTCTGCGGGGGCCGAGCCGTTGAGGACGGCCGTGAACGAGTATCCGCTCCCGGCGTCGAACCAGCCCGTCGCGGCGACGCTCGACAGGTGGATCACGGCCTGGCTCCCGAAGGCCGTGGAGTTGAACTCCGGGGCTTGAGGCGGGATCCCGCCCCCGACGATCGAGTACCCGACAGTGACCTCGTATTGTTGGTAGAGCTGAATCGGGTCGGGGATCGCGTCGGGCGCGGAGACGGTCCAGCTCTGCGTGATGGACGCCCAGCGCTCTCCTGCGGCTCCAGGGACGGTCCCGCTGATGGTCGCATCCGACCCCAGAAGCGCGAAGATCACCGTGGGCGCCGTGCCGAGCAGCTGTGTGGCAGCAACGGGGCCCGGCGTGCGGGATAGGACGGACGGAGGCTCTTCGTAGTGGAGCTCAAGCGCCGAAAATGCGGGAAGGGCCTGTCCCCCTCCTGCCACCTGATACGAGACGGTCTCCTGTACCAGGTGGTAGTAGACGTATGACGCGTTCGCGCCGGCGGCGAAGGTGACCTCGGTGCCGGAGGTGCCGTTGAAGACCCACCTATCGAGGGCGCTCGAGCCCGAGGAATTGATCGAGACCGTAATCGAAGACCCTGGGTCGGCTTGGAGCATGGTGGCCCCGGCCGCGAGGACGGCGGTCTGCGGCTGGCCGGCGAGGGTGTAGGCGGCGGAGAAGCTTGGGGAGGACGCCTCGGTCGCGGCGGGCGTGAGCGTCAGCCTCGACGACGACTCCGCGGCCGACTGACCGGTGACGAACTGGTGGGCTGAGATATACATCGTTGCGCCGTCCGCGGAGAAGGGGTAGACCTGCTGGCCGTTCGTCAAGGTCACAGGCCCCTGGGTCAGGCTGTCGAAGAGGGGAGGGGCCGTGGTCAAGCTGTCGAACTCGTCAATCCAAAGCCATGCCGAGCTCAGGGCGACGGCGTCGTTGGTGTAGGTGACCTTCCCTTCGTTCCCGGAATAGAGCGCGTCGTGATACCATTCGGTCATCAGACCCGTGAAGAACCCGTGGGCATCGTTCGGGCTGAACGTGTCCCCGATAAATGTCGACGACCCCTCGCTGGTGAAGTTCGCATCTGCGGCTGCGCCCGTGCTCCAGTCCTGCGCTCTCATCTCGACGTTGAAGCCCGTGAACGTGAGGCTGAGTAGGACGCTGTCGCCGGAGTTCACGGGGCTGGAGAAGTTCGCCAGGCCTGACCCGTCAGACGGATACACAGACTTGCCGTTCGGGCCGTAGACCTGGTAGCTGAACGCGAAAGTGGGGTTATAGCTCCCGTCCGAGTTCGGCCAGTGGTAGGAGACCCCGGCCTGATACCAGTAACCAGAGGCGGTGACGCCGTTCAGGAGGTAGACGGGACCGTAGCCGCTGGCGTCTGTCTGGGCCAGAGCGGTGACGTTGTAGGCGAGCGCGTCGAAGTTTGAAGTGAACGTGGCGCCCATCTGCTCGTCGTAGGTTGGGGAGGGCGAGCCCTGCGGCGCTGCGCCGTTCGGGGAGGCCGACAGCCCCATCGATGCGGGACGGAATGCGTTCCCACCGGGGGAGAGGGAAAGGTTGGCTCCCGGGTGAGGGCCCTGGCCAGGCGTGCCGACGTGCGCCTGCGGGACGGAAGCCACCAAGATGAACACCGCAACGGCGGCGGCAAGCGAAGACGCGCCCCTCTTCCTTGACAATCCCCGGGCTCGCCCGCTCCCCTTGGGGTGAGCGATAGGAGGGTAGCCTTCGTAAGCTAAGGACGCCGATGGCAAGGAGAGTCACGCGAAGGCCGCCCAGCTAAGAAGATTGTTATTCTCGCGTCTGGACGCGCAGAATCGCCCATGGGCGAGGGACGGTTCTCTTCAGCCTGCCTTATCGTCGCGAGTTCGAGGTGCATTGGTCCTGCGACCCGGATGGCGGGGCTGGAATGTTCGGAGCGCAATTCTGCATATAATGCATTTGGTGCATTACTCTATGGGCGCACCTCGTGTCGCGGAAGCGGACCCGGACCGCGCTCAGCAGCTTATTATCGTGGCCGCCTCCGCCGCTCAAGGCAGGGAGCCTCCGAGTGAGCGAGGCTGAATCGGCAAGACCAAGACTGAAGATCAGGAAGGCCAAGGCAGGCGACCTCGAGCAGTACGCGAAGAACGTGCAGTCTGTCGCGGACGAGGGGAGGTACCTCTTCACGGAGCGGGTGACCGAGGAGAGGAAGAAATCGATGGGGAAGCTCTTCAGGGACAAGGGATGTCTTGTCATCGTCGCCGAGGTCGTGGAGGGAAGGAGGCGGAAACTCGTGGGAAACTTGACGCTGACGAAGTACGGCGATGCCGAGAAGTCGAAGCACGTCCGCGTGCTTGGGATGCTCGTGGTCAAGGGATACAGAGGGATGGGAGTCGGGACGCAGCTCATCGCGTACGCGATCGAGTGGGCGAGGGAGCAGAAGGACGTGGAGAAGGTAGCCCTGGGCGTCTTCTCGAACAACAAGAGGGCCTTCCGTCTCTACGAGAGATTCGGGTTCAAGGTTGAGGGGGTCAGGAAGAATCACTACTATATCGCGGGCAAGCACGAAGACGAGATAGACATGGCGCTCTTCGTGAAGTGACGTTCGCCGTGCCGGCTTAGCGGCCCCACTCCAGGCCGAGGCAGACTGGCCCGTGCTTCGCCGCTGCGGGTCGAGCCCAGCAAGACCTGGCGGTTCTCTCCGCCAAGAGGTCGGCTCTTTGCTTGCCCTTCAAAAGCCGGAGGGAACGTTTTAAACTCGCTGAGGGTGCAAAACAAGACGAATGCGCGGCGTCAGGGTCAGCAATCTTCTCAAGAAATTCGGCGACATCGTCGCGGTCGACGACCTTACGATGGACTTTGAGAAGGGGACGATGACGACGCTGCTGGGGCCGAGCGGGTGCGGCAAGACCACGACGCTCCGGTGCATCGCGGGTCTCGAGAAGCCCGACAAGGGAGTGATATCGATAGGCGACACAACCGTGTTCTCGCAGGAAACCAACCTCCCTCCCGAGAAGAGGATGGTCGGGATCGTCTTCCAGTCCTACGCAATCTGGCCTCACATGACGGTCTTCGACAACATCGCGTTCCCGCTCAAGATTAGGCACGCGTCAAAGCAGAAGATCGACCAGGAGGTGAAGAGGGTGATGGAGCTCGTCAGGCTCACTGGCCTGGGCGGCAGGTCCGCCACGCAGGTGAGCGGCGGGCAGCAGCAGAGGATAGCGCTCGCGAGGGCGCTCGTCTTCGACCCCGAGGTCCTCCTCCTCGACGAGCCCCTGAGCAACCTCGACGCGAGCCTGAGGGACATCGTCCGGGTCGAGGTCCGGGAGATACAGAGGTCCCTCGGGATCACCACGATCTATGTAACCCACGATCAGGTGGAGGCGCTTTCGATCTCGGACAAGGTCGTGGTCCTTCGGGCCGGGAAGATCATGGCGGTGGGCACCCCCAGGGAGATCTACACGAGACCTCCGAACGAGTTCATCGCGTCCTTCGTCGGCAAGGCTAACTTGCTGCGGGGGACGATCACCTCGATGTCGGGGATGCCGACCGCAAGATCGGGGGAGAGCCTCGTGATCGTCGAGACGAAGTTCGGAGAGGTGAGGTGCCACCTTCACGGAGCGGTTCGGCTGAACGAAGGCGACAAGGCGCTGGTCACGATAAAGCCGGAGAACGTCATCCTCACAGCCGACGGTCGGCAGGCAAACGGGCAGAACACCTTCTCAGGGAGGGTGGAGTTCACCTCGTACCTTGGCGGCTTCACGGAGGTCATCGTCTCAATCGGAGGCGAGATGATAAGGGTCATGAAGAACTCGGAGGACGCCAACTTTGAGGGCGGGCAAGCTGTCTCCGTCGCTTTCCCCGAGCACTACTGCTCTTTGCTTCACTGGGACGGGCAAGCCTGACCGTAGGGCGGGCCCCGAAATCTCAGTTAGAATAAATCTAAATGAACCCTTATATCAAACCGAGGCCGTCGAACACGCATGCGAACCAGGCGCGGGGTTTCCACCATTGCAGTAGTTGCCGTCGTTGTCGTAGTCGTGATTATCGCCATAGGTGCAGTGGCATTGACGAGCTTTTCGTCAAGCACCTCGTCGTCCAGCAGTAGCTCTTCGTCGAGCACTACGACGTCGATGTCCATCACCACGTCTATGTCCAGCACTACTTCGTCTACGACGTCGACGAGCAGCACGACCTCCAGCACCTCGACCACGTCGACTAGCCTCGACGGGGCCTTGTACCAGGCGGCCCTCAAGGAGGGCAGCGTGGTCGTGTACGGAAGCCCCACCGCGGTGCAGTTCGCCAACATCACTGCGGCCTTCAACGCGGAGTATCCTGGAATCACAGTCCAGTACACGTCGCTGCAGCCCCCGCAGGCCGTCCCGCAGGTCGAGTCAGAGATGACCGCCCATGGTTACAGCGCCGACGTCTTGCTCCAGGCCGCGACGACCATGCTCACGCTCGAGCCGGCGGGGAGCGTCTGCTCTTGCATTGCCCCGTACGTCTCTCCATACGCGAGCAGCTTCCCGAAGGCCGTGCTCGACCCGCTCAACCAGAGCACCCCGATCATCGAGCTCGCGTTCGGATGGGCCTATAACACGAACTTGATCAGCGCCGCGAACGTCCCCACGACGATGACCCAGGTGGCCAACCCGCAGTTCAAGGGCGAGGTGGTCATGAACGACCCGACGACGGGGACGGCGTTCACCCAGTACTGGGCGTCTCTCGAGGGCGTCCTCGGCAACTCCACCGTGACAGGGTTCCTCCAAGACCTCAAGAGCGCTACCTCCCCGACGATAGTCGCCACGACCGTCAGCTGCATGAATGACGTCGCGAGCTCAGCCTATGCAATCTGCCTCGGAGGCTACATGCAGGACGCCGCGCCCGATATGCAGTCAGGCGCCCCCATGAAGTTCCTGAACATCACCGGCCTTCCCCTGATGCTCACTCCCTCGAACGCCGCGATGCTCAAGAACGCTCAGCATCCGAACGCCGCGAAGCTCCTCGTCGACTTCATGGCCTCCCCGGCAGGCCAGACGGCCTGGGGGAACATCAACGTCAGGACGCCGGTGAGCCAGACCGTCACTGCGAAGTGGTCGCTCAAGTCGGAGATAGCGACGTTCGATCCGGGTGCTGGGACCCAGATATACTTCCCGACGCCCGCGGTGGCCTCATCCGCGACCGCGTGGGCGGCGACCTTCGCCTTCCTAAAGTCGTAGCCCCGCGGGGGACTGCAAGCAAAGCGGAGCCGCCTTGACAGGGACCGCCAGAAGGTCCATCCTTCCCTTCAGCCTCTCATCTCTGGCCCTCGTCGCCGGGGTGGCGGTCCTCGCGGTCTTCATACTCTATCCAATCTTCTTCACCGTCTCGAGCAGCTTCTGGAGCGGTGAGCCCGGCCGCCCCGGGCACTACACCCTTGGCAACTACGTGGCTCTGCTTGGGAGCAGGGAGACCTACGTCACTGTGCTCAACACGTTCTTCGCGGCCGGGTCCTCCGCTGCCATCGCGATGGGCCTCGGGACAGTCCTGAGCATAATCACCGTGAGGACGGACACCCCGTTCCGGCGCGCCCTCTTCTACCTCCCATACTTCCCCCTGGCATTCCCGGTGCTCATCGCCAACCAGGCCTGGATCTACCTCTTCGAGAAGAGGGCGGGGTTGCTCAACATCGTGTTCGGGCACCTGGGGTTGTCCACATCCACGTTCAGCATCTACAGCTGGCCTGGGATGATATTCGCGAGCGCGATGGCCCTGACTCCCATCTCGTACGTCATCATCTCCGCCGCGATGCGCAACATGGACACGTCCCTCGAAGAGGCCAGCAGGGCGTCCGGCTCGGGCGTGCTCGGCACGCTGGGCAGAGTGTCGATCCCGCTCATGGCCCCGAGCATATTCTCCGCGTTCCTGCTCTGCTTTACCCTCTCTGCGGGCTCGTTCGAGACGCCGACGATGATAGGCCTCCCGGCTGGGATCAGCGTGATGATGTCGTCGGTCTACGACAACGTCTACGGCGGCACGCCCAACTACGCCGCAGCGAGCACGGAGTCGGTGCTGCTGCTCGCGATAGTCATGGCAGTGGTCTACCTCTACAACCGCTCCCTCCGGCGGTCGAGGAGGTTCGAGGTCGTCACCGGGAAGGGGTACTCGAGCGGCAGAGGGCTCTCCCTCGGGCGCTGGAGATACCTCGCGTTCGGGATCATCACGGCGTACCTCGTCCTCGCTATAGGGCTCCCCCTCTTCACGATCACGCTGCTCTCGCTCGTGCCCATCTGGCTCCCCAACAACCTCTTCGGCAGGCTGAGCCTGAAGAACTTCCAGTTCCTGCTCTCGAACAGCTCGGGGGCGTACCCGGCCCTCACGAACAGCCTCGTCGCGTCGGTGATCTCCGCGAGCGTCATACTGGGGGTCGCCCTGGTCATCGTCTTCGCCGCGAGGAGGACGACCATCAGGGGACGGGGGCTCCTCGAAGGGCTCGGGATGTTCCCCATCGCCGTGCCCGCGCTGGTGCTGAGCTTCGGGCTGCTCTGGGCGTTCCTGACGATACCTACGGGCCTGTACGGGACGCTTGGGGTCATGGTGATCGCGCTCTCGGTAAGCCTGCTGCCGCAGGGCATCAGGTCGATCAGCGGCGGGGTCGTCCAGGTCCAGATGGAGCTGCAGGAGGCCGCGCGGACATCGGGGGCGAACATGGCGACCACGATTAGGCGGATCTTCCTTCCTCTGGCCAGGTCCAGCCTCGTCGGGGGGTGGCTCTACGTCTTCATCGGCAGCTTCAACGCCCTCGGCGCAGTGCTCTTCCTCCAGTCCGCGAACAACCAGCTCTTCTCGACCCTGCTGTGGAGCTTCTTTTCGAGCTCTCAGCCGTCGTCGGAGCAAGCCTTCGCAGCGGGCTGCGTCCTTCTGTTCCTCATACTCCTGTGCGCCATCACGGCGATGGTGGTCATCCAGCGCAGGCTGGAGAGGGGCCCGCGCCCCAAGGTCGCGTGACCGCCAAGCCGAAGTCCCTCCGCTGAGTGGCCTGGACCGGCATCATCGCTTCGCCTTGGCCCTGGCGGCCGCGCTCTTCAGGGAGGCGTTCATCAACGCGACGAAGGGGTCGTCGACCTCCACCTTCGCCCTCCGGAGGAGCAGGACGACCGCGCCGCACGCCGGCGGAAGCTTTGGGTCGACCACCTCTGCGAGGGGAGCCGCGGCGCGGATGGTCTCCTCCAGCGGCCCGAGGAGCGGGGGACCGGCCTTGAAGACGCCCCCGTTTAGGGACACCCCGAACCGCGTGTCCAGCACCCCGAGCCTCGAGGCGGCAGAGACCACTAGCTTCCCGAGGATCCCGCCCTTCTCCTTCAGTATCTCCAAGGCGGCACCATCGCCGCCGGCCGCCGCCTGGCTGACCAGGGCGGAGAGAGAGGCTACTTCGGACACCGTCATATGCCCGGCGTACACCCGCGCGATGATCCCCGGGGGCTCGCTCACCTCGAGCCTATTCATTATCAGCCGGAGCAGCGTCGTCTTCGGGCCGCGCCCGTCGTAGTCCCTCATCGCCGCGTAGAGGGCGTCCCTTCCTATGTCGTAGGAGCTCCCCCTGTCGTCTACGATGTGCCCCCACCCTCCCACCCTGACCACCATTCGGCCGCCCTCGCTCTGGGCGGCGGCCACGCACCCCGTCCCGGCTATCAGGGTGACCCCGGGCTCGTCGATGAAAGCCCCAGCAACGGCAGTACGCCAGTCGTTGGCGAGGAGGTCGGGGCGCCTCTCGCCCAGACCGAGCGCCATCGACCTGACCGCGCGCTTCATGGTCGCAACGTCCTCGGGCGAGTCGAGCCCCGCGAGCCCGAAGCACGCCTCCAGCCTCAGGCGGTCCTTCCCCGCCCCTGACTGCGCTAGCGCGCCCTCGAACGACCGCCTGAGAGACGCGAGGGCGTTTCGCACCCCGGTGTTGTGGTAGTTGGAGCGTCCCCCGTAGCCTACGCCGAGGACGGAGCCCTCCGAGTCGCAGAGGACGCACGTCGTCCGAGTGCCGCCGCCGTCGAAGCCCGCGTAGAAGCGGGCCGGCGCGTCCCTCATCTGGGCTAAGCCGCCTCCACGTACTTCCCCGGGTTCATGATCCCCTCGGGGTCGAAGGTCTTCTTGATCTCCTTCATCAGCCTCAGCGCCTCCGTCCCTTCGTGGGCCACGAGCTGCTCCCTGAGGAGCTTCGCCTTCTGCGTCCCGACGCCGTGCTCCCCCGTCACCGAGCCGCCGATGCTTATCCCGTAGCGGCAGATCTCCTCGAAGGCGCGGTGGGCGGCAGCCCGGCTCCTCCTGTCGTCCTCGTCGTATAGTATGACCGGGTGGACGTTCCCGTCGCCCGCGTGGCCGTTGACGAGGATCCTCAGGCCGTGCTTCGAGGCCGTCTCTTTCACCTTCATCAGGTACTCGCCGAGCCTGTCGATGGGGACCGCTATGTCCTCGACCTGGACCGCCTTCCCGAGGCCGCGTATTGCGAGGTAGGACATCGACCGGATGTGGTAGAAGGTCTCGGCCTCCTCGGCGTCCCTGGCGATGAGGATCTTGCTCGGCCGGTTGCGCTTGAAGATCTCCATGGCCTCGCTGAGCGAGGGCTCCTCGATGTCCACTATCAGCGTGGCTTCGGCCTCCTCCTGGTGCAAGTCGAGGTTCTTGTTGACCGCCTGTATGGTCTCCTTGTCCAAGAACTCGAACATGTGGGGCATGATCCTGGACGCCCTCAGCTGGCAGATCGCGGCGCTCGCGGAGCGCCAGTCGTCGTAAGTCAGGAGGAGGCGCTTCGGGCTGGCCTTCGGGAGGGGGATGATCTTCAGCCAAGCCTCCGTGACGACGCCCAGTGTCCCCTCGCTCCCCACCATGAGGTGGACGAGGTCGAAGCCGGCCCTGTTCTTCGCGAGGGGCTCCCCGAAGTTGGAGACCTTGCCGTTGGGGAGGACGACCCTGAGGGCGACCACCCAGTCCTTCACCGTCCCGTACTTCACGCAGCGCAGCCCCCCGGAGCCCTCCGCGACCGCGCCGCCGACCGTGCAGAGCGTGCTGCTCGCGGGGTCGGGGGGGAAGAAGAAGCCGTCCTTCTCGAGGCGCTTGTTTAGGTCCTCGAGGGTGACCCCGGCCTGAGCGCGCGCGTACCAGTTCACGGTGTCGACCTTGAGGACGGCGTCCATCCTGCGCATGTCGAGGATTATCGCGCCCTTCGTGACGGCGGCCCCCGTGAGGCTGGTGCCCGCTCCCCTGGGGACGATCGGGACCTTCCTCCTGCCCGCGAGCGCGACTATCTTCCTCACCTCTTCCTCCGAGCCCGGCCTCACCGCGACCGCCGGGCTGGCGCGGAAGCCCGCCATGTCCTCCGAGTACTCCTCGAGCCTCGAGGCCTCGGTGAAGACGTTCTGCGCGCCGCTTATTCCGGCCAGGGCGTCCGAGAGCGCCCGGCCGCCCTTTCTCGCTCGCGTGGGCAAGCCAAAACCCCCGCCTACGCGAAGATCCCCAGCACGGCGTCGTCAGCGAGGGCGACGGCGTACCCGGCTAGCCCCCTGATGTCCCTGAGTATCAGCGAGAGGCGGTAGGCGTTCTTCTCCTCGTACGCCGTGGGGAGCTTGTACCCGCTCTCGT
>Ga0209415_10014057_pt1 | contig 13100 bp, 8 predicted proteins | sample PeaSoiSIISIP2007_FD_187696 | JGI IMG/M metagenome (GOLD analysis project Ga0209415, IMG submission 187696) | Peat soil microbial communities from Weissenstadt, Germany - SII-SIP-2007 (SPAdes) (version 2) | ecosystem: Environmental > Terrestrial > Soil > Wetlands > Peat | place: Germany... | reverse complement strand
GGGATCGGGGAGGACATGATCCCGAAGTCGATCCACTTCCAGTACATGGACGAGTTCGTCGAGGTCAACGACCAGGAGTCGTTCCAGATGGCCCGTCGACTCGCGCAGGAGGAAGGGATGTTCGTCGGCGGGTCGTCCGGGTCCGCGGTGGCCGGCGCGATCCGCTGGCTCTCGAAGCGACCGATCCCGGAGGGCTCGACCGTCATCGTGCTCCTGCCGGATTCCGGCGACCGGTACCTGTCCAAGTTCTACTCCGATGACTGGTTGCGCGAAAAGGGGTTCCTCGATACCGGCGCGACGGCGCGCGAGCTGCTCGCCCGGAAAGCCCCGACGCCGGCGCTCGTAGCCGCGGACCCGACCACGGTCGTCGGCGATGCCCTGCAGCTGCTCCGGCACCATGGGATCACCCAGATGCCGGTCCTCGCCGGTCACGCGAACGTGGGGTCGATCCAGGAAGAGGACATCCTCCGGCGGAGCCTGGCGGACGACACGGTACTCCTCCGGACGGTTCAATCGGTCCTCCAGCCGGCGTTCCCCGAGGTGTCGGCGGACGCCCCCGTCTCGGAGCTGCTCCACTCGCTCCGGGAGGAGCGGGCCCTCCTGGTGCGGGACGCGGCAACCGGGACCGCGGTCGGCGTCCTCACCCGTCACGACCTGATCGGTTTCCTCTCCGAGCAGGGGGGCAGTCATGCGGTTTAACACGCGAGTGATCCACGAAGGGCCGTCGATCGATGCCGCGACCGGGGCAGTGAGCCCGCCGATCTACCTATCGAGCACGTTCCGTCAGAAGGCCCCGAACCAGAACCAGGGGTACGTCTACAGCCGGTCGGGTAACCCGACCCGCGCCAACCTCGAGGCGACCCTCGGAGCGTTGGAAACGGGCCGGGGGGCGCTCGCGTTCAGTTCTGGGCTCGGGGCCCTCACGACCCTCCTCGCCTCCCTCCGCGCGAGAAGCCGGATCGTCTCGGTCGACGATCTGTACGGGGGCACATGGCGACTCTTCGAACTCCACCGACGCCAGTTCGGTCTTCGGGTCGACTACGCTGACCTGTCCGACCCCACGCGCCTACCTCCGCTGCTGAAAGAGAAGACGGACCTCGTCTACGTCGAAACGCCCACGAACCCGCTCCTCCGACTCACGGACCTCCGCGCCACTGTGCGCGCGGCCCACGCGGTGGGAGCGGCCGTCGTGGTCGACAATACGTTCGCGACGCCCGCCCTCCAGCGGCCGATCGAGCTCGGGGCGGACATCGTCCTCCACTCCACGACCAAGTACCTCGGAGGACACTCCGACGTGGTCGGTGGGGCTCTGGTCCTCCGGAGCGCGAAGGACCTCCGCCGCTTCACCTGGCTCCAGAACGCGCTCGGGGCGGTGCCGAGCCCGTTCGATTGCTTCCTGGTCCTCCGGGGAGTGCGGACCCTCGGCCTCCGGATGCGGGCCCATGGAGAGAGCGCCCGGGCCGTGACCGAAGTGCTTCATGGGCATCGGAAGGTACGCCGGGTGCACTACCCTGGACTCTCGGACCATCCCCAGCACGCCCTCGCACGGAGGCAAATGGACGGCTTCGGAGGCATCGTCAGCGTGGACCTTCGCGGTGGGGAGAAGGCCGCGCTCCGCTTCCTGAAGGGCCTGAAGGTGTTCACTCTCGCCGAGAGCTTGGGCGCCGTCGAATCCCTCGTCGACCATCCCGCCTCCATGACCCACGCGAGCGTGCCCCGGGAGGAACGGGAGGCCCATGGGGTGACCGACGGCCTCCTTCGGCTCTCGTGCGGGATCGAAGACCCCTCCGACCTCGCCGACGACATCCGAGCAGCGCTGCGGAGGGTCTGACGTGCGCCGCGTGACGATCTACGACACGATGGCGCGCGCTCCCCGGGTCTTTGCGCCCCGCGTGCCCCCCCGGGTCGGACTGTTCGTCTGCGGGCTCACGCCGTACGCCGAGACGCACGTCGGCCATGGCCGGTCGTTCGTCGTCTTCGACACCGTCGCCCGCGCGCTGCGCCGTTGGGGGTACCGGGTGTTCTACGTGCAGAACGTGACGAATATCGACGACCGGGTGATCGTGCGGGCCGCGGAGCAGGAAGAGGATCCCCTCGCGCTCTCCGACCGGCACTTCCTCTCCTACCTCCGGTCCATGGAGCGCCTCGGCGTGCGCTCCGTGGATTACTACCCGTACGCGACCGACTACATTCCGGAGATCGTGGACCAGATCCGAGTGCTGATCGACCACGGGTTCGCCTATGCGGCGACCGACGGGTCGGTCTACTTCTCGGTGGGGCGATCTCCGGGCTACGGCCGGCTCTCCGGACAGAAGGTCGAGGCGCTCGTTCCGGGGGCCCGTCTCGAGCCGGACCCGCGCAAGCGGGCGCCGGAGGACTTCGTGGTCTGGAAGGCGGCGACCCCGGGCGAGCCCCAGTGGGAAAGCCCCTGGGGGCCCGGTCGTCCGGGCTGGCACATCGAGGATACCGCCATCACGACCCGCCTGTTCGGCCCTCGCTACGATATCCATGGGGGTGGGATCGACCTGATCTTTCCGCACCACGAGGCGGAGATCGCGCTCGCCGAGTCCGCGACCGGCGAATCCCCGCTCGTGAACTACTGGATGCACGGGGGGATGCTGATGATGAACGGGGAGAAGATGTCCAAGTCGATCGGAAACGTTTCTTCGCTCGAGGACGCGATCGAGTCGTATGGCCCGTCCGTCGTCCGCTTCTTCTACCTCAACGCCGGGTATCGCAGCCCCCTCGAGTTCGACCCGGCCAAAAGCCTGGCCGAGGCCCGGGAAGCCTACGGACGGCTCTCCCGTCCCGCCGACCGGATCACGGAGCTCCTCGCTCGCGAGGGGGAGGAGCGGCCGGGCCGTGCGCTCTCGGAGGAGGAAGAGACCGCGGCCGAGTCGCTCGTCGGGCAGCTCGACGAAGCGATGGCGAACGACTTCAATTCGCGGGAGGCCATCGCACTGCTGTTCGGCTGGACCCGTCGCCTTACCGACGGGCTGGCTACGCTCTCCGAGCTCTCCGGCGATGCGCTCTCGGTGCTCGATTCTCCCTACCGCTGGGGCGAGGAGGTCCTCGGGCTGTTCCCGAAGGATACGGCGAGCCGGTCGGGGGCTTGGTCGGCGGTGGTACCGGTGGCGATCCGTGCCCGAGCCCGGGCGCGGGCCCGCGGTGACTACGCCGAAGCCGACCGCATCCGGGACGAGCTCAAGGCGGCCGGTGTCGCGCTCGAGGACGACGCCTCGGGCACCCGATGGGACCCGGCCCGGGAGTGAGCCAGGTGCGAGGTTTCGGCTTCCTCGAACACGGGGATCTCGACCAGCTCACCTTCGTCGAGGTCCCCGAGCCGACCGCCGGCGCGGGGGAGGTCCGCATCCGGTTGCGGGCGGCTGCGTTCAACCGTCTGGACCGGTTCACGCTCGCGGGAATCCCGGGGGTGCCCGTCGAGCGGCCGCATGTGCTGGGCTCGGACGGGGCCGGGGTCGTCGACTCGTTCGGTCCGGACGTCGAGGGCCTGTACCCAGGCCAGCGGGTCCTGCTGAATCCGGCGCTCTGGGATGGGACCTGTGAGGCCTGCCTCCGGGGGGAGGAGTCCCTGTGCCGCAACTTCCGGATCGTGGGGGAGCACACCCAGGGAACGGCGACCACGTACGTCGTGGTCCCCCGGAGGAACGTCCACCCGATCCCCGACACCCTTCCGTTCGACGAGGCGGCGGCGGCCCCCCTCGTCTTTCAGACCGCCTGGCGAGCTCTCTCGACCGTGGCCGCGACGCGGCCCGGCGATCAGCTCGCGATCATCGGAGCTGGGGGCGGGGTGCCGACCGCCGCGGTCCAGGTCGGCAAGCTGCTGGGGGCCCGCGTCGTGGTCGCCTCCCGCAACCGCGCGAAGGAGGCCCGCGTTCGCGCGCTCGGCGCGGATGACTTCCTTACGTTCGACGAGGCCAACCCGCTCGACGCGGTGCTCTGGCGAGCCAGCGGGAAGAAGGGGTTCGACGTTATCTTCGACTCGGTGGGCACCCCGACGGTCCCCCGGTCGGTCCGGGCGCTGGCCCGCGGCGGCCGGGTCGTGGTCATCGGGGCGACGGCGGGTCCGGTCGCTGAGATCGACCTACGGACCCTCTTCTGGCGGCAGGCGTCGATCCGGGGCAGCACGATGGCCAACGCGAAGGAGTTCGATGCGGTCCTTTCGCACCTCACGGCGGGCCGTCTGCGAGCCGTGATCGACTCGGTCCGGCCCTGGGAGGAAGGGCCCGCGGCGTTCGCCCGCTTTGAGGCGCCCGACCTGTTCGGAAAGGTCGTTCTGACCGTGCGCGAACAGCCTTGACTGCCCCATTCCCACGCCGAAGCTGCGCCTTTAGGTTCGGGACTCTTAAATACAGGAACCCGACCTTTCTTCGTCCGTGGACCGTGTTTCGGGCCATCCTTCATCGTCCGAAGGATTGGAGCCTCTGGCGCGCCGACTGACCTACGGGACCCTTCTGGGCCTGGTAATGGTGCTGGTCGTAGCGGGGAGCTCCGGCCTTATCGGCATCGCCGCACCGTCGCAGATCGCGGCGGTGCCGGCCCCGGCCGCGGCCATCGCACCGACCTTGGCACCGGCGGCCGTGACCCATGGCGACCTCATCGTCACGTCGGGCCATACCTTCGTGATCCAGCCCACCCTGGGCGGCCGGACCTACTTCCAGGGCGGCAACATCACCGTGCTCGCAGGGGGAACGCTGATCGTCGAGAACGTCACGCTCTCGTTCGTCCAATTCGTGGCCAACACGGGCACGGCCCAGTCCCGCCTGTCCCACGTCATGCACTTCCTCGACGAAGGGAGCGTGCGGGTCTACAACTCGACCCTCACGACGGACATCAATCTCCTCAACGCCTACCCTAAGCTCAACGTCACGGTCGACGGAACGTTCACCACCTGGGCCTCGACCCTCGCCTTCCCCGGTTGGGTCACGGTCGATGGGATCGGAGCGGCCCTCACGCTCAACGGCACGACGGTGACGAACAATCCGGGCGTCCCGGGCCTCACCGAGCCCTCGAGCATCCTCGGCGATTCGGAGTACGCGGCTTCGCTCAGTGCGATCAATGGGGCCGAGATCAACCTGTTCAACAGCACGGTCAACTCGACCTATGCGAACGACCTGGTCTTGAACGGCCTTCCCATCATCGCCCCGCTCTTCGCCCAGGATGTCGCCGGCGCCGTCAACCTCACGAACCTCGGCGGTTCGACCACTTCGGCGAACCTGACCCAGGACTGGCTCAACCCGGGGACGATCCCCGCGGGGAACGTCTCGGTCTGGTTCAACACCTCCTCGGGCGGCAATGCATCGGGGGACGTCACCACGACGGTCTGGTACGAGGGCGTGGCCTACCCGCTCGGCGACATCATCGTTCCGGGGAGCACCGCGCAGGGGTACGCCTCTACTCCGTTCTCGCCCGCCCTCCTGGCGGCGATCAACGGCAACGGACTTCTGACCTACCTCAACAACACCGGCCTCTTCGGGGGATCCTCCCAGATCTCGGTCGCGTTCGGCGGCACTGGAGCGGAGTTCAGCACCGTCCGCATGGCCCTGATCCCCAATCTACAGTACAACCTGGTCGGCTCCGGGTCCGGCACGACGATCAACTCGGCGGACTCGGTGATCGACCTCAACTGGAACGCCCCGCCCGTGAGCCCGTGGTCGACCTCCTCCCCGGTTCCCTGGCTTTCCAACAAGCTCGTCCTCACCGGAGGTGCGACGGCCAACCTCGCGAACCTGAGCGTTTCGAACCCGATCACCGGCGTCTTTAGCACCTCGGCCGTCCTTGCGGACGCCGCCAGCACGGCGAACTTCTACCGGTGGGCCAGCCTCAATCTGACGGGGGAGGGCGGCGTGGTCCCGATCTACGGGGCCAGCGAAAACGCGTTCTACGCCTACGGTTCCGGCCAGGCCAACAACGCGACCGCCACCTATCTCAACAATCTCCCCCTGTCCAATCCGGCCATCTGGGGCTATGTCCAGTACCGGGACCAGCAGTCGGGCCACCCGGGGTACGGGATCAGCGGTCGAACCGGAGTGTCGACCCTCCTCCTCGCCTCGACCACCTTGAGCGGGCCCACCGCGCCCGACGGTGATTTCCTCGGAACGTACCACATCGGCCTCTTGCTCCCGATCGCGCAAAACTCGAGCCGGTGGTTCAACTGGTCCGTGAGTCCCTACCCCGTGGGGGTCGCACTCGGCTCCCCCGGCTACCTCGGCCCGGACTTCGGCCCGAACCAGCACTTCCCCCAGTACTTCGCCGGCGCCGTGTTCCAGGGGGCCCCCGTCGTGACCGCCAACGGCACGGCCGCACCCAAGCTGGGGGTCCGCATCGGGCAGTTGATCGGGTTCGACACGACCATCAACTCGACCGGCCCGGCTCCGATCACCTCGCTCCAGGCCACGCTCCTCTGGGGCAATGCGACCTCGGACAAGGTCCTCGCCCAATTCGCCACGACCGCCATCGACCTCACGGGGGTCGGCCAGACGTACCCCTTCACCCTCGCTTGGCCCATCAACGACTCCGTGACGGAGTTGAACGGTAGTCAGAGCCGCGCGTTCACGGTCGTCTTCACCTGGAACCCCGGGAACGTGACCGGGCTCTCCGGGACGGCGGCCCTCACCCAGAACGTGACGATCCTGCCGTCGCAGATCGTCATCTCGTCGTTCTCCCTGCCGCCGACGACCCTCCAGCTCAGCGGGTCGTACTACTCCACCGGCGTCGTCCACTACAACGGGAGCGAGTCGGCCGTGATCGAGCTGTTCGCGACCCCCACGCACGGCGGGTCCCCGATCCTCATCGCGGAAAGCACCTCGGCGCCCGGCAGCTTTACCCTCATCTGGGATCCGCTCAACCAGGGCGGTTTTTCCCAGCTCAGCGCGGGCACCTCCTACACTCTCCTGGCGGTGGCGACCTACAACTCGGCCTCGTACAACTACACGCTCCCGGGCGTCTACACCGTGCCGGGGTCGACGTCTCCCACGAGTTTCCTGTATGAGACGTTCCTCGGCCTGCCGCTCTGGGTGTGGCTCGCGATCGCCGCCGGGGCCGCCATCGCGATCGTCGCCGTCCTCGTCGTGCTCCGCCGCCAGGCGGCGGGCAAGGTCGTCGAATGCGGCGAGTGTGGCAACCTCATCCCCGAAGAGGCGACCGTCTGCCCCAAGTGCGGTGCGGAGTTCGAGTCGGACCTCGTCCGCTGCAGTCGGTGCGCGTCCACCATCCCCGCGAACTCCGTCGTCTGCCCCGAGTGCGCCGCGCAGCTGCTCGGAGTCCCTGGCTCGGCCCCCGAAGAGGCGGAACGCCAGGGCTATCAGGACTTCACCGAGAAGTACCGCGCGGAGGGAAAGAAGGAGCTCGGCGAGAACTACAACGAGGGCTCGTTCTGGGACTGGTGGAAGCGCCAGCCGACGTACGTCTCCTACAGCCAGTGGAAGCTCCAGCAGGGTCAGGGCTCGCCCCGGATGGGCATGAGCGAGCCGCCCACGGGTCCGCCCGGGGTACCGCTCGCCTCGGCCCCGGCGCCGACCCCGGTCCCTGCCGCGGCCGCGCCCAAGGCGAGCCCCGCACCCCCGCCCCCCCTGACGTTCAGCCCGCGGGCCCCAGGCCCGGCAGCGCGGGCAGCGGCCCCGGCGGCCGCGGCCGGAGCGCCCCCCGTGGCCGCGGGAGGGCTCAAGGCGTGCCCCACGTGCCACAAGGAGATCCCGGGCGACTACCTCGTGTGCCCCTTCTGCGGGTCGGTGACCCAGTAGGCGAGCGGACCCCGCCCCGGTCGCAACCCCTTCCTCCGCCCTAGAAGTTATCCTATCCGGTCCCTCCGGCGCGCGGGAGCGCATGCCAGGCGACCTCGAGCGCGGACGCCAGAAGGTGGAGTGGGCCCGTACCCACATGCCGGTCCTCGAAGGGATCCGACGCCGATTCGAAACCGAGCACCCGTTCCGGGGGCTGACCCTCTCGGCGGTCCTCCACGTGGAGTCCAAGACCGCAGCGCTCGCCCTCGCCCTCCAGGCCGGTGGGGCGGACGTTCGGCTGGCCGCCGGGAATCCGCTCTCGACGGACGACGACGCGGTGGCCGCGCTGCGGGAGGCGAAGGTGGAAACGCTCGCGGTCAGGGGCGAATCGGTCGCCGACTATCGGGCCGGCATCCAGGCGATGCTGGACGCGGACCCCGACGTTATCATCGACGACGGCGCCGACCTGGTCGCGCTCGTTCACACCGACCGGAAGCTCCGGGGGAAGATCCGGGGGTCGACGGAGGAGACGACCACGGGCGTGACCCGGCTCAAGGCGCTCGAGCGGACCGGGGGCCTCCTCTTCCCCGCCATTGACGTGAATGACGCCGAGATGAAGCACCTGTTCGACAACCGGTACGGCACCGGCCAGTCGACGTTGGACGGGATCTTCTCGGCGACTAACCTCCTGATCGCGGGCAAGGTCTGCGTGGTCGCCGGCTACGGATGGTGCGGCAAGGGCGTCGCCGCTCGTCTCCGGGGTCTCGGCGGGGAGGTCGTGGTCACCGAGGTCGACCCGGTCCGTGCCATCGAGGCGCGCCTGGACGGGTTCGCCGTGCGCCCGATGCTGGACGCCGCGCCCGCCGCCGACCTGATCGTCACCGTCACCGGCAACACCCAGGTCGTCCGGGCCGAGCACCTCCGGGTCCTCAAGGACGGCTGCCTGCTCGCGAACGCGGGGCACTTTGACGTCGAGGTCTCGCGGACCGACCTCGAGGGGCTGGCGGAAAGCCGCCGGACGGTGCGACCGAACGTGGAGGAATACCGGTTCGCCGACGGGCGTCGCGCCTACCTACTGGCCGAGGGGCGCCTCGTGAACCTGGCCGCGGGCCAGGGTCATCCGGTGGAGATCATGGACCTCTCCTTTGCCCTCCAGGCGTTGAGCGCCGAGCATCTGGCCAAGCACGGGCGCACGATGGAGAACCGGGTCCACGCGGTTCCCGCCGAGCTGGACCGGGGCGTGGCGGAGGCCGCGCTCGCCCCGCTGGGAGTGGGGCTCGATACGCTCACCGCCGAGCAGATACGCTATCTGGCCCAGTGGGAGGGAGGAACATGACCGAATCGAAGGTACCGGAAGGGCTGCGTTACGCGAAGAGCCACGAATGGGTGCGGGTCGAGGGGGAGACGGTGACGGTCGGGATCACCGACCATGCCCAGGCCCAATTGACCGACATCGTCTTCGCCGACCTGCCGGCCGCAGGGAAGGCCGCCAAGACCGGGGCCACCGTCATGGTCCTCGAGTCGGTCAAGACCGTCGCCGACATTTACGCGCCCGGCGACGGGGCGGTCGTCGAGGCGAACGCCGAGCTGCGGACGCACCCGGAGTTCGTCAACCAGGACCCGTACGGGAAGGGCTGGCTGTTCCGGCTCCATCTCACGGGACCCCTCGACCCGACGCTCCTGGACCCGGCCGCGTACCGGGCGCTCCTCGCGACCGAGGGCTGAGCGCTACTTGCCCTCGAACCGGGGCTTCCGGCGTTCCAGGAACGCCCGCATCCCCTCGGTCCGGTCAGAGGTGCCGAAGGTGTGGCCGGCCGACTCCGCCTCGAGGTGAAGCGCGCTCGCGAGCGACGCATCCATCCCCCGGTCGATCACCTGCTTCACCCATCGCACGCCGAGCGGCGCCCGGCTGGCGATGAGCTCGGCGATCGCCTGGGTCTCCTCGCGCGCCGTGCCGGCGGGGAGGACCTTGACGACGAATCCCAGACGGAACGCCTCCTCGGCGCTGACCGGGACCCCGGTGTAGGTGAGGTATTTGGTCCGGGCCCGGCCGATGAGGCGGGTGAGCCGGGAGGCCCCGCCCATCCCCGGGTGGATCCCCACCGTCACCTCGGGAAGGCCCAGCTGGGCGCCCTCCGCCGAGACGATGAAGTCCGCGGCGAGGGCGAGCTCGAGTCCGCCGCCGAGCGCGTACCCCTCGACCAGGGCGATGACCGGCGCCGGGAACCGTTCCACGCGCTCGGCGACGCGCTGTCCGATGAAGCCGAACTCGACCCCCTCGGCGAGGCTCTTCTTCTCCATCTCGGCGATGTCCGCGCCGGCGGCAAAGACGGGGGACGAACCGGCGAGCACGACCGCGCGGATCCCGGGTTCGTGCTCCAGGGTCGCGAAGGTGGTCTCGAGCTGGACCAACAGCTCCGAGTTGAGCGCGTTGAGGGCCTCGGGTCGGTCGAGCAGCACCCAGACGACGGGTCCCCGGCGCTCGACCCGGACGCACCGGAGGGGCCAGCGGTGCTCCCCGCGGGAGACCCGCTCGCGGAGGGCCGCCGCGACCGGGAAGCTTCCGGCCCACGGGGAGGCGTATGCCTCGACGAGCGCGAGGCCGTCCGCGAGTCCGACGGCGTTCAGCTGGGCGAACGGGCCCCACTCTCGGCGCAGCCCGACGGTCGCGCCCCGGTCCGTCGCCTCGGGCGTGGCCACCCCCTCCTCCACGAGCTCGGTCGCGATCCCGATCGTGAGCCCCAGGAATCGGGCCCGGACGGCGCCCTTCTTCTCCGGTTCGACGGACGAGCTCTTCCAGTCCCAGAGCGCACCGGATCGGAACTGTTCCTCCAAGCGTTTCGACGGGGTGTAGGCCGGACCGAAGGCCCGGAAGAGGGAATGCTGGGAGTGGAACGCGATCGGGATGCCGGTGAGGTTCATCAGCTCGAACGGTCCGAGCGAGGCGCCCATCGTCTCGCGCCCGGCCTCCTCGATCGTCCCGAGGCTCACCATCCCCTCCTCGGCGAGGCGGGCCGCCTCGTTGAGGTAGGGGACGAAGAAGCGATTGACGCAGAATCCGGCCCGGTCGGCGGTCGTGATCGGGATCTTCCGTAGCCGGAAGCAGAACCGCTCGAGCTCGGCCGTCGTGGCCGGGTCGGTCGCCTCCCCCGGGATGATCTCGACGAGCTGGTTGATCGCGGCGGGATAGAAGAAGTGAAGGCCGGCAAAGCGGCCGGGGTTCGGAAATCCGTGGCCGAGCTCCGTCACCGAGAGCGACGACGTGTTCGTTGCGACGATCGTGTCCGGCCCGACGAACGGCGCCATCTCCGCAAAGACCGCGCGCTTAACTGGAACCTCCTCGAACACGGCCTCGATGACGAGCGTCGCGCCGCGGACCGCCTCCTCGAGGCTCTGCGTGAACGTGAGGCGGGCGAGCACCTCGTCCCGCTTGGCCGGGGTCATCTTCTTGCGCTGGATCGCGCCCGCGAGCATCGAGTCGATCCGCTCCCGGCCCTTCGCAAGGGCGGGCTCGTCGACGTCGCGCACCCGGACCGAGAACCCCGCCTGGGCACACGCCTGGGCGATCCCGCTCCCCATGTTGCCCGCGCCGAGGACCGCGACGGAGGCGGGCGGCCGAAGCGACGGAGTGGACACGGATCGACCTCGAGGGGACGCCCCCCCGTCCCGCACGAGGGCGGGAACCTAATAAAATCGTCCCGCCGCCGGGTCGGCGCGAGGCATGCCGAGATAAGCGCCGAATCCTCCTACCGCGACGTGCCGGGAAGGGAGTCGGACCGGGCGCGAACCGCCCTCGCGGCCGAGCGCCACTTCGTGAGGACCCTGGGAGGCTTCGTCCTCGGGATCGCGGGAGCCGAGCTCGTCACGCACGAGAGGATCCCGATCCCGAGGTTCAACTTCGTCCAGGTCGCGGGGGTCGACCGGGGTCGCCAGAGCGCCTTCTTCGAACGCGCCCTGGACCACTACTTCCAGCGGGCGCTCCGGCCGACCTTCCGGGTTCCGATCCCCGAGGCGGAGCACGTCCGGGCGGGACTGGTGCGGTTCGGCTTCCGGCCTCGGCTCCATCCGATCGTCCTCTTGATCGGCGAGCCGGAACGGGTCCCTCCGCCGCCGACCGACCTCCTCGTCCGGTCGGCCACGAACGCGGAGCTCGACGAGGTCGTGGGACTCGTGGTGGGGCAGGCCGGGCACGCCGAGTTCCGGGCGGCGGTCGATGTCGCCTGGCATTTTCCGAACCCGGGCGAGCGGCTCGACCCGTTCGTGGCGATCCGGGCCGGTCGCATCGTCTCCGTGGGCCTCCGCTACGAGCAGGCCGGCACCGCCGGTCTGCATTTCATCACGACGAGGCCCGGGGACCGGGGCCAGGGCGCCGCTTCGGCCCTCGTCGGCGGGGCGTTCGCGCCGGAGTCGGTCGCGGCGAACGCGATCCCCTTCCTCTTCGCCGACTCGTCCCGGCTCGAGCAACGCCTTCGGTCGCTCGGCTTCGCGCCCGCGCTCTCGTTCCGTGAGTATGCCCTGCCCCCGGAGGTCGAGCTCGCGTTCCCGCCGCCCGGTCCCCCGACGCCGCCCCGGTGGAGGCCCCCGAGGTACCTTTCGGGTCGCCAGGCGACCTAGGGGATTGGGCGGGGCGCGCGGAGGCTGTGGAGCTTGATCCGCTGCTCTAAGGAGGCGATCGTGCGGATCGTGCTCAGCACCGTGTCGGCGTTGAGCGAGATCGAGTCGATCCCCTCCCGGACCAGGAACTCGGCAAATTCCGGGTAGACGCTCGGGCCCTGCCCGCAGATCCCGACCGTGCGACCCGACTCGTGCGCGCCCTCGATGAGCATCCGAATGGCGGTCGTGACCGCCGGGTCGCGTTCGTCGAAATACCCCATGCGGCCGAGGGTTTCGGAATCTCGGTCGGCGCCGAGGACGAGCTGGGTGAGGTCGTTCGACCCGATGGAGAACCCGTCGCAGTGTTTCGAGAACTCGCGGGCGAGGAAGACGATCGAGGGAACCTCGGCCATGAGGTACAGCTGGAAGTCCCGAGAACGGCGCAGGCCCGCGGCCCGCATCATCTCGGTGATCTCCTCGAGCTCCCAGGTGTTCCGTACGAACGGGAGCATGACCATCGCGTTCTTGAGCCCCATCTCGGTCCGGACCTTCTGGATCGCTTCGAGCTCGCAGAGGAAGGCGGGCTTGTAGACGGGGGAGATGTAGCGCGAGCAACCGCGCCAGCCGATCATCGGGTTCTCCTCGACCGGCTCGAACTCCTCGCCGCCGGGCATCCCGCGGTACTCGTTCGTATTGAAGTCGGAAGTGCGGATGATCACGGGCCGCGGGTGGAACGCCGTGCAGACCTTTCCGATCCCTTCGGCG
>Ga0209415_10014056_pt1 | contig 13101 bp, 12 predicted proteins | sample PeaSoiSIISIP2007_FD_187696 | JGI IMG/M metagenome (GOLD analysis project Ga0209415, IMG submission 187696) | Peat soil microbial communities from Weissenstadt, Germany - SII-SIP-2007 (SPAdes) (version 2) | ecosystem: Environmental > Terrestrial > Soil > Wetlands > Peat | place: Germany... | reverse complement strand
GGCGCCTCCGGGACAGTGGGCGCCTCCGGGACAGTGGGCTCCTCAACCGGGCTGGGCCCCTCCCGGGTCCGTCCTGTGGGGCGCGCCGCCCTGGAAGGGTGCCGAGCTCGGCCGGCCGGCGGCCGGACCGGGGGCGCTGGCCGATCCGGGGCGGCGGCTCGGCGCCCGGCTGCTCGACGGGTTGGTGATGCTCCCGGTGTTGGCGACCTTGGCCGGCGTCGCCGTCGCGCTGGTCGCCCCGCACGTCGGTCCCCTCTTCCCGGTCGCCCTGAACAACAACTCCGATGCGCGTCTGCCCACACCCGGAATCCTCTGGATCGAGCTGACCGTTTTCGGGGCCGCGTTCGTCACGGGCCTGGTGGCGGTGGTCTACGAAGCGGTGGCCACTGCCCGCTACGGCCGCACGCTCGGAAAGATGTGGTTGCAGATCCGGCCGTTGCGGATCGACGGCGGACCGCTCGGTTCGGGACGTGCCTTCGGGCGCGCCGGTCTCTACTGGCTGTCGTCGGTCCTGGGCTGGGTGGGGATCCTCAATCCCCTGTGGTGCCTGTGGGACGCCGACCGGCAGTGTCTGCACGACAAGATCGTGAGAACCATCGTGGTGAACGACTGAGGGCGGCTGACGTGGTGCTCAGGATCTGACGGCGCGGAGATGGAGGAACAGAGGGACGCGCCGCCACCGCAGGAGGTGCGGTGCGGTGGCGTCGGGAAGTGGCTCGCGTACGAGCTCGATCAGGAGACCGGCCCGTTCAAAGGCGCGGGCGTAGTCCTCGAGCGGGTAACTCCAACCGCGGAACGTCATCGTGAGCCCGTCGCGCGCCTCGACCCCTTCGAAGCGCCGTCGCCCGAAATAGGTCTCGGTCACGACGAACGACGCGTCCGCTTCTGAGGTGTCGAATCGACCGGTGTTGCTCATGGGGTGGGTGACGCAGACACAGAGACGTCCGCCGGGGACGAGGACCCGTGAGGCCTCGGCCACCGCCGCGTCCATGTCGGCGATGTCCATGAGCGAGTTGTAGGCGACGACGATGTCGCAGCTGGCGTCGGCCAGCGGCAGCGCCGACCCGTCGGCCAGCAGATAGGTACCGTCGGGATCGGCGTCGCGTGCGTGGCGGAGAAGGGTCGGTGACAGGTCGATGCCGACGGTACGGTGACCGCGGGCAGACAGGTCCCGACTGACCCGGCCTTCCCCGCAGCCCACCTCGACGGTCCTGGCCCCCGGCGCCGGGACGATCGTCTCGAAGAAGGGCCGACGGTAGGCCCAGTAGGCGTCGTGCCCCTCGGTCCGGGCCCACCGGAGCCAGTTGCCGGCCTCGCCCTCCCATTCGGATCCGGCCCCCACCGGCACACGGTAGATCGCGGCGCGGGTCGGACCGGGGGCGCGCCGGCGCCGCCACCGCCGGGCAGGGAGTCGGTTATTTGACCCAATGTTGATCTGACGGGGGGAGGGCATTGTTGGTGCTCGCGCACCCTGTGTGGGGCAGGGTCAGGCGATTTCCGGGCACGACGAACCACCCTCTGGGGAGTAAGTGCAACGTGTGGTCAGCGAGGAACACGGCAAAACGGGAGCAGACGCCCGTCGGGCTGCGGGGATGGGGCCCGACGATCCTCGTCTGCGGGGCTGTTCTCCTGGCCGCCGTGGCCGTCGAGGCGAGTCCGCTGACGGCAGTGGCCACCCCGGGCCACAGCCACGCCCGACCCCCGGCCCGCACCGATGACGCCGTCGGTCGTGGGGGACGGACGCTACCGGCGGTCACGACCGGTGTGGCCACATCGCCCAATTGGTCCGGCTACGTCGCCTACGCCTCGTCCGAGAACGACGGGACCTTCGATCAGGTGAGCGCCCAGTGGACCGAACCGGCCGTCACCTGCCCGACCCCGGACGCCTGGACCCTCTTCTGGGTCGGGTTCGACGGATGGCCCGCCAATGAGCCTCCCGTCGAGCGGTCGGTCGAGCAGGGTGGGACGTCGGCGCGCTGCGTGAACGGGGTCCCCAGTTACAGCGCCTTCTACGAGATGTGGCCGACCCAGGCGGTGACGCCGGAGTTCGGTATCCACGCCGGTGACCAGATCGACGCCAGTGTCGTCTCCGTGCCCTACACGGTGCCCGGCCAGTTCCTCATCACCGTCACCGACGTCACCTCGGGACGGTCCTTCGAGGTGACCGAGACCTGCGGCACCGGCGTGGCCTGTCCCCGGACGTCGGCCGAATGGGTGGCGGAGTCCCCGTCGCACTACGGGACGAACCGGTGGTTCCCGCTGGCGGACTACGGGACCATGGACTTCACCAAGGCCACCACCACGAACGCCCAGGAGATCTCCGGGCCGATCTCGGATGCGCAGTGGGTGTACTCGGGCATCGAGCGGGTGGTGGGCCGGACCCAGCCCAAGGCCAAGGTGTCGCCGTTGCAGAATTCGGGATCGCTCTTCTCCGATACCTGGGTCCGTCGGTAGCCGACGGCCGTCGTCGCCCGCCTCGGCGGGGCCGGGGAGCGGTCGGAGAAGAGGGTCAGATCAGGCGACGGAGCGAATCGATCCGTCGGGACAGGCCGATCGTGGGTCGGCGCGCCAGGACGTAGAGCATGGGCAGAGCGGCCCGGGCCCGTGGCAGTCGCGGGTAGTAGGTGCGCAGGATCTCGTCCAGACGGCGCCCGAAGCGGTCGTCGTCGTCGTCGAGCCGGAGATCGAGGCGGCGGCGGAGGCGGGGATCGAGGGTGGTGACGGCGAGGACGCGGCCGACACGGACGATCGGTGGGGGGACCCTGCGGTGCTCGAACCACAGGATGTGCCTCACGAGCGTCCGGCTCACGTCGCCGGTCCCGAGCAGACCGCTGTCGATCATGGCGTCGAGATAGGCGGCGAACGCCTGTCGGTCGGCGGGGAGGAGGTCGGCCGGGATGCCCACGAAGCGCCCGAAGGCCACCATGTCGGCGTAGTACGCGTCGGCCTCCCCCGGTGAGAACGGGCCCACCCACCGGGTGTAGGCCACCTCGGCCGAATCGACGAGGGTGGCCCACACCCAGGTCAGGAGCGAGGCGTCGTGGGCCGTGTACGAGGTGTCGGATCCGAACGGCTCCGACGGGTCGGACGCCGCGCGGGCCGACTCCAGCGGGGCCGACTCGAGTGGGGCCGACTCGAGTGGGAGGGAGAGGTCTCCGTGGATGTGGTCGTGGGTGGCGTAGATCTGGCGGGCCGCGGCCCGCGCCGTCGGGGTGGGGCCGAAGACCAGGCGGAGGGCGACGTCCATCGTGATCCAGGCCCGCCGCCAGGGTCGGCTCCGGAACTCGCTGTGGTCCTCCACGCCCGCCGCCACCTTGGGGTGGGCCACGTCCATGACCAGCGCCCGTTGGATCATGAGGGCGGTGACCGGCTCGGCCACCACCCGGCGCAGGACGCTGTGGCGCCCGAGGGGCGTCGGGGCGGACGGGTCGAGGGCGCCGAGCGGCGGCCGGGCGGACGGTTCGGGCGGACCGGTGGCGTTCACGACGGCGGCGTCCTCAACGAGGCCGGGGGTCCCTCCACATGGGCCACACCGTGGGACCGCCGAAGGGAAGGGCGATCTCGCCCGTCACCTCGAAGCCGTGACGCCGGTAGAAGGCGATGTTGGCCTCCTTGGAGGATTCGAGATAGGCCGGGATCCCGTCGGTGTCGCAGCGCTCCAGCACCGGGACCAGGAGCGCCGACCCGATCCCGTGGCCCTGGGCCGAGGTGCGGGTCCCGAGCACCCCGAGATACCAGTGGGGCTCCTTCGGATGGAGCCTCTCCACGTGGGTGAGGGTCCGCAGGGCCCGGAGGGTGTGGCGGCCGAGGGCCCGGACCATGGCGGGGGCGTGCCTGAGCATGGCCATCGGGGGGACGATGGCGTGTCCGGGCGGGGCCCACAGGGCCGCACCGGCGCGGTCGGGCGTCGTCCAGACGGTCTCGAGGGGGAGGAAGTGACCCCGGAGCTGGACCCCGAAGAGCTGGGCCAGGCGGCGCGACCGGCTCTGCTCCTCGCGCAGGATCCATGACATCACCGGGTCGTCGAAGAAGGCGTCGGCGAGGGCGTCGGCCACCCCGGGGAGATCGTCGGCCGTGGCCAGCACCACCCCGGGGGTCCTCGGAGCCGGATCCTCGGGGCGTCTGTCCACAGCGGTCCGGAGCCTAAGCCACTCACCGGGGCCCCGAGCCACCCCCGGGGCCCTTCGGCCACCACCTGAGAACGGACGCGAGAAGCCCCCACCCTGAGGTGGGGGCTCTCGGACTCTGGGGATTATGGAGTCTGGGGTTTGGGACAGAGGCTGTCCGAGTAGATGATCGGCAGCCCCGGGGGAGACTTGAGCCGAACGGGCACAACGCCGCCACAACAGGGCCGCCACATCGGGGGCGGCCCCACAGGTCGCCCCAGCGGGTCGCCACAGAAGGTCGCCACAGAAGGTCGCCACAGAAGGTAAGGAAGGTCCCATGGAGCTCGCCGACCTGAAGGTCACCCGGTACGCGGTGGAGGACGCCGTGGCCACCATCACGCTCGTCCGCCCCGAGCGCCTGAACGCCTGGACGGGGAGGATGCACACCGAGTACCGGGCCCTTCTGGCCCGGGCCGCCGGCGACCCCGCCGTCCGGGTCGTGGTGGTGACCGGTGCCGGGAGGGGCTTCTGCGCCGGCGCCGACACCCGGGCCCTCGAGGGCCATGTGGAGCGGGGCGGCTACGACCCCGGCACCGGACCCGACCTGGCCCGGCCCGGGTACGGGGTCCGGCCCGAGTTCGACGCCGACTTCGCCTACCACTTCGGGGTGGCGAAGCCCGTCATCGCCGCGGTGAACGGACCGGCGGCCGGGGTGGGCTTCGCCCTCGCCTGCTACTGCGACCTCCGCTTCGCCGCCGCCGGGGCCAAGCTCACCACCGCCCACGGGCGGCTCGGGCTCCCGGCCGAGTACGGCCTCTCCTGGCTCCTGCCCCGCCTGATCGGGCTGACCCGGGCGGCCGACATCCTGCTCTCGAGCCGGGTCGTCCTGGCCGAGGAGGCCGCCGCCATGGGGCTCGTGAACCGGGTGGTGGAGCCCGAGGGGCTCATGGACGCCACCTACGCCTACGCCCGGACCCTGGCCACGGAGGTCTCGCCGGCGTCGTTGGCCGCCACCAAACTCCAGATGTACCTCGACCTCCACCGCGACGCGGCGACCTCGGTGCGCGACGCCGCCGACCGGCTGGAGGAGATGATGAGGGGGGCCGATTTCCACGAGGGGGTGGCCGCCCTGGCCGGGCGGCGGTCCCCCCTCTTCGCCGACCCGCCCCCGGAGGCCGGGTCGTCGGTGCCCCCCGGAGGCGGGGCCCGAAGGCGAGGTGGGCCCTAGGGTGAGGTGGATGGGGACGGATCGGACGCGGCCCGGGACGGCCTTGGCCGCCGGGGTGGTCGAGTCCGGGCTCTACGCCACCGATCCCCACCCCCTCTTCACCCGCCTCCGGGCCGAGGCCCCCGTCGCCTGGAACGAGGAACGCGGCTTCTGGGCCGTGACCACCCACGCCGACGTGAGTGCCATCGGTCTCGACCACGAGACCTTCTGCTCCCGCCGGGGGATCCTGGTCGACGAGATCGGTGTGACCTACGAGTCGCCGCCCACCATGATGCACACCGACCCCCCGGCCCACACCCGCTACCGGCGCCTGGTCCAACCGGGATTCAAGCCGTCGGTGGTCCGGGCCCTCGAGCCGGCCGTCCGGGTCCGGGCCCGGGCCCTCGTCGAGGGCCTCGGGAGCGGTGGGGGCGTCGACGTGGTGGCTCTGTTGTCGGTCCCTCTCCCCCTCCAGGTGATCAGCGAGATCATGGGTCTCCCGGTGGAGGACTGGGAGCGCTTCTACGAGTGGTCCGAGGCCGTGATCCCCGGCGCCACCGACTGGCCCGAGGAGCGCCGGACCCGGTTGCTCGGCGAGATGGTCACGTTCCTCGTCGACCTGACGAAGGACCGGCGGGCCCATCCCCGTGCCGACGTCCTCACCGAGCTGGCCCAGGCGAGCATCGGGGGGGACCAGTTGAACGACGCCGAGCTGGCCATGTTCCTCGTCCAGCTCCTCGTGGCCGGGAACGAGACGACCAGGAACCTCATCTCCGGCGGCCTCGTGGCCCTGGCCGAGAATCCCGACCAGTGGAACCGGCTGGCCGGCGACCGCTCGCTCGTCCCGGGCGCGGTCGAGGAGATGCTCCGGTGGACGACCCCGGTGGTCTCGTTCATGAGGACGGCCACCCGCGACACGGAGCTCTCCGGGGTGGCCGTCGCCGAGGGCGAACCCGTCCTCATGGTCTACGCGTCGGCCAACCGCGACGAGGCCGTCTTCGGTCCGGGGGCCGACGGCTTCGACGTCGGGCGCCATCCGAACCCCCACCTCTCCTTCGGCAGCGGGTCCCACTTCTGCCTGGGGGCGGCCCTGGCCCGGCTGGAGGGCCGGATCGTCCTCGAGGAGCTCCTCGACCGGTTCGACACCCTGGAGCTCGCCGGCCCGGTGGAGCGCTCCGGGTCGACGGTGATCGCCGGGGTCAGGCGGGCCGAGCTCTCCTTCGGCCCCTCGCGCTGACCCCGCTGACCCGGCCGACCCGACTGACCCGACTGACCCCGCTGACCCGGCCGGCCCCGCGCTGACCGGGCCGGCCCGGTCGGTGGCCGGGGGTGGGGTCAGTCGTTGGCCGAGACCTCGACGAGGAGGTCGGCGAACTTCCTCCGGGCCGCGGCGCGCCGGGTGGGGACGTGCTCGGTGGGGACATCGACGGGGGCGTAGCGCTTCAGGACCTGGCGGGCCACGGTGACCTTGTGGACCTCGTCGGGACCGTCGTAGATCCGGGCCGCCCGCGCCGCGCGGTACATGTGTTCGAGGGGGAGGTCGGTGGAGAAGCCCAGGGATCCGTGGGCCTGGATGGCCCGGTCGATGACGTTGTAGAGGACCGTCGCGCCGTAGTACTTGATCATGGCGATCTCGACGCGGGCCGCGGCGGGACCGTCGCGGTCCATCTTCCAGGCCGCCTGGAGGGTCATCAGGCGGGCCGCGGTCATCTCGGCCATGGAGTCGGCCACCCAGCTCTGGACCATCTGCTTGTCCGCCAGGAGCGACCCGTGGAGATGGCGGGAGACGGCGCGCTCGCAGAGCATGTCGAAGGCCCGCTGGGACTGGCCCAGCCAGCGCATGCAGTGGTGGATCCGGCCCGGCCCGAGCCGCATCTGGGCCAGACGGAATCCCTCCCCCTCGAGACCGATGAGGTTGTCCACCGGGACCCGGACGTCGCGGTAGACGATCTCCGAGTGGGCGCCGATCTTCCCGAAATGGGGGAAGGGGTCCTCCATGGTGGGGACGTCGCGGACGATGTCGACCCCGGGGGTGGCCGTGGGGACGAGGATCATCGAGCAGCCCTGGTAGGGATGGACGTCGGGGTTGGTCACGCACATCACGATGAGGAAGTCGGCCACCGAGCCGTTGGAGGTGAACCACTTGTGGCCGTTCACCACCCACTCGTCGCCGTCGCGCATGGCGCTCGTCCGGATCAGGGTGGGATCGGCTCCGGCTCCGGGCTCGGTCATGGAGAAGGCGCTCCGCATGGTTCCGGCCAGGAGCGGCTCGAGCCACCGTTGCCGGTGCTCGTCGCGGCCGGACTGCTCGATCCCGATGGCCAGGAGCTCGGCGTTGCCCGAGTCCGGTGCGTTGTTCCCGAAGACGAGGGGGGCGAGGAACGAGCGGCCCAGGATCTCGTGGAGGAGTCCCAGCCGGACCTGGCCGAAACCCATCCCGCCGAGTGCGGGCGGGAGGTGGGCGGCCCACATCCCCTCACCCTTCACCTCCTCCTGGAGGGGCCGGATCGCCCCCGCCAGGGCCGAGGTGTCGAGGTCGAGGGTCTCGAGGGGGAGGATCTCCTCGTCCACGAAGGCCCGGGCCCAGGTCAGCTTGGCTTCGTAGTCCGGCTCCGTCTCGAAGTCCCAGCCCATTGTCGTTTGCCTCCTCGCGTCCGACGCCCGCTACCGTGTGCCGGTGCCCGGCGACGCCTCTCTGGCCCCCACGCGTAGCACCGTCTCTCTCCGGGCGCCCGTCGAGAGCTGTCCCGTCGTCCTCCCCCCCGTAGCCACCCCGGCGGCGGCCCGGAGGCTCATCGCGGCGGCCGCCGGGGCCCTCCTCGATGACCATCGCCCGCTCGAGGCCGGGGAATTGTCGGGGCTGGCCGTGGTGCCCGACGAGTCGGTGACGGCACTGGCGTCACTGGCCCACGAGGTCCGGCTGGCCTGGTGCGGGCCCGAGGTCGAGGTGGAGGGGATCCTCTCGGCCAAGACGGGGGGATGTCCCGAGGACTGCCACTTCTGCGCCCAGTCGTCGCGCTTCGAGACACCGGTGAAGGCGACCCCCTTCCTCGACACGGCCGAGGTCCTGGCGGCGGCGGCCGAGGTGAAGGCGGTGGGGGCAACGGAGTTCTGCATCGTCCTGGCCGTGCGGGGACCCGACGAGCGGACCCTCGACCGCATCCTCGAGCTCGTCCCCCTCGTCCGCGACCTCGGCCTCAACGTGGCCGTCTCGGCCGGGATCCTCACCGACGACCAGGCCCGGCGGCTGGCCGCGGGGGGCGTCCACCGCTACAACCACAATCTGGAGACGGCCCGGTCCTTCTTCGGCCGGGTCGTCACCACCCACACCTGGGACGAGCGGGCCGAGACCTGCCGGCGGGTGACGGCCGCCGGGATGGAGCTCTGCTGCGGAGCGCTGGTGGGGATGGGCGAGAGCGACGCGCAGCGCGTCGAGCTGCTCCTGCAGCTGCGCGACCTCGGCCCCACCGAGGTCCCCGTCAACTTCCTGAACCCCCGTCCGGGGACCCCCCTCGGCGACCGGGCCATGGTGGGCGCCTGGGAGGCGATCCGCTGGATCGCCCTCTTCCGTCTGGCCCTGCCCGGGGTCATCCTCCGCTACGCGGGGGGACGCGAGGTGACCCTCCGTGACCTCCAGGCCATGGGGATGACCTCGGGGATCAACGCCCTCATCGTCGGCAACTACCTGACGACGCTCGGCCGGTCGACCGACGAGGACATGCGGATGCTGGCCGACCTGAAGATGCCGGTGGGGGCGCTCACCGGCGCGCTCTGAGGTGCCGTCGCCGTCGTTCTGCTCCGGCTGCGGCCGGCCGTCGTCGCTCTGCGCGGGATGCGGGCGCACCCTCGACCCTCCCCGGTTCTGCCCCCACTGCGGCCGGCGGATGACGGTCGTGGTGACGCCGGTGGGGTTCCGGGCGCGCTGTCGCGATCACGGACCGGTGACCGTGCCGGAGGACGCCGCCCGGTGACACCGTGGCCCGGCGCCGGTCGATGTGCCGGTCGGTGTGCCGGTCAGGGGGACGGTTCCCAGCGCATGTGGACGTCGGGCTGACCCTCCTCGTTGTCGGCCCCGTCGGTGAGGACGAGGTCGCGCCAGCCGTGGGAGGCGTAGAGGGCGCGGGCGCCGGTGTTTCTCTGGAACACCCAGAGGTCGAGCCCCGCCGGTGCGATCTCCTTGGCCCACCCGATGAGGCTGCTCCCCAGTCCGGCGTTCTGGGACGAGGGGTGGACGTACAGGTGGGCCAGCCACGACCCGTGGACCGCGGCGAACCCGACGACCGCCCCGTCGCGCTCCGCCACCTGGACCCGGTCCGCCGCCACCACTGCGGCGATGAACCGTGCGGCCTCGTCGTCGGTGTGGAGGACGGGGAGATAGGTCATGGGCCGGCGGGCGGCGAGGAAGACGTCGGTGATGGCGGGGGCGTCCGCCGCGCGCGCGGCGCGCAGGGTGACGCCGGTCATGGGACAATCATCGCGTGGACCGGATCGGGGTGGCCGACACCATGTTCGCCCGCTACGACATGGGCGCCGAGGCGGTCGACGAACTCGAACACTGCCCCCTCCACGGCGACCGCTTCGAGATCCGGCGCCGGACGGTCCCCGGGTTCAAGGACCTCGGGGTGGCCTGCAAGAAGCTCATCGTGGAGGAGGGCTGCGCCATCGTGGTGGCCCTGGCCATGCCGGGCCGGGCCGCCATCGACCAGGTCTGCGCGCACGAGGCGTCCCAGGGGATCATGCTGGCCCAGCTCCTCACCGGGACCCACGTCCTCGAGGTCTTCGTCCACGAGAACGAGGAGGACGATCCCGCCCTCCTGGCCGCGGTCTGCGTGGACCGGGCGCGCAAACACGCCCGCAACGCCTACTGGATGCTCTACGAGCCCGAGCAGCTGACGCGCCGCGCCGGCCAGGGGATCCGCCAGGGCTACGAGGACGCCGGCCCCATCGCCACGCCCTCGCTCTGACGCCGCGTCGTCCTACCCGAGGCCGACGCCGAGGTCGCGGTCGCGGTCGAGAGGGCGACGACCGTGGTCGGACCGGTCGAGGCCGATGGCGCGGCCGGCGAGCAACCGTGAGAGCTCTCCGCGTTCGATGTCGGCGCGCCGGTCCCGCTCGGGGGTGAGCGAGGGCGACGCGTACCGACGCTCGGCCACGCCCGGCCCCTGGCGCTCGCCCCGGGGCCCGGACTCCGGCGCCAGGTCGACGAGCAGGCGGTCGGCCGCCTCCTCCACGGCCGGTCCGGGCGCGCCGGCGGGGAGGGATCGGGCCCAGGCGCCCACGACGTCGCGCCGCGCCACGGCGCGCCGGAGGTCGCCGAGCGCCCGGGTCACCTCCTCGTCGAGTCCGCCCGGGTGGCCCGAACCGAGCGCATCGCCCGGCGGAACCGGCCGGAGCGGGGCCCGGTCGAGGACGGCGTCCAACTGAGGCGGGCCGAGACCCACCGTCCGGGCGCGGTCCCTCCACTGCGAGCGGAGGTCGTCGGCGCCGAGGAGCGGGTCCTTCCCGGCCCGGGTGGCGAAGGAGGCCACCGTCCGGGCCCGCCCGCTCGACAGTTCCCGCTCGGCCAGGTGGGTGGCGATCTGGGAAGCGCGGCGCGAGAACTCCCGGCGCACCTCGGGACCGATCCCGGTGATGTCGGCCCGCCCGCGGTCGGGGCTGTCCCAGGTCACGCCCAGCCGGGTGGTGAGCTCGTGGCGGAGATGGCAGTGGTAGAGGGCGTCGACGGCCGAGGCATGCGCGTAGACACCGCGGCCGTCGAGCGCGCTCCAGTCGCCCTCGGGACCGCGGCCCACGTTGGCCACGACGACGTGCGTGTGGAGATGGGGATCGAGGGCTCGGCTCATCCGGTGGACGAAGCCGGCGGCGGCCAGCCCGCCCACCGCGGTGGGCACGACCACCGGAGCCGTCACCGTCCGGCGGCGGACGGCGAGCGCATGGTCCTCGACATAGGAGACGGCCGCCCCCACCGCCCCGGCGTGCCCGGCGGCCACGGCCTCGGACACCTCGGGGTCGCCCAGTGCGTGGAGAAGACTGACCGACTTGGGCGCCGAGAAGGTCAGGTCGAACCCGGCCACCGTGACCCGCGGCCGGGCCACCCCGAGGACCCGGCCGGTGACGGGATCCTCCCCGGCCAGGACGGCTTCGAACTCGGCGGCGGCCACGACTCCGGCCAGCCCGAGCTCCGGGGTCCCCTCGCCCATCCACCGGCCGGGGGCCTCGATCCCCGTGCCCTGTTCCTTCTCCGCCACCTCGAGGTAGTAGGCGGCGCCGCCGGCTCGCACCTTCGACACCCGCAGCACCCCGACCACCATGGGGGTGGAACCTGCCCGGGGACGTCGCCGGGGAGGTTGCGGGGAACCTCTCCGGTTAGGAACCCCCGGCCGGCGCCCGGTAGCGGGCGAGCAGGCGAGGGGCGGGACGAGAGAGGGACCGGCGGGAGGACGCCGGGGTTCGGGGCCTGGGGGCTGCCGTAGGTTGAACTAACCGAGGCTGTTCACAGCAACTACGAGACGCGCCGAGACTCTGTCGATGCACGAGACACAGGAACACACCTCCGTCAACGCACGATCCTGACCCCGCGCAACCGAGCTAGTAACGGCTCCCGCTCCCATGCCGGGGACGTAACGAAGATGACTGTCGACATGACGAGTCCGACTGCTCCGACGATCATGAGGATGACCCCACATGGGTCAACGGGTTACTTCCTATGGAGCACATCCTTGGTCTTGTCGATTCCCTCTTCGACCTTGTCCTCGGACTTCTCGATCACGTCTTCCACCTTGCTCTTCACGTGGTGGAGCTTCTCTTTGGCCTCACCAGAGCGACGATCCGCCTTGCCTTCGGATTCCAGATCCTTGTCACCGGTGAAGGCGCCGACGGCCTCTTTGGCTTTACCCTTCAGCTGATCAGTCTTTGCGCCCATCGAGCTTCTCCTTTCGTCCCGCCATGTCTGGATCGGCTGGAACACACTTCCACTGTGCGCAGGTATGTCGGGCCTGGCCAGAGGCGATAGTCCTCATCCCGACGCGCAGCAGTGGGGTGCATTGACCACCTTCCGTGCTTTTCCGATGGGATGAGACTTCAGGCCCGAGATGTTCCTCCTTCTTCAGCCGCTGTCAATGCGCCGAAATAGGACCTTCGCCCCTGAGCCTGCGGCGCGACGATCCTTACGATTACAGAAGGGCGAGGAGAGAGGCAGGCGGATATGAAGGCCTTCGGTTTCTTCGCAGGCGCAGGGTGCGCTGCCCTACTGGCGACAGGCGTCCCCGTGTTTGCCAGCGTTCGCACGCAGGCACTCGAGATCACGCAGACGGAAGCAACGTTCCAGATCCCTAATCATTCGGGTGACAGCAGCTTCACACTCAATCTGTGGAACTCAGGGACTCTTGTGGGAACGAGTTCAGGTACCTCCGGGATTCTGACCGTGAACGTCCCGAACATTGCCGGGTGCACCTTCCAGGCTGACGTGCGCCAGGATGGGCGTTATCTCATGGGGAAACGCGCGACGTTCACCTCATGTGGGCCCGCGCTGACGACTACTACCAGTACGACGACAACCACGACAACCACGACAACCACGACGACGACGATTCCCGCCACTGCGCCCGCTCACGGAGTCAACGTGATCCCTCCGCCTGCGACCGGGGCCCGCGGTATGGCACCTGTCGCACCTGTTCCGATCAAAGTCCAATCTGGTCGAGTGACGTTTACAGGATGAGGGAGGCGGCAGTGCTGCCCACCTCAGTACGCATCTCGACGTGAGGTACTCGCCACGACGGCACCCTGTCT
>Ga0209415_10014055_pt1 | contig 13101 bp, 14 predicted proteins | sample PeaSoiSIISIP2007_FD_187696 | JGI IMG/M metagenome (GOLD analysis project Ga0209415, IMG submission 187696) | Peat soil microbial communities from Weissenstadt, Germany - SII-SIP-2007 (SPAdes) (version 2) | ecosystem: Environmental > Terrestrial > Soil > Wetlands > Peat | place: Germany... | reverse complement strand
CCGGTCGGCCTCGTGGAGTTCAACTTCAACCCGAGCGTCGGCGTCTACGCGTTCTGGGACGACGCCGGGTTCAAGGGCGACGACCTGCGCGCGCACTTCGAGGTGTGGCCCGACGACTGGCTGTACGGCTCCCTCACGCAACGCATCCTGCTCGCCGACCAGCGCACCCTGCAGCTGCGTGTCTCCGGCCTCACCCGACCCGACAAGGTCTTCTACGGCACGGGGCCGAGGTCACTGCAGGCCGACCAGAGTCGCTACGCGATCCAGAAGGTAGACGCCGGCGCCGCGTACGAGTGGCGCTTCTGGCGGTCCAGCCGGATCGAGACCGCGATCGGCGTGCGCGACGTGAGCACGAAAGACGGCCACTTCGGCGGCGACCCGGCGCTGACCCAGGAGGCCGCCACCGGGGCCTTCACGATCCCGGACGCCTTCGGCCGTGAGTACACGGCCGAGTACAACGAGGTCCTCGCGGCCATCGACAGCCGGGCCATCGCGAGCGGGCCCAGCCCCGGCGCTCGCCTCGAGCTCGCCGCCCAGCAGGGAAACGATATGCGGATCTCGCCCGAGGCGGGCTGGATCCGCTACAGCGCGACGGTGGGCGGCTACGTCGACCTCAACGGACGTGGGCGTGTCCTCGGGCTCACTGCGACCACGCTCTTCGCCGATCCGCTGGGCTCCGGGCCCGTGCCATTCACGGAGCTCGTCTACCTCGGGGGCGACCACCCAATGACGGGTTACTACGAGGGTCGGCTCCGGGACCGGAGCGCGGCCGCGGCGACCGCCACCTACTCGTGGCCCATAGGCGCGTGGATCGACGGCGACATCCAGCTCGAGGTCGGCAACGTGTTCGGGGCGCACCTGGAGGGCTTCGATGCCCGGCTGCTGCGGTTCTCGGGCGCCCTGGGGCTCACCCTCGCCGCGTCGAAGAACAACCCTTTCCAGGACGCGCCCGTCCAGCTGCTCCTGGGCGTGGGGAGCGAGACCTTCGAGCACGGAGGGCAGATCGATTCGCTGCGGGCGATGGTCGGCGTGCCGCAGGCGTTCTGAGGGAATGAAGCGATGAGACATTCTGACTGCATCCGAGTCGCATGGGTTCCGGTGGCCGCGCTGGCGCTTGCTGCGTGCGCTTCCGGCGAGCGCCGGTTTCCCCTGCGCGAGCCCATCTGGCGGGACACCGACCTCCAGCCGGTGTTCGCCCGCTGCCATCGCGAGCCGGATCCCAAGGATCCACACCACGTCTCGTGCGCTCCGGAGATCTACGACGCGCCGACCTACTGGGACGGCGCTGACAACCTGTTCTTCCGTCCGCTGTCGGAGCTCGTCGGCCTCCCGGCGAGCGGCGAGTCCGTGAACGTGAATAGCCTCGACGAGGTCCCCGACTCGTCCTGGTTCACCAACCGGCTCGGGGTTCGCCCCGTGAGCCTCGATGAGCTCCGGCTCAACGAGTGCAAGAAGGAGTGGCTCCTCGACCCGGACCACGCCCCGGACGGATCCTGGCTCATCGACCAGGGCAAGACGAGCGGGTCCACGCCGGGCTTTCGCATGAGCGTCCCTGGCAAAGGCAAGTACCTCGTCAAGGTCGAGGCCACCGGTCTGCCCGAGCGCCAGGTCGCCGCCACGGTCATCGGGGAGGCCGTCTACTACGCGACCGGGTACAACGCGACGTGCGAGCAGGCCCTCCTCGTCCGTCCGTCGGTGTTCAAGCTGAAGCCCGGTCTGAGGGCCGCCCACGGCAACTTCGGAGACGAGTACGACTTCGACCAGAAGGCGGTCGACGACCTGTTCGCGAAATCCAACAAGCACGGCGGGCTGCTGCGGGTCAGCGCCTCGGCGTGGGTCCCGGGGTACGTCACGCAGCAGTTCCGATACGAAGGGACGCGCAGCGACGACCCCAACGACGTCGTTCCCCACCAGCACCGCCGCGAGCTCCGCGCCTCGCGGCTCATCTCGGCATGGCTCGATCACTTCGATGCGCGCGAGGGCAACTCGCTCGCTACCTGGGTCACCGACGTGAAGGGCGGTCCGCCCGACGCATCGCCCGGTCACCTCGTCCACCTCATGATGGGCACGAGCGCGGCCCTCGGATCGTCGTGGGATTGGGACCCGATCACGCGCCGCCTCGGCTACTCCTACGTCGTCGATTGGGGGGACATGGCAGCGGACTTCGTGACGCTCGGGGCCACCACGCGCGTGTGGGAGACGACGCAGCGAGCGCCCGGGCACGAGATGTTCGGGTACTTCAACGTCCAGGCTTTCGACCCGGAGCGCTGGAAGAACGAGTACCCGAACGCCGCGTTCTCGCGGATGACCGAGCGCGACGCGGCCTGGATGGCCCGCATCCTGGCGTGGTTCACGCCGCAGATGGTCCGGACTCTCGCAGAGATGGCGCAGTTCGCCGACCCGGCGAACACCGACTATCTGGAGAGCGTCCTCGATGGCCGGCTCGCCAAGATCCTCGAGCGTTACCTCACGCGCGTGTCGCCGATCGGGGGCGTGCACGTCGAGGGAACGAATGTCCTCTGCGGCGTGGACCTCGCGGAGTGGCGCGGGCTGCGTGAGCCGGAGCGGTTCCGCTACGCGGCTCGGGTCCCCCGGGGGCCATGGCTACGCGTCGAGCGGCGGCAGGGCGCCCAGGTATGTGTGTCGCTGCCGCATGTCGCCACCGACGACGGGCTCCGCGACGATGCGCCGGAGCGCTATGTTCGCGTGCGCATCCAGGACGGGGTGGCGAGGGGGCCCCTGGTGGCCCACCTCTACGATCTGGGGCCGAAACGTGGCTACGTGCTCGCAGGGCTCGAGCGACCGGACGAATGACGTTCGAAGTCAGGCTCGCCGTGAACCACGGATTCTGACTCAGAAGATCCCCTGCACGGAGAGCAATCCGCCGCCCGGCGCAGGAGCGGCGCCCACCCAAACGGGCGGGGCCTCCTGCTTGTGGCGATGGAAGTGCGGCACCAGGACCCCGATGGCCGCACCCGCCATCGATCCGGCGATGACGTCGGTCGGGAAGTGCTCGCCCGCGCGGACGCGCTCGTAGCTGACGAACGCCGTCAAAGCGGTGGCTACGCCGAGCGTGATCCAGGGGCGTGGCGAGCTGGGTGATCGGACGAAGGCGAGGTAGGTCGCCGTCGCGCCGAGGGCCGCGACTGTGGAAGCGTGCCCGGAGAAGAAGGACAGGCCGAGGTCGGTGGATGTGCAGCTCGCCTGCTGGGTCGTCGTCGAGCAGTCGATGTAGTCGATCGGGCGGGGCCGGCGCACGGCGATCTTCGTGATGTCGGTGAGAGTGAGGGCAAGCGACCCGGACTCCGCATACATGAAGCCGTCGACAACCATCGCGTCCGTACCGTCCCGGAAGCCCGACAGGATTGGATCGAGCACCGCGAATCCAACGGCGGTGTAAAGGCCGATGTTCGAGTAGGTGCCGGCGTGCGGATCGATCGTCTGCGAAATGGCGCCCCGGTCGATGGCCAGCAGGCTGCTCGTGGAGAAGGACGGGGATGGCAACGGAGGCTTGATCTCGCCGGTCCCCAGGATCTCCGCCAGCAGTCCGGCGAACCCGAAGCCGGCGAGCGTCAGCACACCGTCGGAGACTGGATCGAGCGTGAAATGCTGCCCCTCCTCGAGCGGGATAGCCACCGGCATCGGCGGAGGTTCCGCATGCGCGACGGACGCAGGGAGCAGAAGCGCCCCCAGGAGGCCGGCAGACAAGATACGCGATGCTTTCATGGGGCTCCTCGTTCGCAGCGCAGGTCGACCCCGGTGAGATGCCAGCCACCGAGCGCGTGTGACAGGTCATGAATGGCTTTTCGCTTGTTCTGACTGCGGCGCGCGTCACACCCGGCGTCGCGCCGGCATCTGTCGAGCAACGATGAAGGACCTGACGTGCGAGGGATGGTCCGCCCTGCTCCGCGACTACATCGACGGACGTCTCGATGCCGAAGGTCGAGCCGCGTTCGAAGCCCACGCGTCCTCGTGCGCCGTCTGCCGGCGGTTCCTGAGGGACTACCTGGCCGTTCCCAGCCTCGTACGCCGGGCGACCGACGTTACGATTCCGCCCGAGGTCCGGGCGCGACTGGCAAGGCTATTTGGCTTTGACGACGAGGGGAGATCGTAGGTTCGGCTTGGCGCGAAGTTTGCGCACGACTGCAGTTCATGCGCCGCGACGCGGACCCATCGGGCGCAGAGAGCATGCTGAGCCGCGGTCCTGACCTTGCAAGTGTGTCAATTCGATGACGCTTGCAACCTGGCCCGAGGCCGAATCGAACGACGAGACCCTCGCCGACCAGGCGCGAAGCGGATCACGGGCAGCGTTCGCTGCGCTCGTCGGCCGCTACCAGGGGCGGGTCTACCGGCTCGCCATGCGAATGACCCAGAACCCCAGCGACGCCGAGGAGATCGTTCAGGAAGCGTTCCTGCGTGCCCACCGGAGCATCCGCTTCTTCCATGGCGACTCGCGGTTCGGCACCTGGCTATATCGGATCGCGCTCAACGAGGCCCTCATGCGCAGACGCGCCGCTGCACGGCGACCCACCGGATCGATCGACGAGATGTGTCCGCGTCTTTCGGACATCGGGTTCGCGCTGCCTGACGGGTGCCCCGAGGGGGCGGACGTTCTCGCCGAACGAAGGCAACTCGTCGATCGCGTTTACGCGGCGCTCGGCGCGCTCGATGAAACGCACCGCGCGGCCATCGTGCTACGCGACCTCGAGGGACTCTCTGCCGCCGAAGCGGCGGAGGTTCTGGGCGTGTCGGCCGACGTCGTGCGACAGCGCGCGCATCGAGCCAGGCTCAAGCTTAAGATGGCCCTGGCCAGGTGACGTGTGCTCGGTTCGTGGCCACATGTGCAGGTCTCTCGTTCTGCCTCGCGGGCAGGCCGGCGGAGGCCCAGACTCGCGAGCTGCGGTGGGATCCTGCACTTGACGTGACGGTGACCGTCGCCGGGGCGGCCGCCTGGGTCATGACCGAGGTCTTCAAGGGGGATCTCGCGCCCTCCCACTGCCGCTGGTGCAGCGTGGACGCCATGGACGCCGGCGTTCGCGACGCGCTGGTCTGGCGCGATACCGCCTCTGCCGACACCGTCAGCCATGTGACCGGGTTTGCCCTCATGCCTCTGGCAAGCCTGGGGTTGGACGCGCTCGCGGCTGCCCACGATGGCGCCCTCGCGAACGTCCCCAAGGACGCCCTGTTCATCGTGGAGGCCGGGGTGATCGCCGGGGACATCACTCAGCTCACCAAGATGCTTGTCGCGCGCGAGAGGCCGTTCGTCCACGCGCTCCCACCCGAGCAGAAGGCGCTCACACCTCAGCCTTCCGACAACGACCTCTCCTTCTTCAGCGGCCATACATCCGAAGCGTTCGCGCTGGCGGCCGCCTCGGGCACAATCAGCACGATGCGCGGCTACCGGTGGGCTCCGGTGGTTTGGAGCGCCGGAGGCGGCCTGGCGGCGACGACGGCGTACCTGCGGATCGCTGCCGACAAGCACTGGCTGACGGATGTCCTCGTGGGAATGGTCGTCGGCGCGGGGATTGGCTTTGCTGTCCCGTACCTGTTCCATGCCCCGGTCGACGATCCGCCGAAGTCCTCTTCCGGCGCGCCGCGCGCGCTGCCGACGACCGCCATGACCTTCGCATGGTGAAGTTCGTCCTCAGGCTGTTCGGCGACGTCCGGCCGGGGGAGGCGACCACGGCCCTGCTTACTCCTCGAGCCCCGGGTCCTCTCGAACCCCGTTCCCGCCGCTGGCCTTCACTCCGTAAAGCGCCCTGTCTGCGCACGCGATCGCATCTCGCACGGAGTGCTCGCCCACGGAATGGATCGGAGCGAGTCCGATGCTCACGGTCAGCCCGGAGTGCTTCGCGTCCGGAGCGTGCGTCAGGGCAAGGCCTTCGACGGCCGCGCGGACGCGCTCCATGACGGCCACTGCAGCCGCGGGAGTCTGCTCGTGTAGAATCACGAGGAACTCCTCTCCACCGTACCGGTACACCTGGTCGGCACGGCGGAGGCTGCCCTGGATCGCGTGAGCGACACGTCGCAACGCCTCGTCCCCTGCCTGATGGCCATAGTGATCGTTGTAGCGCTTGAACCCGTCGAGATCGCACATGGCGACCGTCACTTGCCGCCGGTAACGTGACACGAACCCTTGCAGGGTCTCCAGGTCTTCCTCGAGCTTCAGCCGGTTCGCGACGTGGGTGAGAGCGTCGACCCGAGCTGCCCGGAAGAAGGCCTGGCTGTCGTGACGGAGAACGACGTTGCGCTCCGCGAGCTGGCGGTACGCGGTCACGACGCGCGCGGCGGCGATCAACCGCGCCTCGAGGTCGTCGAGGTCGATCGGCTTGGCCAGGTAATCATCGGCGCCCGCGCGCACTGCGTCGACGAAGTCGCGCTTGCTGGCGCTCGCGCTGGTGAAGAGGAGATACGTGTACGTGCCGGCGTCGAGATGCCGCACCCGCCGGCAGAGCTCCATCCCGTCGATGCCTGGCATCCGCCAGTCGCTCACGATGACGTCGGCCCGCCGCATCTTGTGCATTTCGAGCGCATCCATGCCCGTCGCGGCGCTTCGGCAACGGTGGCCGAGCCCGGTCACCGCGGTGCTCAGCGCGTCGCGCGAAGCATAATCGTCGTCCACGACGAGGACGTCGAGCTGCGACGGTGCGGAGACTGCTGCCGCGATCGGTTGGGTCACCCCGTTCGTTCTCCCGACACGGTCAGAACGGGGATGGGAGAGAGCCTCACGACCTTCTCGGCCACGCTTCCAAGAAAGACATGCGAGAGCCCGCGCCGTCCGTGCGTCCCCATCACGATGAGCTCTGCGCCGCACGCCGCGGCCGCGTCGACGATCTGCCTCGACGGCTCGCCGCAGGCGAGCACGGCCTCCGCTTTTGGATAGCCCTCCCTCGCCTTTCGAAGGACGCCGTCGAGGGCTGTCCTCGCAGCCCGGGACAGATCGTCCACCGGCCACAAGAGGCCCTTGGCGTACGGATAGCCGGAGGCCGGGATCGAGTACGCGTGCATGACCGTCAGCTTCGACTCCAGCCTGGTCGCAAGGGCGATCGCGAGGTCGAGCGCACGGTCGGCTGGCTCGTTGAAGTCCGTAGCCACCAGGATGTGCTTCAGGTTGGTCACGGGGACCGACTAGAGCAAGGCGCGCGCCATGGGGCTCACGCGTCGGGGACGCACGACTTCGCGAACGCTGGCGTGGAGGTCGCAGCCTCGATGCTCAGCGACGCCTTGAGAATCGCGAGGGCGCCTTCGGGATCGTCGGCGGTCTGGAAGAGCTCGAGGTCAGCGGGATCGATCATCCCGTGACGCACGAGAGCCTCGAAGTCGATGACCTCTCGCCAGTACTCCGAGCCGTAGAGGATGACGGGCACGTCTCTTTCGAGCTTGCGAGTCTGCGCGAGTGTGAGCATCTCGGTCATCTCATCGAGCGTCCCCAGGCCTCCCGGGAAGACGACGAGGGCCCGCGCGAGGTGGCAGAACCAGAGCTTTCGCATGAAGAAATAATGGAATTGAAACGACAGCTCGTGCGGCACGAAGGGGTTCGGGCGCTGCTCGTGGGGAAGTCCGATGTTGAGCCCGAGGCTGCGGCCCCCCGCGTCCGCCGCCCCTCGGTTGGCGGCCTCCATGATGCCTCCGCCGCCGCCCGTGCAGACGACGAACCGATGGGGTTCCGAGAGGCTCATCGACCACTCGGTGACTCGCCGCGCCACCTCCCGGGCCTCCGCGTAGTAGCGCCCGAGGGGCCCGTCTTCTTTCAGTCGCGCCGAGCCAAAGAACACGATCGTGTCATGGATGCGCTCGTGCCGAAGGCGAGCCAGCGGCTCGAGGTACTCGGCGAGGATGCGCAAGGGCCGACCGTCGTCTCCATCGACGAAGGCGGGATTGCGATAGGCGAGGGGATTGGTACCGTGGGAACGCGACACGGGTTCCTTATACCCGTCGGCGGTTCCCAGCGCGCGCAAGTCGTGCGCCGCCGGGCACAGGCTGCGCGGGTTGGTGGGGGGCGAATGGGAGGAGGTCGCCATATTCTCGCGTGGCGTGGGGATTGCGAGCGGTCGAGCCATGCCCTCCACGGTCTCCGAGATCATGAACCGCGAGCTACTCACGCTGCGGCCGGAGACGTCCGCCGGAGAGGCTCGCGATCTGCTCCGTCGGTTCGTCATCGGGGCAGCACCCGTCGTCGACGAGGCGCGCGGCTTGCTCGGAGTGATCTCCGTTCGCGACCTCATGGACGCGAACGGGTCCGTGGCCGACCACATGACTCGCCCCGCCATCTGCATCGCGTCCTCGGCCTCGGTGTCGGCCGCTGCGCGACAGCTGGCCCTCGGCGACACGCACCATTTGATCGTCGTCGACGGGAGCGGAGCTCCCGTGGGCATGGTCTCGACGCTCGACGCGCTGCGCGCGCTTCTCGAGCTGCCCGCGCGCCATCCGCCCCGTTTCCCGCACTGGGACGAGGGGACTCGAACGTGCTGGACGGACGACTGGCTCCTCGACGAGGACAATGTTACCCGCGCACCGGAGGGTCCCGGCGTCCTCGTTCTCACCACCGGGCATCTGGGCGAGACGGACGCCGTCGTGTGGGCGGAGTTTTGCGAGAGCGTTCGCGCACGCGCGCGTGAGCTCTTGGCGTTCCCGGCAAGGCAGTCGACCGCCCTCGCCCGGGTTCTTTGTCTTCGCGGACTGCGTTTCCGGGCTGCGGCCTCGAGTGACGAAGCATTGACCGAACGCGTCGTCTCGACGCTGCGCGACCGAATCGATCATACTCCTCCGCCCGGGGCGAACTGACGGTCTTCCCATGAGGGGCAGGCAGGTCGCGCTGGCCGTTCTCGGGGCCGTGACGGTCGCTCGCGAGGTCCGCGCGCCGTCGGCGCCGGGGGTGGTGCTGGCGACCATGGTGCCAGGCCCCTCGCCTTCGCCGGTGGAGCACCGGTGGCAGCAGATCGAGGGCAAGTACTGGCAGATCGTCTCGCGCGACTCTGAAGAACCTGACGTCACGGACGAGGCGGAGGGGACCCGCGGTGCATGCGCCGCCGGCATGGTCGAGATAGGGGGGCGGATGAAAGTCGAGGGGCCGGCCTTGCGCGAGCCCGTCGAGGAGCTGCAGAAGCAGAGCTGCTCCGACTGGATCACGCGCGAGTATCCCGAGCGGTGTGCGCGCTACGATCGTGAGCGATGGCTGGCACTGTCGCAGAGCCTCGCCGAGGCGCCAGCGCATTACTGCATCGATCGCTTCGAGTACCCCAACCGGCGCGGGGGCTATCCCTGGATCGTCGTGACCTTCAACGAAGCGCGCGAGCTCTGTGCGCGGCAGGACAAGCGTCTGTGCACGGAGGACGAATGGGCTTTCGCGTGCGAGGGCGAGGAGGCGGCTCCTTTTCCGAACGGTTACGTTCGGGACTCCGAGGCGTGCGTCATCGACCGACCCTGGCGTCCGGTCGACCTGAGCTTCTTCGAGGTCCGCGACGGCACTCGCTTCGTGGCCGAGATCGACCGCTTGTGGCAGGGCGAAGCGTCAGGCTCCCGCCCCCGGTGTAGGAGCGCGTTCGGCGTCTACGACATGATCGGAAACGTCGACGAGTGGACGACGTCCTCCGTGCCGCACGAGCGCCCGTCGGTCCTCAAGGGAGGATACTGGGGCCCTGTCCGCGCTACATGTCGAGCCACGACCCGAGCGCACGGAGAGGACTTCTACTTCTACCAGATCGGCTTTCGCTGCTGCGCCGATGTGGCCTCGCCCCCGTCACGCGATGACTGATGGCACGACTGGTGCTTCGACCGACGGAGAACGGACCATGGCAACTCAGCCCGCCCTCACGCTCGTCGACGCCCTCGCCGAGGAGGCCGCCCGGATCGGTGCCTCCGCCAAGGACAATCTCCTCCGCTCGCAGGCGGCGCTCGTTCGCGCGCTCGCCGACGAGGTCTCGAGGCACCACCCCTCGGACCAGTACGTGGCAAACCTGCATGAGCAGCTCGGAGAGGAGCTCTCGCGCCTCGCAGATCTCGCCCCTAGAGGCGCAGCCGTCGAGGACCGCGCCGGCGCGGCACAGCCCGTGGACGTGATCGTGGTCGACGATGACGACGGCATGCTGAAGGCCGAGGCGACGATCGTCCACTCCCTTGGCTATCCCTGCCGTGCCGCGACCTGCGCGGAGGACGCCCTGCGGCAGTACAAGGAGCGGCCCGCGGACGTCGTCGTCTCGGACTGGAACATGCCCGGATCAAGCGGTCTCGAGCTCTGCGCCGCACTCAAGAGGCTCGACCCTCACGTCTACTTCATCCTCGTGACGGCCCACGAGACCGTCAAGCTGCTCGATGGCGTTCGCGGCGGAGTCGACGACTTCGTCGTGAAGCCTGTCGACATCGACGACCTTTCGGTCAGGCTACGGGCCGCCGCTCGCTTGGTCCGAGCGGTGCGGCTCGCGGAGAGTGTCAGAGACCGCCTTCGCGCGCGCTCGCTGCGGCCTGACGCCTGACAACATCAGTCCTGCTGGTACCGCCCCGTCCGGTCGACGAGCCGAATCCGAAAAAGAATCGGCCGGATGATCCCTTGCTCCCGGTGCGCGGCTTCGTCCCTGTCCCGGGACGATCCTTCCTTGGGTGGCGGGGCGAAGCGCGCAGCAAGGAGGTCCATCGCGCGCTCCGCGTCGTCGCTCCACAACTGTGAGAACTGTCCGCGCGCGACGACGCACCGCCAGTTGCGGATGCTGCGGATCTGCTCGACTTCGAAGCAGACGAGAGGATTCTCGCGCATGACCCGGAGCTTCAGCCCCTCGCTGCTGTGGCCGTACACGAACTCGCCATCGTACACGTAGGCGATTGGCACCACATAGGGCCAGCCTTGGGCGATGCAGCCGATGCGGCCGATCACCTCGGACCGCAGGACATCATCGATTTGGTTCGCGTTGAGCTCCCCGATCATTGTGCCGTCTGATGGGTTTTGCGTGCTGCATCGCCCGCGCCAAGCTCGATCCCGAGCAGGCGGGCGCAGCTCAGAAGATCGTGATTCGGCTGCACACGTGAGGGCAGCCGGCAGGCCTCCTCGATGGCGATCGAATCGATGCGGCCGCCGCGCAGGCAGACCATTCGCCCGAACCGACGCTGCGCACACAGCTCGGCAGCATGAGCGCCCAAGCGCGTTGCAAGGAGGCGATCGTTCGCGGTCGGGGTTCCGCCCCGCTGCAGATGTCCCAGCACCACCAGGCGCACGTCGTGAGGTAGGCTTCGATCACGAAGCTCGTGCGTCAAACGTTCACCCGCTCCGCCCAGCCGCGCTGGGTGACCTGGGTGCGCGTGCTCGACTTCGCTCGGGTCCTCACCGAGGGAATGGGCACCCTCGCCGATGACGACGATCGAAAAGCGGAGCCCGAACGAGTCTCGCTCGGCGATCTTGGCGACCACCCGGTCTACGTCGTACGGGATCTCCGGGATGAGCACAGCGTCGGCGCCCCCGGCGATCCCCGCCTCGAGAGCGATCCAGCCCGCGTTCCTGCCCATCACCTCGACGACGAAGACTCGCTGATGCGCCTCGGCCGTCGAGTGCAGAGAATCGATGGCCCGGGTCGCGGCCTCGACCGCGGTGTCGATGCCGCAGGTCCGGTCGGTCCCTCCGAGGTCGCCGTCGATCGTCTTCGGGATGCCGACGCACGGGATGCCCAACCCTCCGAGGCGAGCGGCAATGGCCATCGTGCCGTCGCCTCCGGCAAGGACCAGGGCCTCGGCCCCGACGTCCGATAGCTTGCGCCGAAGCTGATCGCTCGCGTCCTTCGCGGCCGAATCGTCCACGGCGAGCGAGAAAGGATTGCTCCGTGTGGAACACCCTAGAATGCTTCCACCTCTCGGCAGGATTCCGCGAACGTCCTCGATGCGCAGCGGGGCCAGAGCCTCGCGGCCGATCAGGCCCTCGAATCCGAAGTGGCTGGCATGAACGAGCACCGACCGGCGCGACGCGGCATGAACGAACGCGCGGACGGCGGCATTGAGGCCCGGAGCGTCTCCGCCCCCGGTGAGGAGGCAGACACGGAGCGGCCGTTCGGCATGGATGCCAGTCATCGGTTAATCCTCTCGCAAACGCTTTGCCGCGGGGAACCGCCGCGAGCGCCCAGGCCCGCGGCGATGCCCCACGACGCGATCACGATTTCTGCGCCTGTCCCTCGCTTTTCACGGCGATCTTTTTCGGCTGCACTTCGGCCTTCTTGGGGACCGTGATGGTCAAGACGCCCTGCTCCAGCGAGGCGCGAAGCTTCTCGACGTCCGCGCCGTCGGGCAGCGTGAAGCTGCGGGTGAACGAGCCGTAGGTGCGCTCGTAGGCGTAGTACCGGTCGGTCCGGTCCTCTTTCTCTTGCTCGCGCTTGCCGGTGACCGTCAGGCGGTTGCCCGTCATCGTCACGTCGAGATCCTTCTCCTGGATTCCGGGCAAGTCGGCTTTGAACGAGTAGGCGTCCTTGGTCTCCTTGATGTCGAAGGCGGCCGTGAAGCCGAGCGCTCGCTCATCGAAGACGGGGAACGTCGCCATCTCGCGGAACGGGTCCCACGACAGCAGCGAACGCATCGCGCGCCACGGATCGGTTGCCGCTTCGGCGCCCGAGGTCCTGGTCGGTCTATCCTCCCCCTGCTTTCGGATCAGCACATTGCTCATGGTCGAGACTCCTTTCGGAGTGCATGCAAAAGCACGTGTCGTACCGCCCGGGCCGGCGTGATTTTCTCGGCTCAGGACTCGTCGGTCGCGGCAATCCGCGCGCGCGGCGGCATTCGTTGCGCCATGCCCTCCCCCATGAGGTCCCGAATTCGCTGGTGTCCCAGCGCCGCTCTTGGCCCGGACCTTGCGATGAGCTCGAGCATGAGAAGCACCCACACAGCCCACGCCGTCCTGCTCCTGGCGACCGCTTGCGCCGCCGAGAGGCCAACCGCCAGTCCCAATGCGCGTGCGGGCGCGCCGGCCCGTGACGTCGGGTCGGGCTACGCGCTCGTGATCGAGGCGGCCTCATGCTGGATGGGAGGACTCTGGAGCGACGCGCTCGGAGAGACGGACGACGCGCGGATTGCGGGAATCAACCGTCGCTGCAACGCGCTGCTCCGCGAGACCGACGTCACGGCGGGTGAGCG
>Ga0209415_10014053_pt1 | contig 13102 bp, 12 predicted proteins | sample PeaSoiSIISIP2007_FD_187696 | JGI IMG/M metagenome (GOLD analysis project Ga0209415, IMG submission 187696) | Peat soil microbial communities from Weissenstadt, Germany - SII-SIP-2007 (SPAdes) (version 2) | ecosystem: Environmental > Terrestrial > Soil > Wetlands > Peat | place: Germany... | reverse complement strand
GGAACGCTCGGGTCAGGGTTGGGCCATCGATTTGAAGTGCTCGCCAATACAGCGCCGGTATTTGCCAGGGCGGCATGCCCCCCCAATCTCTGGACGGTCCCAGCCGCCGGCACCAACCAACCGATCCGTGCAACAAGGTCACTGCAAGTGGCACGCGACCATGTGTGCCGCTCCGACATCGCGCAGTTCGGGGAGTTCCACCCGGCAGCGTGCCTCGGCATAGGGGCAGCGCGGATGGAAATGGCAGCCGGGGGGCGGCCGGATCGGGCTCGGCACGTCGCCCTCCACCCGATGCTTGGCCCGTTTCAGTGCCGGATCGGGCAACGGCACCGCCGCCAGCAGCGCCTCGGTGTACGGATGCAGCGGCCGGGCGAACAGGGTCGCCTTGTCGGCGTATTCGACGATGCGGCCGAGATACATTACCGCCACGCGGTGCGCGATATGTTCGACCACCGCCAGATTGTGCGAGATGAACAGGTAGGACAGCCGCAACTCGCGCTGCAGGTCCATCATCAGGTTGATCACCTGCGCCTGGATCGACACGTCCAGCGCCGACACCGGCTCGTCGGCAACGATGAAGCTGGGGCCGAGCGCCAATGCGCGAGCGATGGAAATGCGCTGGCGCTGCCCGCCGGAGAACTGGTGCGGGTAGTTGCGCATCTGCCCGGGACCCAGCCCGACACGTTCGAACAGCGCCGCCACGCGCTCCTGCCGCTCCTGCCGGCGGGCGATACCGTGCACGCGCAGCGGCTCGCCGACAATGTCTCCGGCGCACATGCGTGGGTCGAGCGAGGAGAACGGGTCCTGGAACACGATCTGCATCTGCCGGCACAACGGCCGCAGCGCCGATCGCGACAGGTGGGTGATCTCGCTGCCGTTCAGCTTCACCACGCCGGCGGTCGGTTCGATCAGCCGCAGCACCGCGCGGCCGACGGTGGACTTGCCGCAGCCGGACTCGCCGACCAATCCGAGCGTCTTGCCTTCGGCGACAGTGAAACTGACGCCGTCCACCGCGTGCACCTGACCTACCGTCCGGCGCAGCAAGCCCTTGCGCACCGGGAAATGCTTCTTGAGGCCGGTGACCTCGAGCAGGGTTACGCCGTTCATGCGCGACGCTTCCCGCACTTCGTTATGGCCGGCCTTGTGCTGGGCATCCCCGCCTTTGCTGTGGAGGGTACGAAAAGGCGTGGATAGCCGGCACAAGGCCGGCCATGAGGAATGGAGCAGGCTTGCCCGGCAGCGCGGGCGCGAAGAGGGCGCCTCATGCCGCTGCCTTCCAGCACGCGGCGAGATGGTCCGGCCGGCGCGCTTCGAACGGAGGCGCAATGTGGCGGCAGTGCTCGTCGGCTAGCGCGCAACGCGGCGCGAAGGCGCAACCGGGCGGCAGGTCGTACAGCGAAGGCACCATGCCGGGAATCTCCTGCAGACGTTCGGCATCCGGCACGCCCACCGCGCCGCCGCCGACGCGCGGGATCGAGGTGAGCAACCCGCGCATGTAAGGATGCAGCGGGCGTGCGAACAATTCGCCCACCGGCGCTTGCTCCACCATGCGACCGGCATACATCACCACGACGCGCTGTGCCGTCTCCGCTACCACGCCGAGGTCGTGCGTGATTAGGATCACAGCGGTGCCGAACTCACGTTGCAAATCGCCGATCAGGTCAAGAATCTGTGCCTGAATCGTTACATCCAGGGCGGTGGTGGGTTCGTCAGCAATCAGCAGCTTGGGTCGGCAGGCCAATGCCATGGCGATCATCGCACGCTGCCGCATGCCGCCCGACAATTGGTGCGGATACTCGTGCGCACGACGTTCCGCCTCTGGGATGCGCACGTGGTTCAGCATCTCGATGGCACGCGTGCGCGCGGCACGCCGCGAGACGTTGTCGTGCCGCTGCACCATCTCGGCCACCTGCCGGCCGATCGTCATCAGCGGATTAAGGGCGGTCATCGGCTCTTGGAAGATCATCGCCACCTGCCCGCCGCGTACCTTGCGCATCTCGGACTCAGGCAGCTTCAGAAGATCGACGTCGCCGAGCTTTACGCTGCCGGCGGCGATGCGGCCGGGCGGGGTTGGCACGAGGCGGATCATCGATAGCGCGGTGATCGACTTGCCGCAGCCGGACTCGCCGACGATCGCAAGAGTCTCGCCCTCGCTCACGCTGAACGACACGTTGTCCACGGCGCGCAGCACGCCGGTGCGGGTATGAAACTCCGTGGTCAGGCCGGAGACCTGCAGGACCGGCTGCATCAGTGGCGTTGCCGCGGGTCGAGTGAATCCCGCAGCGCGTCGCCCAGCAGGTTGGAGCCGAACACCACAAGGCTGATCGCGATGCCCGGGAAGATCACCAGCCAGGGAGCGGTGCGCATATATTCCGCGGCGGAATCGGACAGCATGCGCCCCCAGGACGGCCACGGCTCCGGCACGCCCAGGCCGAGGAAGGACAGCGACGCCTCGGTCAGGATGGTGGAGCCGAGCTGTGCCGTCGCCAGCACGATCAATGGCGCCAGCGTGTTCGGCAGTATATGGCGCAGCGCGATACCGGTGTGGCTCATGCCGATGGCATGCGCTGCCTCGACGAACGGCAGCTCGCGCAGCGACAGCGTGTTGGAGCGGATCACTCGCGCCACGTTGGGGATCAGCGGAATTGCGATGGCGATGATGGTGTTGGGCAGCGACGGGCCGAGCGAGGCGCTGATCACCAGCGCCATCACCAGCAGCGGCAGCGACTGCATGATTTCCGCGATGCGTTGCACGATCAGGTCGAACCAGCCGCCGATATAGCCGGACGTCAGGCCGAGCAAGGCGCCGAACCCGCTGCCCAGCGTGGTGGCGCCAATAGCGACCGCCAGCGAGATGCGCGCGCCGTGGATCAGCCGGCTGAGGATGTCGCGCCCCATCATGTCGGCGCCGAGCGGATGTGCGCCGCCGGGCGGTGCAAGCGACAGGCGCGGGTTGGTGGTGAACGGATCGAACGGTGCCACCCAGTCGGCGAACAGGGCGGCGAACACGAACAGTGTCATGATCACCGCGCCACCTACGCCGAGCGGATAACGGCGCGCAAGATATGCAATGTTCTGCCACCAGCGCGGCTCGGCGAAGCGGCTCGGGATGAAGGCGGTGCTCATGGAATGCCGAGGTGGGAATTGGGCAGGGGAAGTCGGCAATCACTCCCCCTCCGCTTGCGGGAGGGGGTTGGGGGGAGGGGTGCGTTCCCCTGTGGCCGCTGGTTGCACGTACCCTTCCCACCGCCCCCTTCCCACAAGCGGAGGCGGATGATTGCTGCGACGCTCATCCTCATTCGCCGTACCGTATGCGTGGATCAACGACCATGTAGATCAGGTCAACGATCAGGTTGACGGTTACCACGACGAGCGCGATGAACATCACCAGGTTCTGCACCATCGGGTAGTCGCGCCAGCGGATCGCCTCCACGAGGAAGCGGGCGACGCCGGGGATGTTGAATACGGTCTCCGTCACGATCAGGCCACCGAACAAGAAGGCGGTCTCCACGCCGATGACGGTGACGACCGGCAGCAGTGCGTTGCGCAGCGCGTGCACGAAAGTGACCGAGCCCTCGCTCAGACCTTTGGAGCGCGCCGTTCGCACATAGTCCTGGCGCAACACTTCCAGCATGGATGAGCGTGTCAGCCGGGTGATCAGCGCCGAGCTGCGGAAACCGACAACCGCGGCCGGCACCGCGTAGAAGCCGAGCGCCGCCAGAAACGATCCGGGCGCCTGGTTATAGATCGGAATGGTACCGAAATAGCGCACGAACCCCATCAGGACGAGCAATCCCAGCCAGAAGGCCGGGAACGACAGTCCGGTCAGGCTGACCACGCGCAATGCGTAATCAAGCCATGAATCCTGCCGTACCGCAGAGATCACTCCCAGTGGCACGCCGGTGCCGATCGCGAACATCAAGGCGAACCCGGCCAACCGGGCGGTGATCGGGATGCGCGGCAGGATCTCCTCCAGCACCGGCTTCTCCGAGACATACGAGTAGCCAAGGTCGCCGTGCAGCAGTCCGTTGATCCATTGGAGGTATTGCAGCGGGATAGGGCGATCCAGGCCCAGCTCGGCGACGATCTTCGCCTTGTCCGCCGGATCGATCAGGCCGGCGGAATCGAACAGTATGTCGGCGATGTTGCCAGGCACGATGCGCAGCAGCAGAAAGATTGCCACCGAAACACCGAACAGCGTCAGCAACATCAGCAACAGACGCTGGACGATGTAGGCGAGCATGACTGCTTCAGCGGTCCAGCCAGACGTCTTCGAACCGCCAGTGATTGTAGATGCTGTTCACCGCCAGCTTCAGCCCTTTCACCTGCGGCCACCAGCAGGTGCCACCCTGCCCCTGATACACGACCGGCCGCGCGCCATCCTCCTGCAGCTTCTTGTCGATATCCCATACCAGCTTCTTGCGCTGTTCCACGTCGGTCATCATCGACTGCTGGTGGAACAACTTCTCCAGCTCGGGATTGCAGTAGGCGGTGTAGTTGCGCTCGGAGTTGCAGGTGTAGTTCTCGAAGAACATGACGTCGGGATCATCGATTCCGGTGCCCTGCACGTTCATCCCGACGAAATAGTCCTTGCGGGCCAGGCGCGCATACCAGACGCTGGAATCGAGCGGTTCCAGCTCGCCTTGGATATAGACCTGCTTCAGGTGGTCGATCAGGATAACCGCGGAGTCGCGATAATCGGAGATGTTGCGGGTGGACACCTTCAGCGGCAGCATCTTGTCCGGGCCATAGCCAAGCTCACGCATGATCTTGCGGCCTTCCTCGCGGTTCTTCTCCACGTCGGCACCGTAGCCGGGCACCGTCTGCATGAATTCGTCCGACCAGCCCCACAGTCCCTCGGGCGGCGCCAGCATCGCGCCGCCGACACGATACACGCCGCGGCTGAGGATGTCGGAGAAGGCCTTGCGGTCGATCGCCAGCACCATGGCGCGGCGGATCTGCGCATTGTCGAACGGCGGCTTGTCGCGGTTGACCAGCAGGTTGCCCTCGGTGTTGGAGGGCTGCACGATGCATTGCGCCTGCGGCAGTTGTGCCTGCACGTCCTTCACCAGTTCCGGGGTCAGTTCGCCCGTCAGCGTCAGGTCGAACTTGCCGGCGATGAACGCCAGCACCATGGTCGGACGGGAGGTGATGATGGTGTATTCGATGCCGTCCAGATAGGGCCGGCCCGGTTTCCAGTAGTCAGGGTTGCGCACCAGCTTGATCGACTCGTTCTGCTTGAACTCGACGAACTTGAACGGTCCGGTACCGATCGGACGGGTACGCATCTGCGCCGCCGGGACGTGGCAGGGGTAGACCGGCGAAAAGCCGCCCGCGAGCATCACCAGGAACGAGGGCTGCGGGTCGGTCAGGTGGAACGTGACCTCGTGGTCGCCGTTGGTGGTGATTTCCTTGATGTTGAACCACCAGGCCTTGCGCGGATTCTTGCGCATCTTCGAGTCGACCCTGCCGCTCAACATGTCCCAGGTGCATTTCACGTCGGCGCTGGTAAACGGTTGGCCGTCGTGCCATTTCACGCCGTCGTGCAACTGGAAGGTCAGGTTGCGCCCGTCGTCACTCCATTTCCAGCTCGTGGCCAGCTCCGGCACGATCCGGTCGAGGCGGTTCTGCGGGCTGTCCGGATCGAACATTACCAGGTTATTGAATACTGCGGCGAAGGGCATGGCGGTGGAGATCGTCGCCTCTTCGGCGATCGAGGCGCTGGGCGGATTGTCGCGATGCGTGACGCGCAGCACGCCGCCCTGCTTCTGCGCCAGCGCGCCGTGCGTGGCGAAGAGTACGGTCAGCAGGCAAGCGGCCGCGAAACGTGCGAGCAGTACCGCCATCGTCGTTTCCCCCTGGTCAACGATGGCAGTATCTAATCGCGTAGCCAGGACATTGGCAACGTGTCGCACGGCGCAGGATTGCGGCAGACGCGTGAATGGCGGCAATGCACACGCGGTGGGTGGATGAGCACATTGGCGGCGCTCGCGTCCGATGGCACCGATCAGCGGCAACGCCTCGTGATGCGGTTCCAGACGGTTGTACCATGCCCGTCGGCGAACCCCTGCATGCGGCGACTAAACGGGGCTAGCCGAGATAGGCGCGGAACATCTCCTCGCTGTCGACGATCTCGTTGACGGGACGGTCCAGCACCACCGCCCCCTGTCGGATGACATAGACATGGTGCGCCACCGCGAGCGCCACGCGCACGTTCTGCTCGACCAAAAGAATGGTCTGGCCGGCGCGGTTGAGTTCGGCAATGATGCGTTGCAATTCGTGCACGATGATCGGAGCCAGGCCGGTGGTCGGCTCATCGAGCAGCAGGAGGCGGGGGCGCGACATCAGTGCCCGCCCCATTGCCAGCATCTGCTGCTCTCCCCCCGACAGCGACGCCGCCCGCTGATCGCGGCGTTCGTTGAGCCGCGGGAAGCGGCGGAACACCTCCTCGGTCAACGCCGCGCATTCTTTCCGGGTCGGTGCGGCAAGGGCGCCGAGTTCAAGATTTTCGCGCACCGTCATTTCGGGGAAAAGCTCCCGGCCCTGCGCTACCAGGGCGACGCCGCGGGCGAACACTTTGTGCGCAGGCAGGCGGTGAATCGGATCGCCATCGATCAGAATCTCCCCGCCCCGCGCCGGATTGAGCCCGGCGATGACGCGCATGGTGGTTGTCTTGCCCGCGCCGTTGCCGCCGAGGAGTGCGATCACCTTGGCGGTCGGCACATCCAGGTTGAGCTTGCGCAGTACCTGGATAGGGCCGTAGCCGGCTTCGAGGTTTCTGATGCTAAGCATGCGCCTCCTCGCCGAGATAGGCGGCCTTGACCCGCTTGTCGTTGGCGATCTGCCGAGGCGATCCCTCGGCGATTAGGCGTCCGTTATCGAGCACTGTCACCGCGTCCGAAACTTCCAGTACCAGCGACAGAACATGCTCGACGAGCAGGATTGTTATGCCCCAGTCGGTAACGAACCGGCGCAGCAACGCATCGAGCGTGGCGACCTCGCGGGCACTCAGTCCTGCTGCCGGTTCGTCCAGCAGCAGAAGCTGCGGGCGCGCGACGATCGCGCGGGCGATTTCCACCAACCGCTGCTCGGCGAACGACAATTCGGCGACCGGGCGGAGCAGGGTCGGACCAATCCCAAGGAACTCCAGCACCTCGACCACGGCACGCTGCGCCGCCAACTCGCTGGTGTGAGGGGCAGCGTGCAGCCCGATCAGGACGTTCTCCAGCGTGGTAAATTGCGGAATAAGCTGCACCGCCTGGAAGGTTCGGCGCATACCCGCAGCGGCCCGCCTGTGTGGCGGCATGGCAGTGATTTCCACGCCATCGAAACGGATTTGCCCGCTGTCTTGGCGGACCAGGCCGGTGATGGCATTGAACAGCGTGGTCTTGCCCGCGCCGTTCGGGCCGATCAGGCCTTGGATCTGGCGTTCGGGAATGCTCATCGAGACATTATCGACTGCCACCAGGCCACTGAACCGGACCGTCAGCGATTTGACAGCAAGCAACGCCGGCGTCACCTGCGTCCTCCGGCACGGTCCGGCAACACGGCAGAGGCGGTGTGATTGCGCTCCAGTGCGCGCCAACCGCGGGCCAGCACCTCACGCGGCAGCAATCCGTAGCGCTTCAGCACACCGGCCACGCCCGACGGCAGGAAGACGATCACGGCAAGCAGCACCGCGCCATAGGTCATCTCCTGCAACGCCTGAAAGTCCCGCAGGAGTTCGGGCAGGGTCGTGAGCAGCACGGCGCCGATGACCGCGCCATACAGACTCATCATCCCGCCGAGGACGACGATGGAAAAATGGATCACGAGCTGGAACAGGTTGAACGATTCCGGCACGATGAAACCGAGCGTCAACGCGTAGAGCGAGCCGCCGATACCGGCATAGAACGCCGAGATGGCGAACACGGCGAACTTGGTCCGGGCGATGCTGATACCGCTGCATTGGGCAACGATCTCGTTTTCGCGGATGGCGACGAAGGCACGGCCGAGACGCGATTCCAGGATGCGGCGCGCCAACCAGTACATTGCGGCGGTGCAGGTCAGGACAACGTAATACACGTTCTTGTCGCCCTTCACCCGCCAGCCGAACAGTTCCGGCGCGCCGATGCTGACCCCGTCGGTGCCCAGCGTCACCTGCTTCCAGTTGATCAGCACCCAGACGATCAGCTCGGCGAAGGCAAGCGTTACCAGGGCGAGATAGACGCGCTTCATGCGCATGGCCGGCAGCGTGCCGACCGAGCCGACGACCGCGGCGACGATCCCGGAGAGCGGCAGGCAAACCCAGTAGGACACGCCAAACCGGGTTGCGAGTACGGCGGTGGTATAGGCGCCAATTCCCATCAGCGCGGCGTGGGCGAACGCGAACTGCCCCGCATAGCCCATCAGGAAATTCAGGCCGATCCCGATGATGGCGTAGACCAGGACCAGATTGATGACATATTGCAAATAGCTGTCGGTTGCGAGCGGCACCATGCACAGTGCGGCCCAGAACACCAGTGCGGCCACCGCGCGAAGCCACGGCGATCGGATTGCCGTCATACGCGGTGCAGCGGCTTGCGGCCGAGCAAGCCGTACGGCCTGACGAACAGGACGATGATGATGATGACGAAGGCGGACACCTGCTGGAACGCGGTTGAGATGTAGCCGCCGAACAGCATCTCGATGATGCCGACAATGAAGCCGCCGATGACAGCGCCGGGGATGCTTTCGAACCCGCCGAGCACGGCAGCGGCAAAGCCTTTCAGCAGAAAGCCGGTCCCCATGTCGGGATACAAGAGCGAGATCGGTGCGGCCAGCACGCCCGCACCAGCACCGATCGCCGCGGCCAGGCTCCAGGTGACCGAAAATACGCGGCCCGTATCGATCCCGACAATGCGGGCGCCTGTCATGTTCTGCTGCGTTGCCCGCATCTGCTTCCCAAGGCTCGTGAAGCCGAAGAAGAGGAACATCAGCACGGAGAGGGCGAGCGCGACGCCGATCGTGAGAAGGTTCTGGGGTGCGATGATTGCATCGCCGAAGACCAACGGTCCGGCGGCACCGAAGGCGGGTGGGAACGTGTAGATGTCACCGCCATAGGGCAGACGGACCGCCCCTTTTAGAAAAAATGAGAGGCCGACCGTCACCATGGCGAGAGTGATGTGCTGCTCGTGCGCGAGGCGGCGGAAGGCGGTGCGCTCGACAACCGCGCCGAGCACACCGCCCAGCAGCACGGCGATGACGAAAGCCAACGGGTAAGGCAGGGCCAAGCGGTCGAACGCGGTGAACCCGATGAAGGCGCCCACCATCAGGATCTCGCCATGGGCGAAATTCACCACATCCTGCGTCTTGAAGATCAGCACGAGGCCGAGCGCCACCAGGGCATAGAGACTGCCGTTGGCGAGGCCTGCAACGACGAGGGTGGTAAGGCTCATGCGACGAACCGGAACCGGGCGGACGGCCGCGCGAAAGAACGGCCGTCCAGCGCCATATCACTGGCCGGCCGCGGACCAGGTCGGTCCGAGCGCAACGATCTGACCGTTTCGCACTGTCCAGACCTGACCATTCTTGCAACCGCGATGGTCGGACTTGCTAAAGGAGATCTTGCAATAGGCCGGGCCGGCAAAGGCCTCCCTGGTCGCCTCGAGCGCGTCGATAAACTTCTCCCGGGTCAGGTCTGGACCGGCCCGACGCAGCGCGTCGATCACGGCGTACGCACTCGACATGCCGCTGAACGAGCTGGACGAAAGCTTGTCGTTCGGGAAGTATTTCCGGTAGATATTGGTAAATTCGCTCATTGCCGGGCTGCCGATGGGCCCGGCAAGGTAGGAGGTAGCGTAGACGTCCTTCACCATGTCGAGACCGCCGGCGCGCTCGGCGAGGTCCAGAAGGTCTGACACCGAGAACGCCCCGACGACGGGGCCGGCAAGACCGTACTTGCGGGCATCGCGCAGGAAGACCGCCGCTTCGGCGGGATACAGGAACATCAGGACAACATCAGGCTTTGCCTCTTTCAGCTTCAGCACCTGCGCGGTCGCATCGCTCGCCTTGCGTTCCAGGACCTCGTTGGCGGCGACCTCGAGCGTGGAGTCCTTGACCCCGGCGGCAAGCGCCTTCATCCGTGAATCCGCCCATTCGTCGGGATGGCGCACGATTGCGATGCGCTTGACGTTCGGCATCGAGTTGACGAAGCGGAGCATGATCCCGCCGTCGTCAGTGCCAGTCAGGGTGGTGGTGAAAATGTAGCGGTTCACCGGCGTGCTGATGGAATCCTGGGTCGCTGCCATCACCATGAACGGCACCTGGTTGTCGATGAACTCCTCGCGCGCCGCGAAGACGGCAGCGCTGCAGTTGCCGCCGTGAATCATGAAGACATCTTCCCGCGCGATGAGCTTTTTCACTGCGGCGCGGGTCTTGGCCGGGTCGCACGCACCGTCTTCGTGGAAGATTTCGACCTCGCGACCGTTGATGCCACCTTCATCGTTGATCTTCTTGTAGATCGCGATGGCACCGTTGTTGATCGGATAGCCATACATGGCGACGGGGCCGGTGAGCGGGCCGAACATCCCGATCCTGATCGTGTCCTTGCTGACGCCGGGCTCGGCCGACACGCCGGCAACTGCGAACAGCGCGCCCAAGGTCGCGCATGCCAACATCATCAGGCCACGCAGCGCACGGCTCGCGAGCTTCTCGGCCATCTGCATCCTCCATCGGCTCGACGCCTCTGCCAGCTTGTGCGGCGGGCATCTGCCCGTTGCTGGAGAGCGGCGGTTACCTCTCCCGCCCACCGTACAACCGCGCTGTGACGCGGACAACCACACGGTCCACCGGAAGCCCCCCACCGTTGACCGCGTAGGCGGAAAGCGGTTTATGTCGAGCCTTCGATCAGACAGTAGAGACCGGGCATGCATCGATGATCCTCGCGGACCTGCTCTGGCACAACGTTGTTCATTTTGCTGACAAACCGGCGATCCGACTTGATGGGCGCGAGCTTACGTACCGGCAGCTCGCGCACAACGTCGAGGAAAACATGCAGACGATTGGCCGCCATGTGCGACCTGGCGATCGCGTCGGCCTGTGGCTGCAGAATTCGTTCGCATGGGTGTCTTCGTTCCTGGCGTTGAACGCGCTCGGTGCGGTGTCGGTACCGATCAACACACGGCTGACCATAGCGGAACTCCAGATCATATTACGCGATGCACAGGTAAGCGCGCTGATCACCGGTGGACGGTATCGTGGACGTAATTACTCCGAGGAAGCAGCTACGATCCCGGGCGCCGAAGCGGACGTCATGATCATCTTCCAGGCGAGCGACGACTGTCCTGCGTCGGAGTGGCCAACGATTTCGAACGATCGACCCAAGGCGTGCGCGGGGCCCGACATCGACGATCTGCTCTGTGTGCAATATACCTCCGGCACGACGGCCACTCCGAAAGGCGTGATGCTGACCAATCACGCCTATATGCAGACAGCCGCCTATGTGGCGCGCTGCCAGCGTCTGACCCCGTCCTCCCGCTTCGTGTCCGCCGCGCCATTCTTTCACTGTAGCGGCACGATGCACGCGATCACCGTGTGCCTGACGGTGGGCTGCACGCTCAACTCGTTGTCAATCTGGGATCCGGAGCGATTTCTCGACGAGGTAGAGCGGCACCGCTGCGATGTCTCGCACATGGTGTACTATCGCGACGTGCTGACACTGAATGTTGCCCATGCGCGTGCCAGGCTGGCGACAATGCGGGTTTCTCATTCCGTCGGAACGCCGGATTATCTGCTGCGTATCCATGACGAACTTGGGATCGACGGCATCTCCAACATCTACGGTATGACCGAGACAGCGGGGCAATTCACCATGTGGTTCCCCGATGATCCGCTTGAGCAGCGGATTTCCGGGAATGGCCGGCCGCAGCCGGGGAACCGTCTGCGCGTCGGTGACCCGGAAACCGGAGCACCACGCGAGCCTGGGGCATTGGGCGAAATCCAGATGAAGGGTCCGACCGTCACCCCGGGCTATTTTAACCGGCCCGCGGCAACAGAGACTGCCTTCACGGCCGATGGATGGCTTCGCTCGGGCGATTTCGGCCGGATCGCGGCCGACGGCCATCTTGTCTATGTTTCCCGATTGAAGGAGATCATCCGCGTCGGCGGTGAAAACCTCGCGCCTGCCGAAGTGGAGCAGGCGCTTCTTGATATTTGCGGTGTGCAGCTTGCGTGTGTTCTGGGCGTTCCCGACGCGCGGCTTGACGAGGTGCCGGTCGCCGTTGTCGTTGGCGCGAATATTGTCGATTGGGGCATGGTGGTGCGCGAACTGCGGCGCCGCCTCGCGGACTTCAAGGTGCCGAAGGCAATCTACGTCGCCCAGGACCTTCCCATGACCGCCACCAACCGTGTGCAGCGCGCAATTCTCAAGGAGCGGATCATGCAAAACGAACTCCAACGCGTCGCCTGAGTGCCCGTCTGGAGGCGATCGCTCCGGCGAGCAACCCCGCTCCATAGCCCGGACCAACCATACATTCAGCGGAAATAGCACTGCTCCGGCCGCGCACTCCACGGTGGGCGACAGTGCTGCGAGATGCAGACGCGCGATGGCACGTTCTCCACCCGGTCGCTGACGATCCGGATGCCCTGGCTCCCCGGCGCCTGCCCCAGCAGGCCGATCTGCCACTTCTGGTCTGCCGCCAGCAGCCAGATCTCCTGCGCGAATTCGTTGCGCCGCGCTTCCGGCTGGCTCGGTGCCGTGCGCATCAGCTCATAAACCCGCAGCAGCGCAGGGTCGGTCGGCTTCAGCCCCGCCGATCCGCCGCTCGCATACCATTGCGAATAGGCACTGCCCATCAGGCTGCGGGCTGGCTCCACCGGCAGCGCCAGCACCGGACACCGATACAGGCTCTCAGACGAAGGTCTGAACCGCCGACGCCAACGTTTGCTCGGATGTCATACAATCCCTGGTGCGCCTCCACCAATCTCGGAAGACCTATCCCAGGCCAATGAGCACAGTCCCCGCAACGTGGAAGCCCTGGCACGGCTCTGGGGCCCATCACAAAACCGGGGCAAGCCTGGATCAGACCGTCCAGAACCTGGGGGTGTTACGGTCGGCCTGGTCGGGGAACCGGGGGGCGGGATG
>Ga0209415_10014052_pt1 | contig 13103 bp, 18 predicted proteins | sample PeaSoiSIISIP2007_FD_187696 | JGI IMG/M metagenome (GOLD analysis project Ga0209415, IMG submission 187696) | Peat soil microbial communities from Weissenstadt, Germany - SII-SIP-2007 (SPAdes) (version 2) | ecosystem: Environmental > Terrestrial > Soil > Wetlands > Peat | place: Germany... | reverse complement strand
GACGCGGCCGCGCGCTGATCACCGAGCTCTGCATGCTCGTGATCGGCGAGATGCGCAACTACGCCGAGCCACGCCCGGGCGCGCGGATCTTCCTGGTCGTAGATCCAGAGGTTCCGCCGCCCCTCGCCGCCGAGCAGCCCGAGCCGCGTCGTAGCTCGCGATCACTCGAAGGATGCCCCGTTCAACGCGGCCTGGTCCCTTGCTCATGGCATGCGGTTAAGTGCTACGACAAGCGCCCGTTTTCTGATGTCGACTCAATGACCAGCCCGCCGCGGTCGGTGCGCACGTGTGCCGGGATGACTTCTGCCGGTTCTGACGCCGCGTCCAGGCCCAGGACTGCCCCGGACGACTTCGATCGTCCGAACGCGTGTACAGGGCCACTTCCCAACCGGGAAGGGGCCTTCCTGGTGACCAGCTGCCCGCCCCGAACCTTCCGGCAGGCTCGTACCGCCTGCTTCGGGACGCGGCCGCGCCATTCCCCGCCCGACTGGGTCAGCGCGACGCCGGCCCGCTGCCAGCGCCGGGCATGGACGGCCGAGAACGTCGACAAGTACGCGAGCTCGTCCGTCTCGTCGAAGCGGATGATCGTTTCACGTTCTTCGCGGGTCCGGGTCATTCACGCCTTCCCCTCGCGTTTGCCGAGCGCTGAGCCGCGCCATTGGCGGCCGCAGACTGAGCAGAACCACGTCTGTGAGATCTCGTCGAATTCGACAGAGTCGAGCCGGTCCTCGTGGCGGTGCGGGCACCGCGGCGAGTCGGGCTGCGTGGCGCGCAGAGCGTCCGTCACCAGCCGTCTCCGTACGGCCCCGCCAAGTCGGCCGGCGCCCCGTACGCGGCGCGCTCCATGGCGGCCACGCTGCCGCCAGTCGACGCACCGTACGCGCTTCCCAGGCCGGCTAACGGCCCTTGACCGGCTCCCATCGCCAAACACTCACGATCGCCCGGCGTCATCGGCTTGCACGCCTCGTCGCCGCGCGCACACACGATCGCGCCGGCCACGGCGTTGATGTGATCGTCGAATTCCCCGACGGGATGATCGATCTTCCCGCCGCGCCAGACCAGGCCGAGCGCTTGCTGTTCCGTGATCGGCGAGTCCAGCAGGATGACCTTGTGCGAATTCAGCAACGGCTCGAGCGCTTCGTACAACTCGCTCCGCGTGCGCTCGCTCACGAGGTAGCTGCACCCGGCATCTTGAAACGCGGCTCGGAACGTCTCGCCAGCGTACGTGTCGCCGATGACCGTTGAGCAGCGGTACTCCTTGAGCACGCCGACGAACCGCTTCACGGCCTTGCTCGGGTCGAACGGAACCGGCGCCCCCTGATTCAGCACACGATCGAGGATGATCGTCTCTTCTCGATCCTGGTGCGCGATCGCCAGCACGGCGTCGTCGTGACTCCCACCGCTCATGTCGACGAAGGCCGTGTACCGGATGCCCGCCTCCGGCGCCCGCACGCCGATCCCGCGCGCGATCGCGTCCATGATCGGTTCCGGCTGAAATGCCGAGCCCTCCGGCGTGCCCGGGAGATTCAAATGCAGCCGGCGGTACTTATGCGCGGGCAACCGACGACGTTGCTGCTCAAGGTACTCGCCGCCGTCGCCCCAGCTCGCCATGCTCGGATTCGCGCGCGCTTCCGGTGTCGCGTCCACGAAGGCCGGATCGGTTGTGTAGTCGGCCGCGTACCACGAGAACAACATCCGCGGGTCGGTGCCGGCCCGACCGCGCTGCGTCATGTCGAAGAGTGGCGCGCCCGGCCGATGCAGCAACGACGCGTACGAGGTAATCCACTGCTGACAATCCGGGCGCGTCGGATCGGGCGCGAGCGCCTCGAGAAAATTCCAATCCTTCATCCCGTGAATTTCATCGACGCCCAGCAATCGGTACGTTTTGCCGTGCGAGCCGGCGACGTCGCCCGCCGGCAAGATCTCGATGAAGCCGCGGCCATCCTTCCGATCGATTCGGGTTTTGGTGACGCGCGTCGCGTCGGCCAGAAGCGGATTCGCCTTGCGCAGCTGCTTGGCCAAATCGAGATCATCGGCCGCCTGGTCCTTATCGTTCGCGATGAGATACACCTGATTGCCGCCGGGCGAATCAAACAGCAGCGCGCAGAAGCACGCGAGCACGAGATCGGTCGTCTTCCAATTTTTTTTGCCCGCGCCCGCAAGCAGGAGGTTGTACCGCAATCGGCCGGCGTCGTCGTGCTCGTCGAAGAATCGCTCGAAACGCCGGAGCCGGTACGGCTCAATCACCAGCGGCGATCCATCGATCCACGCGAGTGCACGGAAGAAGTCGCTCGTCGAGAAGAGGCGAGGCGGTGGCGTCCGTCGAAGGCGAATCATGGATCCCTTTCAGCAAACGCGGCCGGCACTTGGAGCTGCAACGCATACGCGTGCAGTGAGGCGATGCCGGCTCGCCGCGCCCGCCCCGAGGCGCAGCTCGGAAATGTGTCGTACTTCCTTTTTTCGTGTCGCGCCAACGAACCGCGGTGAAGCGCCGGAGTGCGGGTCCGGCCGTGTGCCCGCGGCTCATCGACTGCTCGTCGACCAGGCACACGCAAAAGCTGCCCGACGAGTTGCGCCATTGCGCGCCCGTCCAACTCGGGCGCGCGCCGCTCAGAGAGTCGCCTTCGCACGCTGTGACGGACGCTGCACCTTGTGCGCGAAAGCCGCGTCGCGCCGGGCCTGTTGGGCCGCACTGAGCGGTCGCAGACACGTCGTGTCCCACGGCTGGCCGCACCGGCAGCGAATCGGCATACTCCACGCGTCGCGCAGCCGATATGCTTTGTCGCAGGCGGGGCAATCGACGTATCGGTGCCGATCGTGCATGACACCTTCCCCGACCGGCACCGACAAGGCTGCGTCGTCGTCAGCGTCGTCGGACTCGTCGGCATCGTCAGGGTCTGGAATGACGTTCACGGCGCCGCAGCCCGCGCACGTCGTTTGCCCGTTCTCCCAGCTGCTCGGATCGAGGTTCTCGCCGCAGCCGTGACACGAATACTGCGGGCCGATGCTGTCGAGGGCGTCGGCATCGCCGCCGCCCTCGTCCATTGAGTCAACCGCGGCGACGATGTCGTCTTCGCTGGCGATCAAGCCGCAGCCACATCGAGGCGGCGCGGTCGCCAGCGCGGCACGCTTGACGGTCGCGACACGCCCGCAATCGGGACATTTCACGACGACATGGCCGGGCGGCGTCACCGGCGCGCCGGCCGCTTTCAACGCGCGCGCGGTCTGGACGCGGAACTCGCGCAGCCGCCGGGCCAACGCGAGCGCGGCGCCCGAGCCGGCCGTGTCTGCCTTCGTCGGCGCGGACGAGTGCCCGCGATTCCAGTCGACGGGCTTGGTGTAGCGAACTTCATTCATGGTGTGCTCCCTCTGCGTTGATGGCCGGCAGCGTGACGGCTTCGAACGTCGCCCCGCGGCGTGCGGCTTCGATGTCCAAGGTGACGCGGGTCGAAAACGATTTGACGTTCGCCGGCAGCGAGCGAAAGAAGATCCCGGCCAGCGGTTCGACCACGCGCCCGCCCAGCGACAGCCGCGGTGTGATGCCGAGCAGCTGCGCGTCGCAGGCGCGATCGACGTCGAGGTTGATGTACTCCGTGAGTGCGGCTGACAGCGCCGTGCCGAGCTCGTCGAGCCGGCGCCCGACGGCGCGCTGTCGCGCGGCGCGCTCGGCTTCGCGCTGCAGCGTCACGCGCGTTTCGGCCGCCGTACGTTCCTGGTCGAGCGCCGCCAACTGTCGATGCAGCTCGTGGAGCTCGCTTTCGACGTCGCTAATCCGGAAGTCGAGCTGCGCGAGCTGCGCCGCATTGTCGGCCAGCGCTTGCCGCGCCTGGTCGTCGCCGCGATCGGCTTTCACGAGCCAGGCCGGCCGGGCCTCTTTGAGCGCCGCGAACGTCGACCGATGCGCCGAGACTTCCGTCGAGAGCCGCGCGGCCAAGCCGCTCAGCTCGACGATCTCCGCTTCGACGGCCTCGACCGTCCGCGCCGTGTTCGCCGGCTCGGCGCCGGGCGTGAACGCGCTTCTGACGAGCTCTAGGAGCCCGGTCATCGGGAGCCCCGGCGCGTCCACGACGCCTCACTGTCCCGGCCGCGCAGCTGCACATCAGACGGGCTCGGCTCGACGTCGCCGCGATGCGCGCCGCTCGGCTGCAGCCCGTACGCCAGCGCCCGCGGAACCGGATCGGCCGCCGTCCCAACGTCCGCCGTGCCGGGCCTCGGATAGCCCACGCGCACGCGCGCGTCCGTGCTCGACACGGTCGGGCGGTCGACTTCGCCCGGCTTGAGCTCCGGATGCCCCGTCACCGGCGCCGGCACATTCGGGGCGCTTCGGATGGTGCCGAGCGGCAACCGCTCGTCGCCCATCTGCGCGTTCTGTGGCGTCTGTCGGGTCGGCTGCACGCTACTTGCCGGCGGGTCAGGCCGTCGAAGGTACTTCGTGATGTCGTCAATCAATCCCATGGTTGCCCTCGCTCTTTTCTGCCGCGGTCTGCGGCGTGGTTCGTCGCCAGCCTCTGCCCAAGTGAAATTGCTGGCACGTTTCGCACCGATAGATGCCAATCTCGTCCGCGTGCGCGCCATGTGCGAGCAGCCCGAACAGCACCTTCTCGGCCGTGAGCCGGTCAGCAAAGCGGCGCTTGCCCCAGCATCGATCCTTCATGACGCCCTCGCCTTCTGGACCGACTTGCACGCGTTGCGCTGCAGATCCTCGTGCAGCTCATCGCTCAGCCAGCGCGCCATCTCCCGGACCGACTCCGGGATGTGCCCTGCGTGGAGCGCCGCCACGTCCTGCGCGGTGAGCAGCATCCAGTACTCCGGCACGTGCTCGGCGTTGCGCTGCGCGAGCTCGTCATCACCCGGCGCGGCATCGTCGAGCTCGAGCGAGAGTTGGTCGCTCACGACGGCACCGCCGACAGGTTCCGCGTCGCCAGCATTTCGCGAGCCGGCGTCCGATCGCCCGTGCACGCAATGCGCCGCGGCGCATCGAGGTACTGCAGCGCGAAGCCGAGCGACGTGTACAGCTCGACGATCCGGTCGGTGGCCTGATTCGACGCGACGACCGGACCAGGATGCCGTGCGAGCCACTTCGCAAGGCGCATCTGGTCACACCAGGTGAAGCCGTCCTTCGCATACTGCGTGAACTCGACGTCGTACGGTGGATCGGCGTACACGAAGTCGCCCGGCGCGAGCAACACCTGTTGAAACGGTCCCCACTCGGTCGACCACGCCGAGAGTGCAGTCGCGTGCGCCGGCCACTCGCGCGCGTACGTGACCGTCGCGTACTTCCCGAACGGCACGTTGAATTCCCCGGACCGATTGAACCGACACAGCCCGTTGAAGCACGTCCGGTTCAAGTAGTAGAACAGCGACGCCGCTTCCGCGCTCTCCGCGCGCGACAGGCCGTCCGCCGTCGGCGATTGCGCACGGGCGAGCCGGTTGAAGCGATCGCGATGGGCGTAGTACAGCGACTCGTCGTACGCCAGCTTGATCTCGATCGCGAGCCCGAGCTGGACCCAGCGATAGAAGCCCATCAAGTGCAGATTGATGTCGCTCAGCAGCGCGCGCGCCGGCCGTAGCCCGAACGCGACGGCCGCGCCACCGACGAACGGCTCGACGAGTCGACGATGTTGGTGTGGCGCCCACAACGGACGCAGATGTGGGAGCAGCCAGCGCTTGCCGCCGGCCCACTTGAGGATCGGCGACAACGGCTCATCGACAGCCGGGACGTCGTCGAGATCGAAGGCGAAGGCGGCTTGCTTCATGAGCCCGCCTCCTGTTCGGCGATCTCGAGCAGCGACGTCGCCGCTTCCGCCACCGCCGCCGGCACGCTGGCCGGCACTTCGCTGCTGCGATCATGCAGAAGCGCCGTCATCCCGAGATGCCACGGCGCCTCGCGCAACATGACGCACCCGATCGTCTTCCGCGCCCACAGCGCGTTGAGGCTGCCCGTCCGGTCATTCGGATTGACGCCCTCGAGCACCGAGAGCCCATCGTCGCCCGCGAGCGCCGCGGCAATTACGGCCGCCCACGGCGCCATCAGGTACCGTTCCTTCACGTCGCCGGGCACGAGCACGACGCGCGGATCCGCCTGCGAATCCATCATGCACATCCTTTCCGCTTCAGTTGGTTGATGAGCCGATCTGGTCGCCGAGGCGGGTCTGCTGAGGCTTACTCGCGGTCGATCGAATCGTCGGGCGCGAGATCGATCGCCGGCTCGCACTCGGCGAGCTGGTCACGCGGCGCGCTAGGCGCCGCGCTGCGATCGGCTCGCGCACGATCGTCGTCGTTGCTGCCGGCCGCGGTCTCGAGGCGCCGTCGCTCAAGATATCGCTCGAGTGATTCGACCGCCCGCGGCTTGCGCGACAAGCCGAGTCGTTGCGCGTAGCGGTCCCACACGCCAAGCGCCACCAGGAACGACCGATACGCGGACCGCGGCCGGCCGCGCGGCGTCAGGATGCCGCGCCCGGCGATGTCCCGGCCGAGCAACTCGAGCACGCCTTCGAGCTGACAGAGCCGCCGGCAATACCCGCCCTCGATCGCGGTCGTCTCGGCCGCGCCGCCGCGGTCCGCCTCGAGCTGCGCACGGAACGCGTCAACCGTCGCGGCGACGTCCGGCGGCAACACACCGCGCCGCTCGTACGCCCTGGCACCGTGGGTCAGAGACTCTGCGTTGCCTGGCACGAACCGACCGCGGGCGTCACGCCCTGACGGCCCGATCTTGCCGGCCTGCGCCGCGTCCGGTGGCAAGGCGGTGTCAACCGGCAGCGCGGCCGCTTTGCTATCGTCTTGCGCGTCAATCACTTACGCCTCCCGCACACATGCCACTGGAGCACGCGCGCGCCTCGAAACCGGCTCGGCCGATGGCCTTTCCCGACGTCACCAGGGTGATAGGCGTCGAGCAGCCCTGTAACGAGTGATCGCAGCGTACGGCCGTTAGGGCACTTCTCAACACTTTGAACATGGCATATGAGCGACGCCACCCTAGAGGGGTGCTCAATACGCCTGTACTGCTTGTACTTCCCTGATATATCTCTCTCTGCTTGATACAGGGTTGATACACAGCTGAACATCACGGGATTTCCTCCGTCGTGTCTTCGCCACGCCAAAAGAGCGAGGCGGGCTTCAGCCAGTAGCGCCGGGGTGGCGCACCTTTCGGGATGCGCGCCAGCCGCTTCGCCATGAAGCCGTACCGCTGGGCGATCGCGTTGACCCGGTCTGCATGCCCGTTGTCGAGCCGGTTCGCCTCAAAGGCGAGCGCCGTCCAGATGGCCGCAACGGGCACCTCCTTCACCAGGTCGCCGAAGGCGTCGGCCGCCGTAAAGATCGGCTCGAGCACCTCTTCCCACGGGTCCGACGCCCGCCGCTGTTCCTGCTCGTGTCCGGCCGCTGTCCACAGCGCTTTGTCGAGGCGGATGCTTTCGCCGGCTGCTTCGCGTGCGGCCGCCTCGGCCCAGAGCTGATCGCGATCGCGGGCCAGCGCGTCGATGTCGAAGCGGTCGACGCGCACGGGCCAGAACCGACGAGCGCCGGTCGCGTCCTTCAAGTAGATGGCGTTGTTTGTCGTGCCGATCAGGATGAATTGTCGCGGCACGGACACCGGGAGCCGGCCGTACGCGAGGCGCACCGGGCCGTCGACTTGCCGGCTCAGGAACGCTTTCAGCTGCTCAACTTCGCGCCCGCGGTGGCCGTACAGCTCGCTCGCTTCGATGAGCCACCGCCCGCAGGTGCGCTCGATCACCTGTTTCGAGTCGCAGCCCAGCGGGACGTCATCCCCGAACCATGCGGCGCGCGGGCAGAGCGTCGCCATCGCGGTCGAGCGCTCGGTCCCTTGGTCGCCCTCGAGCACGAGCAGCTCGTCGAACTTCGCCCCCGGCGATCGCACGCGTCGCACGGCCGCGATGAGCGGCAGCGCCCCGACCGCCCGCACGTACGGCGTGTCGTCGGCGCCGGCGTACGTGACGAGCCACGTGTCGAGGCGCGGCGTGCCGTCCCATACGAGCGCGTCAAGGTACGCGGCAACCGGATGCACGGGGCACCGCTCCGCCTCCGTGACGAGCACCGTGCGCAGGATCTCTTTGCTCGGCCGGAACTCAAACGTGTCGTCGATCCGCACCCACAAGCGGTCGACGGCCGCGTCGTCGAGGGGCACGCCGTTCACGAGGATGTCCCGTGTAAATGCGTCACAGGTGAGCGACACGCGCAGCCGCGCCAGCGCGAGGCGGACGTTCGCCAGGCTCGACGCGACAATGGCGCCCGGACCGCCCTTCTTGCCGGGCGCCCGCGTGAACGAATCAGTGGTCGCCGCGTCCACGAGCGCGAACCACGCCTGATCGCCTTGCTGTCCGAGGAAGTCGTCCGGCCCGTTCACGCCCTCGAGCGCGGGCACGTCGAGGGTCTGTACGATGGCCCCCTGTCGCGTCAAGTACACGTCGAGCGCCCGGCGGGCCGTCTGCACGCTGCGATTCGTGGCGGCGTTCACGTCGAACGCCAGCACGACGACCCGCCCGGCCCACGTGAAGCGGCCGAAGTCAGGCAGTGGGCCGGTTTCGTCGACGCGCGCGCCCGCGGCAGTCGTCGTCTTCCCAATCCGCCCGCGCCAATTCCAGCAGCCGCCGAGCGCGAGCGAGACGAGGCGCCGCGCTTGGCGCCGCGCCGCGCACGCGATTGCCAGCGCGGATTTCTCGGCCTCGCTCACGATGACGGAAACGGACGGATCCGTGAGCCACGCCGGATCGACCGCGGCGAAGTACAGGTGCCGCCCGTCACCAAACGCGGAGAGGTACTTGTCCTTCGGCTTGCCGCGCTCGACTTCGGGGAAGTCACGACGGAGCCGGTGCGTGACGGGTCGGTCGAATCCAGGCAGGAGGTACGGATAGAGCACGCCCTCGAGGCGGCCGGGGCGGCCGTTCAGCGCGAGCACGTCGCGCGCTTCGCGGTCGTCGACTCGGCGCACTTGCATCGCCTCGAGCATGTCAGGGTCGATCGCGAGTGCCGCGTGCAGGGCGAGATCGGCCGCGGTCAGCATCAGGCCGCCTCCGTCCGTGACGACGACGAGGCGGCGAGCTCGACGACGGCCTCGACGGGGTAGCCGGCCCGTTCGAAGAACCGGCGCACGCGCTCGAGGAGCTCCGCATGATCGGGGCGCGCGACCGGCCGCGGTGCGCGTGCGAGCGCCAGTCCGATCAGCCAGTTGCCGTGCAGGTCGCGCCCGCTGGCGCTGTCGAACGTCTTGCGCAGGTGCCACACGAAGGGGCCGGCTTCGACGACGTGCGCGCGGCCGTGTTCGGCGCACCAGCCGCGATACGCGGCATATAGCGTGTCGACGCGCTCGCCGCTCGGCGAGTGCTCGCAGCGGTCCTCGACGAACGCGTCGATGTGGCCCGTGTCGATCCACGGGCTGCGCGGGCCGGCGGCGCGCACCGCAGGAGGCGTCGGCAGCCCGAGATCATCCCGAAAGAAGAACTCGCGGTGCGTGAGCGCGGGCGAGGTCACGATCGGCACTGGCTTCTCGCGCCAGTACCGATCGAGTTGTTCACGCGACCACGAGCGCCAGGCGGGGATGTCGCCGCCGCTTGCGCCAGCGAAATAGATCTCGTCGCACGGGTCCGCCATGATGGGCGATCTCAAAACGGGATCTCGTCGTCGGTGAGCCACTCCGTAGGCGCGCTCGGCCGATCGCTCGGCATGGCATCGTCAGGTTCGGGGCGCGACGCGACAGCCGGCCGCGGTGCCGCGGGCCGCGGGCGAACTGGCGCGGGCGTGGGCGTTCGTGTCGGCGGCACACCGCGCGCGGGTCGATCCTTGACGCGCACGTACTCGGTCACGGCGATCGGCGCCGTGCCGCGTGGGAGCGGCACCACGGCCCGCACATTCGCGTACACGTCGCCGCTCTCGCTCACGTTGTGGACGATCTGGAGCATGCAGTTTTCGCCGATCAGCGACTCCAGATCAAAACTGGCCGCGTCCGTTTCTGACAGCCGGCCGCGCAGTGTCTCGAGATCGCCCCGCAGGCTCGCGCGTTTGTGCATCGAATTTGTGTACGTTTTCGTGCACGTGAATCGCTTGCTCGTCGTGGCGTCGATCTCTGCGAGCTGCCACGCGACGCGCAGCCGGAATTTTTCGCCGAACGTCGTCTGCACCAGGCCGAGATCGACCACGTCGCAGAACACGCCCTGGAAAAATCCTTCAGGCGGCGGGGTGAAGTTGGTTTTCGGGTACCGGGCGATCATGTTGGCGCTTCCTGTTTCGTCGGGGCGTGTATACTCAGCAGCAACGCGGCAGCCCCTAGCAACGCCGTGTCCCTGCCTGCGTCGGCGCGGTGACTCCCGCGTCGACGCGCTTTCACATTCAGCGCGCGCGGCGAATCGACACGATCTCCGGCGTCGCGCTCGAGATCAACCACGCGTCGACCCATTCGCTGAGCAGTCGCAGCTCCCGCCGGCCGCCGATCTTCGCGGCGCGCAGCCGGCCGGCCTTCACTTCGCGGTACACAACACGACGACCGACACGCGCACGCGCGGCCGCTTCAGCAACGGTCAACCACGGCGACGCGCCGGGTTCACTCGGCGCGGGCGACACGATTGCGTTCCTCGCGCTGCTCGTCGTCGACGGCTCGCGACAACAGCCGCCGCAGCGTCGCGCCGACGTTGTGGGCGTTGCCTTCACGCTCGGCGATCTTCAGGACGTTCGACGTGAGCGGCTCGCGCACGCGAACCGTGAAGCGCACTTGTTCGATTGCAGGCATGCGTCCTCCCCGGAGCTGGAGAAAAAGTCGGTTCGGGTCGCCTGGTCTGGTGAGAGACGGTCGCCGCGGTTGGCGACTGTCGGGCCGGCGCCGAGGTTGGCGCCGTGGGTCTATCGTCGGCCGTTGGTAGCCGACAGCGACAGAATGCGCCGACCGCCGCGCTCTGTCAAGCCTGAGAATTCAACCGCAGGGTTTCCGCCGGCCGTGGCAACCCTGTGTCAACCGAGACGCGACGGGCCTGACCGCGTGTGCGAATCAGGCCCGTATTCATTGGTCGAATCGGTCGATCGTGCCGAAATCCCTGCGTGCCCCCTAGGCGAGTGGGACTTTCAGATGCTCGGGATCGGGACGCACATCGCTGCGCTGGTGCTCGAGATCGAACGGAACCGGCTCCAATTGGCCCGCGCCGGACTCCTGAACGTCCTCAGGCCGAAGCGCGATGAGGCCGCGCCAATGGTCGGATCGACTCCAGAAATCCAAGCGCTCCGATCTGCCATCGCACGCGTCGCCATGACAGACTTCACCGTTCTGCTTGAGGGCGAAAGTGGCGTCGGCAAAGAGCTCGTGGCGCGGCAGATCCACGAGCTCGGTCGTCGACGCGCAGGCCCATTTGTCGCCATCAATTGCGCGGCGCTCGTCGAAACGCTGGTTGAAGCGGAGCTCTTCGGCATCGAGGAGCGCACGGCGACTGGCGTGCGAGGCCGCCGGGGCAAGTTCGAGCATGCCGAAGGCGGGACACTGTTTCTGGACGAGGTGTCCGATCTGTCTCCGTCCGCGCAGGCGAAGCTGCTACGGGCCATTCAAGATCTGGCGGTCGAGCGCGTCGGGGGAAACGGCGCGCATCGGGTGGACATCAGGATCGTCGCCGCAACGAACCGGAGCCTGGCGGACCTGGTTGAACGAGGTTTGTTTCGACCTGATTTGTTCTATCGACTGAGCGGCGTCGACATTCGCGTGCCCGCGCTGCGCGAGCGACGGGCCGATGTGCTCGTGCTCGCGGAGCACTTTCTCGAGCGTCACCGCGCAAGGCGCCCCCTTCGCTTGTCCACCGCGGCAGCAGAGGTGCTCCTCTGGCACAACTGGCCCGGGAATGTCAGAGAACTGGAGCGGCTCATCGAGCGGACCGTGGCCCTGGCGGAAGGCGACACCATCGAGCTCAAGGACTTACCGGCACACGTCCTCGGCGACTACGCGACGGCGATTCTGCCGTCGATGAAACGCAACGACACGCTCCGCGTCTGGGCGAGTCGCTACGCCCGGACGGTTCTGGACCGCTGCAAAGGCAACAAACGAGAGGCGTGTCGCGCGCTTGGCATCAGCTATCACACGCTGCAGGCGTATCTGCGATACCCGATCGCGACCGGGGCGGACCCCGCGGACTTAGCGGGGGCAGCCGGCGGCCATTTCGACGCGGCCGATTCGCGGGCGGCCGGGCGGCCGACGTGCCCCGCTACCGCGGAGGTGTAATGGCGCCATTCTCACAAGGAGCACAGATGCGTAAAGCACAGGCACTCCTTGCGTTCTTCATGCTGGCCATAGCCGCGACGAGCCACGCCGCCGACAAGATCGACCCACGGCTGGCCGCGGTCAGAAAGGCCTGGGTGCAGCCCGTCGATGAACTGGCCGACGAGGACAGGCCGGTCGCGGCGTGCCTGGCCGACCACCTCGCACGGCTCACGCCGATCGAGGCCGTGAAGACCAAGGCGGAGGCCGACGTCATCCTTCGGGTCGGAAGCACGTCGACCCAGGCCACCATCACGGCGTACCTGCCAGACGGTGCGACGGCACTCTGGGCGGATAACACACCTCTCAAAGCCGGGTTCGGGATCGTCATGGTGCATAGAAACTCGTGCGGGCTGGCCAACAAACTGCTCGACACGCTGCGCCAGGCGATGCGTAAGGCGCGGGGCTAGGTAGCGGCTCGACAGCTCTTTTCACCACAATCGGCCACGACGAAGCAACAGGAACGCCAGGAAGATTGCCATCGTCAGCAGCGCCGCAATCCGCTGCCACCGTCGCCGGTGCGTGCGTTCAGTCAGGTCGTCGGAGCAGGTGAGGTCTAGCTCTAGCATTTGCGGAATGAGCTCTTTGGCTTGCGAAAGGCCCTCCCTTCGGTTTACCGTCGGACCGTGACCGCAGACCGTCGCGCCCTCCGCCAACTCGGCTCCACGGGACCACGCGTCCTTCCGCTGGCGCTCGGCTGCATGGGGATGTCCGGCATGTACGGCCCCGCCGACGAGCGCGAAAGTGTCGCCACGATCCACGCTGCACTCGACCACGGCGTCACGCTGCTCGACACCGGCGATTTCTACGGCACCGGCCACAACGAGATGCTCATCGGTCGAGCCCTGCGAGACCGGCGGGA
>Ga0209415_10014050_pt1 | contig 13105 bp, 9 predicted proteins | sample PeaSoiSIISIP2007_FD_187696 | JGI IMG/M metagenome (GOLD analysis project Ga0209415, IMG submission 187696) | Peat soil microbial communities from Weissenstadt, Germany - SII-SIP-2007 (SPAdes) (version 2) | ecosystem: Environmental > Terrestrial > Soil > Wetlands > Peat | place: Germany... | reverse complement strand
GGCCCACGATACCGCGCGGATCGGGGAGGGCGCCGACATGCTGGCCCGCGGCATCGTCAGCCACGCCAATCCGTTGGCGATGGCGCTCGGCGTTCGCCTGGGGATGGCATGCCGTGACGCCGCCGCTGCGCTGGCGCAGGCCGAACCGCGCATCCACGCGCCACCGGAGGCGCTCGAGGGCGCGTTTCTGCTGATCGGCGACAAGCCGCAGGTTTGGGCCCTCGATTCAGCCTCGCTCGTCGCGCCCGAGCATCATGACGCGATCGTCCTCACCGGCTCGCATGGCGGGCTCCTCGGCGGGCGCCCGGAAACCGCGCTCAAATACGATGTGCGCGCCGCCTTCTACAATGACGCCGGGATCGGCATCGACGAGGCAGGGGTGTCGCGCCTGCCCGCGCTCGACCGCCGCGGGATCGCCGCCGCGACCGTGTCGGCGGCGAGCGCCCGCATTGGTGACGCGCGCTCGACCTACGAGGACGGTATCCTCAGCCGGGTCAACGCGCGCGCCGCCTCGCTCGGCCTCACGCCCGATATGCCGGCGCGCGAGGCCGTCGCGATCCTGCGCCGCCATTTCGCCAGGGAGGACACGCCATGACCGCATCAGCCGATCTGACCCGGCACAACCGCCCGCATGGGAGGATGACCGGGGGGCGCGCGCTCGCCGAGATGCTCCGCCTGTCCGAAGTCGGGCCGATGTTCGGCATGGGCGGGTTTCAGCTCTTACCGTTCTATGACGCGCTCGGGCAACTCGGCATGCAGCATTTCCTGATCAACGACGAGCGCTGCGGCGCCTTCGCCGCGGACGCCTACGCCCGGGTCACCAATCGCCCGGGGGTCTGCGACGGCACGCTCGGCCCGGGCGCCACCAACCTCGTCACCGGCCTCATCGAATCAACCAATGGCGGGATCCCGGTGATTGCGCTCGCCGGCGACACCAACCGGGCCCATTCGTGGAAGAACATGACGCAGGAATGCCGCCAGGCCGAGATCCTGCGCCCGGCCGTCAAGGAGCTGATCCGCATCGAGGATACCAGCCGCATCCCCGAATTGACGCGGCGCGCCTTCGCGGTCGCAACATCGGGCCGGCCGGGGCCGGTGGTGCTCGATGTGCCGGAGGATGTCTGCCACGGCACCTACGAGTTCACCGCCGACGATTTCGCGATCGATCCCTCGACGCTCGCCGCGCCGGCGCGGCGCATCCGCCCCGACCGCGCCGATGTCGAGCGCGCCGCCCGGCTGATCGCCGGCGCTAAGCGGCCGCTCCTGCTGGTCGGCGGCGGGATCCATATTTCGCAGGCCCACGCCGCGCTCGCCGCCTTCGCTGAGGCTCAGTCGATCCCGGTCGCCCACACGATGAGCGGCAAGGGCGGGATCGCCTGCACCCACGCGCTCAATGTTGGCCTCTTCGGGCGCTACGCGAGGATTGCCAATGAACTGATCGAAGCCTCGGACTGCCTCCTCGTTGCGGGGTGCAAATTGGGCGAGATCGCCACCAAGCGCTACGCGCTGCCGCCGTTGCACATCCCGATCATCCATCTCGAAATCGTGGCCGAGGAGATCGGGCGTTGCCGTCCGGCGGCGGTGGCGCTGTGGGGCGATGCGCGCGCCGGGCTCGAAGACTTGACCGATGCGCTCGCCGATGGCGCCAGGGCCGCGCGCGCCGCCCGGGCCGATTACATCGCGGAAATCCCCGGGCGGATGCGGGCCTGGGCCGAGGACGCCGCGCCGCGCCTCCATTCGGAGGGTCGCCCGATCCACATGGCTCGGCTGTGCACCGAATTGAACCGAGCGTTGCCGGCCGACTCGATCCTCGTCGCCGATGGCGGGTTTGCCGGGCATTGGACCGGGCTCCTCTACGATACCAAGAGGGCAGGGCGCCATTTCATCCCCGATCGCGGCCTCGCCTCGATCGGCTATGGGCTGCCCGGCGGGATCGGCGCGTCCCTGGCGGCGCCGGGCCGGCCGGTCGTTGCGATCACCGGCGACGGCGGGTTCAATATGGTGTTGGGCGAACTCGAAACCGCGCGCCGCGCCCGCCTTGGCCTCACTGTCGTCGTCGTCAACAACGCCGCCTCGGGCTATGTGAAGGCCCTCCAGCACGCGATGATGGGCGGGCGCTACCAATCCGCCGATCTGTCCGAAATGGATTACGCCGCGGTCGCCCGCGCGATGGGCGTCGGCGGCATCCGGGTCGAGGACCCCGAGGCGCTCGGGCCCGCGCTCGCCACCGGCATGGCCGAAACCGACCGCCCGACCGTCGTCGATGTCGTCGTCACCCGCGACCCCGGCCAGATGCTCCCCGCCGTCGACAACCGCACCGTCGAAATCAAACAGGGCGACCGGGTGGCGTAATCCGGACCAGAGGGGTTCCGCTCGGCCCCGCGTCACCCCGCGCGGCTGCGCGCCATCGTCCGGCTGGCGGCGCTGGCGACGGCCTTCAGGGAAGCGGTGACGATGTCGCTGTCGATGCCGACGCCGAAGAGGGTGTTGTTGTTGATTTCAGCGCCGTCGCTGCGGATCTGGACAAAGGCGGCGGCCTGGGCGTCGGCGCCGGCGGCGACCGCGTTCTCGTGGTAATCGAGGACGGTGAGCGCGATCCCGCAATCCCGCTTCAGGGCATCGACAAAGGCGGCGATCGGCCCGTTGCCGACACCCTCGATGCGCTTTTCGCCCTTGCCGTTGTTGATTGTCGCGACGATGCGGCGCTCGCCGGGCTTCGGTTCGGGCAGAACGGTGTAGTCGACGAGGCGGATGCCGTCGGCAGAGAAATACGTCGTCTCAAACAGGCCCCAGATGTCGCCGCTCGACAATTCCTTGCCGGTGCGGTCGGCGACCTCCTGAACGATCTTGGAGAACTCGATCTGCAGATTGCGCGGCAGGTCGATGCCGTGATCGGCCTTGATGACGTAGGCGACACCGCCCTTGCCGGACTGGCTGTTGACCCGGATCACCGCCTCGTAGGTGCGGCCGAGATCCTTTGGGTCGATCGGCAGGTAGGGCACCTCCCAAAAGTCGTCGTTGCGCTTATCGAGCGCCTCGAACCCCTTCTTGATTGCGTCCTGGTGCGAGCCGGAAAACGCCGTGAACACCAGCTCCCCGGCATAGGGGTGGCGCGGGTGGACCGGCAGCTGGGTGCAGTATTCCGAGGTGTGCACGACCTGGTCGATATCGGTGATCTCAAGTCCCGGATCGACGCCTTGACTGAACAGATTGAGGGCGAGGGTGATCAGGTCGACATTGCCGGTGCGCTCGCCGTTGCCGAACAGCGTGCCCTCGACCCGGTCGGCCCCGGCCTGGACGCCAAACTCGGTCGCGGCGACCGCGGTGCCGCGGTCATTATGCGGGTGCAGGCTGAGGATCAGGCTGTCGCGGTCGCGGACATGGCGGGCGAACCATTCGATCTGGTCTGCATAAATGTTGGCGGTTGCCATCTCGACGGTGCCCGGTAGGTTGACGATCATCTTTTTCTCGGGCGTCGGGCGCCACACATCCATCACCGCTTCGCAAATCTCGACGGCGAAGTCGAGTTCGGTGCCGCTGAAGCTCTCCGGTGAATACTGATAGATGATCTCGGTGTCCGGCATGCGCTCGGCCAGGTCGCGTATCTGTTTGGCGCCGGTGACCGCGATGTCGACGATGCCGGGCTTCTCGAGGCCGAAGACGACCCGGCGCTGCAATTCCGACGTCGAGTTGTAGAGGTGAACGATCGCCCGCTTGGCGCCCTTTATCGCCGCGAAGGTCTTGTCGATCAGTTCGGTGCGCGATTGCGTCAAGACCTGGATCGTCACGTCTTCGGGGATGAGATTCTCCTCGATTATCTCGCGGACGAAGGCGTAGTCGGTGTCCGAGGCCGCCGGAAAGCCGACCTCGATCTCCTTGAAGCCGAGGCTCAACAAGAGATCGAACATGCGGCGCTTCTTTTCGGGCCCCATCGGCTCGACGAGGGCCTGATTGCCGTCGCGCAGATCGACCGAGCACCAGGTCGGCGCCGTCTCGATGACCCGCGAGGGCCACTGGCGGTCGGGCAGGTTGATGGCAGGGAACGGCCGGTATTTGTGGATCGGCATGATTGTCATGATGGAACTCCGGGGTCGGACCGCCAGCCCATCGGTACAGGCGGCGGGCGCTGCGGTGGTCGAGGTGGCGAGTCGTCAAGCAAGCGGGGCCGGCGGGCTCAATCCCTCCGGCCGGCGCTAAGTCGCCGCCGGGCAAACGAGAAGCGCCGCGTCTCGCGATGAACCGAAACTATCGAAGCCATGAAACTCACCAAGCGCGGAAGGGGTTCCCTTGGGGAACGGACGAGCGGAAGCCGGCGCCGTCTAGGACGCCGAGGTCATAAGTCGCAGCTCGTCACGCGCGTTGATCATGATGCCGTAGATATAACAAGCGCATCCTGCAAAGTCAACCGTGCGGCCGGGTTTTGCCGCCAAGCTGCCCGCTCAGAAATTCTCGACCCAGGGCCGCAGCTCAATTTCCCAGGCCCAGGCGCTGCGCTGCTGGCGGTGCAGTTGCAGATAGCTCTCGGCGATCGCCTCGGGGGCGAGCAGCCCGTCCGGGCCGCGCTCGTTGGCGCGCGGATCGCCCGCCTTCGCGATGCCGCCATCGATGACGATGTGCCCGACATGGATGTTGTGCGGCTGTAATTCGCGCGCCAGGGATTGCGCGAGGCCGCGCAGCGCGAACTTGCCCATCGCGAACGAGGAGGAGCGGGGATAGCCCTTGACGCTGGCGCTGGCGCCGGTGAAGAGGATCGTGCCGTGGCCCTGGCGCAGCATCCGCGTCACCGCCTCTCGGGCGACGAGGAACCCGCCAAAGGCGGTGACCCGGATCGCGTTGTCGACCGCCGCGGGATCGAGTTCGTGGACCGGTCCGCGCGCCCGCCCGCTTGCATTGTAGACGACGAGGTCGAGGCGCTCGCCGCCCTTATCGACCTCGGCGAACAGCCGCTCGACCTCATCGGCGCGTGTCGCATCGCAGGCGACGAGACTGGCGCCGGTTTCCTTCCCGAGGGCGCCGAGCTTTTGCGTATCGCGCGCCGCCAGCACGACGTCCATGCCGTCCCCGGCGCAGCGCCGCGCAATGGCCGCGCTCAACCCCGCTCCCGCCCCGACGATCAACGCGCGTTCGCGTGCTGCCATCTCACTCTCCCGTCAAACCGACGCCGCGAGGCTGGCGCCGGGTGATGTCGATGGCGCCCGTTATCGCGCAAAACCATCCTGCGACGCCAGAGGTAAGGCTGCGTCCGTGCCGAACCGGGTTTTCCGCGCCGGCAGCGCCGCTCGCGCAACCGGTGTAGAACCGCAAGATATGCTGTCCCAGCCGATCCAGCACGCAACAAATTGTTCCACCGATCGCGAGCTTCCCCGATCCCGCATCGTACAATTTTAAGACCTTCGAGTAGACTTGACCATATACTCCCGAACAAAGAATAAATCGATCTGATTATTTACTGACCCAATATGCCATTAAGTAGCGTATGACAACGAAAAGTCGCTGCCCGACTTGGGCCGGTCGCGGCGTTTCATGGGCATATGGGTTGACAAGCTGACGAGTGACTGCTTAGGGTTGCTCAGCACTTCCCCTGTCCAACCCGGACGCCCCCTGTCAACGATCCGGGACGGCACCTTGCCATTGCCTCGGTCAGCCACACCCGGCGTGCCTTGCGGGCCCCGCCGGCGCCACTGTGTCAGCCACATGGAGACGCATGCCGATGAGGATGCGACAGACGATCGGGCTGTCTCTCGCGCTCCTGGTTGCCTCAACCGCCGCGATGGCCAAGCAGGTCCATGCGGTCCGTGATGATGCGGTGCCGAGCACAAAATCGAAGATCGCCAAGGCCGACACGCCCGCCGCCAAAACCGTTAGCAAGACTGCCAGCAAGACCGCCGCCAAGACCACCGCCAAGCGGCACAACGTGCATCGCAAGCTCGCCGGGCGGCCGCGGCACGCCGGCGATGCGGACCAGCACGCCGCCCGGCTGCCGCCGCCCGACCAGTACCTCGGCCCCTTGAAGGTGATCGGCCAGCGTGAAGTCGGCGCCGCCGCCTGGTACGGCGGTCGCCATATCGGGCGGCGGACGGCGAGCGGCGAGCGGCTCGACGCGGTTGAATTGACCGCCGCGCACCGTTCCCTGCCGCTTTTATCGCTGGTGCGGGTGACCAATCTGACTAACGGGCGTTCGTGCGTCGCGAGGATTAACGATCGCGGCCCGGTCAGCCATTCGCTGTTGATCGATGTCTCGCCGGGCGTGGCGGACAAGCTCGACATGAAGCGCGCCGGCATCGTGAACGTGGCTGTCGAACCGGTCGCCCCGGCACCCAGCTCACCCCGGTAGCCGAGCCTCTTGACACGGCCGCGCTAGCCGACCAAACCGCCGGTTTCACAGCTTGTCGCCTTTTTGCAACTGTTGTACAAAAGGCACGTCCGAGGCGAAAAGCCGACGCCCGGCCCGGGTTCAATTGACTCCGAATCGATGCTCGATTGTATTCTTGGGCACGTGCCCTGCCTGGGATTGTATCGTTCCGGAAGGCGCGAAGTAGTCGGCAACTACACAATCTTTCGGTTCGCTTGCGTTCCGATCGCGGGGTTGGGGGAGGCTCGGCTGGTGTCTGCTGAGAGTGAGCGAGTCCCGCGCTCGCACGGGAGTCGCGTTGGGGGTGCAGTGACTGATACGACAAACGTCATACCCTTTCCACTGACCGCTCGGAGCCAACCGGCGGCCGATGGCGTATTTGGCTCGGGACCGGGAAGTTACGAATTCACTGAAAACGAGCTGGCCGCCTTATGCCGGTGGTTCTCGGCGATGAAATTTGCCTTTCCCGGGACCGAAGGGGTGATGATCGTCAGCCACCAGGAAAACTACTCGGCCGTCGGCCTCTATAACTGCGCCGGCGGTGCGCCGAACTGCCTCATCGCAAAGCACGAGGCTGGCGGGATGACCCGGTTCTTCTGGTCGACCGAGGGCGACCCGCCGCGACTCCTCAGCGACCTCTCCGAGATCACCGACGCCCACATCCGCGCGATCCAGCCGCCGCGCAACGAAAAGGGGTGGCTCGACCCGATCGGCTGGATGGGTGTCTATGCCACGCGCATGATTGCGACCGCCCTGCAAGTCGTTTAGCAACCCGCGAACGGCCGGGCCGCGGTGGATTAGCATAACCGTGGACGGCGCCGCCGGGCGCCGCGGCGGAGCGCTCGGCGATCGCCCCGGTCGGATCAGCCATTCGTTATGATCGCCCTCGACCTGTCACGCCTGTTGTCGCGCGCCGGGCGGGGAACGCCGACCGGGATCGATCGGGTCGAATTGGCCTATGCCAAGCACCTCGTTGCGAACGGCGCCTCGGTCTGCTTCACGGCGTTGAGCGCGAGCGGCGGTCTCGGATTGCTGCGGCGCCCGGCGGCGGAGCAATTTGTCACCGCGACCGGCGCCGCATGGCGCGGTGAATTCGACCCGGCACGGCGGAACCGTCGCGTGTGGCAGATGGCGTGGCGCGCGCGCGTCGCGCTCCTCGCCACCAGCGAGCGGACGCTGATGGCGCGGTTGCGAGCTGATCGGGCGGCGCCGGTCTATCTGTTGGTTTCGCACCACCACCTCGAGAAACGCAGCCTTATTGCGCGGCTGAAACAGCGCAGTGGGGCGCGCTTCGTCTGTTTCGTTCACGACCTCATTCCGATCGAGTTTCCTGAATACGCCCGGCCCGGCCAGGCGGCGATCCATCGGCGCCGGATCGAAACCGCGGCACAGTATGCCGACGCGCTGATCGTCAATTCGGCGGTGACGCGCGCGGCGTTGCAGCCCTACCTCGAGCGGGCCGGGCGTGCCCCACCCGTGCTCGTCGCGCCACTCGGCGTCGATCTGCCGCCGGTTCCGACCGACCCCCTCTCCCCGCACGGCCGCCCTTATTTCGTCTATGTCAGCACGATCGAGGCGCGCAAGAACCATCTGTTGCTGCTCAACCTGTGGCGCCGGCTGGCGGGCGAACTGGGGGAGGAGGCGCCGCGGTTGGTGCTGGTCGGCAGGCGCGGCTGGGAAACCGAAAATGTCGTCGACATGCTCGATCGCTCGGCGGCGCTGCGGGGCGCCGTCATCGAGCACAATGCGATGCCCGATGCGGCAATGGTGCGCCTGTTGCAAGGCGCGTGCGCGGCGCTCTTGCCCTCGTTCGCCGAGGGTTTCGGCCTCCCGCTGATTGAGGCGCTCGCTCTCGGTGTCCCCATGCTGTGCAGCGATATCCCGGCATTGCGGGAGACCGGCGGCGCCGTCCCGGATTTTGCCGATCCCCTCGATGCGCTGAGCTGGCGCAACGCGATCCTCGATTATACGGCGCCGGGCTCGCCCCGCCGTGCGGCCCAGCTTGACCGCCTCCGCGGCTGGAATCCGCCGCGTTGGCAACAGCATTTTGCCGATGTCGACCGCCTGATCGCGCAAGTGGCGGCCGCTCCCGCCTGCGGCTGAGCATCCCGAGCGTCGCGGACTCGCAACCGGTGCCATGCGGACCAAGCGGTTGTGCAGAGGCCTGCCGCGGCTCATGCTGCAAGCATAACGGGCGGAGGCAGGTTATGCATGACATCGCCATTCGCGGCGGCACCATCCTCGACGGCACCGGCGCTGCAGCAATCACCGGCGATTTGGCAATCGACGGGGCGACGATCGCGCAGGTCGGCGGCAAGGCCGGCCTAGCCAGGCGCGAGATCGACGCCAGTGGCCTCTTGGTCACGCCCGGCTGGGTCGATGTCCACACCCATTACGATGGCCAGGCAACCTGGGACCCGGTATTGGCGCCGTCGTCGTGGCATGGCGTCACGACGATCCTGTTCGGCAATTGCGGCGTCGGCTTCGCGCCGGTCCGCCCTCAGCATCGCGCCGGCCTGATCGACCTGATGGAGGCGATCGAGGACATTCCGGGCACCGCTCTTGCCGAGGGCCTCAAATGGGATTGGGAAAGCTTTCCCGAATATCTCGACGCGCTCGACCGTATGCCACGCACGATCGACATCGGCACGCAGATCCCGCACCACCCGCTCCGCGTGTTCGTGATGGGCGAGCGCGGCATCGATCGCGAGGCCGCGACCGCAGAGGACATCGCCGAGATGCGCCGGCTGACCGAGGAGGCGCTGCGCGCCGGCGCGTTCGGCTTTACGACGTCGCGCACCTATTCGCACAAGACCAATGCGGGCGATCTTGTCCCCGGTCATTTCGCCGAGGAGGCCGAGCTTTACGGCATCGGCCAGGCGATGGCCGCGGTCGGCAGCGGCGCCTTCGGCATGAACAGCGATTTTGTCGACGAGACAGCCGAGTTTGCCTGGATGACGCGGCTGGCGAAGGAAACCGGCCGTCCGGTGTGGTTCCTCTTGACCGACCGCACCCGGGATCCGGCGCGCTGGAAGCGGCTGATGAAGGGTGTTCACGCGGCTCGCGCGCAAGGAGCTCAGATGACCGCCCAGGTCGCCGGCCGTCCGATCGGCCTGATCATGGGCATCGCGAGCTCGTTCAACCCGTTCGCGATCCGTCCGAGTTATGTCGCGTTGGACGCGCTATCGCCGCAAGAGCGGCTGCGCCGGATGCGCGACCCCGCGATGCGCCGGCAGCTGTTGTCCGAGGAGCCGTCCCAGCCTCAGCTCGCCCGGCTGTCGCAGGCGCGCCAGGACATGGTAGGCCGCTGGGACCGCATGTACGTGATGGCCGGCGCCACCCCCGATTACGAGCCGACCCCGGATAAGAGCATCGCCGCGATTGCCGTGCGCGGTAATTTGAGCCCGCAGGAGGTCGTCTATGATTACCTGACCGAGGGGCTCGACCGCTTCCTGTTCTTCCCGATCGTCAACTACGCCGACGGCGACCACGCGACAGTGCGTGAAATGCTGACCGATCCCGCAACCCTGCTGGGGCTCAGCGACGGCGGCGCTCATTGCGGCGCCATCATCGATGCGAGCGTCCCCTCTTTCATGCTGTCGCATTGGGGGCGCGACCGCAGCCGCGGGCCGGGCCTGCCCTTGCCTCTTCTGGTCAAGATGCAGACCAGCGAGACCGCCGATTTCTTCGGCTTCCGCGACCGCGGCCGCCTGAGGGCCGGGCTGCGCGCCGACATCAACCTGATCGATTTCGACCGGTTGCGTCTGCATCAGCCGGAGGTGCTGCACGACTTGCCGGCCGGCGGACGGCGGCTGGTGCAGCGGGTCGACGGTTATCGCGCGACGCTGGTCGCCGGCACACCTGTGTTCGAAGATGGAGAGGACACTGGTGCCCGGCCTGGTCGTCTGGTGCGGGCGAACCGTTAGCTGAGGCCGACCGGGAGGCCGCAACGTGACCCAGACTATTCAGCTCGGCGGCATCGGCCTCGAGTTGGTCGAGCGCGGCCAAGGGCGGCCGCTCTTGTTTCTCCATGCCGGCGAGGGGCTGGCGGCCGAGCGCCCATGGCTCGATTTATTGTCGCGGCACTATCGCGTTATCGCACCCTCGCATCCCGGTTATGGCACCTCCGAGCCGATCGACGGCGGTGCGGGCGGCGTCGACGATTTGGCTTACCTTTACCTCGATCTGGCCCGCGAGCTGGGCGTTGAAGATGGTGTGCTGGTCGGCGCCGATCTCGGCGGCTGGATCGCGGCCGAGATGATGGTGCGTTCGACCGCGCGCTTCTCCTCTCTCGTTCTGGTCGCGCCGCTCGGCATCAAATTGCGCGGCCGCGACGAGCGGGACATCGCCGATATCCACGCGATGACCCGGGCCGAGTACCTGCGGGCCGCGTGGGCCGACCCGGCGAAGGGCGAGGTCGACTACACGGCTCTACCGGACGGCGAGCTGGCGGCGATCGTGCGCGGCCGCGAAGCGTTCGCGCTCTACGGCTGGAAACCGTACATGCACAACCCGCGCCTCAAGCGCTGGCTGCACCGCATCGACCGGCCGACCCTTCTGTTGTGGGGCGCGGAAGACGGCATTGTCACCCCGGAGTACGGCGAGGGTTGGCGGCGGGAAATCCCCGGCGCCAGGCTCGATATCATTCCCGCGGCCGGACATTTCCCCCATTGGGAACAGCCCGACGACTTCGTCCAGCGCCTGTCGGCATTCGTCGACGGCCGCAACGCCTAGCCAGGAGGAACCGATGCGCGTCTGGTATTTCTCCGAGATGGCCTATCACCCGGCCTGGGAGGAAGGACTGAAGCGCGGCTCGCTGCGCGTTGTCCTGCCGAGTGCCAATTACGACCCCGAAATCGGGCACGAACTCCTCAACCGCTATCTCGACGAGTTCCGGCTGTGCGACGAAGTCGGGCTCGACATCATGGTCAACGAGCACCACAGCACCTCGACCTGCCTGACGATTTCGGTGCCGATGGCGCTGGCGGTCATCGCCCGCGAAACCAAGCGCGCGCGGCTGTTGTCGCTCGGCACCCCGATCGCCAACCGCCCCGACCCGGTGCGGGTCGCCGAGGAAATGGCGTGGCTCGACGTGTTGTCCGGCGGCCGCTTGGAGATGGGGCTGGTCAAGGGCGCGCCCTACGAGATCGCCCCGGCCAACAGCAACCCCGCCACCCTGATGCGCCGCTATTGGGAGGCGCACGACCTGATCCTGAAGGCGATGTCGACAACCACCGGCCCGTTCAGCTGGGAGGGCGAATTCTTCCATTACCGCAACGTCAACATCTGGCCGCGGCCCTACCAGCAGCCCACCCCGCCGGTGTGGATGACCGGGCTCAGCCCGGAGACCGGCCGGATGGCCGCCGAACGCGGCCACGTGGTCGGGACCTTGTTGTCACTATCGGCCGCCGGACCGATGTTCGAGGCCTATAGGAAGCGCGCCCAGGAGCTGGGCTGGACCGCCGGGGCCGACCGCTTCGCGTATGCCGGCGTCGTCGGTGTCGGGACCACGCGGGAGGAGGGGCTGCGGCGCGCCAATCTTGCCGCCGACTATGTTCGGACGTCGGTGGTGGTGGCTGAGCCGTTCACCAATCCGCCCGGTTACAACTCGCTCGCCGCCAATGTCGCGGCGCTCAAATCCGGCGGCAAGCGCGGCGGCTTTGTACGCGACCGCAACGGCAACCCGGTCGACCAGCGGACCGCGACGATCGAGCAGCTGATCGAGAGCGGCACCTGTTTCGCCGGCACGCCTGACGACGTGTACAACCAGATCAAGGCGCTCCATGACAACGTCGGCGGCTTCGGCAACCTGTTGATGTTTGGACAGGGCGGCTTCCTCGACCACGCCGACACGGTCGCCAATATCACCTTGTTCGCCGAGGAGGTGTTGCCGCGTCTGCGCGAGCTCAGCCCGTCTCGTGTGGCAACTCAGGTGGCCGCAGCGCAGTAGCGCGGAGAATTCGTGAGCGTCGGTGTGATCCCGCGCGGCAGCACCGTCGTCGACTGTCGGGTCGGCTTTGACGACAGGGGTGCAGTCGGAGCCGGCTCCGGAACGGCGTTGGACGACGATGGTGCGGTCGGAGCCGGCTCCGGTCAGCTCGCGCAGAGGACGGCCGATCGTCTCCCCGGCGGGAACGCCGATTGTTCGCGGCGGCGAGTTCGTCCGATTCGCGACAGATCCCACCGACCTGTCGGATGCAGAGATCCAAACCGTGACCCTGGGACGAATTTTTCGGCTGACGCGGTCTATGTCGTCACGGGAGCGAACGGCTACGTCGGACTCACGAGGTGCTACGAGATCGGGAGAGTTGTTCAGCGATGCCAGCCAATCTACTTTTCTGAGGTACCGGACGACTTGCCTGTCCAGCCGCCGATCGACCATCCTCACCAGCCAGATCCCGGTCGACAAATGGCACGAGGTCATCGGCGACCCGACCTACGCCGACGCCATCCTCGACCGCCTCGTCCACAACGCTCATCGCATCCAACAGGCGGATTGGGGGCACGAGCTGTCGTCGTTGGTGACGGCGGGCATGGGCGGGATCCAGATCCACAATCTGCCTTCGGAGAAAAGTGGCCGCGGTGCCTCAACGAGCGGAAAATTGCAACGGTTGGTAGCTATACGGTTGCTAGCCAATTTGATTTTGCAGCGCTCTCACTCAACTTATTGCTTTTATTGGAGCGGGCGATGGGATTCGAACCCACGACCCCAACCTTGGCAAGGTTGTGCTCTACCCCTGAGCTACGCCCGCA
>Ga0209415_10014049_pt1 | contig 13106 bp, 16 predicted proteins | sample PeaSoiSIISIP2007_FD_187696 | JGI IMG/M metagenome (GOLD analysis project Ga0209415, IMG submission 187696) | Peat soil microbial communities from Weissenstadt, Germany - SII-SIP-2007 (SPAdes) (version 2) | ecosystem: Environmental > Terrestrial > Soil > Wetlands > Peat | place: Germany... | reverse complement strand
ACGGCGGCGTCGAGCTCCCTGGCCTTCACCGGCACCGGGCCCGGCATCGGGATGCTGGGTGTCATCGGCGGTGTCCTCATCCTCATGGGCCTGGGCCTGCTCATCTTGGTCGATGCACCCCGGCGTGCCATGGCTCAGTTCGCGGTCAGCGGCCCTGCGACGTGGCGTCGACTTCGTTCACGCGCTCAGGGCGACGGGTCGGCAGCTGAGCACCGTCACCTCATGGAGACGGGGACGGGGATCGCCAAGCGCACCGGTCGGTGGTTCCTCGGGCGCTGACGCACCCATTGCGTCCAAGCTGAGCCGTCACCCGCGTCGTTCGGAATCGACCACGCGAGCCCGAGCTCGGCGAGGAATGGGGCGAGGCGATGGTTCCGGACGACCTTGGGGTCGGCGGCACGCATCGGCGACGACCACGGCGACTCAGTGCTCGAAGGACACCGGGCTTTGAGGAGGTATCCGACTCTTAGACGAACACCTTCGTCCATCCCTCGCCGACGCGGGTCATGAACACCGTCGTGAGCTTCATGGAGCGATGGAGCCACACCCCGTCGACCCGTGCATATGCATCGTCTTCGTATCCGGCCATCCAATACGAAGACCCGTCCGGACGCCGGCACGGGCTCAGCAGGTCCCACCTGCCCGTGGCCTCTGCTCCGTCGACGTCGATGCGCGGGTTCATGAAGAAGTGCCGCGAAAACGTCAATGTGGTCTCGCGCAGCCGCTCTGCTATGGCTGGACGCCCCTGAGCGGTGCCGAGGCCCGGCCCGCCGTCCCACACTCCGTCGGGAGTGAACAGGGCTGCGACAGCGTCGGCGACCTGCGTCAGTACGGGGGCGTCGACGACCGCCCCCCGAAAGAAGCGCCGATCCACCAGCTCGCCGTAGTTCGCCTTGAGGGACTGGATGGCGAGAATGCTCTCGCACGCGTCGACCCGGCGTTGGAGTGCGACGACATCGGCGGCCAGCTCCTCAACCGTGGTCACGTCGACGATCCGCCTTCGGTCTCTGGCTCACCATCGGCCCATTATGGGCGACGGGTCCCGGTCGCGCCTCGACCTCCGGTTGTGCGTCGCCTCAAACCGTCAGGGCAGAGGGTGGTGGGATCGTCCCCGCTCCCGTCATGGTGCACTGCGCCCGCAGCGTCGGATCGGCCGCCTTCGGAAGGGTGGGAGGATCGAGAAACGCCGGCGGCGAGTCGAGATCGATCATGTCGAGAAGATCCGAGGCACTCGCATCGCGCCGCGTGAGCGCGGGCAGGTTCCATTTCGTCTCGACCAGCTTCAAGATGGACGTGTGGTCGGACACGATGTGCGAGACGTAGTCCCGCTTCGCAAACGGGCTCACCAGCCCCATGGGTACCCGGAACCCGTAGCGGTCGTAGCCCCCGGGCTGGTCGGGCGGGACAGTGATGTCGGGTGCCACGTCATCGGGGGGCACGGCCAGGGGTGGCGCCACGTGATCGAAATACCCGCCGTGCTCGTCATAGGTCCAGATGAATAGGACCTTGGGCCAAAGCCGGGAGGCCATCAGCGCGTCGACGACCCTGGCGAGGAACACCTCTCCGTACTGGATGTCCTGCGGGTTCTCCTCGGAGTCCTCGTCGAAGTTGGGGTCGATCAGAGAGAAGGCGGGAAGCGTGCCCTTGCGGGCATCGACGAAGAATTGGTCGACGCCCGCAAGATTCGATCGAAGTGACCGCTCCTGGGCCAGGGGGAGGTACACGGCGAGCGTCGGGAGCGAGGCGTGGTAGTCACGCCAGGTGATCCCGTGCCTGGACAACTCCTGGAAGATGACACCACGCGGCGGAAGGGTGCTTGGGAGCGAGTCTTCGACGATGCCGAGCGCCGTTCCCGAAATGAGGAATCGTCGGTTCGGGAACGTCTGGGCCATCACCGATGAGAAGTAGCGGTCGTTGATGGGAAAGGTCTGGGCCAGCCCGTAGGTGAAGGGGAGGTCGGTGGCGTCGTAGTACCCCATCGTGACGGGGCCCCCGGCGTGGTTGGCGAACCCCTGACAGGTGCCGTCGTCATAAGCGAGATGACCGGCGTCCCAGCTGTTCGACGGCGCGTTCACGAGCTGGCACGGGGTGGGCATGTGGAACGCGTGGAGCGTCTCGTCCTCGTAGGGATTGGTGGCCGTCGGGTTGCCGTTGCTGTCCAAAGCGAAGCCGTCGCCTCGCCCGAGCATTCCCAGGATGTTGTCGAACGAATGGTTCTCGAGCATGAGCACCACGATGTGCTCGATGTCCGGGATCGTGTCGGTCCCGGCCGCCATCCTCCGAAATGGACGCGATCCGGGGAGGCCCGCCCGTGGTGCGACGACACTGCGAGCCTGGCGTGGCGCACTGCACGCATCCAGTCCCAGCGCCGCAGCTCCGGCCAGGGCGCCACCGAGGAACCCCCGTCGGTGCATCGTTCTCTCGGTGTCGGTGACACGACCCGGCCTCACGGCTGGTCACCGTATCCTCGGACAACCAGGAAGGCGCGGCCGGACCACCCCGGGGAATGACGAGGTCAACTACCGTCGTTGCGTGCCCGAGCCATCGTCGGATCTCGTCGTCCCGGTACCCGGGGGCGTGATCAGGGGGTCACGGGTGGGACACGGACCACCGGTGCTGATCCTGCATGGCGGGCCCGGGCTGTCGGACTACACGTCGTCACTCGCCGCGGAGCTGGCCGAGGACTTCACGGTATACCGGTATCAACAGCGTGGGCTTCGACCGTCGACAACGTCCGGTCCGTTCACCGTCGAGACCCACGTCTCCGATGCGGTCGCCGTCCTGGGCGCCATCGAAAGCGAACAGATCTTCCTGGTCGGCCATTCTTGGGGTGGTCATCTCGCCATGCACGTCGCGGTGACCCACCCCGAGCGCCTGCTCGGCCTCGTCGTCGTGGATCCGCTAGGTGCGGTCGGCGACGGGGGGAGTCGGACATCGCACAGATCATGGGCGAGCGCACCGCGCCCGAGGCCGCGGCGCGCGCCGCGGAGCTCGACGATCGAGCGATGCGCGGTGAAGGGGCGCCCGGCGATGCCATGGAGGCACTGGCGATCGTCTGGCTGGCCTATTTCGCCACGCCGTCGGAGGCCCCGCCTATGCCGGTCATGGACATGTCGCTCCCCTGTTACTCGGGCACGTGGGAGTCGATCCACGACCATCTGGCCCGTGAAACGTTGGCCGTCCGCCTCGGGCGCGTCCCCACTCCGACCACCTTCGCGTTGGGGGCAGAGAGCCCGATCCCGCCTCGACACGGTGTGGCGTCAGCCGCCCTCATCCCGGGTGCCGTGACCGAGATCCTTCCCGGCTGCGGCCACTTCCCGTGGTTGGAGCGCCCCGGGGTGATCCGGGCCGCACTGCTCTCGGTCCACGGACGTGCCTCGGGTCAAACCTGAGACCGTCCGTGTCCTGGCCACTGAGCACAAGGTGCAGCTGCCGGCATAGGGTGAGTGCGGTGGACCGTGCCGAGACATTGCGCGAAGCACTGAGAAAGCAGGAGTACACGCGCCGCGCTTTCCAACAAGCGAAGACCAAAGAGATCCCGCCTGACCGGTCACCGGAACAGTGGGCCGAACAGCTGGAAAAGCTCCGACGGGCAGCCGACGAAGCCGAGGCCGCGATGACGCGCCTGCGCCCCGAGCGTCGGGATCCGGCTGACACCTCAGAGAATGAATACCAGCCGCCGATTCCGCCGGCCCTCTCCAATTGACGCGGACCCACGCATGCGACCCCATGGGGTGCTCGAGCTGAACAACATCACGGGGCGGTCCGTACACCGCTCGCGGAGCGACTTCGATTTGCAGCAGCGGGCCCACAGGCCCGATCGGAGGTCTCTCAGTGGCGCCGGAACCGCCCACGGATAGGCGATCCGGAGCGCGGCTCGGGGTCGGCGGCCACCCACAGTCCGGCCCCATCCGGGTCCGCGTCCCTTCGACCTTCCGAGCGCAGGGGTCGCGCTTGGCCACCGCGGCGGAGGCGCCACATAAGCCGCCGGGGGGCATCGACCAGGGCGAGCATCACGGCGCCGCCCACGACGAGAGCTATACCTACCAGCAAGGTCCATCCGATGCACCGAGTGTACGCCCACGCCCGTTGCGCGGTCATGCGATGATGGCGACGCATGCACCTTCCCACCCCACACCGACGCGACGTTCCAGCCGCTTTCCATCCCGGTAAGGCCCATCTCGGTCTTTGGACGTCGTCTACGAAGAACCAGGCAGGTTGAACCGTGGGGCGTCTGGACGCAAAGGTAGCGATCGTGACCGGTGGTGCCGGTGGAATCGGTAGGACGACGGCGCGTGTCCTGGCGAGAGAGGGTGCGTGTGTCGCCGTCGTCGACATCGACGGCGCCCGAGCAGAGCAGGTTGTGCAAGCCATCGCCTCAGCAGGGGGCGACGCCTTCGGAGTGTCGGCCGATCTCTCCGATGAGGCCTCGGCGGCAGCCGCGATCAACGCGGCCGTGACGCGCTATGGGCGACTCGACGTGCTCCACAACAACGCCGCCCTGACAGAATCCGAGTTCCTGACCCGTGACACCCAGGTCACCGACCTGTCGCTCGAGGTCTGGGAGAGGACGATGGCCGTCAACCTGCGCAGCCAGATGTTGATGTGCAAGCACGCCATCCCCGAGATGGTTCGCAACGAAGGTGGCTCCATCATCAACATGTCCTCGGGAGCATCGCTCAAAGGCGACCGCACCCGCACCGCATATGGCGTCTCCAAGGCGGGAGTCAACACATTGACGATGTACGTGGCGGCTTCCCACGGCAAACAGGGAGTGCGTGTCAACACCATCGTTCCCGGTCTCATCATCACTGATGCGGTCCGAGCCCATCTGTCTGACGGCATGCTGGCGGGACTCGGCCGGGCGACGCTCACGCCCTATGTCGGCGAGCCCGAAGACGTCGCGAATCTCGTCCTCTTCCTGGCGTCGGACGAGTCTCGCTACATCACCGGACAGATGATCGCCATCGACGGAGGCATGTCCGCCCACGTGGGATCCACCGGCCAGGATGAACGGTGAGCTCGTCCTGGATATTCAGGTGGGCCCGAGCACGTAGGAGCCGGTCTGGGGATGGTGATACCAGCCGCTCGAGGCCTGGGTGCCGCCGTCGACATGGATGGTCTGACCCGTGACATAGCTCGAAAGCGAGCCGGCTAGGAAGACGGCCGCTCCGCCCATCTCGTCGACGTGGCCGGGGCGACCCATCGGTACGGTGAGGCGGAACCCCTTTTCGGCCCCGGGGGGCGCCACCGACGCCATGCCTTCGGTCAAGGTGATGTCGGGGGCCAGCGCGTTCACCCGGATGCCGTAGGGGGCGAGTTCCAGGGCAGCGGTTTTCGTGAAGTTGATGACGCCTGCTTTGGCAGCCGAGTACGCGGCGTAGCCCGGGGCGGCGCGGACACCTTCGATCGAGGTGACGCTGATGATGCTGCCGCCCGTTCCGCGCTCCACCATCACCCGCGCCACGCGCTGGGTGCACAGCATCACGTGCTTGAGGTTGGCCCGATACAGGGCGTCCCACCCATTCTCTGAGGTCTCGAGGATCGGGGACAAGAACACGCCCCCGGCGTTGTTCACCAGGATGTCCACCGGTCCGAGCTCCTCGGTCGTTCGGGCGAGGGCGGCGTCGACCTCGACAGCGTTGCGCACGTCGGTCGGAAGACCGAGCCCTCCGACCTCCTGGGCAGCAGACATGGCCGTCTCAGGGTCACGCTCCCAGATCGCCACCGAAGCCCCGAAGGCGGCGAAAGCGCGGGCAATACCCCGGCCGATCCCCGCCCCGCCGCCGGTCACGACAGCCACCTTGTCGGTGAGCAGCACTGATGATGGCTCCATGGACACGACACCACCCGCCTTATAAGTTCGAACCGACAGCGCCAACTGATCGCTGTACCGGCCGAGAGTAGGACCGCCATGCCCAGGATAGAACCGATCCCGTTGGACAAGCTCGCCGACGAACCGAGAAGGATCATCGAAGAAGGAGTGGCAGACGGCACCTACGCCACACCGGTCCCATTGCAGATCTTCGCCTACAAGACGGCGCAGATCCTGATGACCAATGCGGCACGCAGTGTCATGGGGAAACAGAGCCTCCTGGGGGGACGGATCGTCGAGCTCATCCGGATCCGCAGCGCCCAGTTGGGCGAATGTCAGCCCTGCATGCAGTCCCGCAAGCACGACTCCATCACCGACGAGGACGTCGCGTGCCTGGTTGCCCCCGGACACTCCCAGCTCACGGAACAGGAACGCTTGGCCGTAGAATTCCTGGACCTCCTCTCGGCCGACCACCATGCCATCGACGACGACGTCTACCGAGAGCTCGGAAAAGTCTTCACCGCCGCCCAGATCGTCGAGCTCGGGTTCACCTGTGCCAGCACCATGGGCCTCCATCGTTTCATCCACACCCTCGACGTATTCGGGACGAGTCCTCCGGTGATCGCCTACGACCCTGTCCAGGTCGACAACGCCTACTCAGATGTGTCGGAGCAAACGCCGGCATGAGTGAGACGGTCTTCGTCACCGGCGCTACCGGGCTGGCCGGTGCCAACATCTGCCGGCTCCTGATCGAGCGTGGCGACCATGTCCGTGCCCTCGCACGCGCGTCGGCGGACACCGGGCCCCTCGTCACCCTCGGCGCCGAGGTCGTGCCCGGCGACGTCACCGATGCCGACGACGTCCTTGGGGCGGCGACCGGTGCAGACTCGGCGATTCACTGTGCGGCACTTCTGGGCGGAGCCAGTCAGCACTTGCCGGACTTCGAAGCCGTGAACGTCCAGGGCACCAAACACGTCCTCGACGCGGCCCAGGCACTCGGCTTACGTCGAGTGGTGGCCGTCAGCACCGGCACATTCTTCGACACCACCGGAGGCCTCGAACGCGAGGACGCGCCCGTGATGAAGGAGCCGAGCTCCGATCCCTACACACTGACCAAGATGGCCGCATTCCAAGATGCCATGGCGCGGGCCGCCGCCGGTCAAGACGTGGTGACGACCCACCCGGGCGCGATCTTCGGTCCCTCCCCGGTTGCGAGCAACGCTCTGGGTCGGACCAGTTTCAACCGGGTGCTCCTGTCGGCGCTTCGTGAGCGCATCACCCGGTATCTGACCTTCCCGGTGAGTTGGGTCTTCGCCGACGACATCGCACGGGGCTGCCTTCTCGCTCTCGATCGCGGTGTGTCGGGTGAGCGCTACATGCTCGACGGTCGCCCCGAGGACGTGGTCAGCACGGCCGAAGCCTGCAATCGGATCTGTGCCCTGGCGGGCGTCGACCACAGGGTCGATGATGTCGAACCTTCGGACGACCCCGAGTTGCTCGCGGTCTTCGGCCCCACGCTGATGGCGATCGCCTTCAAGCTGGCGTCGGTCAGCACGCCGCGTCGCGACCTGAAGGACTCAAAGACCTACAAGAGGCTCGGATATGACCCCATCAGCCTGGACGAAGGCCTCCGACGCACCGCGCAATGGATGCATCGGATCGGCAAGGTCGACGGTCGCGACCATTGAGGAAGCCGGGTTCGGGCTCACAATCACAAGCGACGAACAACGTTCGCCCCGACGCCCAGGGCCGTCTGGCGCGAGATGCCACAATGCTGGTCTATGCAGTACGCAAGGGTGTTCACCTTCCATGTGGTCCCTGACGAGCTCGATGCGTTGGACAAGGCTCTGGACGGTACGGCGCGCAGGCTGGCACGACATGCAGGGTTCCGGGGACTGACCTGTCTCGAACGAGTCGGCCAGCGTCACGAGATCATCGTGTTCTCCATGTGGGAGGGAGAATGTCTCGAAGAGACCGAGGACGAGGCTGAACGGACGCGTCGGAAAATCGCCGAGACCAGCGACCTGGGTGTGCGGACAGAGGACTACCGCGTGTTGCGCCATATCCCCAGCCCCGCGACAAAGGAAATCGTCACTACGTCGGTCGGTTAGATCGACGAGCTGGGCATCACCGGTCGGGGCCGTGTGTGACACCCCCCCACTCCCCCACCCCTCACGAGCGAGGCCGAGCATCGATTCCGGATTGCTGGCTCGCTATAGACGTGGCGGTGAAACGACTGGCGAACACTCTGAGCCTCCGCGGCTCAACCGTCCTTGTCGTCGGCGAGGTCGTCGAAGGAGGCCAATACGGTCGCATCATTGGCGATCATCTCGGACGCCGACACATAGACCGCCCACTTCCCCTTCGCAAGTGGCTGAGCCACCAGCACATGGCCCGGGCCCCGGGCCCGAAGTTCTCGCAACCCGCTCTCGGGGGCGGCGTCCGTGTATCTCCTCGAGGACCGATCGATGTCATCGGGCACAGACGCATTCTACGGGCTGAACACGACATGGCGACCGGGGGTTCACACCCGCCGACCCTGAAGCCAGCTGCCCGGACTCACCTCCTGCGGACCGGTCCAGGCGAGGAGGCCGAGCCGAGGTCAGCTTGTCGGTTCTTGTGTTCAGCCGCGGCCTCCTTGAGGCGTTGCTCCGCGTCGGCACGAGTGCGGAGAGTCGCCTCGAGCTCCTGATCTGCACTGGCCATCAGGCGGTCCGCGTCACGGAGTTCCTTCGCCGCGGCGCGGTGACGGGCCGACGCGTCACTCTGACGCCGCCGAGCTTCCTGCACCGATAGGTTGGCCGACTCCAACGCTCCCTTCGCTTCCGACAGGGATTGGGCGGCCGCATCGAGCGCCTTGGCCGCAGCCTGGCGCTCCTCGTCAGTGGATCCGTGGCGGGACGACGCTCCCTTGGGCTTCGGTGACTGAGCAGAATGCCGCCCCGTCGTGTTCGTCGCTCCAAAGCCGATGAATACCATGGGGCTGCTCAGTCTCCCGGTTCGCAGCATTTCGGCCGACTCGTCATCTGCCACCGCTGCTTCGAGTGTCTCCTCGAGCTGTCGTTGCACGTGGGAGCCCATCGAGTGACCCGCGTCGACGGCAGATCGCGAGGCCGAACCGACGAGTTGTCGGATGAGTTCCCGACGGCGCTCCGAGACCCGGCGCATTTCCTCACGCGAGCCGCGACCCTGGGCGTCCCGGTGCTCAGATCCGAGCGCGACGAGTTGCTCGACAGTGACGGCGTATTCGCGGACGAGCATGTTGGCGAGCCAGGCGGCAACCGTCGGTTTGGGAAGTCTCCGCACTTCGCCTGCAAGGTCGCGGTTCCCCGTTGCAGCGATCTCCTTGGCCCGGGTGTTCCGCATCTCGGTGAACCTTTCGGGGGGCAGGCCGTAGAGTTCCTGAGCCACATCGTCGAGCTTCACCCCGACATCGTCTCACCGCTCGGTGTCTCGGGCGAGCGTAGGGTCCTCCCTCGTCGGAGACTTCGGCCTACGGAGTAAAGGTCCCTACAGGCCGGCGAGGCTCCCATGGGCAGGATCGCCGGCGGCGTTCAGGTACGTGAGGCCATATGCCGTTTCGATCGACCGCAGGATGCCGGCGTCATCGACCGGCGTGGGGTCCGGTGCACTTCCATTGAGGGCTTGACTGATCACGATTCCGGCCACGTGTCCGCCGGCGCCACCTGCGATGCCAGACGTATCGGAGTCCTGCCCTTCGTCCCACAACACGAGGATGACCCCACCCTGTCGATACCACTGGGAGGCCTGAACCGTCGGAATCTGCTGCGCCAGCCAGGTGTCTCCGGTGCCGACAGGTCCGTCGTGCATGTCGTCGAGCATGTTCGGCGACACCCACGCGAAATCAGGTGGATTCGGGCTGTCGAGGTCGCCCACCATGCTCGTCAGCGGCTTCACATGGGTGCCCAATTCACCCGCCAGGCTGGGAAGGTACACGAAGGGGTTGTGGTGCTGGGCGTAGAGCTGGTTCCCGTACCCGTCAGCTCCTCCGGTGTCGCTCCCGGTGTACCCGGCCACCGGCATGCTCTTCATGTAACCCGCCCAACTGATCCCCGCCTGATCGAGCTGGTTGGGAAGGCTCGTGCCGCCTTGGCAACCAGGGCCCGGGGAGCAATCACTGCCCACGCCCCAGGTCGAGCCGGACAACACGTCGAGGTAGTTGGGCAGGCTGGGGTGACTCACGGCGAACGCCTGTTGGAGCACGAGGTAATGGCTGGCCAACGTGCCGTTCAGGAACGGGAGCGCTCCGTTTCCGATCACGCTGCTGTAGGTCTCGTTCTCCATCATGATCACCATGACGTGCGGTCGGGAGGGGGGAACGGGCACGGGAACAGGCGCCCGAACGGGCGCCCGACTGTGGGGCGCGGCCGCCCGCAACGAGGTTGTCGTGCGGGCAGGGGCGCTCCGCCGCGGCGGGGAGGTCGTTGTGGAGGCAGGGGGTGCCGGGTTCGAGGTCACCGGCGCGGCCGTCACCGCAGGCAACGACGACGTCGATGACGCCCGCGTTGGAATCGAGAGCCGGGACTGCGCCGGCTCAAAGGTCTCGCGTTTCTCCCCGGCCGAGGAGGCAACGTACAGCGAGCCGATCACGACGGCACAAAAGAGCAGAAGGACCGGGACGGCGGTACGTCCGGTACGTTGGCGGCGGGCGTGACGTGGTCCGGCGTGACGTGGTCCGGCGTGACGTGGTCCGGCGTGACGTGGTCCGGCGTGACGTGGTCCCGGGCGGGTTGGCAAGGTCACTGTTGTGGGGCGACGTCGGGCATGGTGCCCGCTCTTGCCTCTCACCATCTCCGCCACCATTCCACGCCGGCGTCCATCCGCCAAACTCCGGGTCGCAGACCCGTGCGAGGGCCTCCAAGGTGGGCGGCGCGCTGTGGCCCGCTGCAAATCCGTTCGATAGACACATTGGGAGTACGATTCCCCGACTCGACAATCCGTACTCCGATCTTCGTACGTCGAATCCTCACAGTCCGTCGTCCGGACAGTTGATCGGATCACCGAACGACCCTTGTCGACCGTTCGAATGCCGTGATCGTCCTCAGGCGTCCTCAGTAGTCTCTGAGGTCGCGAGGCCCCGGTGGTCGACCCAGGGGCCAATTGCGGCCGTGGCTACGTGCAGGGGCCTTTCAACGAGAGATTGCCGTCTTGGATATCGTCCGGCTTGGTCCGAATCGTCTTGAACCCGCATTTGCACTTGTACCGTTTCACCGGCACGCGTTGGCCCTGCTCGTCCTCCGACAGAAAGTGGTGGTACCCGAGCTTGATTTCTCGTCGAATGTCCTTGACAGGAAGGAGTCGCCCCATGCCTCCGCTCACGGGACGAACGAACGCCTGGTAGACGTGATTGTGTTCCGTATCACCACCACTGGCTCGGTCGACGCATGTCACCAGATAATCAGTCATTCGGAGTCCTGAGTTGGGGGCACTCCCCCGTGCGTGAAAGTTTAGTCGGGCGCGCCTAGAAACATCGGCTCAACATTCGGCCACCTTTCGATCACGGATGCCAACAACGCGCTCGTGAAACCCGCCGCGTCGAGGAGCCGCCGGCGACAACCATTACTCCGTGGTTCTTGTCGCAGTAGCGTTATCGCAACGGGTCGTCTGGCCTGCGAAACGCGCGAGGTACTCCTATGGGCCCATCCCAGTCGTAGGCGACTCTCGAAGCCCACATGTCCCGACCCCCGGAACTCCGACGTCAGGGCCCGGCGAGCGCGTGGAAGGCAACCGCGGCGGCTGTTGCCACGTTCAGGGAGTCGACCCCGTCCGCCATCGGGATCGGAACCACCACGTCGGACGCGGCCAGGACCGTATCGGTCAGGCCCGGCCCCTCTGCGCCGAGGAGCAGGGCCACCCCGACGGGGTGACCTGAGCCGGACATCCAGGCTCTCAGCTCGGCGAGACTGGCGACAGGGACCGCGCTGTCGACAGCCGGACGCGGTGCCAACGCGGCGATGACAAAGGCGGCAGCCTTCAAGTGGTTGAGCCCGGTCGGCCACGGCAACAGCCGGGCGAACGGCATGTGCAGGACATGTCCAACCGACACCCGGATCGACCGACGGTAGAGCGGGTCGGCGCACGTCGGGTCGAGGAGGACGCCGGCCACCCCGAAGGCGGCGGCGTTGCGGAACAGGGCCCCGATGTTCTCATGGTCGTTGAGACCTTCGAGGACGGCGACCAGCGGCGGCGCTCCCTCCGGACCGGATGCCTCAACGGCGTCGGCCAGTAGCCGTTCTGTAACGACAGGCGACGGTCGGTTGGCGACCGCCACCACACCCCGGTGGAAGGTGAAGCCGACCGTGGCGGCCACGACGGAACGAGACCCCACGAACACCGGCGCCCCCTGGGCTCGTGTGGCCGCCACCAGGTCACCGGCCGCCGTCACCTGGTGATCGTCGACGAGCAGAGAACGCACCGTGTACTCGGACGTGAGCAGCCTGTCGACGGCAAGCCTCCCCTCGACCACGAAGACGGCCTGATCGGCGTCCAGCCGGACGCGTCGAGCCGGGTCGTTGAGGTCCCGGTAGAGGTCGAGTTGCGGGTCGTCCCGGTCGTCCACCCTGACGAGCGGGCCCGGGTTGACGGCAGGGGGGTGTTCGGGCGCGTCCGACACCCCGTCAGCCTCGCGTAATACGCGTAGGGACGACGCCGTGAACGTTGGGCCGGTGACGTTTGCCGAACCGACCCATCAGCGGACCGAACCGCATGATGGATTGTGAGTCTCGGTTCGCACTCACCGTCCAAGGCGCTCCAAGGCCTGGGAAGCGCGATACTTGGAGGAACGCAGAGGAGCAGGCATTGAGGCCGTCAGGCGACGAGGAGTACCAGCGGTATGAGGGAATGCCGGCCTCGCTTTCACCTCAGTGCGATCCCGGTGGCGTGGACCTCCGCTGGCTTCGGCGTCCCCTCACCTGGTTCCGCTGGCGAGCCGCCATTCGCCGTCGAGGACCCTTCGCGCCGGACTTCGACGAGTTCCGCCGCCACCGGCAAGCCGGCGCGAAGTAGCTCACTTCGCAATCCCGTTGGACAGCCTCCAATTCGCGCCCAACCTGGTCGGATCCGGCTCTGTGTCACGCCGACCGGAGGTATCCCGACTCCGGGCCCGTACCCGGCGGTAGGGGCACCCAGCCGACTGCTATCTGCCGGTGCGCTCGCGGTGCTCGCACCCTGGCCAGCAGCAGGGCCGACGCTGGCCTTCCTCCAGCTCCTCCTGGGTCCGGCGAATGCGGCGTTCTCGGGTCATCTCCTGCTTGGCATCCTCGACCCAGCA